>Ga0335074_10007530_pt1 | contig 15095 bp, 16 predicted proteins | sample Lox_Sample_23_FD_206715 | JGI IMG/M metagenome (GOLD analysis project Ga0335074, IMG submission 206715) | Soil microbial communities from Loxahatchee National Wildlife Refuge, Florida, United States - Lox_Sample_2.3 | ecosystem: Environmental > Terrestrial > Soil > Wetlands | place: USA...
TAGCGCGAGGGCGCTCCGCACCGCCCGCTCAGCATCATCCTCATGCGCATGCGGATACCCGAAGTACGCCAGCACCCCATCGCCCATGTACTTCGCGACGAACCCGTCAGCCTTTGTGATCTGCTCGGCGCAGCAGCGGTGGTACGCGCCGATGATCTCGCGCATGTCCTCGGGGTCGAGACGAGCGGAGAGCGAGGTTGAGCCGACAAGGTCGACGAACATGACGGTGAGCTGACGGCGCTCGGCGGCACCTTCCGTGTGAGAGGTTGGAGAAGCCATAGAAGTGGTCGCGGCCTTTGCCGGGGCCTCCTGCTTCGACGCCGAGAGCTTCTGGCCGCACTCCAAGCAGAACTTCGCAGCGGGCGGGTTGGCGCTACCACATGACGGGCATCGAGCGGGAAGAGCTGCACCGCAGGAGATGCAGAACTTGCTGCTGTCTGGTGTGTCGGAATGGCAGCTCGGACAGTTCATGAGCGCCCCTTGAGCCGACGAGCCGGGAGATTACTGTTCCAGAGTTAGGGTGGCACGGCAAGTGCGAGCACCAAGGGTCTCTGATGCGCTCATCCTTCTGGCACGCCCGCTTTTCGCATCCCCTCGATTACGCGCTCACGCTGTGCAAGATAAACCGGATTGTCGCCACGCACCTCACTTCTGAACTTGGCGACGCTGAAGGTGGGATCGAGTCGTTGTCCAGCAGCACACGCTTCCTTTGCTTCTGTAAGGCGACCGTGTTCAGCCAAGCTCGCCGCCAGGAAGAAGTTTCCAAGCCCAAAGTTGGGATTTATCTCGATCGACTTCCCTAGAGCATCGACAGCCTGATCGATCCGACCAAGCATGAGGGCGGCAGCTCCCATGTAGAAGTGCCAACGGCTTACCAACGGGTCACGCGGACTGAGCCGCATCGCGTCGATGACATTAGCCTCTGTCTCCTCTGCTCGCCCAATAAGCGCCTTGAGAAACCCGGCAAGGGCATGGGCTTGGGCGAGATTGCGATCCAAGCCGATGGCAAGCTCACATTCGCGTAGCGCTCGCTCCGGCGCTCGAAGTAGCTGCAACACGTCGGCGCGGCTGCAGTGTGCGCGCGCGTTGTTGGCGGCCAGCCCCATAGCCTTTGCAGTCGCTGCTTCGGCAACACGAACTTGGTCGGCTGGGCTGACCGAAGCGAAAAAGCGAACTTCCACTAGGTGAGCATCGGCCAACCCGATCAGCGCATCGACCGTTTTATCGTCGAGCTTTAGCGCCGCCTCGAACAGGCTGCGCGCTTGCCGACAGTGTTCCATCGAGAATGGCCGGTTCATGATCGCCCAGCCACGCATCGTGAGGTCCACGGCATCCATGTTGCTCGGACGCTCGCGCTCCGCACGCCGGCCTTCCGCCGCAACGAGTTCAATGCCGACAGTTCGGGCAAGCCGCGCCGTAATCTCATCCTGCATGTCGAAGAGATCGGCGCGCGGCTTATCAAAGCGCTCGGCCCAAAGATGTGCGCCCGTCTCGGCATCGATGAGCTGAGCGTTGACGCGGAAACGGCTGCCGCCGCTTTGCACGCTGCCTTCCATAACATAGCGCACACCAAGCTCTCGCCCCACCTGGCGCGCGTCTACCGCTTTGCCCCTGTAAGTGAAGGCTGTGTTGCGGGCGATAACGAACGAGCCGGGGATGCGAGACAGGTCGGTGGTGAGGCTCTCGGTGATGCCATCCACGAAGTAGTCCTGCTCCTTGTCGCCGCCGAGATTGGCGAAAGGCAGCACGACTATGGATAGGCGTGGCGCGTGAGCGCTGGCGGCTGTGGCAGATGCGATTGGCGGCGCGCTCGCGGGTGGAAGGGCGTAGACGCGAACCGGCTCCGCAATGTTCTTGAGCTGTTGCTCCCCCAAATCCCGCACGGCGAGATCGACTTTGCCTTTGACCTGACGGTACGCATCACCTGACAAGCAGACGGCCCCAGGCTCTGCGATCCCTTCCAGGCGCGCCGCTACATTGACGCCGTCCCCAAGCAGATCGTTGCCATCCACCACCACGTCGCCGATGTGGATGCCAACGCGGAACTCGATGCGCTGACCGGCGGGCACGTCGGCATTTCGGGTGGTCATCTCCCGCTGCACTTCGACGGCACAGCGCACGGCATCCACTACACTCGCGAACTCGATCAGGATGCCGTCACCAGTGGTCTTAACGACGCGGCCACTATGCGATGCAACCGTGGGGTCAATCAACTCGCGCCGCAGTGCGCGCAACCGCGCGATCGTCCCCTCCTCGTCCACGCCTGTGAGACGGCTATAGCCCGCCACGTCGGCGGCGAGGATCGCTGCAAGTCGGCGTTGGACGCGCTCTTTCTCCACCGAGGTCTCCCCGGGGACGACTATATCATACCAGCGAGAAATGGCGCCCTCGAGTACTGCAGCCCTTCCACAATGATCACTGAGCCACTAGAAAAGCCAGAGAAATATCGCGCAGTACCTGGGCCAGGACCCAACGGCAGAGGGATGCCGCCTTTCGGGCGCCGTAAGCCACGACGTCCCGTGGCGGCTTTCCGTCCGATCCGGGGATCAGGAGCATTCAGAACCGCGAGCTGCCGATCCGATTTTCCCATTGAATTGAGCGCGTCGCCGCCTCTGGATCACTTGCTCGCAACGACCTCGCCGAAGCGCACCCATGTCGTGCCGTCGAACCTGGCGAGCTGCTCCTGCTTGACCGGATACCAGTCGGTCGGGCTGGTGTCGACGGTGATGCCGGGAAGCAGCATCGGAAGCGCCAGATGGTGAAGGTTGGCGACCTGTTTCATCACGTTCTCGCGCGAGAGGTCGTCGCCGCACTGCCTCAGCACCTGCACCATCGTCTGTGCCGCGTTGTATCCACCGACATTGAGGCCATCGGCCTTGTCCCCGCTGGGATAGTACTTGTCCATCCACGCGAGCCAGTCCTTGTAGCCGGGATCGTCCCGCCACGCTGGATCAGTTGGGGCCTTGGCGTACTGGACGCTGATGAGGCCCTTCGAGGCCTCGAGCCCCGCAGGCTTCAGCACCGCGGCGATCGAGGTGGACACCGAATTCAAGAGCTGCACCGGCATCCAGCCGATGGCATGAGCCTTGCGGATGGCCTGCGCCGCAAATTTTGGGGTCGACACGTTGAAGAAGACGTCGGCACCGGAGGACTGCAGAGCGACCACCTGCGGCTCATCAGTCGGGTCGGAGACTTCGTAGGACATCTCCTTAACGATCATCGTCTTGGCCTTGTCACCAAGTCCGTCGGTGAGCCCTTTGACGTAGTCCTTTCCGTAGTCGTCGTTCTGATAGAGGATCGCGACCCTAGCGTTCGGCATGTGCTCCAGGAGATATCGGGCATAGATATGGCCTTCCGTCTGGTAGGGCGGCTGCCAGCCGATGGTCCACGGGAAGCGCTTCGGGTCACCCCACTTGGTCGCGCCCGTGGCAAGGAAGACCTGTGGCACCTTCCTCTCATTGAGGTACTTCTGGATCGCCGTATTCGTCGCCGTGCCCAGCGAGCCGAAAACGGCCAGCACATTGTCCTGCTCGACGAGGCGGCGCGTCTGCTCGACCGTCTTGGGCGGGCTATAGCCGTCGTCGAGGCTGATGAGCTTGATCTTGCGCCCGTTGACGCCGCCTTGGGCGTTGATCATGTCGAAATAGGCAGCCTCCGCCTTGCCGATCGTGCCGTAAGCCGAGGCGGGCCCGCTATAAGGCATGGTCTGGCCGAGCGTGATCTCGGTGTCGGTCACCCCGGGGCCATAGTGTTTTTGGGCCGCGGCCGGGAAAGCGAAAAGCGCGCCGGCAAGCGCCGCCACGCTCAAGGCAAGCGTCCTGGTGATCATCTTCCGACCCTCCCTGTGCGCCGGCCGGCGCATCCGGCCGGCGGATGCACTGCAACGGCGGGCGACTGCCCGCCGCAGCGTTTGACTTTTTGTCTTTATGTTCCCGAGCCACCGTATTAGGAGGCGCGCTCGAATAGAATGGTGCTACGGACTATCATCGGCGTCAATGGCGCGGGCTTGCGGCGAGCTTGATATTCTCGACAAAAGACGTGCCCATAGTCCGTCTTTTCTACGGCCACAGCCGAGGAATAGCTCGGTGATCCGCCGCCCGACGCCTCTTCGGGGTGAGACTTGCCTGACGGCGTCAGGCGGTCGGCTTTAAGGTCACTCGCAGACATCTGCCGGCGCGCACAGTCCGCCTCGTTTATGGGTACACGACCTGGAAGAAGCGGAGAAATATAGCGCCAGTACCCAGGCCAGGACCCAACGGCAGAGGCAGGCGCGCGAGAGGAAACGGGACTGCGGTCGCGTTTTGCGATTAGGGGGCGCCCCGGTTAGGCGGCAGCCGGGCTACCGCGCCGGCGGGGCTGGCATATCGCGCGTGCACCAGATGGTATGGCGCCCCTGGCCGTCGCGGTAACACGCGCTGCGCGGCATCTCCCGCGCGCGAGAGCGCTCGCTACTGAAAAGCGGGGCGACGACCTCGCGCGCTGGGATACTCGTCCCAGGTCCGGCCATTTAGAACCCGTCCCGTTGCTTTCTTCCGCGTGCCGCCCCACTGCTTGAAGAAGAACGCGACGCGCTGTCGATTGCAGCTCACGCGAAGCGCCTCGACCCATTCCTGTGCCATCGGGCGCGCTCGTGGGCCCGACTCTCCACCAACAATCGCCCAGTGAATACCCCGAAGGCTCACCACAGGGATCGGGCCGAGCAGCGGCTCGAAGGAGACAAACCTTACAGCCGCGGGCACAGCACGAAGGAGAGTTATACGGCCGAGATACTCTGCGCTCTCCACCGATGTTCCGAGCCACACGTTCGGCAGGTGTGGCAACCGCGGAACAATTTGGATCATGCGCTCGGGCCTCTTCGTAAGCACCTGGAACGTGTGCCAGTGCGCCTCCTGCATGACGCGCCATACCATTTCAATCACGTCTTCGGTGACGCCGTCCTGGAAAAGATCCGACATTGAGTTGACGAATATGCGAAGCGGTCGCCGCCAATGAAGCGGTGTATCGAAGCTTTTAGAGTCGATGTTGACGCGTCCGGTCCATATACGTCTGTGTCCAGACTTGCGCGTAGTTCCGTCGTACTTGTCGAGACCCATGGCCTGCAACCGACCTGCCATTCTCTGCGCGTAGCAATTCGTGCAGCCGGGAGAGACGATCCGACAGCCCGCGATCGGGTTCCAAGTCGCATCGGTCCACTCGATGTCGGACGCGCCAGCCATCAACGTCGTCGCCGCTTCTTCATGACTGACCCCCTGATTACCGAGCGAGCGATCCTGACCGCGATTGCGGCCCCCCGAGAATTGCCGCAGGCGAAGCAGAGAAGATACATGATTTGACCTCGGCCGTTCACCAAGGGAACACTCTCAGGAGCCACCGCGGTGAAGATGGATCTCAGTCGATCGAGAAAGAACTGCTCGAACTTCTTGGTGTCGGCCTCTTTTACGACATCGGTGGTCGTTTCTCCGAAGAGATTGGTTGTTTCAGTCACACGATAGAAATGATCGCGCCAGTCGGAACAGCCGAGGAAACGATCTAGCGTCTCCTGCCATTCGGCGGGAATGGCGCCGCTGTTCGTGATGAGCCTGTTCATCCCCATGCCCGAAGGGAAAAGAACCCACACATCCATCGCCTTTGTCGCTGCTGCGGCACGCAGCGTCTCCCATGAGACCTGCATCCCATAGGGGTCCAAGAAGAGAACCGCCCTGTTAATGCGCCAGTCTCGCTCCCGACAAATGCGCTGGATGGCGTCGTTGGCGTCCTCGTTGAAGATTTTGATGTTTCGCGTGGGGTACTCACTCTTGAGCAATTCAAGAGCGCTCGCGTGCTTGCGGCTCTTCTCTATGAAAATGTACTCGTGAAAGGGTGGCTCGATCTCGAGGGCAACGCGTGCTGAACCCTTGGTCATGCTGTCGAGCTCCGGGAGCTCGAACAACGCCTGCTCGCTGCAGCGTTCCGTTGCGCGGTCCCCAGTACCAGCGAACGCATCGATGTAGAGCCGTGTTAGCTGCTTGCGCTTGAGGACCTGCGCATAGGCGAGGAGGTACTTGCGAATGACCTCCAGCTTCTCGACGGTCCATAGACCTCCGAACCGATGCTCGGGCGCTGGGTTCTTGGTGACCACACGTTCGGCCATGTATGCTCGCGGCCCATCTCCCCTGCCGCCCTGGTTGAAATCGTAGACGAACCACAACCCGCCAACAACGCCCCTGACCCGCGGACTGGCGGCGCCAGTAGAGAACATACCACGAACATCAAGTCAAACCCGATGCTCCGCCGCTCGACCTCACAGCAGACCCTCGCTGACTGCTACTTCCCCGTCCGCGTCCCGGTAGCGGTGCCGCCGCTGGGCTTCGGCGCGGAGCTTGGCCGCATGTACGATTGGCTGGATCAGCACGCGGGGCCGAAGGGATACTTCAACGGATCGCAGACGCAGCCGGGTATGAAGGACGCGGCGCTGTTTTACTTCATGGACCCGAAGGTGGCAGCGGAGTTCGTGGGGACGTTTGGCTGCGAGCTGGTGGTGGGGCACGAGGCGCCAAGCTTCAAGAGATCCAACGGCCTCACGGCGGTGACACGGAGTGCCCGGCATTTGAGCGCGTCACTCGTCGTGCGTGGTGGCAGAATGCTCGATCTTGTTCAGGCGCACCACCGCCGCTTCACCAATGAGCTCCGCCAACAGCTTCGCATTGCGACACGACAAGCGCTTCACAAGCTCGCGGCGAACAGATCCCACCGGCCTGGTAGTCCCTTGAGCTCGTGCGACCCTCGTTCGGCGAAGCGCAGGCCCGTCCCTGCTACCAGATCGGTCACCACGCGCGAGACCAGCACCTCGCTTGGCTGTGATTGCGCCATCACGCGCGCGGCTACATGCACGGCGACGCCGCCGACGTCGCCCACACGTGTTTCAATCTCGCCTGTATGAAGGCCCGCCCGTAGCGGTGCTCCAATGTCCTCCGCGGCCGTTGTGACGGCGAGCGCGCAGCGCACAGCTCGGCCTGGCGCGTCGAACGTGGCGAGAAGTCCGTCACCAGTCGTCTTTATGAGTTTGCCGCGGTGGCGCTCGATCATCTGCCGGCCGAGGCGATCGTGCTCGTCGAGCAACCGGCGCCAGCGTTGGTCGCCCAGCGTGACCGCACTTTGCGTCGATCCGACCATGTCAGTGAACAGGACCGTCGCCAGGATGCGCTCGAACTCGCCGATGCCGCTGTCACGCTGGCCCGTGACGAACTCTTCTATGTCACCCAACAGCTTTTCGGTGTCACCTGTCCAAAAAGCATGATCGCCCTCGGGATACTCGATGTACTTAGCGCCGGGGAGGTGTGCCGCCAGTCTCCGTCCCTCCTCTACAGGGACGTTTGCATCGGTCTGGCGGTGAAGGACTAGCGTTGGGACGTGAATAGTGGAAAGGATGTGGGTCACGTCGATCTTGAAGTTCATGCGAATTAGCGCTGCGAGAGCACCTGGACTCGCGGACATTCGCTCGATCTTGCCGAATAGTGCCATAGTCTCGGCGCTGACTGGTCGCGCTGCCGATGCGGCCATCTTCGCGTAAACACCGCTGCCCCAGCCCTTCAGGCGTTCGGCAATTCTTTCTTCCGCTGTTTTACCGATGTAGGCTACGTTAATAAAACCGCCGAACAGGATCAGGCCGGAAACACGCTCGGGGTAAGTCGCGGAGAACAGCGCGCTCATCGGCGCACCTTCCGAGAAGCCGGCCAGTACCGCGCGTTTCGAGCCAACGGCTTCCATGACGGCGCGGACATCGTCCATCCGCTGCTCGAGGGATGGCACATCGGACACCCGGTCGGAAAGACCTTGCCCTCGCTTGTCGAAGGTGATGACGCGGGCGAAGGCCCCGAGCCTGCGCAGGAAAGCCGTGTAGCCCTGCAGCTCGTGGAAAAGCTCTACGTGCGAGAAGAGACCGGGAACCATCACGATATCGACCGGTCCTTCACCCATGACCTGGTAGGCGACGTTTATGTCGCCGCTCAGGGCATAGCGCGTAACAGGGAGCGAGAAGTCGGTCATCTGCACACCTGCACCGACATTTAGGGGGAAAATTCTGGTTCGGTAAAGCGCTAGTTGACGGGCTGATACCCGTTAGGGTTTAGAAGCGGCCACGCCGGCAGCAGCGCCAAGACGCGCAGCAGAAATAGATGCCACCCGCCCGATGGAACCAGCTCTATAGGCAGACAAGCGAAAGGAAACGGGACTCCAAGCCGATCTTGCGTTACCCCTCCCCGCCTGGCGTAGGCATCCCCTACGCGTCGGGAGGCGGCTTCAATCGACCAGACGGCAGATGAATGGCATACCTGACGGCATGCGATCCGCGACCTCATCCATCGCCAGGCGCGGACCAACTAATCCACGGCACAGAGGACCGCAGACCGGCGCTGACGTTCAATTCACGCAGTGTGGCCCAGCCGGCTCTTTCTCGAGGATCGCCAGCATCGCCTGCGCCGTCTGGCGCCAGAACATGAGAAGCTCCCGCGTGCAGTAGGTCACGAAAGTCGCCGACCTACTCGATGCCTTACGCTCTACCCGGCAATCGCGCCAAGCTTTCTGCCACGAGCGTCTCTATGAGCTTTGCCGCAGGTAGATCCCGAACCAGCGGCGCCGCTTGGCCCGCCCAAAGGGGCAGACATGCGGCACGTGCCGCATCGTTGTTGCCTTGGAACAGCGGTCGTATGAGGCTGCCTTGAGCCGGAAATTCAAGTGTCTCCTTGTCCCCCATCTCGTCGATCAGCCGATTGCGCAAGGCGCGCGCGGGTCGCCCCGTGAGGACCCGCGTCAGCCGGGTGTCTTCATCTGCAGCCCGGCGCAAGGCGTCGCGGTGGACGGCTGGAACCAGCGCCTCTGGACATCCGAGAAACGCAGTACCTATCTGAACGCCGCTCGCTCCCAGAGCGAACGCGGCAGCGATGCCGCGTCCATCCGCGATGCCGCCCGCAGCGATCACAGGAACGTGGACCGCATCTGCGACCTGCGGGACGAGAGCCATAGTGCCAATCAGCCCTGCGCCATCGCCGGGGGTGAAGGTTCCACGATGCCCGCCCGCCTCAAGGCCTTGCGCAATGATGGCGTCCGCGCCTTCCGCCTCCAGCCTGCGTGCTTCGGCAACCGTCGTCGCCGAGCTGAGCACCACCGCTCCCATCTGCTTAATGCGCGTCAGCGTATCGGCAGGCGGCAAGCCAAAATGGAAACTGACCACCCGCGGTCTCGCGTCGAGCACGAGCTGAATCCGCTCCTCGTCAAGACGTGGAAGCGGATCGCTCGGCTCCGGCACGGCACCGAGGCCGAACTCGTCGTAATAGGCAGCAAGACGCTGCCGCACGCGACGCGCCGCATCGCTGTCGATGCGCGGCGGCGGGTACACGAGAAAATTCACGTTGAACGAGCGGTTGGTAGCCCGACGTATCTCTTGGATTTGATCCCGCATGGTCTGCGCTGGCAATCCTGTACAGCCGAGGGAGCCGAGCGCGCCCGCGTTGGAGACGGCAGCAACCAACGCAGGGCTGGTAAAGCCACTCATCGGCGCTTGGATGATCGGGTGGCTGATGCCGAGTAGCTCGAGGAGATCGGTGCGGGGCCACATTTTGCCCTCCCGAAGCCATCTGCCAAGTCCAGAATGCTATCACTCGGTCGTCCAAACGCCTACTGGATTGACGAAAGCCGGCTTTGGATCACGATTAGAAAGGCCGTCTCTAGAGCGGATCGCCACCTACAATCGTCTCATTGAACCTTGCCCGTGTGAGTCAGCCGCGCTGACTGACTCTTTTGAGTCATAGACGTGGGGAGTCGCGTTTTGAGACACTCCCCCCGCAACGTCCTTGACCCATGCGAGACGGAGGCGACGGTGAGAATAGGTTACGCGCGAACGTCCACCATCGATCAGACCGCCGGCTTCGAGGCGCAGATCTAAGAGCTCGAAGGCTCCGGTTGCGAGAAGACCTTCCAGGAACAAGTTTCATCTATGGCGCAGCGCCCGCAGCTTGAGGCGGCGCTCGATTATATTCGCGACGGCGACACGCTGGTCGTCTGCAAGCTCGATCGGTTGGCGCGGTCGACACAGAACCTGCTGGACATCACGGAGCGCATCAGGCGGAAGGGCGCCCATCTGCATGTGTTGAACCTTGGCATGGATACCGGCACCGCGACCGGCAAGCTCCTGCTAACGGTCATCGGAGCCATTGGGCAGTTCGAGCGCGAGATGATGCTGGAGCGCCAGCGCGAGGGGATCGCCAAGGCGAAGGCAAACGGGAAGTACAAGGGGCGCAAGCCGACAGCACAGGCGCATGGTGTGGAGGTTCAGCGGCTATCGCGCGAGGGCTTTGGTCCGACCGCGCAGCGTAAGCGGTTCAAATTGTCACGTTTGCGTCACAAGAGTAAGGCGCAGTTGCGAGAAGTCCCTTCAGCGCAGCGATAACTCGATCATCGCCGAAAATCCGGCGCAGCTTGTGGGTCGCCATTCACTCGTATCCGTTCAAAGCCCCGAAAACGCTTGCAGAATGGGCGCTTCCGGAGTTTTGCGCAAGGCAAATGGCGCCGACCGAAGGTTCCGTGCTCTCGATTGGCGCGGCACCCTCGTGCGCTGGAGTGTGTTGAACGGGCAACATGGAAAGCGATCTTCCGGTTGCCGGTGACCAGCCCTGAAATGCCTAAAATTGGGAATCTCTTAACCCCGGTGTACGACCATCCGCTCCCTGGCAACAGGAAGCGGAGACCGAACATGGGCCTCTTCGTAACGTTCTCGTCGGAAGAACTGGAAGAGTTCGAACGCTGGCGCAAGGCCAACGCCAAGCAGGGCGAGGCCATTGTGATCGAGGCGGTGTCGCGGCGCAGGCCGGATCGATTCAAAGTGTGGTTTGCGAGACCACTGCCCAAAGATACAAACCTGCGCTGGTACAAACCGATCGAAGAAGTGGCCGCGGCCAAGCCAACCGAACCAGCTCGGTCGTGAGTCGCATGAGTGCGGGCGTGATGATCGTGTCTTCTCCCGGGCGATCGCGCCATTACCGATCATGCCGCCCGGGTGTTGCGCCCTTGCCGCAGCGCCCAGAGCGCACCGGCCGCGAGCAGGAGCGATGCCACTAGGTTCCAGCCGGCGAGCGTCACACCGAAGAGCGACCATTGCGGCTGGTCGCAGGCGACCGGCTGCTGCGCCAGCAGCCGGCGGCGCAGCTCTTCGATGCTGCCGGCAGGGCCGCCGCCGGTGCAGGCGCTGGGGCCGGCGAACCAGTGCTGCTCGACGCCGACATGATAGAAAGCGAGCGCGGCGCCGGCGAGGAAAACCAGCGCGGCAAAGGCCAGAGCCGCCGCCGTCACGCGGCGCCGGCCGGCGAGCAGCGCCAGCGCGCTTGCGGCGATGACGGCGTAATAGGGCCAGCGCTCATAAAGGCAGAGCTCGCAGGGCTGGAGCCCGCCCCAGAGCTGCGATGCCCAGGCGGCGCCGACCACGGCGATGCTGGCGGCGAGCAGCAGCAGCGGGAAGCGGCGGGCTCCGCTCATGGGACGCGGCTCCGGTTTTGCGCGGGCAGGCGATGCTTCCAGTGGCGCCAGACATACCAGGCGGCGAGCAGCGCCAGCGCGCCGATCATGACGGCGTGGAAGTCATGGAAGGCCTGGCGCAGCGCCGGGTCGCTGTGCCAGCGCTCGCCGAGGCGGAAGCCGACATAGGCGAGCACATAGCACCAGATCCAGGAGCCGACGAAGGTATAGAGATGGAACCGCAGCTGCGGCATGCGCGCGATGCCGGCAGGAAGCGCGATGAAGGTGCGCACCACCGGCAGCACGCGGCAGAGAAAGACGGTGATGCCGCCATAGCGTCCGAAGAAGCGGTCGACGAGGTCGAGGTCGCGGTGGCTCATCAGCACGTAGCGGCCCCAGCGCTCGACCAGCGGACGGCCGCCGAAATAACCCACGGCATAGGCCGCGGCCGAGCCGAGATTGCAGCCCAGCGCACCCGCCGTCGCCGCCAGCAGGAGATCGAAGCGGCCGGTGAAGACGAGATAGCCGGCAAACGGCATGATCACTTCAGAGGGGAGCGGGATGCAGGCGGATTCGATCGCCATCAGCAGCACGATCCCGAGATAGCCCAGGCCCGAAATGGTGGCGATGACGAAGGCGGCGATCAGCGTGACGAGATGCTCGAGCATGGGCTCAGCGCCGGCTCATCGCGGACGGCGGCCGAAGAAACCCACGCCCTGCATCCGCATCACCACCTCGCCCTGCTGATTGAGCAGCTCGCCAAGGCTCTTGATCGTGCCGCGATCCGCCCGGCTCTCAGACGGGATGAGATCGAGGATGGTGAGCCGCCCGGTCAGCGTGTCCTCGGGCCGCACCGGCTTCAGCCACTCGATGCGGTCGACACCGGGCGAGCCCATGCTGTGGGCGACGGTGCTGATGAAGCCGTCGCAGAGGAGCCGCATATACAGGGAGGCGGTGTGCCAGCCGCTGGCGACAAGACCACCGAAGACGCTGATCTTCGCCGCTTGAGGATCGGTGTGGAAGGGTTGCGGGTCGAACTGCCGGGCGAAGGCGATGATCTCCGCCTCGCTGACCCGGCGGCTGCCGAGCGGCAACACCTCGCCGATGCGGAAATCCTCGAAATAGCGCCCCGCCATGCCGCATCCCTTGCCGCTGCCGCGCGCGGGTGTAGCCGAGAGCGGCCCGGCGGCGCAAGCGCGCGGCGCGCGACATTGACCCCCTGCGATGCGCAGTTATAGTGGCGGCCGCGCTGGCCCCTGTGGCGGAATGGTAGACGCGGCAGACTCAAAATCTGTTGCTCGCAAGGGCGTGGGGGTTCAAGTCCCTCCAGGGGCACCAAGCAAAGCGATGACTGAGCGCTTGCCGCCATCGGGACTGGCCCGCTCCTTTCTGACGGAGTAGGCTTCCACAGCGCTGCGCGCCGTATCATGTCTGCGGACATGCCGCGCGGAGTCCAAACCGGGAGGCGTCTCATGCGCGTTCGCCGAATGGCGCTTTCGGTCGGGTTTGCCGCCGCGCTCGCGGCTCTGCCGGTCTCGGCGGCGCGGGCGCAATACTATGACCCCTATTATGGCTATGGGTCCTGCGCGTTTCCGCTGGCTTGGCCGTTCTGTATCGCCGGCGCCGTCGTCGGGACCGCGGCGACGATCGCGACCGCGCCGTTCTGGGCGTTGGCCGGGGTCCCACCCTACGGGTATTACGGGCCGCCCTATTACCCCGCGCCGGCCGCGGCCTATTACCCGCCGCCCTATGCGACCTATGCGCCGCCTCCGGCCGCCGCGCCTCAAGTCGCGCCGGGGCCGCCCACGCCGTTGACGCCGCCGCCTTCGGGGACGCATCCTCCGGCGAGCTATGCTCCGCCGCAGGTGCAGGACGTCTATTACTTCTGCCCGGCCAGCAAGACCTACTATCCCTATGCGGCGCACTGCCCCGTTGCCTGGCGGCGGGTCCCGACCACGCCCCCACGGTCCTAGCCGCTAGGACGGCGCCGCCAGAAACTCGAGAACGATGGCGCTGAAGCGCGCGGGGTCGTCATAGAACATGAAGTGGGTGGCGTTGGCGATGATCGCCGTGCGGGCGCCCGGGACGTGCGAGGCAAGCGCACGGAGGACGATGGGGAGCGGGCCGGGCGTATCGGCGCCGCCGATGAACAGCGCGGGCACGCGGATCTGCTCGGCATCGGCACGGGTGTAAGGCGGGCGCTGCTCGTTGATCTGGCCGAGCAGCGTGCGCGCATTGTCGCGGAACTCTTGCTGCGCGGCCGGCGGGAAGCGCTGCCAAGCGCCGGGGCTCATGATGGCGTCGATCGCGGCCTCCAGGCCGCCGTCGATATCCCCGGCCGCGACCTTGTCGACGGCCTCGGTCATGCGCGATTTGAGGGACGGCAGGGAGCCCGCCGGGGCGAGCGAGGCGTCGAGATCGCCGCCGGGCTCGGCCAAGACCAGCCGGCGCAGCAGGTCCGGCCGGCGCTGCGCGACGCGAAAAGCGATGTGCCCGCCCCGCGAGTGGCCCAGCAAGTCCACCTTGCCACCCAAGGCGTCCAGGAACGCGATGACGTCGTCGACATGCTGCGCGATGGTGTAATCGTTGCCGACGCCGTCCCAATGCTCCGGGAAGAAGTGCCTGAGGCTCGGCGCGATGACGCGGCACCGCCGCGAGAGCGGACCGAGCACGCCGCTCCAGGTGCGGAAATCGCCGAGCGTGCCGTGGATGCAGACCAGGGGATTACCCTGCCCGAGCTCGATATAGGCCATGTCATAGCCGTTGACGCGCTGATGCAACATGGCCGCCCCTCCCCCTTCGGCCGGATGCCGAGGCGGGTCGAGTATGCCATGCGGCTTGGTCGGATGCCCGGATCGCTATGGATCGATCAGCGGGGGAGCGCTTCGTGAAGCACCGGCTCCCCGAGCCGCGTCATCGCCTCGCGGTCGCATTCCTCGGCGAGCGCATCGAGCTGCCGGGCCACGGCCCACGGCATCGGCCCGTCCGCCAATTGGCGGTAGTGTTCGGCGCGCTTGCGCAGTTCGATGATCTGCTGGTCTGAGGCGTCGCGCATCGGCTCGGGTCCCCTCTAAGGCGTGGCGGGGACGCTAACAGCGGCGGAGCCAGAGAGGGTTTGACGTCGATCACACCGTCGCCCTTTGCCTCAGTATTCACACAAGGACAGCCTCTCGATGGCGGCGCGCTTGCGCTCAGGCGGCGAGCTGCCGCTGCATCGCCGAGAACAGCGCGCGCCGGACATCGGCCGGTTGCACGCCGTCGCTGCCCATCAGCAAATGAACGATCGGATCCGCCAGCATATCGTCCAGCGACGGTTCCTGATTGCAGCCGCGGAGCAGAACGGCCTCGGCGAATGTGGATTGCGTGTTCATAATCCCCTCCGTCTCTCGGTTGGGTGTTATTTACGCCCGGCGGGCAAGGGCGGCGTGTGATGCAACTCACAGCTCGGAAGTTCGGAGGGAGAGCAACCGCTCGGCTCGCGGCCGGTCACATTTCAGCGAGCCGGCCCTTGGTTTGCCATCTGTTTGCGCTACATCAATGGAGAGGGAACAGTCTGATCGTTTAATCACTCAATCCGTGTCGCCGAACCGCAACGATGGCGCCGAGCTCGG
>Ga0335074_10007531_pt1 | contig 15094 bp, 10 predicted proteins | sample Lox_Sample_23_FD_206715 | JGI IMG/M metagenome (GOLD analysis project Ga0335074, IMG submission 206715) | Soil microbial communities from Loxahatchee National Wildlife Refuge, Florida, United States - Lox_Sample_2.3 | ecosystem: Environmental > Terrestrial > Soil > Wetlands | place: USA...
AGGTCTCGCTCGCGTTGAAGCGACGTTGAAGCGCCGCTGACGCGGCGCTGAGGCGGTCTGACGTGGCCGGGGGTCAGCCGGGGCCGTCGACGCGGTAGCCCTCGGCGCGAAAGTGCGCCAGAGGCCCACCGGCCGCGAGCAGCTGATAGATCGGCAGTGTGGCAAAGCTGACGCGACGCTGCCTGAGCAGCCCGTCCGCGGCGCTGACCCACGCCTGCGAGACGCCGGCCACCAGCGCCGCGACGTCCGGGGCGACCGACAGATCGCTGGCGCAGGCCTCGAGCTGGTCCGGATAGGGCAGCGCGCGCAGTGCCGCGACATCGCCGACGGCCCAGTCGCGCGCGCGCTGCTGCATCAGCGGCAGATCGGTCTCCAGACGCTGCATCGTGGCGGCCAGACAGTCGACCTCCGCGGCCGGTGAGAGGGCCCGCACCTGCTTGAGCGTGCCGAGCGGGTCCGCCACGCGCAGTCGCGCGCGCTCGACGGGCACGCCGCGCCGCTCGGCCATGGCGAGCACCGTGTGCTCGATCTCGTTGGTGCGCGTCAGACCCACGGTGTCCAGGGCGCGACGGTACAGACGCAACGCCGCGAACGGCGGGCGCAGCTGCTCGATGCGCGCATCATCGGGGTCGTAACGGGCCTTGAGCGCCTCGAAGCGCGCATACAGCGGCGCCGGCAGCCAGTCGCGCAGCTGCGTGCGATCCGGGTCGCGCTGCATGCCGCGCCATTGCGCATACAGCCGAATCCACAGGAACGGACCGATGCGCGCGGATACCGCCGGCACGCTGGGCAACAGCGCCTGGGAGCGGTTGAGCGCCGATTCGACCGCGCGGGGGTGCCACTTCATGCGTTTGGGTACGTTGTCGAGCGTACCGAGCACCCACAGCACATGATCGCCTCGGCTGATCTTCCAGAGCGAAGGTCCGGGCTGATCCCCGACCACCTCCACTTCCGCCAGGGGCGGCGCCTGCGTGGCGCTGGGGAGGGGGACCGCGGCGCGTGCCACCCCGCCCCGACAGAGCAGGCCGACGGGCAGGAGCAGGCCGGCGAGCAGGACCAGAGCGGGTGCCGTGTGGCACAGTCCTCGGCGACCGCGGGCGTGTTGGCAGCGAGCAACATCGCGACGGGCAATTTCCGCCGCGCGCACTAGCTGACCACTACCATCAGTCGCCTCATGACCACATCCCGGCCGAGCGGCCAGACGAGAAATGCCCCTGCGGTTCATTATCCGGCAGGGCGCCGGAGGCGGCAATTGCGCGCTTCAGCCCAATTATGTGAACGGGACCTCAAACCTCCGAAGCCCCCCTCACGACACCAAGGCCAGAAAGGCGAACTGTGATCCGATCCACTGCGGGTGGTCGGCGCAGATACCACAGTCCTCGTTTGGGAGCGCTGCGGAGGACGAGGGGAAATGAGGCCGCTGGCCCGCGAGCAAGCATCCGGCACCGAGGCCCGAAGTGCCGTCCGCAATGCGCGCTCCGAGCGGATCGATGTGGTGGTCGTCTGCAGCGACGACGCCCTGCTGATCGAGCTCGGACCGGTGCTCGGTGAGCGTTACCGCAGCCACTCGGTGGACAAGCCGGGCGACATCGCCGCCAGCGTGAGCGCCGCGCGCTGGATCGGCGTCGTCGACGCCGACGCGCTGCCCGATGCGCGCGGGGCCGTCGCACGCATGGAGCTGCAGTTTCACCGTTGCCCGCTCATCCTGATCAGCTCACGCCCACAGGAATGGAGCGGCGCGATCGCGCGTGGTGCCGCCGTCGCGGTCGTGCCGCGCCAGGATGCGCCGGCACGACTGCCGGAGCTGCTGGGTGCCGCCGAGGCGCGCCTGCTGACCGAGTCGCAGAACGAGGCGCCGGAGCACGCGGCTGCCGGCCGCAGCGGCCGGACCGCGCCGCACGGCGGTTCGGCGCTGCGCTGGCTCGCCGTGGCCGGGGTGTGCGTGGCGCTGGGCGCCGGCGCCTGGTGGCTGATGCACCGCCCGCTGGCCGCGAGTCGCACGGCACCCGCTGCGGCCAGCTCTGATCGCAACAGTGAGGCTTCCGCAGGCACCGCCGCCGGTGCGGGTCAGACGTCCGGCACCGCGCCCGCGCCGGGCAATGCCGCCGGCAGCTCTCAGACCGCGCCGGCCGCGCAGACCGCTCCCGCCCTGCCGGCGGCCAAGCCGCAGAGCGTGCTCGAGCTGTTGTCGGCGGCGCGCGTGGCGTTTCGCGATCAGCGGCTGCTGCTGCCGCGTCCCGACGGTGAGCCGCGCGGCGACAGCGCGCTGGAGCTGTACGCGCAGGTGCTCAGCCAGGATCCCGACAACGACGAGGCGCTCGACGGGGTGCGCCGCCTGTTCGTGCTCGGCAGGGCGCGCATTCAGGCCGATCTGGCCAGCGGCAGGCTGGACGACGCCACGCGGCTGGTGGGCCTGTTCAAGGATGCGGGCGTCGGCGCCGATGCCTTGCGCGAGCTGTCGGCCGGCATCAGCGCGGCGCGCCCCAAGTGGCTCGAGCAGCGCGCGCAGCAGGCACTCGCCAGCGGGGATCTGAAAGCCGCGAACGATCTGGTCGCGCAGCTGACCGCGATGGGCGCCGACCCGGCCGTGCTCGCGCAGCTGCGCCGCGGCGTGGACGCCCGCGGCCTCGACCTGCAGCTGGCCGGCATGGCCACGCAGGTGCGCGCCGCCATCGCCGCCGGCAACCTGCTGCAACCCGCCGAGGACAACGCGCGCGCACGGCTCGCGGCGATGCGCACGCTCGCGCGCAACCACCCCACGACGCTCGCGGCTCTGCACGATGTGCAGAAGGCGCTCATCGAGCGCGGTGGGCAGGCCACACAGGCTGGCCAGTTCGACGCCGCGCAGCGCTTCCTCGGCGCCGCCGCCGATCTTGGCGGCAGCTCCACGCAGCTGGCCGCCGCGCGCCACACGCTGCAGGCCGCCATCGCCGCCGCCGGCAGGCGCAGCGCCGCGGCCGCCGCGGCCGCCAAGGCGGCTGCCGAGGCTGCGGCCCCGCCGCCGCCCGCCCCGACCGTGCAGGCGCCGGCGCCGCATGCTCCGGCCTACATCGCGGCCCGTCCGATCCACCCGCTCGACGTGACCTATCCGCCCAACACCAACGTCGCGGGCGATGTGGTCGTGGAGTTCACGCTCTCGCCCGATGGGACGGCCAGCGACATGAGTGTGGTGTCGGCGAGCCCGCGCGGCGTGTTCGATCAGACGGCGATGCAGGCGGTCGGCAGCGGACACTACGACACCAGTCAGCTGGTCGGCGGCGAGCCGGTCCGCGCACGCATACGGTTGCGGTTCGAGCCGAACTGATCCGCCTGCGCAACCGGATCCCATCGACGTGAACAGTTCCGCGCGTACGCCCGGCGCCACCCTCTCCCGGACGGATCAGTGGCTGCAGCTCGCCGCGACGCTGCTGTTCGCGGCGATACTGGCCGTGCTGGTGGTGCTCGGCATGCGCGGCGCGGACCGGCTGCAGTCCGCCTCCTCGGCGCTGCAGCTGGTGTCGCAGCTCGCCGATCAGCCGCAGCTCATCAACGCCGAGCTGACGCTCATCCAGCGCGGCCTCGAGACCACCACCTACGTGGGAGGTTCGGTCCGCAACCTGCGCGAGCTGAGCGACGGCACTTCCCAGACCTTCCAAGCGCTGCGCGGGCAGCTCGAGGAAGCCCGCCTGGCGGGCGACCCGGACATCCGTCAGGGGTTGAATGCGGTCACGACCCGCTGGCAGACACTCGAGCGGCGCCTGAGCACGATCCAGAGTCGCCGCGGCGTGGAACTGTACACCGACACTCCCGCCGGATCGGAGCTGTCGGCGCCGGGCCGGCGCATGAAGGCGGCGGTGGACGATCTGCTGGCCACCCAGACGCAGAACCTGCAGCTCATGGGTCGGGACAGCGCGCGGCTGGGCGCGGTGCTGCGCGAGGCGGTGGATGACGCGGGGCTGCGGCTGCGCGGACTGCTGCTCGGCGGCGCCACGGTCGCCGCGCTGCTGCTGGGCCTGATGCTCTACTACGCCTGGCGCTCGCGCCAGGCAGCGCGCGCCGCCTCCGCCGCGCAGCGCCAGGTGGCCAACATCCTCGATACGGTGCGCGAGGGGCTGTTCCTGGTGGACCGCGACATGCATCTTGGCCAGACCTTCTCGCACTCGCTGCGCGAGCTGCTGCGCATCGCCGCGCCCGCCGGGCTGCACTTCGAGCAGGTGCTCAAGCCCCTGGTGGACGCCAAGACCGTCACGGCCGCGCTCAAGTACCTCGGCCTGCTGTGGAAGGACAAGGTGAACGAGGAGCTGATCGAGTCGGTCAACCCGCTCAGCGAGATCGAAGTCGTGTTCTCCAATCCACGCGGCGGCAAGGACGTGCGCTACCTGGCCTTCTCGTTCCGCCGCGTGCGCGCGGCGGACGCGGCCGGCGACTACCTTCTCGGAGTGGTCGCCGACGTGACCGATCGCGTGCTGCTCGCCCGCGAGCTCGAGACGGTCAAGGCGGAGAGTGACTCGCAGGCGACGCTGCAGCTGCAGCTGCTGCGCCTGAACGAGCACCCGCTGCGCGGCTTCCTGGCCTCGGCCGACGTGGCGCTGCGCAAGAGCAACGCCGTACTGACCGGCTCGGGGATCGAGCAGGAGGATCTGCGCAAGAAGCTCAACGGCGTATTCCGCGAGCTGCACGCGGTCAAGGGAGAGGCCGCGGCGCTGTCGCTCGGCAGCTTCGTGCAGCGCATCCACGCCATCGAGAACTCGCTGTCCGCGCTTCGTGGCCGCAACCAGCTCAGCGGCAACGATTTCCTGCCGGTGGTCGTGCGACTGGATGAGCTGATCAATCACCTCGCGCAGATCCGCTCCATGCAGGAACGGGTGGCCGCGCTGCGCTCGCTGGGCCGTTCGGGCGCGGGCGAGGAGGACGGCGCCGAGGATGAGGAGTCGCACGGCGATACCACGGTGCTCGGCGAGAGCGCCGCCGCGGCGGCCGGCGGCGCGGGCGGTGCGGCTAGTGCGGCTGGCGCGTCGGGCATGGCCGGCGGCACGGGCGGCACCGGCGGCACCGGCGGGGCCGGCAGGGCCGGCGCGCGCGGCGCGGGCGCAGCGGCCGGCGCACGCGCGCGCCCCAACCCCCTGGTGGAGTTGCTGGGCAATCTCACTCAGGAGGTCGGCCGCGCCCAGGGGCGCGCCGTGCGGCTCGTGACACGCGGGCTGGAAGAGGTGCCGACGCACTACGCCGCGATGATCAAGGACATCTGCATCCAGATGATCCGCAACTCCGTCGCGCATGGCATCGAGCCCGTCGAGCAGCGTGTGCGGGCCGGCAAGCCCGCCGAAGGCACCGTGCAGATCAGCTTCGGCGCCGACGGCGCGGACGAGTACATGCTGACCGTCGAGGACGATGGCCATGGCCTGAGCTACGAGCAGATCGTGGACAGGGCGCTGCGTCTCGACATGATCAGTCCACAGCAGGCCGTGACGCTGGACCGCGCGGCCGTGTACCGCCTGATCTTCCAGGCGGGCTTCTCCACCTCCGAGGAGGTCTCCGAGCACGCCGGTCGCGGCGTGGGTCTGGATGCGGTGAGCAATCTGGTGCGCGAGCACGGTGGCCGCATCGGTGTGTCGACTTCCGCAGGCAGGTATACCCGCTTCCGCGTGCTGCTGCCGCGCGCCGCCTCGCTGAGCGCCTCGACGGCCGCCTGAGCATGAGCGAGCCCTTCGTACATCGACTCATGGTCGTGGACGACTCGAACGTCATCCGGCGCCGCATCGAGCGCGTGCAGGATCTGCCGGACATCCAGTTCGTCGGCGCCGCGCGCAACGGCCTCGAGGCGCTGGAGATGCACGAGCGCCTGCGGCCCACGATCGTCACGATGGACCTGACGATGCCGGAGATGGACGGCGGCGAGTGCGTTGCGCGCCTGGTCGAGCGCGACCCGGACATCCTCATCCTGGTGATCTCGGCGCTGGCCGACAAGCTCACGGCCATCGATGCGATCGAAAAGGGCGCGCGCGGCTTTCTGTGCAAGCCCTTCACCGATCGGCAGCTCAACAATGCGCTGCGCAAGCTGATCGAGTGAATCGCTAGTCATCGGCACGACTCAGGGGCACCCCTCCGGACTGTCACGTGGTCAGCAAAACCGAATCGGAAGTCAGCGTCTTCGTCGAGGGCGTGCTCAACTACTTCGGCACCACGGTGCAGCAGGTCGCCGAGTGCGGCACGCCGTATCTGGCGTTGAATCGCACCCCCGAGATCTCCGACTACACCGGCATGATCCGCATCAGTGGCAAGCGCGACGGCATCGTGTTTTTCACCGCCCCCAAAAGCATGCTGTGCGTGATGCTGATGCGTATGCAGGAAACCGACATGAGTCACGAGAACCTGTGCGACCTCGTCGGTGAGATCGCCAACACGCTGTCGGGCAATGCGCGCCGTGACTTCGGGCATCAGTTCAACATCTCGGTGCCGGCCGTGGTTCATGGGCGCAACAGCAGCGTCGACTACCCGCTCAATACGCGACCGATCGTCATCCCGATCGAATGGCGCAAGTACCACGCGCGCCTGGTCGTGTGCCTGAACTGAGCCGCACTCCGCAGCTTTCAGAGCCCTGCGATCGAGCGGTGGCAGCGAATACGCCGCAGGAGATGCGTCAAATGCATCTCTTCCGGCGTATTCGCTACCGCCGTTCGAGCTGAGTCCTCGAGAAGCTGCGGCCCCGGGGGCCGGGCCGGTGTACGGCCAGCCCATGTTACGATGAGTCGATGAGAAGTCTGGTCATCGAGGACGACCCGGCCACCGCGCGCTACATCTGCCGTGGGCTGGAGGAGACCGGACACGTCGTGGTGCATCGCGATAACGGCCTGGACGGCCTGCACGACGCGGTCAACGAGGATTGGGATCTCATCATCCTCGACCGCCTGCTGCCCGGCGGAGTCGACGGCCTGTCGATCCTCGCGCGCCTGCGCGAGCTCGGCAAGAGCACTCCGGTGCTGATCGTCAGCGCCCTCACCAGCACCGATGAGCGCGTCCAGGGTCTGCAGCTCGGAGGAGACGACTACATCTCCAAGCCGTTTGCGTTCGCGGAGCTGATGGCGCGCGTCGAGGCGCTGCTGCGGCGCGCGGGTCCCGGCCGCGGCGACACGCGCCTGCAGGTCGCGGACCTGAGCGTCGATCTGCGCAGCTTCCGGGTGCGGCGCGGCGCGGCGCCGATCCTGCTGCAGCCGCGCGAGCTGCGCCTGCTCACCTATCTGATGCGTCACGAGGGGCAGGTGGTCACGCGCACCATGCTGCTCGAAGCCGTCTGGGATTGTCACTTCGATCCTCAGACCAACGTCATCGACGTGCAGATCAGCCGCCTGCGCGGCAAGATCGACAAGGGGTTTTCCCCGCCGCTGATCCACACCATCCGGGGCGTGGGCTACCTGCTGGGCGTGCGCAGCGCGAACGAGCGCGGCGCGAGCGAACGCGGCGCGGGCGATGCGGACGGCGTCGGCAGCGGTGAGCGCAGTTGCGCCTGAACAGCTCCATCGCCGCACACCTGGCGCTCGGCAATGGGGCGCTGCTCGCCGCGCTGATCCTGATCACCTCGGGGGTGTTCTACTTCGGCACCGTCGGGGTGCTCGATTCCAGCACCGACGGCAAGATCGTCTCGATCTCCAACCGTCTGCTGGACAGCTTCGGTCACCGGCCGGTGGCCGCCCTGGCGCACGAGATACAGCAGGAGCTCACGGACGGCATCGACAGCGATACCGAGATCTTCCTGGTCACCTCGCCCTCGGGGCAACCGGTGGTCGGCAACCTGTCGCGCTGGCCGCAAGCCGGCGTGCCCGTCGGGCAGCTGTTCGATCGCCAGGTGATCCGCGACGGCCGGGTATCCTCGGCGCGTCTGTTCGTGCGCCCCCTGCCGCAGGGGGGGCTGCTCTACATCGGCCGCGATCTGAGCGAGCAGCGTTCGATCCGCGACCTGGTGCTGCACGCGCTGGAGGCGGCGGGAGCCCTGTCGCTGCTGCTCGTGGTGAGCGGCGCCTGGCTGTTGCACTACCAGATCGAGCAGCGCATCGGCGGCATCCGGCGCACCGCCCTGGAGATCGAAACCGGCAACCTGCAGCGACGCATCTCGATCTCGGGCGATGACGAGTTCGCGCGCCTGGGCGTGGACATCAATCGCATGCTCGATCGCATCGAGCAGCTCATGAGCGGCGTGCGCGACGTATCCAATGCGATCGCGCACGACCTGCGTACGCCGCTGAGCCGCGTGCGCGCCGGACTGGACGAGGCGCTGCAGCGGGAGGGAAACCTGCCGGCCGCGGCGCGTGCGGCGATCGAGGGAATCGACGATCTGATCGTGGTGTTCAACAAGCTGCTGCAGATCGCGGAGGCCGAATCGGGCATGCGGACGCGCTCGTTCGCACAGGTCGATCTCTCCCTCATCGGCCGCGACATGGTGGAGCTGTACGATGCCGCGGCCGAGGAAGCCGGCGTGCGGCTGAGCGCGGTCGCTAGCGCGGCGGTGTGTACCGACGGCGACCATGATCTGCTCGCCACGGCCGTGGCGAGCCTCATCGACAACGCCATCAAGTACGCCGGTCGCGGGGCCAGTGTGCGGGTGTCGGCGTGTCCCACCGCGCGCGGCGTGAGCCTCACCGTGCAGGACGACGGACCGGGAGTGCCGCACGCGGAGCTTCCGCGGCTGACCGAGCGCTTCTATCGCATGGACCGCTCGCGTAACCAGCCGGGGAACGGTCTGGGCCTGGCGATCGTGTCGGCCACCGCCACGCTGCACGGCGGATATCTGCAGCTCTCGGATGCGGCGCCGGGGCTGCGAGCCTCGATGCTGCTGCCGCCGGCGACGGCGCCGTCGGCCGCCCGCGACGCGGGCGAGCGGGCCGGCACTCACGCGCCGGCGGACGCCGGCCTGGGCTCCGGAGCGCTGCCCGCATAGCCATGCCCGTATAGCCGCATGGCCCTGCCGGCATGGCCCTGTCGGCATGGCCCTGTCGGCATGGCCGCGCGCTCATGGCCGCGCGCCGCACCTTTCCAATCGGTAATCCCCCTGCAAGGCGGCGGTAACCGGCGGCGGGGCAGGATGTGCGACTCCAAGCTCCCGCTCGCGAGGAATCGGCGTGCGTTTCCATCCCCTCGTACGGTCGCTGGCAGCGGCGACCCTGGTGCTGTGCGTGTGCGCGCTGCAGGGCTGTGGCCGGGAGGCCACGAGCAAGGCGGCGGCCGGCAGCGCGCCGCCCGGCAGCCCCGCCGTGTCCGCCACCGCCAGCCAGAGCGTCGATCTGAGCAGCTCACAGCTGCAGTTCGTGTCCGTCGCCCCGGCCGGCGAGCGGCTGTTTACCGTGCAGCGCGAGGCGGTCGGGGTGGTCGATTACGACGAAGACCTGGCCGTGCAGGTCTCCTCGCCCTACGCGGGACGCATCGTCGAGCTGCGCGCGCGCACCGGGGATCGCGTGCGCCGCGGGCAGGAGCTGTTCAGCATCGCCAGCCCCGACCTGGTGCAGGCCGAGTCCACGCTGATCGGCAGCGCGGCGACGCTGGCGCTGGACGATCAGGCCCTGAAGCGCGCCAACGGCCTCTATGCGGTGCGCGGCATGGCTCAGAAGGACTACGAGCAGGCGGTGTCCGACCAACAGACCGCCCAGGGCGCCTACGAGGCCGCGCGCGATGCGGTGCGGATCTTCGGCCTGAGCGATGCCGACATCGACCGAATCGTGGCACAGCGGCGCGTCGCTGCGAGCCTGCCGGTGCGCAGTCCCATCGACGGCGTCGTCACGGCGCGCAACGCCGCCCCCGGGGCGCTGGTGCAGCCGGGCAGCACACCCACGCCCTACACGGTCGCCGACGTGCGCACCAAGTGGCTGCTGGCGCAGGTGCCCGAGGACCTGGTGCCGCTGCTGCGCCTCGGCCAGGCGGTGGATGTGCGGCTGCCCGCGCTGCCTACCTGGGTGTTTCATGGCCGCATCAGCAACATCGGCGAGGCGCTCGATCCCAACACCCGACGCGTGGCAGTGCGCAGCGACGTGTCCGATCCCGACAACGAGCTGCATCCGCAGATGTTCGCGACCTTCACGCTGCATCTGGGGGATGCCAGGCGCTCGGTCGCGGTGCCCTATGACGCCGTGGTGCGCGAGGGCGACGGCACGATGACCGTCTGGGTGACCGCGGACCGGCATCACTTCGTGCGCCGCACGGTGCAGCTGGGCGAGCAACAGGGCGGCTACGATCAGATTCTCGGCGGCCTGCGCAGCGGCGAGCTGGTGGCCACCACCGGGGCGCTGTTCATCAGCAACGCCGCGGTGATCGGCGCGGCCGAGTAGACGCGAGCGGTCAGTCCGGTAAGTAGCGCCCGACAGCCACCGCCCGCCAGCCACAGTCCGACAGGCACCGCCCCAGCCATCGCCCGACCCGCGACCGCTCCACAGCCTCACCCCCCATGCTCAAGGCGCTGATCTCCACCGCGCTGCTGCGCCGGCCGCTGATGCTGCTCGGCCTGGTGGCGTTTCTCGTGGCGGGGCTGATCGCCTACTCGCGGCTGAACATCGAGGCGTACCCCAATCCCGCCCCGGTGATCCTGGAGATCACCGCGCAGGCGCCGGGCCTGTCCGCCGAGGAGATGGAGCGCTACTACACCATTCCGATGGAGGTCGGAGTGGCCGCCACCCCCGGCGTCAACAACATCCGCTCGACCTCGTTCTATGGCCTCTCGTTCGTGCGCGTGACGTTCAACTACGGGGTGGATTACTACTTCGCCTACACGCAGACGGTGAACGAGCTGCAGCAGAACGTGTCGCTGCCGAACGGTGTGACGCCGACCATCCAGGCCTCCAGTCTGGTCGGGGAGATCTATCGCTACCAGCTGGTCGGTCCGCCGCACTTCGGCGTCACCAACCTGCGCACGCTGCAGGATTGGGTGCTGCAGCGGCGGCTGCTGACCGTGCCGGGCGTGGTGCAGGTCGTCGCCTGGGGCGGCACCACCAAGGAATATCAGGTGATCGCCGACCCGCACAGGCTGCAGGCCTATCAGATCACCGTGTCGCAGCTGATCCAGGCGCTCGGCAATGCCAACGTCAACGTCGGAGGTCGCACGATCGATTTCGGTGAGCAATCGGTCAACGTGCGCGGCCTGGGTCTGATCGGCTCGGTGGACGACATCGGCAACATCGTGCTGCGCCAGTACGACGGCACGCCGGTGCTGGTCAAGGACGTCGCGCAGGTGCGCATCGGCTATCTGCCGCGGCTCGGGCAGGCGGGCCGCGACAACGACGACGACGCGGTGCTGGCGATCGTCGTGATGAATCAGACGCTGCACACCCGCGACGTGCTCGCGCGCGTCGAGCACGAGGTCGCGCTGATCAACAGCGACGGCACGCTGCCGCCGGGCGTGAAGATCGTGCCCTACTACGATCGCTCGAATCTGGTCAACCTCACCACGCACACCGTCGTGCACAACCTGCTGTATGGCTGCATACTGGTGTTTCTGATCCAATGGTTCTTCCTGGGCGATCTCGGCAGCGCCGTGGCGATCGCACTGACGATTCCGTTCGCGCTGTTCTTCAGCATCATCATGCTGGTGATCACCGGGCAGTCGGCCAACCTGCTGTCGCTCGGCGCGGTCGACTTCGGGGTGATCGTCGACTCGGCGGTCATCCTGGTGGAGAACGTGTTCCGCAACTTCCAGAAGCCGCGCGAGGAGCGCCGCGCGGTGCTCGAGGGCTATCTGCAGTACCACCCGCTGCCCGGCGCGCAGGGCTGGACCGGGCGGCTGCGGCTGATGTTCATCAGCGCCGCGCAGGTCGATCGCGCGGTGCTGTTCTCCACGCTGATCATCGTGGCGGCCTTCCTGCCGCTGTTCACCCTGCAGGGCGTGGAAGGTCAGATCTTCGGTCCGATGGCGCGCACCTACGGCTATGCGCTCGCCGGGGCGCTGATCTGCACCTTCACCGTCACGCCGGCGCTGACCTCGCTGCTGCTGCCGCGGCACGTCAAGGAAGTGGAGACCGGGCTGGTGCGCGCGCTGCGCGCGGCGTACACGCCGGTGCTGCGCTGGGCGCTCGCGCACCGCGGCGCCACCGTGGCGGTGGGCGGGGCGTTCCTCGCCATCGCCGTGGTACTGCTGACGCAGCTGGGCAGCGAATTCCTGCCGACGCTCGAGGAGGGCAATCTCTGGATCCGCGCGACACTGCCGCCGACGATCTCCCTGGAGGCCGGGGACGCGATGGTCACGCGCATGCGACAGATCATCCGCGCCTATCCGGAGGTCACGACCGTGACCTCGCAGCATGGCCGCCCCGACGACGGCAGCGATGCCTCCGGGTTCAACAACGTGGAGCTGTTCTGTCCGCTCAAGCCGTTCGATCAGTGGCCGCACGGTGAGACCAAGGCGAAGCTGATCGCGCAGCTGCAGCGGCAGCTGACCGGGGAGTTCGTCGGCACGGATTTCAACTTCTCGCAGTACATCCAGGACAACGTCGAGGAGGGGCTCTCGGGCATCAAGGGCGCCAATGCCGTCAAGATCATCGGACCGGATCTGACGGTGCTGGAGCGGCTCGCCGCCGAGGTCTACACGCAGATGCAGCACGTGCGCGGCGTGCAGGATCTGGGCATCTTCCACGTGCTCGGTCAGCCCAATCTGGACGTGCGCATCGATCGGGCCAAGGCGGCGCGCTATGGACTGAACACCGGGGACATCACCACGGTGCTGCAGGCGGCGATGGGCGGCACGCAGGCGACCACGGTGCTGGAGGGGGAGCGCGAGTTCGAGCTCGAGGTGCGCTTTCCGGAGCGTTACCGCGACAATATCGACGCGGTGCGCAATCTGCCCATCGGCTACCAGAACGCGGCCGGCGGCGTCTCGTACGTGCCGCTGTCGGAGGTGGCCGACATCTCGCTGGACACCGGCGCCACCTTCATCTACCGCGAGCGCAACGCACGGCTCATACCCGTCAAGTTCAGCGTACGCGGCCGCGATCTGGGCTCCACCGTGGCCGAGGCCCAGGCGCTCATCGCGCGCAACGTGAAGCTGCCGCAGGGCTACCGGATCGAGTGGGCCGGGGAATTCTCGGAGCTGCAGCAGGCGCGCGCGCGGCTGGCGATCGTGATACCGATCGCGATCGGCATCATTCTGGTGCTGCTCTACGGATTGTTCAACTCGCTGCGCGACAGCCTGCTGACCCTGGTGGGCATCCCGTTCGCGATCGCCGGCGGAGTCATCGCGCTGTTCGTCTCCGGGCAGAACCTGAGCATCTCGGCCGACATCGGCTTCGTGTCGCTGTTCGGCGTGTCGGTGATGAACAGCATTCTGGTCGTGACTTACTTCGTGCAGCTGTGGAGCGAGGGACAGCCGCCGGAGCAGGCCATGTTCAACGCCGCCTCGCAGCGCATGCGCTCGATGATGATGGCGGCCCTGTCGGCCTGCCTGGGGCTGCTGCCGGCGGCGGTGTCCACCGGCATCGGCAGCCAGGTGCAGCGACCGCTCGCGACCGTGGTGGTCGGCGGCATGCTGCTCGGACCGATCATGCTGCTGATCGTCGCACCGGCGCTGCAGATGATGTTTCTGGGCAAGTCGCCGCAGGCGCTGCGCGCGAGGGCGAGCGGGCACGATGATGACATCTGAGACCGCCGCGCCGGCCGCGCTGGTCCTGCTGCTGAGCGCGTGCGCGCTGCCGCTGTCGGGCTGCGCGGTGGGGCCGGGCTACCAGCGCCCGAGTGCCCCGTCGGCGGGCAGCTACAGCCCTGCCCCGCTGCCGGCGGCCACGGCCTCGGCAGCGGGGATCGCCGGTGCGGCGCAGAGCTTCTCGGTGGGTCAGGCGATCAGCGCACAGTGGTGGACGCTGTTTCACTCGACGGCGCTCAACACGCTGATCGCGCAGGCCTTGGCCCACAACCCGGGCATCGACGCGGCGCTGGCCGCCCTCAGGCAGGCACAACAGAACGTCTACGCACAGCGGGGGTTCTTCTTCCCCACCGTGCAGGCGAGCTACTCCGCACAGCGCAGTAAGCTTGCGGGCGCCACCGCGACCGCCAACACGCCGATCTACGAGCCCAACGGCACGGTGATCCAGCCGACGGGCCCCGCCCAGCCGGTGACCTACAATTTCCACACCGCCGAGCTGACGGTCGGCTACGCGCCCGATGTGTTCGGGCTCAACCGCCGCCAGCTCGAGTCGCTGCGCGCGCAGGCGGATGTGGCGGGCTTCGAGCTGCAGGCCGCCTACGTCACGCTCGCCTCCAACGTCGTGGCCGCCGCCATCCAGGAGGCCGCCACGCGCGCCCAGATGGCCGCGGTGCAGGCGATCATCCAGTCCAATGAGCGCTCCCTGACGGTGCTGCAGGCGCAGTTTCGGCTCGGTGAGGTGATGCGCCTGGACGTGGCCGCGCAGCAGTCGGCGCTGGCGCAATCGCGCCAGCTGCTGCCGCCGCTGCAGAAGCAGCTGGCGCAGACGCGCGATCTGCTGCGCGTGCTGGTGGGCAATGCGCCCGACCAGGATGTCCCACAGAGCTTCACGCTCGCCTCCCTGCAGCTGCCGGCCGATCTACCCCTGTCGCTGCCCTCGCAGCTGATCAGGCAGCGTCCGGACGTGCTCGCGGCCGAGGCACAGGTGCACGCGGCGAGCGCGCAGGTGGGCGTGGCGCTGGCCAACCGTCTGCCGCAGTTCGCGATCTCGGGCGACTATGGCGGGGAGGCGACGCAGTTCGCGCAGATGCTCTCCCCGGCGGGGCTGTTCTGGGACGTCATCGGCTCGGTCAGCGCCCCGCTGTTCGAGGGCGGAACGCTGCGCCACCGGCAGAAGGCCGCCGAGCAGGGGCTGCAGCAGGCCGAGGCGCAGTATCGCAGCACCGCGTTGAGCGCGTTTCAGAACGTGGCCGACACGCTGCACGCGATCTATGCGGACGCCGACGCACTGCAGGCCGCAGCGGCCGCCGAACAGGCCGCGCAGGTCGCGCTGGATCTGACGCAGAAGCAGCTGCAGGCGGGCTACGTGGGGTACCTGGCGCTGCTGAGCGCACAGCAGGCCTACCAGCAGGCCGCCATCACGCTGGTGCAGGCGCAGGCCAGCCGCCTCGGGGACACCGCGGCGCTGTTCCAGGCGCTGGGGGGAGGCTGGTGGAACCGCTCCCC
>Ga0335074_10007532_pt1 | contig 15091 bp, 17 predicted proteins | sample Lox_Sample_23_FD_206715 | JGI IMG/M metagenome (GOLD analysis project Ga0335074, IMG submission 206715) | Soil microbial communities from Loxahatchee National Wildlife Refuge, Florida, United States - Lox_Sample_2.3 | ecosystem: Environmental > Terrestrial > Soil > Wetlands | place: USA...
TGATCATCGCGAGCCTGGCCGAGCTGGGACCGCTGCTCGAGTCCTGGTGACGACTCGCGCCCGGGCAGCTAGTGCAGGTGCGCGCGCCAGTCGCCTGGCACCCGGCCGGCTGGGCCTGGCACGGGCTGGTCGAGTGGATGGTGCTGCGGAGCAGCCAGCGCTGGACCGCCCTCGTAGAACTCCTGGGTGTTGAAGTTCCAGAACCATTCCTCACCCGGCTCGAAGCTGCGGATCACCGGATGCCCGGAGTCCGCGGCGTGCGCCGAGGCGTGCTGCATAGGCGACGTGTCGCAGCAGCCGATGTGTCCGCATTCTGCGCACCGGCGCAGGTGCAGCCACCACCCGCCCGCTTCGTCGCACTCCACGCAGCCGGTCCCGCTCGGGGGGACGACCGGGTCGACGCCGGGCATTTCCGTCATAGTTGCTCTCCAGGTATCCGAACTCGCTCGCTGTCCACCACGGTATGCCCCGTCTGAGGGTCCTTACGGCCGGTCAGGCCGGCGGGACCGGCTCAGGAAGCGACTCGGTGGCGGCCCACCGGAACACTCCCTTGGCCATTGTGGATGTTGCCCGGTCCGCCCTCGTGCTGAACACGTGGTGGCGGGCCCTGGCCACGGCCGGGTCATGGGGGGCGGCCAGCCAGGCGAGCTCGACCAGGTGCCCGGCCAGCCGCATTCCGTCCTCCGCGTCCTCCTCGGGACCGGCCAGCGCCGTCTCGGCCAGCTCGGTCGCCCGGACCGCGAGCGCCTCCGCCCCGCCGGCCAGGCTGGCGATCTCCGCCGCGAGCGCGCGCTCCCTGGACGGCTTGAGCGTGGCCGGGTTGCCGTCCCACCATCCCCCGTACTGCCGCCACACGGTCCTGACGATGAACTCAGGCTCATCGTAGACCGGCTGGAGGAACGGCTGGGCGGCGAGGCGGCCTGGAACCTTCACCGTGTGGATCGCCTCATCCAGCCGGCCGCCGCCGTTCATGATCTCCAGCGTCTGGCTGACCAGGGATTCCAGCAGCTCAGCGGTGTCGGCTAGCGCGGTCGAGACCCGTTCCGCGCCTATTACCGGCAATCCGTGGCCCGGCAGCAGGTATTCCGCCTGCAGCTCCTGCATCCGGCGCAGCGCTTGCGCCCATTCCAGCGGGTAGCGCTGCACCTTCTGCGGGTTGCCCGCGTTCGGCGAGGCCCAGATGAACAGGTCGCCGCAGCACAGCACCTTCCGGTCGGCCAGCCAGGTCACGGTGTGATCGTCCGTCTCGCCCTTCTCGTGCCGCAGCGCGAATGTCGTGCCGCCGGTCTCGAGGCTCAGCTCATCGCGGTACGTGCGGTCCGGGTAGCGATACCGCGTCGGCCAGCGCAATCCTGGCGCGCTGAACTGGCGCTGATTGATGATCTCGTTGTAGCCCACGGTCATGAGGTAGCGGTCGAAGCGCCCGGGCACGGCCTCATGCGCCACGACGACCGGCGCGGGCCAGGCCTTGTCTTGCGCCTCGCTCTCCCATACCGGCACGCCGAATACGTGGTCGATGTGGCCGTGAGAGTAGATCGCGGTATGCAGCCGCTGATCGGTCCAGCGCCGCAGTTCCTCGTGGATCGCCCGCGCCGAGAGCGAACTGCCGGTATCGACCAGCAGCAGCCCGTCGCCCGTCCGGATCGCGGTGACGTTGGCGAGGGCCGGCAGGAATGCCACGTCGTCGCAGATTTCCGCGAGACCGCCCAGGTGCCCGACCGGATGGTGCTCGGCCGTCGACGCCTCTCCGCGCCAAAGACGGTCAGAGAGCGTAAGAATGTCAGTCGCCATCGGCGCAGGTCCCCTCCGTCATCGTTGCCCCCGCCCATCCTCTCGCGCTGGGTTGGCTCGCCGGAGTTACGCCCCGCCGTGCGCCCTGCGGGTCGGCGCGAAGTCGCGCGTACCAGGAGGGGAACTCCAGCAGTGAGCCGAGCACAATGTCCGCGCCCGCCCCCACGAGCTGGCCGGCATCGAAGGATCCGGTCGGCACCCCGACCGCGAGGGCAGCTGCAAGCCGGGCCGCACCCATGTCGGCCGGAGTGTCGCCCACGTAGGCGGCCGCGCCCAGCCGGGCCAGCACCTCCCCCTTCTCCGCGCCGTGCACGTGCGTGAACAGCCGGTCAGGCGCGAGGCCAACCGCGCGCAGGCTGGGCTCAACCGACATCGCGTGCTTGGCCGTCACGATCACCGCGTCCTCCCCCGCCCCGTTCACCGCGGCCAGCGCCTCGACCGCGCCGGGCAGGAGCGTGGTCAACGTCGGAGCCAGCGCGACGTAGTGGCGGCGATAGCACGCTGCCGCCCGTTCGTGCTCGGCGGCCGGGAACCAGTACGCGACCTCGTCCTCCAGCTTGATCCCCATCCGAAGGTCGACGTCGGCCAGGTCGATGTGCGCTCCGGTCTCCTCGGCGACCGCCTGCCACGCGGCCATGATGGCGGGCCTTGAGTCAATCAGGGTCATGTCGAGGTCGAAGCCGACTGGCCCGGTCCGTCCCATGTGTCCCAGCACCCCCTGCTCGCCGCACCAGCCGCGGTTCACACCTTACGGACGCGGTCCCTAATGCGCACTGGGACGTCGCCCGATTACAGCCAGCCGCGCTCGTCGGCTGTCCTGACTGCCGCGGCCCGGTTACGGGTGCCGGTCTTGGCGATCGCGGCCGACAGGTAGTTGCGAACTGTTCCCTCGGACAGGAAAAGCCTCGCCGCGATGTCGGCGACGGTCGCTCCGGCGCGGGCCGCGACCAGCACATCCCGCTCACGGCCAGTCAGCGGGGACACCCCGCTGGCAAGCGTCGCGGCGGCGAGTGCCGGATCGACGACGCGCTCGCCGGACACGACTCGCCGGATCGCGTCCGCGAGTTGTTCAGGCGGCGCATCCTTCACCACGAACCCGTAGGCACCCGACTCCATGGCCCGGCGCAGGTACCCTGGGCGCCCGAACGTGGTCAGGATCAGCGAGCGGCATTCTGGGACTTCCTGGGCTAGGACGGCGGCGGCGGCCAGGCCATCGATCCCTGGCATGTCGATGTCGAGCAGCGCAACATCCGGGTGATGAGCTTTGGCGGCGGCTACTACTTCGTCGCCGCTGGCGACGCTGGCAACGACCTGGAAGTCCTCCTCAAGCTCGAGCATCACCGCGAGGGCCCGGCGGATCAGCGCCTGGTCGTCCGCGAGCAGCAGGCGGACCATCACGCGGCCTCGGCTGCGGGGACGCTGACCCGAAGTCGCCATCCGCGCGGCTCGAGGGGTCCGGTGTCGACTACGCCGCCGGCGGCCGCCACCCGCTCGCGCAGGCCGTTGAGTCCGCTCCCCGGCTCCGCGGCCCCGCCGACCCCGTCATCGATGATCTCGACCGAGGACGCGGAGAGCCGGATCGCGCAGGTACTGGCGTGGGCGTGCCTGACGATGTTCGTAAGGCCCTCGCGCACGACCCAGCCGAAGAGTTCCCGGTGGCCTGGGTCGACGACGTCTACGGCGTGCGGCAGATCGGCGGCAACGCCCGCCGCCCGCAGCAGCTCGCGCCCGGCCGCGAGCTCACCGGTCAGCGTGACGTCGCGGTAGTTGGCGACGGCCGCCCTGACGTCGGTGAGCGTCTGGCGGGCCAGGGCCTCCACCTCGGCCATCTCCCGGAACCCGAGCGCGGGATCGGTCGCACCAAGCCGGCACGCCAGCCCGGCCTTGACCGTGATCGTGGTCAGCGAGTGTCCCAGCAGGTCATGCAGGTCGCGCGCGATGCGGAAGCGCTCGTTTTCCGCCGCCAGCCGCGCCAGCTCGGTCCGAGCCTCGGCCAGCGCATGGTTGCCGTTGACGACCCTCATCACGGCGTAGGTGATGACCGCGGCGATCGGAATCGCCAGCGGCGTGACGTCTCCCAGCGACTTGGCCACGCTCACATGCCAGGACGGGACTGCGACCGGAACCAGGAGCGCCGCCAGGGCCAGCGCGACGACGATCGGGGCCGAGCGGACGCCGAGCCTGGCCACTGTCATCACCGCGATGAACAGGCCCAAGACGAACCCCGCGGCGCGAGCGAACGGTACCTCGGCCAGGAACAACGCGAAGGTGACGGCGTAGAACGTCCAGAATCGCAGCCCGGACGAGTCAGGCCTGAGCAACAGCGGCGCAACAAGCCAGGTAGCCGCGAACGTGGCCAGGATCACATAACCGGCGACCGCCGCCGCGCCGTGGACCTGACCATCCACGGCGCCAACTACGTAGACCAGGTAGATGAGCGGGATCGCGGCCAAGGCCATGCGCCGCCACCCGAGCGTCCACTGGCGTTGACTAGCTAGCCAGTCGGCTTCCGCCGGACTGGCCGGCTCGACTTGCACGTCCACGTTTGTCCAGGTTACCGGGTCAGCGGCACTCACACGCGGCTCGCTGATCGCCGGAACGCGAACACGCCGACGGGGATGAGGGCGACGGCCCAGACCGCCACGACGATCCATCCTTCCAGCGGCCAGTCGCCGCCGCCACCTGCCGCCTTCCCGGCCTGAACGAGCCAGTAGGACGGCAGCAGCTTCACGAACGTCAGCATCGTCCCGCCGTTGAAGATCTGCCCGAAGACGCCGCCGAGCAGTGCGAACAGGACAACGATGCCACCCACGATCGGCGCGATGGAGTCGACCTGCGCCAGGTTCCCGACGATGAGACCAAGCTCCACGAACGGAGCCAGCCCCACCAGCAGCAGCCCGGCCATCGCCAGCCAGTGCGTCGCTTGCAGGCGCACCCCGAGGGTCGTGCCCGCCAGGAACAGAAGAAGCAGCGCGGGCACTGCCGTCAGGTAGGCGCTCAGCACCTTGGAGATGAGGTAGGTGTGGGGGCGCAGCGGCGTGATCCGGAGCTGGCGGGTCCAGCCTCTGGCGCGGTCCGCCGCGATGCGAGCGCCCGGCGAGACCGCCGCGAACATCGCGCCGTAGGCCGCCATGCCGGTCATGAAGTACAGCGGGAACGCGATCCCGTCGGTGCGGGCATGGCGATTTGCCGAGGCGATCGCGTAGAAGATCACCAACGGCAGCGCCAGGGTGATCGCGAAGAACCTGCGGTTGCGCAAGGTGCGCAAGATCTCGTAGCGGTAATGGACTGCGCTGCTCATCTCATTGCCTCCTCGGCAAGTGCATCGGCGTGATCGTCTTCGCCCGTCAGTTCCAGGAAGGCGTCCTCCAGGCTGCCGCCCCCGACCTCGATGTCCCGCAGGTCACGGAACGTGCCGAGCAGGGCGTACAGAGCGGAGTCCGCGTCGGAGCACGAGAGCACCACGGTGTCGCCATGCCGTTCCGCGCTCGCGACCCCTGGCAACCTGCGGAGCGACCTGACATCCGCGCCGGGCATAGTCGCACGGATCATGCGCGAGGTCGCACGCGCCTTGATCTCCGTAGCCGGACCGTCGGCGACGACCCGCCCGCGCGCCATGAGGACGATCCGGTCGGCATAGGCGTCCGCCTCTTCCAGGTAGTGGGTGGCGAACAGAACAGTCTTGCCGCGCTCGGCTATGCCGCGCATCACCTGCCAGAAGTCGCGCCGGCCTTCAACGTCGATCGCGGCGGTCGGCTCGTCGAGCACGAGCAGGTCGGGGTCGCCGACCAGGGCGGCGGCGAAGCGCACCCGCTGACTCTGGCCGCCTGACAGCCTGGTGGTCAGCTGGTCAGCGAACTCGTCGGCCCCGGTGAGCCGCAGCACCTCCTCGGTCGGCAGCGGGTTGGGGTAATAGGAGCCGGTCAGCGCCACGACTTCGCGCACCTTCAGGTACTCAAGCGGCGACCCAGTCTGGAGCATGCCGCCGACCCAGCCCGAGCGGACGGCGGTTGCCGGCGACTCGCCAAAGATGGAGATCGATCCCTGGTCGGGACGGGTGAGCCCGAGCATCATGTCGATCGTCGTGGTCTTTCCCGCGCCATTAGGCCCGAGGAGCGCGACCGTCTCGCCGGGGGCGATGGTCAGGTCTACCGAGCGGACCGCGCGCAGATTGCCGTAGGACTTGGACAGGCGGGACAGGACTATCCCGCCATCGATGGTGTTGCTGTTAGCCATGGCATGAGCCTGGCCCACCGCCCGTTTCGCCGTGTAGTGCCGCAGTCCACCGCTTCCCGGTGACAAATGTCAGAAGCAGATGACCTCGACGACCGCGTCGGTCAAGGGGAACTGGAATGCAGCCCCGGATGAAGAACCCGGCCATGGTTATCCCAGAGGCCATGCAGGCCATCCAGGCACTGAACGCGGCGACGCAGAAGGGCGGTGTCCCGGAAGCCACGCTTGCCCTGGTGCACTTGCGGGCCAGCCAGCTCAACGGATGCAGTCCGTGCGTTCTCTCGGGTACCAGCCACGCCAGGAAGGCGGGCGAGACCGATGACCGGCTAGCTACGGTCGCGGCGTGGCGGGATGCGCCCTTCTTCACCGATGCCGAGCGATCCGCCTTGGCGCTCACCGAGGCGGTGACGCGGCTGGCCGACCGGCCCGACCCAGTTCCCGACGTGATCTGGGACGAGGCCGCCAAGCACTACGACGAGCAGGGCCTCGCATCGCTGATCCTCATGATCGCCGTGAGCAACGTCTTCAACCGCCTCAACATCACCACCCGCCAGGTGGCAGGCGCCTGGGGCTAACCGCCCACGCCGGCGGCGCGGTTACCGGCCTGGCTATTCGGCGGCCGCGCCGCTTAGCGCTCGGCTGCTTGGCCGTTGAACGAATTGCGCCTGACGTTCAGCGCTGAACCTCAAGCTGATCAGCCAGGCTGGTCGGCATGTCCGTGGCGGCGAGGAGCTCCCGCAGCTCACGCTGTTCGGCCGGAGTCACGACTGCTCGAGTCGAGGCGAGCGCGGCTGCAAGTTCGGCTGTCAACTCGCCATACTCGCCGCCCTCCTCCATCAGCCGCAGTCCCTCCAAGGTTTCCGTACTCACACGTCCAGCGAAGGACTCAGGCAGCACGCTCGCGCGGCGAGCGACCTCATGTGCGTCCATCACCTGTCCTCATGCTTGTTCTTCACGACCCCGGGAGATCCCTGGCGTGGCCAGGCCGTCCAGACCAAGCCGTCCGGGGACACGATTGCCACGATGTCCACGCCGTCGCGATTGCCCTGAACCCGCCACCGGTCGTTCCAATTCTGGCGCGTCGGCTGCTTGTCTGGTGAGCGGGCGACACTTAGCACGTTCTCCGTAATCTTGCTGTCGTCCCAGTGGGCCGGGAACTCGGTCTTACCAGGACTCCCCACGCCATGGCGGTGACCACCGCCCGTGCGGTCGCCGTAGAGGATGTGCGCCCGCCTCTCCGCAGTCAGCTGAATGTCGGCCGGAGATGGATGATCAGAGTCCTGCCCGTTGAGGCTTTCCCTGGCGCCCGAATTCCCGAGTGCCTCATGGTCCGCGCGGACATCAGGGCTCGTGCGAGAAGATCCACTCTCTGATTCAGGCGAGCGACTCTCAAGTCGGTATTGCGGCGAAGACGGATGCCAGTCAGACAGGGCCGTCAGCCGACGGCGAAGGTCACCGACGGTCCCCGGCCGAACTGCACCTGAGTCGGCGAGGTTGTCCCCTAACCGTGCGTCGCGGTCAACAGGCTCTCTTCCCACGAAAGCATCGTGCCAGCACGAAGAGCCATGCCGACCGAGACGACAAACATGACTGGCCAGGGCCGCCCGAGACTCCTCCAGCGTCACCGCACGGTTCGTGTCCGGTCGTCGCATTCCATCACTTGCGGTCACCGTCGGCTGATCAGTAGGATACTCAGTATGATAGCGAATAGCTGGCGACCGTGAGCGTCCGGCACGCGTTGCTGGCGCTGCTCAGCGAGGGACCGAAGTACGGGTTGCGACTGCGCGACGAGTTTGAGGCGGGCACCGGCGAGGTCTGGCCACTGAACATCGGGCAGGTGTATACGACGCTGCAGCGGCTGGAGCGCGACAGGCTGATCCAATCTGACGACGATGCTGAGCGGGACAGCCCGCAGAAGCGGTTCCGGATCACTGCCGAGGGCGAACGTGAACTGGCTGCCTGGCTGCGGACTCCGCCGGACATGTCCTCGCCGCCGCGCGACGAGATGGTGATCAAGGTTCTAGTGGCGATGCGTGTGGCGGGCACGGACGTGCGCGAGGTGATCCAGGCGCACCGCCGCTACCTGGTGGAGCTCATGCAGCAGTGGACCCGGATCAAAGAAGCCGATGCCGACCGCGACCTCGCGCTCGGGCTGGCGGTGGACGCGGAGCTGTTCCGGCTGGACGCGGTGGTCCGCTGGCTGGACGCCGCCGACGGGCGGATCAAGCGCGCCGCGGTCAAGCCGCCGGCCCAAGCGCGAGATCACCTGCCGCGGCTGAAGAGGAAGGCAGTGGCGACGCGATGAACATGCTGGAACTGCGCCAGGTGTCCAGGGTGTATGGCCTGGGCGCCGCTCAGGTGCACGCACTGAGCGAGGTCAGCCTTGAGGTCGGCGCTGGGACGATGGTGGCAGTCATGGGACCGAGCGGGTCGGGCAAGTCCACGCTGCTGACCATTGCGGGCAGTCTGGAGGAGCCGACCAGCGGACAGGTCCTCATTGCCGGGCAGGATCTGGCCAAGATGTCACATAACGACAAGGCCCGGCTGCGCCGCAAGTCGATCGGTTTTGTGTTCCAGGACTTCAACCTGCTGCCTGGGCTCACCGCCGCCGAGAACGTGGCGCTACCGCTGGAACTGGACGGCATCGGGGCGCGCAGGGCCATGGAAGCCGCACTGCGAGCACTGGACTCGCTCGGTCTGGCGGACCGCGCGTCGAACTACCCGGATCAGCTGTCCGGCGGTGAACGGCAGCGGGTCGCGATCGCCCGGGCCGTGGTCGGCGACCAGCGCCTGCTGCTGGCCGATGAGCCGTCCGGCGCGCTCGACTCGGAGAACGGCGAGGCGGTGATGCGCATGATCCACGCCGCGTGCAAGCAAGGCGTTGCCGCCGTCGTCGTCACCCACGATGCGCAGCTCGCCTCGTGGGCCGACCGGGTGGTGTTCATCCGGGACGGCCGCATCGTCGACCAGACGGCGCCCGCCCGAGGCCCGGAATCGCTGCTGGGGCAGGAAAGTTGACGAGTCTCACCCGCCCGCGCGCTGAGACCGGTAACGGAGGCATCCCCGCCCGTCGCGCGGTGTTCCGCTGGGGCTGGCGGCTGTTCCGCCGCGAATGGCGTCAGCAGCTGCTCGTGCTCGGCTTGCTCACCGTGGCGGTCGCCGCGACGGTCTGGGGATCGAGCGTTGTCACGAACGCGCAGCTGCGCAACCCCAACTGGCCGACATACGGCACCGGTGCCGCGACCGCCACACTGCCTGGCAGCGACCCGCACCTGGCCGCCGACATCGCCGTCATCCAGCACCGCTGGGGCCCGGCAGACGTCATCGAGAACCAGGGAATCGCCACCGGCACTTCACAGTCGGTGCAGCTCAGGGCCGAGAAGCCGCACGGGCACTTTAACGCTCCGCTGCTCAGCCTGGTCAGCGGCGCATACCCGGCCGGGCCCGGTCAGGTCGCACTGACCAGCCAGGTGGCGACCCTGTACGGGGCGCGCGTAGGCGGCACCTGGCGGGCCGCCGGGACCACCTGGAAGGTGACCGGCATCGTTCAGGACCCGAGCAATCTGGCCGACGAGTTCGCGCTGGTCGAGCCGGGCCAGGTCAGGCACCCGAGCCAGGTGATCATGCTGCTCGGCCCGGCCGCGGCGCGGCTGGCGGCCAGCGACGGCGACGGCGACGTGACGCTACCCGGCGTGCCGGCGGCGGCGCTGACCATCCCCACTGGCATCTCGGGCGGATTCTCGCCGGCGGTGCTCATTTTGGTGGTGGAGGTACTCGGCCTGGCGTTCATCGGCCTGGTGTCGGTCGCCAGTTTCTCCGTGCTGGCCCAGCGAAGGCTCCGTGCCCTCGGCATGCTCAGCGCGATCGGCGCGACCGAGCGCATTCTCCGTCTGGTCATGATCGTCAACGGCGTGGCCGTCGGTGTGGCCGCTGCACTGGCTGGGGCGGCGGCGGGCCTCGCCGCCTGGTTCGCTTACGCGCCGACGCTGCAGCGGGCGACTGGCCATGTGGTCGACCAGGCAAGCCTGCCGTGGTGGGCGTTCGCCATCGCGGTCGTGCTCGCGATCACCACGTCGGCGCAGGCATCCCGCCGCCCGGCCAAGACAATGGCCGCTGTGCCGGTGGTAGCCGCGCTGTCCGGCCGCCCCGCGCCGCCGAAGGGGATGCACCGCTCCGCCGTGCCCGGCGTTAGCGTGCTCGCTTTCGGCCTCCTCTGCCTCGCGTTCGCCGGCGGCCAGGCCGGGCCTCCGGGCGGTGGCAACGGGCCCCGCCCTGGCGACATGCTGATCCTGCTCGGCGGGCTGGTCGGCATCATCGCCGGCGTCATCCTGCTCGCGCCGCTGGGCATCAGCGTGCTGTCCGCCGGGGCCGGGTGGCGCCTGCCGGTCGCGATCCGGATCGCGCTGCGTGACCTGGTCCGCTACAGGGCCCGGTCCGGTGCCGCGCTGGCAGCGGCCACGTTCGCCGTGTTCCTGGCGGTGGTGATCTGCCTGGTCGGTAGTGAGCGCACCGCCAACCCGCTCCGCCCGTCCGGCCCCAACCTGTCCAGCAGCCAGCTCGTCGTCACCGCAGGGCGCAGCCCGTCCCCTGGCATGATGCTGCCGCTGACCAGCGCCCAGGAGGCCGGCCTGGGAAGGCGGCTGAATGACCTTGCCGTTAGCCTGCACGCGCGGTTCGCGGTGCCGCTGGAATTCGCCGGCACGCTGTCCGTGGCGGGCGTGCCGCAGGGCAGCAACAAGAATTTCGCCGGATCGGTGTACGTGGCCACCCCGCAGTTGCTCGCCACCTACGGCATTAAGGCCAGCCAGATCGCTCCCGGTACAGACTTCCTCACCGCGCGTCCAGGGCTGGCAGGCCTGTCGCATATGGACATGACCTGGCAGAACTCCGGCAACGGAGGCGAGTCCGATGACGGCAGCGGGCCCGGTGCTAACGGCGGTCTGTCCTGCACGCTGAGCAACGACTGCCTGGCCAGTCCCACAATGCAGACGCTCAGCAGCCTGCCCGGCGGAACCGATGCGCCGAACACGGTGATCACCGAGTACGCGGTGCGCACTTATCACCAGCAGACACACCTGTTCGGCTGGCTGATCCAGGCGCCTGCGCCGCTCACTGCCGCACAGATCCGGGCCGCGCGAAATGTCACTCTCGCTTACGAGGCGCCTTTCGAGATCGCATCCGGCGGATCGGACTTCGGCGAGATCGCCGACGTCGCCACCGCACTCGGCATCCTGATCGCGCTCGGCGTCCTGGCCGCATCCGTCGGCCTGATCCGCAGCGAGACCGCACCGGACCTGCGCACGCTCACCGCAGCCGGAGCCAGCACCGGCACGCGGCGGACGATCACCGCAGCGACCGCGGCCGCGCTCGGCTTGCTCGGAGCGCTCCTCGGTATGGCTTTCGCCGTGCTCGCCAGCCTGGTCTGGGCACACGGCAGCCTGTCAGCCATGTTCGGCAACGTGCCGATGGCCGATGTGCTGACCTTGCTGGTCGGCTTGCCCCTGGTCGCCGCGGCCGGCGGCTGGCTGCTGGCCGGCCGCGAGCCGCAGGTCATCGCAAGGCAGCCGCTCGACTGACACGAGTCTCGCTGCCCACTCGCCGCCTCTGGCCAGAACGATGTCCCAGGACACCTGTGAACGGTGTCCCGAGACATCACAATGGTGGGGCCGGTGGTGCCTGGTTTCAGGACATCGAGGACGGGTGTCTCAAGACATCGAGGACAGGTGCGATAGGCGCTCGGGCGCGGGCGGGGGCCGGCGTGTCTCACGACATCCAGGACAGCCAGGGCTGAATTTGCGGGCATGTCGAAAGCCCGGCTTGTCATCACTGCTGTCATTACCGAGAAGCGCCCGGTCGGCGAGGTGGCCCGCACCTATGGTGTCGCCCGGTCGTGGATCTACACCTTGCTGGCCCGTTACCAGGCTGAGGGCGAGGCGGCGTTCGAGCCGCGGTCACGGCAGCCGAAGTCCTCACCGGCCGCGATCAGCGACCAGGCCGTCGGGCTGATCGTGGCCCTGCGCAAGGACCTGTCCGGCGCCGGCCTGGACGCCGGCCCGGACACGATCTGCTGGCACCTGCGCCACCATCATCAGGTCAGCGTCGCTCCGGCGACGGTCTCGCGGTACCTGATGCGGGCCGGGCTGGTGACACCCGAGCCGAAGAAACGCCCGAAGTCCTCCTACATCAGATTCCAGGCCGAGCAGCCCAACGAGTGCTGGCAGGCGGGTTCACCCACTACCCGCTCGCAGACGGCACCGGCACTGCCCGGCCGGGCCACCCCCGCCACCGCCTACGCCGCCCGGCCCAAAGCCGCCCCCGGCAGCCGCACCGCCGACTCCCACGACCGCGTCCCTCGGCACCACCGGCACCGTCACCCTCCGCCACGGCGGCAGGCTCTACCACATCGGCGTCGACCGGACCCACGCCGGAACCCACATGCTGCTGCTCATCCGCGACCTGCACGTCCGCATCATCAACGCCGCCACCGGCGAGCTGCTACGCGACCTGATCCTCGACCCGGCCGGCTGCAACGTCGATCATTCCCCGGTAGCAAGTATCGTTTGCTTCAGGTTACTATTCATTAGCTGCTGAACTAAGGCCTGGAGTGAATTATGACGCATGCCGTCGTCGAGCTTGACCGCAAGATGCCAGCCCAGGTGGGCACCATCCTGGCGGCGCTGCCAGGGGTGTCCGTGACCGTCGCCGACGGCCCTAGCCAGCTTGCCGTCGGTGACCGCACCTATCCACTTGCGCTTATCGCCGGTGGCCTCCGCCCGTTCGCTAGGACAACCGCTCCGATGCTCGCAGTTCTGGGCGACCGCCGGGCAGAGTTGGGTTTCGTGGTCGCGGACCGGCTGCCTGAACACGTCCGCAGAGAACTCGAGGAGGCGGGCTGTGCATACGCGGATGCCACGGGCGCTGCCCACATCGCGGTCCCGGGTTTCTTCCTTCACATCCAAGGGGAAAGCGCTCGTTCCCGAACCCTGGTGCCGGCCCCGCCAGGGGTAGGCGTCATCGGCGTACGGGTAGTCCAGGTTCTTCTGAGCGACGTTCTGCGTCAGTGGTCTGTGGTCGACCTGGCGCAAGAAGCCTCATGTTCGGCCGGGGAAGCGCACCGGGTTATGGTCCGGCTCGAACGCGAGGGCTACCTGGACGCGCGTGGCCGTGCTCGATCGTTGCGCCGTACCGTCGCAGACCCAGGCGGGTTGCTGGACTGGCTGGCCACCGTGCCGTCGGCTCGGCGCATCCGTGAGCGCCTGTACGCCTATCTCTATGCTGCGGACTCAGCTGACTTGATCACGGCGATCGCGTTGCGCGGTGCTGGGGCTGACCTTACCTACGCGCTCACCGGTGCCGCGGCGGCCCAGGTGCTGGGGGTCACAGCCACAACCGCGTTGTCGGTGGCCGCGGTTAGGGTTGCACCCGACGTCCCGCTACTGCAAGCCTGCGCGGACCTGGGCGCCGAGCCGGCGGACCGGGGCTCCAACATCGCGCTGATCAGCGACCTCGGCCGACTGGGCGTGCACGCCCGGCAGAACTGTGGCCCGCCCGTCGTCGCCCCGCCCGTCCGGGTGTGGCTCGACATGCTCGGCGAGCCGCGCGGCGAGGACGCAGCAGCCATATTCCGGGAGGCAGCCATTGGCTGGTGAAGGATTCAACATCACCGAGTACAACCCCGATCTCGCCGCCGCGATCCTCGGCGAAGCCGCCCACCTGCTCCGCCACCTCGGGATCGCCACCTGCCACACCATCTTGATCGGTGGCCTGGTTCCCGGGCTCCTGGTGCTCGACCCCGATCCCGGACGCGCAACCCACGTTGGAACCACCGACCTGGACTTCTGCCTGAGCCTGGCCCTGGTCGAGGGAGACACCGGCGCCTACGAGCGCATCGAGACTTCGCTGCGCGCCGCCGGGTACCAGCCCACCGACAAGACGTTCTGCTGGCAGCGCCAGTCCGGCCTGCGCCTCAAGGCCGAGTTCTTCTGCCCCGCCAGCAGCACTCGGCCAGCTGGCAGCCTGTTCCGCCCGAAGGCAGCCAGTGCGCCCCTCGTCAAGCACAACATGGGTCCGAAACTCTCGGCCATAGCCCTGGACGCCGGGGCAGCGATCTCCGACGACATCCGGGTCGTCGAGCGCGAGGTCGACCTGCCCGATGGAGCGGGCCGAATCAATTACCAGTTCCGAGTGACCGGGCTCACCGGATTCCTCGTCGCAAAAACCGGAGCACTGACCGAACGCGACAAGCCCAAAGACGCCTACGACATCGTCTGGCTCCTTGAAGCCTGGCCCGGCGGACCGAGGCACGCTGCCCAGGCAGTTCGGGACAGCCCTGCTTATCAGCGTGGCGACACCCAGCGCGCGCTCGCCCGCCTAGCTCATGAGTTCGCTGACCCCAGCCGGGTCGGGCCCCGATCGTACGCACGGTTCATGGCAGCCTCAGAGGCCGGTCCCGACGACATTGCTCGTATGGAACGCCAGGCGGCCGGTGCCGTCCGCACCTTCACCGCGGCACTCGCCGTGAGAAAACCTTGAGCCACCTGATCTTTCACCTGTTGTGAACCCTGCCGACGCCTGCAGTGTCCCAACGATCATAAGGGGGACACCAGTTCGCATACCAGTCGGCCAGCCAGTCCAAGCTCCAGTGCTGACATCATCGGCACCACCGGCACCGTCACCCTCCGCCACGGCGGCAGGCTCTACCACATCGGCGTCGACCGGACCCACGCCGGAACCCACATGCTGCTGCTCATCCGCGACCTGCACGTCCGCATCATCAACGCCGCCAGGCGAGTTCCTCCGCCAGCTCACCCTCGACCCCAGTCGCAACTACCAGCCCGCCGGACCCACGCCCGGCACACCCCGCAAAAGGAAGAACCCCGAACCCTGACGTGGGTTCGAGGTCATTCCTATCTCCCGAGAGATCACACATGGTGGGGCCGGTGGTGTTTAGTTTCAGGACATCGGAATGGGGTCTCTCAAGACATAGGAATACCGTTCCGGTCGTGATCGGGCCGGGCCGGCGCGGCGTGTCTTACGACATGGGAATGGGTTTGGCCGGCACGGTCAG
>Ga0335074_10007534_pt1 | contig 15089 bp, 16 predicted proteins | sample Lox_Sample_23_FD_206715 | JGI IMG/M metagenome (GOLD analysis project Ga0335074, IMG submission 206715) | Soil microbial communities from Loxahatchee National Wildlife Refuge, Florida, United States - Lox_Sample_2.3 | ecosystem: Environmental > Terrestrial > Soil > Wetlands | place: USA...
CGCGGATCGTGGACGTCACCCGCAACGCCATCCGCTCGTGGCGTCGCCTCGCCGGGCTGAGCGTGGTGGGCAACGATCCCATACCGGTTGCCGGTGTGCGGCCGCGCAAGGTGGTAGCGGCCTAACTAGGTCGATTCAGTTCTGCCGGTGAGCATCTCGCCGCAGCCGTGCCGCCCGGCTGACCGCAGCCGTCGACGCCAGCACCGCCATGGCCGCGAGAATCGCCTGCGAGACGCCGGGGTCTACCGTGGCCAGCAAGAGCGGCAAGCCGAAGCCGATGTACGTCAACGCATAGAAGATTCCGGTGAGCGCGCCGCGCACCTGTTGGGGCGCCGCGGCTTCCAGGTCGATCAGGCCCTCGCGCAGCGAGAGACCCGACGCGCAACCCAGAATCAGCAACAGCGGCAGGCTCAGCGCGGCGCCCATGGTCCCCGGCGCCAACGCGGTGAGCGCGTAGCCGAGTGCGGCCAGCACGGCGCCGGCAATGCCGGTCCGCGGGCCCCACTTGCCCGCTCGTGCGATCACCTGGATGATCCCGCTCGACCCGTTGACGAGCATGGTGGCAATCCCCGCGGCCATGGGTGCGGCGAGCCCGGTGTGCACCCGAGCGGGAATCGCGACGAATCCCAGTGTCGCCGAGGCGAACACCCACGGCGCCAGCGGCAGGGCCCAACTCAGGGCACGCGCGCTGCTCTTCTGCGGCGGCGTCGACAGTTCCGAATCACGCGTTGTAGCCGGCAGCACGGCTTGTGTGCGCTGCACGGCGACGATGAGGATGACCATCGCCGCCACGACCATGACCGCGGCGACCACGAACGAAATCCGAATGCCGGACTCTCCCGCCGCGGCGATCACGCCGGCGGCGAACGGCCCGATGGCGAAACCGGCGATCATCACCGCGCCCGCGGTGGCCGCACCAGCGGGGCCCTTAAGGTCGGAGGCCCATGCGGTGCCGGAGGTCATCGCCAGACCGACGCCAGCGCCCACGATGAAGCGTCCCGCCAGCAGTACGTCGGCGTGCTGCGACAGCAGCATCGCGATCGTCCCAATCACAGCGGTCGCCGAACCCGCCAGCGCCACCGCCTGGCGCCCGAACGCGTCGGACGCACGCCCGCCGATGAGCAGCCCGGGCAGCAGGCCCAGCGCATAGATTCCGAAGACCGCGTCGAGGGTGGCCGTGCCGAGGTGTTCACGATGGCTGATCGCGGGCATCAACGCGACGAAGTGGTTAGCCACCCAGCCGGTGGTGAACAGCACCACCAGCACCGCGCCGAACCGGGAGTTCACACCGGATACATTGCGCTCCGGTGCGGCAGCTGATGTCGACGGCCGGCCCATCAGGCTGGTGGACTCACTCGACACGATCGCTGGTCTCCTCCCGGGTTTGGTGCGCGAACTAGCACGACGCCGCCGCCGGACAAGTTATTCCCCCGCGCGGGCATCGGCCACTCATTTTTCGGCCGCCTAAACGGCTTGGACGAGCTCTACGCCCTCGTTGTTAGCGGCAACACCGGCAGACACAAAACGCTCTCGGTCGCGGGGAACCCGGTCACCGGCCGGAAACCGGGAACCAGCCCAACATGCCCGGCCCGCTCGACCCACTCCTCAACCAGCACCTGCAACACCTGCCGGACGATGTGCCCGCCCCGGCAACGCATAGACCCCGCACCCAAACTCCAATGCCGGTGCGCCCTGTCGTCGATCACAAGCTCATCGGTGGACATGGCGTCGCTGCCGTCCCGTTGCACCGCGGCGAAGCACAACATCACGATCATGTCGGCCGGTAGCTCCACATCGCCGACGGTTGTCGGCTGGGTGGTGAAGCGTTGGCAACTCTGCACCATCGGCTCCAGCCGAAGGACCTCTTCAACGAACCTGCGTACCAGCTCGGGCTGACGCCGGAGCGTGTCGCACAATTCGGGGTCGCGGGCCAGCTCGTAGAGGTGCCAGCTGGCGTGTTTGAACAGGTTGCGGCACGCTTCGTAAAAGACATGGCCGGACCGTCCCGAGAGATGGTCAAAAGGCAACAGTTGCCGGCGCACCACGACTTCGAAAAGAGCGTCGACCATCGGCGTGGTCACAGCGGCCACCGCGTCTCCGCCACCGACGGCGGCGAAACGATCGATCAACGCGGCGGCAGTCGGACGGAACTCCGCCGCGACGTCGTGAGCTGATTTCGGTGCGAATAGCTTTTGGTGAACGTCGAGGTCGCTCTCGGGAACGGCGCGGGGGCGATCGAACCTTTCGTCATCCAGGTTCGCGAGCACCTCGTCGCGTCCGACGACAAACACCCAGTTTGCCGTGGGGTGTCGCAAAACCGGGCCGGCCTGTCGCGCCATGCGCCACCCCAAGCCGCGGTCCGTGCTCAGGGCGGTTCCCGCCTCGTCGGGAAAGACTGGACAGTCGGAAAGCTGCACATGCCCTCCTGATCCTGCGCCGTGTGGCGCCCCATATTCCCGCAACGTCGCCACCATACCCATCAGCGAATCCGCCCCCGAAAGTTATGATGCGCCGATGCCGATCACCGGAGAGCCTGCCACCGTATCGCCGGTTCCCGGAAAACCCGCACTCTTGTTGGGCGCCTTCGACGTAGCCAACGTCGGGTACGTCGCCGAGGAATTCTTCCTCTCCGGGACGGCGTCGTCCTACCGTGCCGCCGGCGAACTCGGTGCGGATGGCCGGTGGCGCGTGACGCCGTCGGAAACCGCGGACTTCACCACCCGCATCGTGGTGCTCACACCCGCGGACCCGGCCCGGTTCAACGGGACGGTGCTCGTCGAGTGGCTCAACGTCAGCGGCGGCATCGATGCGCCCGCGGTCTGGATGATGGCGCATCGCGAAATGGTCCGTGCCGGGTTCGGTTACGTCGCGGTGTCGACTCAACGCGTCGGCGTCGAGGGTGGCGTGAACCTGATGGGTATCGATATGTCGCTGAAAAGCCAAGATGCGCAGCGGTATTCAGCCCTGCATCATCCCGGTGACGCCTGGTCCTACGACATCTTCTCGCAGGCCGGGCAACTCGTCAGGGAACGCGACGACATCCTGCGCGGGCTGCACGCCGAACACATCATCGCCCTCGGTGAGTCGCAGTCCGCGCTGTTCCTGACGACCTACATCAACGCCGTCGACCCGCTCGCCGAGGTGTACGACGGTTTCCTGGTGCACTCCCGGTTCGGGCCCGCGGCTCCGCTGGACGGCGGTTCGATATTCGAGGCGCTGGAGAACAGCACAGCACAGGCGATCGCGTTTCGTCCCGACTTGCGCGTCCCGCTGGTCACCATCATCACCGAAACCGATCTGTTCGGCGGCAGACGGCAGGGCTACCACAGCGCGAGACAGCCTGACAATCAACGGCTTCGGGTGTGGGAGATCGCCGGAACCGCGCACGCGGACAACTACACGATCCAAGTCGCACCGATCGACACCGGGGCCGCTGCCCTGAGCGACGTCGTCGCGGCCTATGCGCCGACCAACATGCTGATGGGCCAGCAATTGGATCACTGCATCAATTTCGCTCCGCAGCATCACTACGTTCTGCAGGCGGCGCTGTCGCAACTGTCCGACTGGGTGCGCACCGGCCGGCCCGCACCGAGCTCTGCACCTATCGAATTGCGGGACGGTCAGCCAGTTCTCGACGCCAACGGTCTTGCGCAGGGCGGTCTGCGCACGCCGTGGGTGGACGTGCCGATTGCCCGGACGTCGGGTGTCGGCAGCGACGAAACCACGATGGCGTCGATCTTCGGCTCGGGTGAGGTGTTCGACGCGGCGACCGTGCGCCGCCTCTACCCGGGCGGGGTCGCCGAGTATCTGGAGCGCTTCACCGCGTCGCTCGACTCTGCGATCGCATCGGGCTTCATCCTGGCTGCGGATCGCGGGGAAATCCTGCGGCTCGCCGCGGCGACCTTTCCCGACGTCGGCGGCTAGAGTGGCGCCGCCTCCAACGTCAGGCTGAACAGGGCGTAGGCCATGCAGAACAGGAAGTTCAGCGTGACCAGAACCAAGCCCACGAAGATCAGCGTGCGGGCGCCGCGGCGTTTCATGCGCCGGATCTTCGCGCCGAGCTGCTCACGCTTCAGTTGAGTTGCGATCAGCGCGAAGTGGAAGTCGGCTACCTCGGCGTATGCGGCGGGCGCGCCGGCCAGCATCTGCGAAAGCCGGTCCGGCGGGGTCGCCACGCCGACACGCGCGAAACGACGACTGAGACGTCGCGCCTGCCGACGGCCAAGGACGTCATTCCGCAACCGGTGCGGCAGTTGCCCGCGCTCGTTGCCCCAAGGAGCGGACGGGGTCATCACACGGCGAAGTTTAACCAGCCCGCGTCAAATATCGGTAGCTTCGCACCATTGCGGTGGAGGAATTTCGCTCAGGACCGTCGGGTGCCCAGCCAACGCCTCCGGCTCGGAGCGAAGCGCTACGGCCGGATGACCCCGCGTAGTGGCATCAATCCGAGTTCGTTGTGGCTCATGAACCCCGGCGGTGCATCCACTACGGCGGGAATCGCGTTAGCAGGGCCCATCGCGGTCCAGGTGTACCCGGGCAACGCGTACCCGCCAGCGGGATCCTTGGCCCCTTGCAGGATGAGCTCGGTGGATGAGTCACCTTCGATCACGATGCGGTAGTGGTAGTGCTGCGGCCAGTCCTCAGGCGGCTCGATCGCATCGAATGTGTCCATCGTGTAGATCTCGTGGAAGACAATCAGCGGCTTGTTGTCCACCCACGCCGTCCACTTGTGATGCTGCCGCGCAACGGTGCCTTCCTTGATCACACCTTTGAACCCGGGCATGTCACTGGTCTCGCCGCCTTCGAACGGAATATCTCGGGTGGCGACCCCCAACTCGACCTCGGTGGTGTATCTGTCCACCGTCTTGCCCATTCCCTCGACGATCATCGCCATCGATTGTGCGAACAACGGCCATGCCTGCCCTAGCAGATTGGGGCCGTCCTCAAATCCGGCCGGATCACTGCCCATGCCCATCTCGAACAGGTACTTCAAGGTGTCCCTGCCGAAGTTCACCACCTCGTAGATGTGGATGGTGTCGATCTGGCTGACGATCCGGGCCAGCGTGAGAACGAGCAGGTCTCCGGCGAAACCGGGATTGACGCCGCCGGCGTGAAACGAGGTGCCCCCCTCGAGACACGCCGCATGGATCTTGTCGATGTCCGCCCGGCTGTGTTCGGTTCGATACCACCATGCGCCACCCGACGCGACGACGTTCTTGCCTCCGCGCAGCAGACGGCAGACCTCATCGGGGTCAGACCACAGCGGCGCATAGAAGACGCAGTCGGCTTCCAGTGCCTCGATAGCGTCTTTGTCATTAGTGGCGAGCACACCGGTCGGCGCCTTGCCGCAGAGCTCGCCGGCATCTTTGCCGACCTTCTCAGGACGGTTGCACAGCACCCCAACCAATTCGTAGGCAGGGTTATGGGCAAAATGGCGGAGCGCTATCGTTCCGACGTTGCCGACGCCCCATTGGATTACGCGATACTTCTTGTCGACCGGCGACGTGATTGGCTGCGCGTGACCCTGCTCGATCGTCGTCATTGCCACTCCTTCGATTTCATGATCACTAGTTGATGGATACTCCGGCATCGACTTTGAACTGCAGTCCGGTGACAAAACGCGATTCATCGGAGATCAGGTACAGCACCGCGTTGCTGACGTCTACGGGTTCGATGCATGGTGTTGGCATGGCGTTGACGAACATCGGTATCAGGTCCGGACGTTCTTCACCGAGAGTGGCGCCGAACGACGGCGGAACCATTCCGGTGGGTGTCCCGGTAGGATGCACCGAGTTGACCCGAATGCTCTGTGCGGCAAGCTCATTGGCGAGCGCAATCGTCAAACCTACAACGCCGTGCTTGGATGCCGTGTACGGAGTTTGAAGCGGGAATCCCTTGATCGCACCGGCCGAGCTGATATTGACCAAGCTGCCGCCACCCTGGACGAGCAGATGCGGTATCGCGGCGACGCAAGTGTTCCACGTGCCAATGAGGTTCACGTCGACCACGGTGCGCCAGTGATCGGAAGTGGTTCTGTCCCAAGGGGCGACGGTCAGGACACCGGCGTTGGCGACGGCGCTGTCCAACCCGCCCAGTTCGTCGACGCCGTCGTCGACGGCTGAGCGCAATGCCGCTTCGTCGCGGACATCAGCGACGCGGCTCACGCAGTGGCCGCCGTGCTCGGTGACCAAACGTACCGTCTCGGCTAAGTCGTCCTCCGTGGCCAGGTCGTATTCGATCTCCGGTAGGGAGTGGCAGAGGTCGACGAGAATGAGATCGGCACCCTCCTCGGCGAGTCTGAGCGCGTGACTGCGCCCCAAACCGCGTGCGGCACCGGTGATCAGCACTCGCTTGCCGGCGGCCCGTCCGCTCGACGGTGTAGGTCCGGTCACCACATCAGTCCGCGAACAATCTCCGCCGGGGGGATGTCCTCGACGGCGATCAGCCCTTGGGGTGCGCGGCAGACCCAGTCGATCGCGTTGACCACCCGAGCTGCGGTCGAGAGACATCCCGCCTCGGTGACGTCAAGCCCGGGGTGCGACACATGGGTGTTCAGTTCGACCCGAGGATCCCCGTCGACCACGACTCGATGAACACCGGGACGGCCGTCGGGCGGATAGGGCCAATGGGGGGCCGAGTCGGCGGTGAGGCGCGTGATGTGTTCCATGGTGATTACCGGAACTCCGGCACGAACCCCTTCAACCGCGAACTTCACCGCGGCCATTTGTCCCGGCTCCACCGTCGCCATCTTGCATTCGATCCGTTTGTCGGTGTACCACGGCTCGAGGCGCTGTCGAACCTCATCGAGTTGCACGCCGAGCTGCTCGGCGAGGTTGCGAACCGCACCGCCCCACATCGCGGTGAGGACACCCGGCAAGAACAGCATCGGCGTATCGTCCTCGGCGCTGACACCGAAACCCATTTGTTTGCCGGTGAATTCGTAGTCGTCGTAGTTGGCGTAGTCGAAGATTTCCTGAACGGTGATCGCCCGGGCGCGGGTGACCAGGCTCAGCGCGGAGTGCACCTCGGTGTCGCCGGAGTAGCCGGGATCGATGCCATTGACATACAGCGAGGCGCTGCCGGCCTTGCAGGCTTCTTCCAGCGGCACCCGCAGCCAGTCGTCAGCCTGATGAGGAGTCACCAGCCACACCATCGAGGTCGCCACGATATTGATGCCCGCGGAAAGGAACTTCGACATCTCCTCGATGACTTCCGTAGGCCGCGTCTCACCTTGTGCCGTGTACACCACGCAGTCCGGCTTCAGCGCAATGAGCGCGTCGATGTCGTCGGTCGCGATGATGCCGGTCGGTTCGCTCAACCCGCACAGTTCGGCGGCGTCACGCCCGATCTTGTCCCGGCTGGCGGCGTGCACACCGACCAATTCCAGATCGGGGCGCCCGATGATCGCCGGTAACGAATGGACCCCGACATTGCCGGTCGAAAATTGCACTACTCTGCGCATCCTGCGTTCGTCCTTGATCAGTAGTCGGGAATCGGCAATGGCGAGTTGTTGGAGTCGATGCCGCCGTCCACGTGAAAGATCGCGTTGGTCGCGTAGCAGTCCCGAGTCGACAGATAAACGCACAGCCGCCCGAGGTCGGCGACGTCGCCGAGCCGATGCAACGGTGTCGACTCCTGCATCTTCTCCTGCGATCCGGGCATCATGTCGAGACTTCCCTGCAGTCCGTCGGTGGCAAACGAGCCCAGGGCTATCGCATTGACGCGGATCTTCGGCGCCAACTCCTGGGCCATTGCGCGGGTAAGGGCCTCAAGTCCGCCTTTCGCGACGCAATACGCGGTCAGCGCACGGATGCCGAAACGGGCTGAGCCAGAAGAGATATTGACGATGTTGCCGTGGCCGGCCTCGATCATGTGGTGCGCCACAAGCTGGCTCATGATGAACGCCGATGTGACACACCAGTCGAAGGTGTGGCGGAAGTCCTCGTCGGTGATGTCGAGGAAGCGCGCGTATGTCGAACCGCCGACATTGTTGACCAGGATGTCGATGCGCCCGAAGCGTTCCATGGCCGTCGAGACAACCCGCTCACTGTCCGGACGGCTCATGGCATCCGCGACGAGCGCCAGTCCCCTACCGCCGGCATCTTCGATACCGGCGATCGTTGCGCGGATGTCGGATTCGGTACGCGCGGTGCCGACTACGGTTGCGCCAGCCTCCGCCAGGACCCTCGCGATGCCCTGCCCGACGCCCTTGCCAGCGCCTGTAACGATCGCGACTTGGCCCTCGAGATTGAACTGTTCAAGCGCCATCGCAATCCTCTCACCGCATCGTGTGGTGCTCATCTAACAAATAAAACTGACTAAAGTCAACGGAATGAAACGCGCAGACGGCCGGCCCGACGGCTATTCTGCAGACGGGTACGGAACCCGGATCAGAGGAAACGCACAATGGCAACGGTGGAGAAGACATCTGCGCGCGAGGCCAAGCGCCTGCAGACCCGAGAGCGCCTACTGGGCGCTGCCATCGCCGAGTTCAAGCGGGGCGGGATGGCATACGCCGACGTGGGCTCGATCGTTACGGCCGCCGGAGTCGCACACGGGACTTTCTTCTTTCACTTTCCGACTAAAGAACATGTGCTGTTGGAACTCGAACGGCGCGAAGAGGAGCGCATCGCCAAACAGCTCGACCGCTATGTGGGCGCCGCACACGATCTGTCCTCCACGCTCAAAGAGGCAGTTCGATTGATCCTCGGCCTGGAGCGCCGTCTCGGTGCAAACCTGTTCAAAGACTTTCTTGCTCTGCACTTCTCGCAGACCCGTCCCACCGACGAAAGCAAAGAGCATCCGGTCATCGTGCGGGTTGCCCAGGAGATCGAGCGAGCCCAAGAGCTGGGTCACGTGGCACCGGAGGTCGTTCCGGTCAACAGTGCGGTGTTCTTCCTGCTGGGTCTTTATGCGTTGCTGACCACGACACACGACTGGCCTACCCAGAGCGCGATGCTCGACGACTACGTGGCCAGCACGCTACGCAGCCTCCAAACCAAGTGATTGATTGACTATAGTCAGTCGCTGCGGGAGGATCGGGCCAGCCGATCGGTAGGAGGGGTCCTTGAGTTCGTCTACCGTGACCGCTCGGGGCAGCCGGCTCGACGAACACTTCGAGCAGTCGCGCCTCGCCCAGCGCCAGGCCGACAAGTGGCTTATCTCGGGCAGTATCCTCATCGGCACCGCGGCCCTCGGCATCTTCGGCCTCCCACTCTTTCTCCGGGGAGTGTGGTTGCTGCGCAAGGCGCAGCGCGACGGCCTGTCGGTCCGGCCGATGCTGGTGACGTTGCTCGGTTACCTGGTCATCATCGACGCCGCCATCAACACAGTCGGGTGGGCGCTCGACCTGGTGGCCAATCACACCATCCTGGCCCGAATTCTGTTGAACGGTTGGGGCGCCATGTTCGACGCCGGCTACTTCTGGCACTACAACGAACTGTGGGTCGGCGGTGCGGCAGGGCCGGGCGAAAAAGCTCTCGAAGTGGGTCTGATCCTCACCGTGTTCACTATGCGGATCGCGGCCGCGATCGGGTTCCTGCAGATGAAGCGATGGGGTCACCAATGGATGGTGATCACGTGCTGGATGGGCCTGCTGATCTGGTGTGTCTATGTCTTCAACATGACGATGTTCGCCGACGTGCGCTACGCCGGGGTCATCCTCCCCGTCGTCGGCTGGTGGCTCTACGACATCTTCTACATCACCCCGTTCCTTGCGATTCCGTATCTGCACACCGTCAACCGCGAGATCTTTACCGACTGACTTCATGCTTATTGACTTTACTCATTGACTCTGGTCAGTAATCGCGCTACAAAGACTAGATCATGGCGCCACAGGTCAAGGTCACAGCACGCGAGGTGCGCCGGCGACAAACCCGGGAGCGCATACTCGGCGCTGCGATCGCCGAGTTCAAGCGCTCGGGGATGACAGGCGCCGACGTGAATGCGATCGTCGCAGCCGCAGGTGTTGCGCACGGAACGTTCTTCTTCCACTTCCCTAGCAAGGAGCATGTACTTCTTGACCTCGAGTTCCGTGAAGAGGCACGCATCGCTGCGGAATTCGCCCAATATCTCACGAACCCACACCCGCTTGCTGCTGCGCTGACGGAAGTGGTCCATCTAGTGGCGGGCCTAGAGCAGCGTCTAGGTCCGCTGCTCTTCAAAGAGCTACTAGCGCTTCATTTCTCGCCGACACGCCCCAACAGAGATGACTGGAACGATCATCCGGTGATCGTTCTGCTGGTCGATGAGATCGAGCGAGCGCGAGGAGACGGCGAAGTGCATCCGGAAGTGGACGCCTTCTACAGTGCAACGTTCTTCCTGCTCGGCATCTACGGCGTCCTGACCACAACCGACAATGCCGACAAGCGCGACACGATGCTGACGAAGTTGATCGCTACCGCCGTGCGCGGTCTGGAGGTCCGATGACGCGATCGCCTGGGCCACAACCCATCAACAAGCCGCAAGCCATCGACAAGGAGGCCTGAAGTGGATTGGATCTGGGAGATCCTGCGCTACGTCGCAGCTTGGGGAGGAACGGGCCTGGTCATCTGGTTCTGGTACTGGATGTTATCGAATATCGGCACGTTCTGAGTGTCGATGATCGAGCTTTCCGACGCACATGCAATGGCGATCGAACGCAGTTGTGCAGTAACGGCTGTCGCCCTGAGCGGGCGGCGTCGGGAGGGTGTGCGTCTGGTAACCGGTGGGCATCGTGAGTTCAGTCTGAGCCCACAGCTCGATTTCGTGCACGTCCCGTATCCGTCGTTGCAAGGGGATTGGACTCGTCGAACCCTGACCTGCGGTGTGGCACTTCAATGTTCACCGTCAAAGGAGCGACTCGCAACGTTTCGGCTGAACCAGCTGTCGGCGCGCGAACTGCGTGCGATCACTCTCGTCGAGGCGAGCGTGGCCCTGGGGTGGATCGCGTCGAACTGGCCGGGATTGCTCGTCGAAGCGAGCCGGGTACTGCCGGATCTCCCAGCGTTGCCCGCCGATACGGATGGTGGGGAGATGGTCAACCGGGCGATCTCGTTGTCGCGCAGTGCGGCGCCACTGAGCATCCACCCACTCTTGGGCCGATTGCCCCTGGCGTACACAGCGCCTCGGGGTCTGGCTGACAAGTTGCGCCGCAGCTTCGGCAGAATGCCTTGGACCACAACGCAGAAACGCCTGCCGCGTCCGTACTCCGTACCGGTTGGCGGCGACGGTGGCGTGCGCAACCCCAACCTGCCGCCACCCAGCCGACCTCAGGACAATGACCTCGATATCACTCCAGAGCACCGGCCGGGCATTCCCTACCCCGAGTGGAATTCCTGGACAACGAGTTTCATGCCGGACCATGTCGCCGTCCTCGAACGTCGGAATGCCGCTACGACGCGTTCACCGGGTCCGGTCTCAGCGGAGTTGCGGAAATGGTTTGAAGAGCACACCCACCGGGCGATGAAGAATCGCCTCGTGGACGGCTCGGACCTCGACGTCGAGCAGTACGTGCGGCACTACATCGACCTGGCGACCGGCGACGCGATCGAACCGCGCATATTTCGAGACTTATTGCCCACCAGCCGCGATGTCACAACAGCGCTATTGCTGGACGGCAGTTCGTCATTGGGTGTGCACGGCGGACGGATATTCAAACTTGAGTTAGCCTGTGCCGACGCTTTGTCGAATGCGATGACGCTCGCGCGGGAGCGCCATGGAATCTTCGTATTCACCGGCAACACGCGACACCGCGTCGAAGTCAGTTGCCTCAAGGACTTCCACGATCGGCGGTTTGTGCCGCCGGGCCGACTCGGTCTGGCCACCGGTGGCTACACCAGACTCGGTGCACCATTGCGCCACTTGACCAGTCGGCTTCTTGCCCAGCCCTCCGAGCGGCGGCTTCTCATCGTGATCGGCGACGGCCTGATCTCCGACGAGGGCTACGAAGGGCGCTACGCGTGGGCCGACGTCGCGCATGCGGTCGAGGAAGCGAACGACGCGGGCGTTTCCATCTACTACCTAGGTGTCGGACCGACCCGCGTTGACCCGCTTCCCGAGGTCTTCGGACCCCGCCGCTCCCAACGTATCCGGCGGGTCGAGGAGCTTCCGCGGGTATTGGCCCACGTTCACCGTGAGCTGGTAACGGCATGACCGACACCTATTACTCCAACGGCAACGAAGTCCAGTTGTTCGAGCAGGCCTATCGGCAACGGCTGCCGGTGATGCTCACCGGCCCGACCGGCTGCGGCAAAACTCGACTGGTCGAGCACATGGGCCTGCTGCTGAGCCGACCCGTGGTCACGATCAGCTGCCACGACGATTTGACCAGTTCGGACCTGGTGGGCAGGTTCATGGTGACCGGAGGCGATGTGGTGTGGACTGACGGTCCACTGACTCGGGCCGTGAAGGCCGGCGCGATCTGCTATCTCGATGAGGTCGTCGAGGCGCGCCACGACTCGCTGGCCATCCTGCATTCGCTGACCGACCACCGCCGTGCTCTCTACCTCGACCGGGCTGAGGAAGTCGTCAAAGCGCCGGACGCCTTCATGCTCGTCTGCTCGTACAACCCCGCCTACCGCAGTTCGCTGAAGGAACTCAAGCCGTCCTTCCGCCAGCGGTTCGTCACGCTTGCGATGCGGTATCTGACCGCGGACCGCGAAGCCGAAGTGATCGTCGCCGAAGCGGGTATCGAGCTTTCGGCCGCGAAACGGCTCGTTGCCTGCGCCACCGCGATCCGGACCGCCGACCACGCCTTCCACTTCGAGCCGCCATCCACCCGCGTCCTGGTCACCGCCGCACAGCTGATCGCCTCCGGCGCAAACGAATTAGAGGCGGCCGAAGCGTGCATCCTCGCACCGCTGTCGACCGACGGTGCCGTCAACGACGGACTTCGCGAGGTCGCCGTCGCCACCCTCGCCGCCGCGGACAGCTCGCGGTCGTCTCACTAGCAGAACCGGGAAAGGAGTCACGACCATGGATCAGAAGGAACGACAGCGCAAGAAAGCGCTGATCATCTTGCAGATCGTCATCTACGGCTACCTACTGCTGATGTTTGGAATCCAGCTCTACATGTCCTTCGCGCGCGGCTGGTGGGAATTGTGAATCTCCCGCTCCTGAACCGGTTTTCGAGCGGGAAATCAGGCACGCCCCTTGAGGATGCGGTCAGCTTGGAGGGCCATCACGACGAGTCCCGGCTTGCCCAGCGCCGGGCCGACAAGTGGATGATCGCCGGCGCAGCTCTGATGGGGATGTGGGCGCCGGGCCTGATCGGCTTCCCCATCTTTATGCGCGGAGTCTGGCTGCAGCGCCAGGCTTTACGGGCGGGTCTGTCGGTGCGGCCGATGATCGTCACCTTGATCGGCTATCTGGTGCTGATCGACGGAATGCTCAACAGTCTGGGCTGGGCGTTGGATCTGGTCGCCAATCACACGTTGATCAATCGGGTACTGATGGTCGGCTGGGGCAACATGTTCGACGCCGGCTACTTCTGGCATTACAACGAACTGTGGGTCGGCGGCGCCGCCGGCCCGGGCGAGAAAGCGTATGTGGCGGGGCTGATCCTGACGGTGTTCGCAATGCGCTGTGCCGCGGCGATCGGCTTCCTGCAGATGAAGCGGTGGGGCCACCAGTGGATGGTCATCACCTGCTGGATGGGCGTGGTGATCTGGTGCGCCTACGTGTTCAACATGACCATGTACGCCGACGTGCGCTATGCGGGCGTGGTATTCCCGGTGGTCGGCTGGTGGCTCTACGACATCTTCTACATCACGCCGTTCCTCGCCATCCCGTATCTGCACACGGTCAACCGCGAAATCTTCACCGACTGATCACTTTAAGGAGCACAGCCGTGACGTCACCTCTACCAGCACCGGCGTCGACCGACGACGTGGACCTAGGCGAGCATCTGCCGCCGGGGACCACGCCGTACTACGCCAGGATGCACAAATACATCAAACGGGCCGTTATCGTCTGTCTGGTCGCCCTCGTCATCGAAGGTGCCTTCACGCTGCCATTCATGGCGGTGTACTACGGTTATCCGACCCTGAGCTTGACCCAGATCTGCAGCGAATTGCTCAAGGTCCGCTACTCCGACGACAACTTGGAGTGCAAGGTTCCCTATCCGATGCTGGGGCCGCCCGAGGGTGCCGAGGGCAAGGACACCGCGCGCGACCAGTGGGGCATCCAGCCGGTGCCGAAATATCACCGGCTGAAATTCCGCGAACTGGTGCGCATCCACGACGCCCGGGTGGCCCGGCAACATGGCGCTCCGGCCTCGTGACCAAGGCACTCGATGAGCATGCGCGCAACTGGGACCTTCGCCACGAGGATTTCCAGGACAACGACTTCCTGTACGACGTCTATGCGGTCATGCGCCGGAATGCGCCTTTCGCTCATACGGATACGCCGTTTCTGAGTGCCACTCCCGGGGGCGCCTGGGTGGCAACGCGATACGCGGAGTGCCACCGGATTCTGCAGGACTGGGAGCACTTCTCCAGCAACCCGACACCGGAAGCGTCCGAGCAGCTCGCCGGCGATCTGGTAATCACGCTGGACCCACCGCGGCAGCAGAAATTCCGCAAGGTGCTCAACCCGTATTTTTCGCCGGCGCGAATGAAGGCGCTGCGACCACAGATTCGGCACGAGACAGACCAGTTGATCGACGCGTTCATTGAAGCCGGGACCGGTGACCTCGCCCAAGTCGCCTGGCGGCAGCCGGGTATCGTCTTCTTCAAGTATCTACTCGGCTTGCCGATCAACGACGTCCCACTGTGTATTGAGTTGACGGACGCCGCGCTCAACGGTGACACCGAGGAAGCCCGGATGGGCGGGTGGGCCGGTCTCTATCAGCACCTTCATGACGCGGTGTCCGCGCGAAGCTCTCAGCCCCCGCGAGACGACATGATCGACGTGCTCCTCAACGCCGAGATCGACGGTGAGCGACTGCCTTTCAACGACGTGGTTGCCAATGCGATGCTGCTGGTGCAGGCAGGCCTCGAGACGACCGCCAACGCGATGTCGTTCGCATTCCACTATCTGGCAACACACCCTGACGACCGCGACCGGCTGATCACCGAGCCGGAGATATTGCCGCGAGCGGTCGAAGAGTT
>Ga0335074_10007535_pt1 | contig 15088 bp, 16 predicted proteins | sample Lox_Sample_23_FD_206715 | JGI IMG/M metagenome (GOLD analysis project Ga0335074, IMG submission 206715) | Soil microbial communities from Loxahatchee National Wildlife Refuge, Florida, United States - Lox_Sample_2.3 | ecosystem: Environmental > Terrestrial > Soil > Wetlands | place: USA...
CGTCATGGCCGGCCTTAACTTTGCCGGCACCGGAGAGTGGCTGGACCCGCACGCATAGCTGCGGAGTCACCTTCTTTTTCTTCTTCGGGCTTGGTGACTTGCTTGGCGTCGGCTTGGGGGAGCTGGAGGTCGTGCTTGGCGTCGGCGAGGGGGAGCTGGAGGTCGTGCTTGGCGTCGGCGAGGGGGACGTCGAGGTGGAGGCAGAGGTGGACGACTTCGGATCCGGGGCCGACGACGTGGCAGGCGCGCTCGACGAAGTACTGCTACTGGCCGACGTGCTCGGCGAGGGAGACGGGCTGCTGCTTGCCGAAGTGCTTGGCGTGGCCGACGAGTTCGCTGACCTGAATGGTGACGAGGAACTGGCCAGCGCGGCGGCGGAGTCATGGCCGGTGGCCGCCTTGTTCGTGGCCGACGACAGCGCCGTGCTCTTCGGAATGGACCCGCACTCGGTCGACTTCTTAGTCGTTTGACTGCTTGCCGCGGCCGCGTGCAGCTCGGCGAACGTGCTGCAGCCGATCAATGCGAACCCGACGAGCGCCCCTACTGCGGCAGGCCTGAGCATCAACGCCCTCACCTGTGAATCCTCCTGTGCCTTTTGGCCTCGCTAGGCATTCCGGGGTACCCGACCGGGCTCATGACTTGCGGCCGTCATGACTCTCACATTATGCATGGCTGCCATGCTGGCTTAAAGCTGCTCAGAATGGCCATCTAAGGTTCATCAACGCGTCACCGCGGTCAGCTGGCGCCGTGACAGGCCTCGACGACCGTCCTCGCTGGCCTTCTGCCCGGCCGGGCCGGTGTTATGCCATCCAATTGCGCCGTTCTGCAGGCCGATAGTGCGCCCGACGGGCTCTCGGGCTGGCCGGGCGCGTGATCGCGGCAGGCTGGACCGGGCAAACCTGGCCAGGCCGGGTTCGTGTATGCTCGGCAGGCGCGGCAGTTCGAGTCCGGGAATCTCGGAGCCCAGAGCGCCGCGGACGCCCCCTTAGCTCAGTCGGCAGAGCGTCTCCATGGTAAGGAGAAGGTCTACGGTTCGATTCCGTAAGGGGGCTCCAGGTTAGAGGCCTAGTCCGACCAGATGATCAAGCCAGTGGTGACATTGGTGGGGACTAACGGTCGGCTGCCGATTCCGATCTAGCACTCAGGTGCGGGCAGCTTGGCGTCCGCGAGTCGGTGAGCCAGCCGCTCAGGGGACGGGTGGCAGTTGAGTGCCTGCCCGCACCCGGCGCTCATGATTAACAACTCTTACGAAGTTGCAGCCCACGCCGCCAGGGGGCATAGCAGGGCATGCCAGCAAACCTACGGCTTTGGCGGGGGCCCGCTGCGGTGCCCCCAGAATCGGGCACAACACCAACCGACCGCTTACCGGCATCCAACTGGAGACCGACGGCGGCAGCAACACACTTTCCAACTAATGCGCACCGTCGGTCACTAGCGTTGTCCGCAACGTCCTCGGCGTGCCTCCGTCCGCAGGTCTAGGACTTGACGTGATCCTGGCCCGCCACGACCGGGACGACACCACCGTCGGCCGCGCTGGCACAGCAGCTCCCAGGGCCTGGCATCCGGCTCGCCTGCAGCGGCATTCTCGACCGGCGAGGAGCGGCCAGCACGGCGAGCCGACGCGGATGCCTTGGACTTTGATGGCGACGCGCCAGTTCCCGCGCTGCAAGACGCCACCGGCGAGCAGGCGGGCTGATCCTCCCTGGTTAACGCGTCGTCGGCTGCGGAATCCGCAGACCAGCAAATCGATGGCCAGATCGGGGCAGGCGATAGTTAAGGCGTTGCAGGTAGCACCTTTCACACGCATTCGAGGACTGCGCTTGGGCGTCCGCCACCGGCCGGGAGCCCACGTGACCTGCGCAGATGCACGGTCCGTGGCCGCATTTGGACGGCTCCGGACGGTGGCGAATGAGGCCAGGACTGAGCGCAGTCCGCCGACCTCACTGCGGGATCTGCGGTGGCAGTCCGCAGTCGCGTGCGGCGGCCCAGTCAGCCCCTCGGGGCCACGTGCCAGGCCACGATGTCTTGCAGCCGCAGGTCTGTAAGTTGGGCCAAGAGCACAGCCGTCTCCTCGCGGCTGGCCGAGAGCTCCTGCCGGCAAGCCTGTAGCTGAGGAGCGTTGAAGACTAGGTCGGCGCGGATCGCGGCCCAGTACGGTGGCGAGTCCTTGATCGTTACCTGCAGGCGGGCTAGGTCGCCGACCCATTGCACGGCGTGGTCCCGATACAGGCTGCGCACCTGCTTGTCCAGGATTGGGAAAAGGCTTGGGCGCTTAATGTGCAGGACCTTGTGGAGCTTGGCAACTCGCACGCCTCGGATCCGGTCAGGCGATGTGAAGTACCAGTACAGAAGTGCGGCGTGGTCGAAGTCGCCGCCGGTCGCGGCGGGATCGGCGTCCGCCAGGTCGGCGTCTGCCCTGACGTCGCCCCACGGGCAGTCGGGACCGGCGGCCCGCCTGACAAGCTGGTCGCGTTCTCGCCTGGTCAGGCGGGAGCCGATGATCCTGCTGCACCAGGCTTCTTCCGCCGTCAGGACGTTCGGATCCCCCGGCCGTCGAAGGTCGTATCCGCGGATCGTTGCGCTATACAGCCGCGCGTAAGCACGCCAGATCGGCATCGGGTCGTCGATGGTCGCGCCCGCGATGCGCAGCGGATGCGGCCTCCTCTGCTCTACCGGCATGCCAGATTCAAGCACATTGGCGCAGCGCCAAATGACACTTCGTCCCGAACAAGGCGCGCAGGGTTACAAGGGGGCTCTTTGAAGGTGTCTACGCAGTCAGCGACCTCAGATCAGCGCTGGCGACCGCGCGTGAGAGCGCCTGACCGGGAGCTGGCCGCTCCCATTCAGCCCCCAGACTCGTACCCAGACAGCCGCGATGGCCTGCGGCATGTGCCGAGAGTCTTATCGCCGCTGGACTACTCGGCCGGTGCCAGCGGCATCGCCCTCGCCCAGGTCGCCGAAAAGGCAGGCAGCGTCCTGCCCTCCTCCGCATCTACGCCAAACGTCTTCCGGCTCCGAGCAATCGGACCTCCGCCGAATCGAGGACGCCGAATCGGGCCATGATCACGAAGCTCGCGTCTGGAGGTGCCGGCTAGATCCGAACGCGCAGGCGCGCAGGAACCTTGACCTGCTGCCTGACCAGCTCATGCAAATCTATGCCGATGCGCCCTTCGTCCTCCAGCACGGCCGCCAGAGCGTACTTCTGGTCCCGGTAGTCGTCTCTGTCTCGAGCCCACGTCTGTGTTCGATGGGTAACAGCTAGGAAATAGGTATCACCGTCATCGACATTGAGCCGCCGCGGCTCCCAGGTACGCGATATGAGGGTTGAACTCTTATACGAATTAACCCCTGGGATAAGCGATACCCTCCGCCTATCATTGATCGGCGGTTCGGGCTCATCCCGATCTTGTCGCTCTAGAATGTTTACTAGGGCTTCGGGATCGACGGCCCGATATAGGTCTACCTGCATTGTGCTCGCCAGGTACTCTCGCCGCTGACGACGTACCGGTGGATCGAAGGCTAGGGCGACTTGGATCCGGCGCGTGTTGCTGACTCCGGCGGCGAAGGCTTCAGGAACTGGTAGCGGGTGGATTGCCACAGTATCCACAGGTATTAGGCCGTCATATGTCATAGTGACGCGCTGATTCCAGCTCTCGACTGCTCGTCGAGGTTCCGGACAGCCCAACCCGTAAAAGGCCGTCTGCCGGGCCTCATCAGCGATGCTCGATGCGCCCTCCGGCATGCGTGCCGATGTCGCCAGCAGTGCCCGGATCATGTTGGCCGATGCTTCCGGGTAGGCAGTGAGGACGTCAGCCGCCGTCCGCGCAACCAACGGCGTCGCGAAGCTCGTGCCGACACACGCACGGAACATCCTTCCAGATGGTTCCATGGCTAGACTGATGACACTCACGCCAGCATCTTGCGGCACAAGTTGATCAATATCGCTTAGAACCCAATTGCCGCCTTCGTGTACGAAATCTGGCTTGTTGCGGCGGCTTTCGCCGGGTCCAATGCCCGGGCCCGTGCGGCTGAATGGTGACAGGTGCCCGACCGGTGCGATCGCCCGCCAGCCGATCCGAGGTGGCGTTCGCTCCTCTGGGGCATCACTGTGCGCTATCGCGCCGACGGTCAACGCCAGTGCCGCAGGCGCGGGAGCGGCCAGCCCGTAGAGCGGATCGTCCAAGTAGCGTGGATAGTCACGTTCGACATGGTGCCCGCTCACTGTGTGGCCGCTTAGAGTCGCCGAGGCGTTACCGGTCGGTACGACTACAACGATGTCGAGCTCACGGACCAGGTCGTCGATCGTTTCTGTGAGTTCGTCCACGTGAAGGAGATCAGCTGGCTGATCGTAGCCGAAGCTGAGGTTAAAAACGCGCACACCATGATCCTTATGCAGGGTGCGGATGGCTTCCTCGACAACTACGTGCGGGAAAGTCCCTGCGGGGAAGCGCGTCCACGTAGAAAGGCTCGGGTCGGGCTCCAGGACGCGGGCGACGTGCACCTGGCCCACGGCGGTCAGTGGCAGGTGATCACGCAGTTCTGCATGCAAGTTCGGGAACAGGACACGTCCAGCCACTTGCGTGCCGTGGTGCCCCGGCGCCTGCCACTGGTAACCCGCTGGGGCTATCTCCGTGGTGCTCGCGATTAGGCCGGCAAGGAGCGGATGGCCGGCAGCAGGCAGGTCATCAAGAATGCCCACAGGTGCGGCGTCCTCACGCTTCATCTCCAAGTCGTCGGCTTGGAGGGAACGCCAGTCGCTCGGATCAAGGTAGGGCACGGGTGGCGTCCGAACGCGCTCGACGACGCTCGTGTTGAGCAGGTCATCGAGGCCTGTTGCGTCCACACTGACGCGAAGGACGGTCCGCCGCGGCCGGACATCGCGGAGGAGCACTGCTCCCCCGGACACCTCGACCACGGCGGCAGCTATGTCACTGCGGGCCTGTGCCTCGCCGAATTCACCAGCTGCCCAAATGGCTACATCGACAACATAGGGTCCCGTGGCCGGCAGGTCATTCAGTCCCGGTCCACGTCGGTCTTCCGGTCCGTACGGCTCAACTGCGTCTATCACGCCGAAGAGACTCGAAAGCTCTGCTGGCGCGCCTTCAACGTCGTCAGCAGAGGAGTAGCCGCGGAGCGCCTCCTCGAAGTTCTGGCCTTCATCTTCTGCGAGCACGAAGTAGATGTAGTCAATCGTCTCGCCTAGGGGCATCAAGCCCCGCATCAGGAGCGTTCCGTCATCCAAACGCCGGCCGGCGGTCCGGATTTTGAACACCAGATCTGGGTCAATACGGGCGTCGAGACGCCGAGCGGCCCGGACTCCCGCGAGTTCATCAGCTAGCGTCTGACCGTGCCGCCTAGGATTCCGTCTTGGTGTCTGGCCTCCGCCACCTCCGCTCCGGCGAGAACCGACGGTAATACGCTCGGGCAGAAGGAGGTGTTCTGGCATTTTTTTCCTCTACCAAGGGCGGCCCAGCACCCCTTCAAGAGCCCTCTGGGCATCCTCAGCGACTATGTTGCGCCGACCTGCGAGTAGCGCAGCGCGCCGCGCATCCCAAACCAACTTCTCCGCGGCGGCATGCGGGTACCCCTTCAGAGCGCTCGCGAGGGCCTCCACGTCTACCCCTGTGTGCGCGACGGACCTGAGGAGCAATCGCAAGAGCCTCCGAAGCTCATGAACCGTGGGAGCTGGAAAAACGACAACCTCATCGAACCGGCGCCAGAGCGCCGAGTCAAGCAGGCCGGGGTGGTTTGTCGCGGCTACAAGGAGACTGGGCCCGCGATATTTATCGATCATCTGAAGGAACGCAGTGATTACCCGCTTCATCTCGCCGTGCTCAGCCGTATCGTCTCGACTGCGTCCAAGCGCATCGAACTCATCGAACAACACCACGAACGGCGCCTGGTCGGCGTACTCAAGTACGCGGCGAAGATTGCTTGCGGTCTCGCCCAGATACGAAGAGACCACTGCGTCCAACCGTACTAGAACGAATGGTCGGCCAAGCTCGGCCGCGAGCGATTCGGCAGCGCTGGTCTTGCCACATCCGGGTGGACCCTGCAAGAGGATGCGCTGGCGTCGAGGGATCCCACAGCGATCTAGCTCATTCCAGTGGACTACTTCTTCGAGCAGGTCTTCCAAAATCTTTGACGTGTTGGGTGGAATGACCAACTCATCAAATGTCCGGTCAGGCATTCGGACCTCTGCGAGCGGCCAGTCTCCTTCTCGGTCCTTTGGCGGCTCGGGCAGGACGACCGTGGCGGAAACATCGACCCCTTGTCCTTGTGCGGACATCAGTTTTTCGAGATCCCGCGCGAGCGCAAAGTGATGCTTGCCTCGCTCCTCCTCGATGATCTCCTGGGCAATACGACGGAACGCCAGCTCATCATGCGCGTGGAATGCCCGAAAGAGGTCCTTTAGCTGCCGTCCCGCCACAGATCCAACCTTAGAAGAACCGAGGATTCCCGAACAGCACCCAGTCCTGGCGCGTCGACCTGCCCCTGGGCTGCCCCATCGAGAGCGCTGTCTTCCGTGTGTCCCTCTGGCCCGAACCAGCCTCCGGGCAACATACCTGGGTAATACAACAAAACCGCGGGCGGGGTTACCGCCAGCGGAGTTCGCGTTAGTTGGAGCTCAACCCTCCTGAGGCACGAAGCCGCCAGTAATCGTATCCAGCCGGACGTCGCCAGAATCGGACAAGATCAGCGCCCAACCACTCACGCACGTGAGGGGCTGCGAGAAAGAGCAGGCCGAGCCCAACCGTGGAGCAGTGGGCCGCCAGGAGTGGGTGCACCGCGCCCAGCGAGCCAGTCTGGCAGAGCGCCCGCGTCCTGGATGAGCTCGTGCGCGTAGCGGACCACCGACAGACGGCATCTGTTGGGTGAAGTTGGCTACCAGGAAGAGCCGAATCGGCAGCGAGGACCCCGCTATGAACGCGAACTCACCGAGCACGTCCATCTAGTGTCCGGCGCCTAGGCCCTTCACGCAGAGACCCATTTGGACCCGTTCTTCAGCTCAGCACGGTCCTAGCTCTCATCGACCAGCACCCACCTTCCGGAACGGGCCGGGCGTGGTTGACCGGAGCGTTACCCGGCCTCGGGAAGCCAGAGGTCGGGACCGAGACGGTGGAGGCGGTCGCGGCGGGCGCGATAGTCGGGCAAGGCGAACTCGACAATGCGCCAGAACTCCGGGCCGTGGTCGCCGTGGCGAAGGTGAGCGAGTTCATGTACGAGGACGTAGTCGACCAGGTCGGGCGGGAGTTGCATAACGGCCCAATGGATGTTCACCGTGCCGTCGGAGGAGCAGGAGCCCCACCGGTAGCCGAGCGGCAGCACCCGCAACGCGGTCACGCCGACCTGCATCCGCCGTGCCCACGGAGCGATGCGTTTCCGCAGCCACGGCTCGCCGACTCGGCGGTACCAGCGAGTTAGGTGGCATGCCGCATCGCCCGCAGCATCGTGCCGTAGCTCCAGCCGCCCCCTGTTGAGCCGGACAGCCTGTGGCACGTCGTCCACAAGCAGCAGCCGGTAGCTGCGCCCGAGGTAGGGGAATCCTTCGCCGGTCACATACAGCCGGGACGGCCGAGGCTGGCCGATGTCGGAGCGTTCCCGGAGCTTGCCATATAGCCATTGGCGTTTGGCCTCGATGGCCCTGGTGAGTTCTGCCGTTCCGGTGCGGGGCGGGATGACCGCGGTGAGGGTGGCGTCGCGCTCGACCGTGAGCCGGATGCTACGCCGCTGGTCGCTCACCTGCACAGTCACGTCCAGGTCGCCGACACGGAGGACCCCGGCTTGGGCTTGCTCGGTCGTGGCCGTCATCATGTCTGCGCCTATCGTGTTGTCCTGGGTTCTGGCCGCTGGATGCGCTTATGATTCGCCTTGATCACGTCGAACAGCGCGTCGGCCAGGCCAGCGGCCTGGCCAGGGAGGCAGACGCCGTCCTCGATCAGAGCGCCAGTGATGACCATCTTGAAGTCCTCCCAATCGACCGGCTTACGCCAGAAGTCCACCCGGGTGGTCGTGGCGGCGGCAAGGCCATACAGGCGACGGGAGAACTCCGCGACGAAACGTCCCTCAAGTTCGGAGGTGACGCCATCGGTGGCGGTATTCTCCAGCACCACACCGTACAGCGCCTCCTCGACGCGACTCAGCGACGAGTCGCCGGGCTCCCGTTCGGCCTCCTGAGCGTTGATCTCATCGAGCAGACCGCCGAGGAACAAAGTCTGCTGGTCCCAGTTCCCTGCGTGATGCGGGTTCGTGTCGAGCGCTTTCGCCCAGGAAGGATCTTCTTCTGCGCGCATGTGGGCGTAATAAGCCAGCGCGTACCCGAATAGGGCCTCGCCCAAGTAGCCGAGTTGTGAGGTCTGCCAGCCGAACTGATTTTGCGAGTAGTCGAATGCGGCGTTGGCTGTGAAGATACCGAGGCCGAACGAGACCGTCGCAAGGTCTGTCAGTTGTTCTTGGTCGCCGCGGTCTGGGCTGATGCGCCGTTCGCCGAGCAGGCGGACGTGAGCGAGTTCATGGGCCACCGTAGCCGTGAGCGCGACTGGATCGCGCAACTGACGGCGTCTTATGGCCAGGATGAACACGTCCGCGCGATGCTGAAAGTGCCCCGCCGCCCCGTTGAACTGGCTCGCGATCGGTACCCGCGGGTCGAGTTCGGGAATCTCGGGGCACTGAAGCATATCTGAAGAGCTTCAGTCGGCACGCTCATCCTGCTGCACAACCGGCGCACTATGCGCCGCAGAACTGGCCAGTGTTCGCCCTCTTGCTCCCGCACGCTAATGCGGCCTTGGCTGATGACAGCGAGGGCATGGCGCGAACCGCACAATATCTCGGCCACAGCGGCAGCCCTGCCGCAGCGCGGGACCTATCCACCAGAGTCGTGGACGCTCGGTTGCGAGTACTTGGTCCCGAGCACCCGAACAGCCTGACCTGGATGAACTGGAAGACGAGCTAGACGTCGGCCGCTGCAAGTTCTATCCGGTTGAAAGGACCACAGTAGTCCGGGCCGACCGGCCGTTGGTGCTGTCCTGCACGAGCACCGGGAATCGGTACTCGTGGCCTGGCTGGCAATCCCGGATGTGCCAGTACGTTTCTGCGGTGTCGACATCACCGAGCGCATCGGCGCTCTCCCCTTCCGATATCACGGCCCTGCCGTCGGGGAGCAGGTAATAGAGAGTGAAGCTGTCACCCGGTGCGAAGCCGGAGATCTTGGCCTGGGTCAGTTCGCCGGCTGCGGTACAGAGGAATCCGGATGTGGTGACGCGAACCACAGGCGAGCCGGACGGCGGCAGGTTGTAGCTCTCTGGCCACTGATCTTCGGGAGGCGTGCTGGCGTTGCTGCTGACCTGTAGCGATGCCTTTACGGTTTTGCCTGTCGCCTGGTCCTGAATCGTCCATCTCCAGGTGCCATCGTTGCCCGAGTCCCCGTAACCGCGTATCGGATGCCAGAGGAACGCCCGCCGGAAGTCCCCATTGACGTCAATAGGGTACCCGCTACCGCCAAGGAAGGTCCCTCCCTCCGGGTCATAAAGGCTGATAGACAGAGTTCCGTTCCGCGTGAAGCCCGATCCGCTGACCATGATCACGAGTGATGTGCCGCGATTCACAACTGAATCTGGACTTATGCGTATGAGCGGTTTGCTCGTTGCCGGATATGTCGGTGCCGTTACGAGCGGGTATGGCAGAGACGGATCGGAGCCAGGCAGGATGCCCGGCGGGGTCGGAGAGGGGGCCAGACCGCTCGGAGCGGAACCGGAGCCATTGACGCTGCCTCGGGCATTGGGCGCGGATGAGCACGACGCCAGGTGAACGAGGCACCCTGCCTCATGCGGATCTATCGCCGCGAATGCGCCAATGACGATGCCGAGCACCGCGATGGCCACCCCGGCAGCGGTTAGCTTGTCTCCTGTTTCCCAGGCCATGCAGCCTCCCGCCGCGAATCAGGCCACCCGGCTCGGAAACTCCTGCTCACTTCGTGGTGAGCTCGATCTCGGCCTGCGCGCGCTGACCCGTTGAAGGGGCGTCAGCTACGACTGTGTAGACGAAGGACTCACTCGAACCGCATCTCTGGATTTTCCAGAAGTCCAAGATATTTGACACCTGGCCGATCGCGTCGGACCGGAGCCCCTGCACCAGCAGGAGGCGTTTCCCTGATGAGCTGTAGAAGGCCAGGTCGATTCTTGCCTCAGGCAGGAACCCCTGCAGGCTTACATCTGACCAGGCGCCCGGCCCCACGCACAGATACCCGCTAGTCCCGGCGTCTACGGCCGGCGCTCCAGTGACCTGCGACGCGCTATGGACGGACCAGTCCGACACGGGTGGGGTTCCCGCGTTGTTCGCCACGTCAACTTGCGCGTCGGCTTCTTGCCCGGAGACCTGGTCAACCGCTGAGATCTTCCAGATCCCGCTATTACCTGACGCGCCGAGCTTCCGTACTGGCGTCCAAAGCAGTGCCACCTGCATCAGCCCCCGGTCGTCGGTGGGCACGGTGACGCGCTGGTATACCGGTCCCTGCGGCTCATACCACGTGATCCGCACCGAACTGTAAGCGAAGAAGCCGTCTCCGTTCAGGTTGATCACCACCGGCTTCCCTTTGTTGCGGATCGACGTGACGTCAACGCCTATAGTCGGTGCCTGGCCGCTACTCACCGAGTGTGCCTGGGGCTCGGGCACGTAGTACGGCATTGCCCTGTCGACCGTCCCTGGAACCACTTGCGCAGCGGCCGCCGGAACGCTCGGTTGTGCGCCGGTGCTCGCATTACAGGATGTCAGGTGGACCCAGCATCCGACCTTCTGAGGGATGACGGTAACGACGAAGGCGACGGCAATACCGATGATCGCTACGACTAGCCCGGAGACCAGCAAGCGGTCGTTCGTTGACAATGCCATCGCAGCCCGTCCATCTGCCCTCTGCGGAAGCACCTGCCTGAGAGCTTACCGGCGCTCCAGCCCGACCATCGTCATTGGGCGCAGGCTACTCGGGCTCAGGCCAGGGGCCGGGGCATCATGGTGAGCGAGCCCGATCGTATCCCCACCAGCATGGTCGAGAGAATGGCGTCACCAGCCGACCCGATTGACGCCGCCACCACGGCCGCCTTCTCCACATGGCGAAAGCGCCACGACGCAGTCGGCGAGTACCCGTCTCACCGACGCCGTGCCGCATGGCCGGGGCAGGGACACCCGCCGGCGAACCTCTGCGCGGCAGAAGTGAGCTTGTCCAATCGCATGATGGCGACGAGCTATCATTTCGGGTATGGCCGAAATGCGTGACGAGTCTGAGCCGGGTGCCGGCGGCGCGTCTGGCGCCGATCCTGTCGCCGCGGAAGGTCCTGCGAAAGGGCAATCTATTTGGAAGCGACCTGTCATCTGGATTGGCGGTATCCTGACTGCGTTAGTTGTTGCTGCCGCAACAGCGTTCGGCTCAGGAGTTGGGCACGATCTATTTTCGGCAACGGTCGGGCACCACGGCGATGATAACACTCTTGCCCAGAGCTCAAGCCTTCCAGTTCTAGTTAATTCTGCAGACTACGTTCAGTCCGCGACTGATGGATTTTCTTTTGCATTCCCGGAGAGTCTGAATGCAAAGCAAGCTGCGAGCTTCAGCGAACTTCCTGTCGACTGGGACGACTACGTCCAGCACGCCAAGCTGTTTAATGGCGCTATCATTGGCGATGCAGCGGTCCAAGTAGTCCTGCGGGGAAACTCCAGTTCGTCCGCGGTGATTACCAATATCTCTGTCGTAAAGTCCTGCAGCTCTCCTCTCGACGGTACCTTGCTCGAGTCCCCTGCCGCGGCCGAAGATACTAGTATCTATATGGGATTCAATCTTGATGACGCGCTTCCTATAGCGCAGAAATACCAAAATGGGCAACTGTACGGCAGCTATTTTGCCGCTCACACTATAACGTTGACACGCGGACAAGTCCAGACGCTGGTCATTCACGTGGAGACCGCGCAGCATTTCTGCCAATTTACTTTCGAAATGCAGGTGGATACGGCAAATGGACGAACGACGGAGATGATCAAGGACGGTCTCAAGCCGTTTGCAGTAACTGGAATTGCCAAGCTTGGCACTTACCGGGCTCTTTACGCCGGGGGAGTCATCAGTCCGAGTGGCAACGACGCATTCACCCGGGTAACTGCCACCACACTTGAGCGCATCACGGGCCTGTCTTAGAAGCGCTGAGGTCGTTCTAACCCCTTTTAGTGCATTTGGGCCTGCCGTCTGCTAACGCTCTGTCAACAGGCAGATGAGTGAGTTGGACGCTGACGAAAGGCAACATAGGTAGCTTGAACTCCAGCGATCAGTCGCCGCATCGACGTATCGCGCCAAGGTAGGGCGGTGATGGAAGTTTTGTCCGGGATCACGGTCGTAAGCGCCGCCGAACGATACGGGCTTGCCTGGCAGACCGGGTGGTGTCAGCTTGCTTTGAAGACCTTGTCCATGATCTCGGCGCCTGTGGTGATGACTGGACGTAGCTCGCGGCGGTAGACGACTTCGGTTGTCCGGGTGGAGGTGTGGCCGACGAGTCGGGCGATTTCTTCGGTGCTGACGCCGTGATGGCTCATGAGGCTGACGAATGAGGTTCGGAGCTCGCGGGGCGTCCAGCCGTCTCCGGCTCCGGCGGCCTTGCATATTCGCTTGAACATCTTGCGGACGTTCGCCGGGTCGAGGGCGGCGCCGTGCTGGGTTGTGAAGACCAGGCCGGTGTCCTGCCACTGGTCTCCGGCTTCTACCCGTTCGCGTGCCTGGCTGTCGCGCAGGTCCCGAAGTGCGTCTGCCGCTAGTTGCGGCAGGGCGAGGGTGCGGCGGGAGCGCCCGGTCTTGGTCTCGCCGTGAACCCGGACCGATCGCCAGACGGCCACGTGCGGTGGCACTGCGAGTGAGGCATCGGGGTCGCCGTCGAGGTCGACGTGATCCCAGCGCAGGGCTCTGGCTTCCTCGGTGCGGAGACCGACCAGCAGGCTCAGCACGATGTAGGCGTACATCAGCTCGGCCGGGCGGCGGACGTCCTTGAGTCCAGGCCGCAACTCGAGGACCGGTAGGGTTCGGGCGGCTGCGATGATCGCGACGGCCTGATCGAGGGTGAGGGACTTGGACGGGCGTCCTTCCTTGCCTCGCGGGGTGTCGACGAGCGTGGCCACGTTGCGGCTGACCACGTCGTTGGACTCGGCGTGGCGGATAGCGCGCTTCAGGGCGAGGTGGCCCATGGTCACCGCCGCCCTGGAATAGCCGGCAGTCATCGCGGACAGCGCCTGCCGAACATCACCGGCGGTGAGCTCGCGAAGCTTCCGGGCGCCGATAACCTTCAGGATCGGCTCAACGACGTTCTCGTTCTTCTTGATCGTCTTGGCGGAGCGGCCGTCGAGTCCGTTGGCCAGCCAGTCTTCTGTTGCCTGCCGTACGGTGTAGTTCGCATAGCCGGTCTTCGGGACGATGCCGTGGTCGAGTTCGCTGCGCAGTTCTCTGAGCTTGTCGACGACGGCGGCTTTGGTCCGGCCGCTGACCTTGCGCCGCTCCCGCCGTCCGTCGTCGTCATACCTTACGGTTAACTCGCCGCGCCAGAGCCCTGGGCAGTGGCGGTGGCGTTCGGGGTCGCGGCAGGGCCCGCGATGCTCGAAGGAGATTCCGTCCTCACCGCGACGCCGCCGGATAGCCATAGCGATAAGCGTAGCCCGCAGTGGTGACAACAGGTGGTGACAACGGACAGGCTATGGGCGGCAATCGAAGACTCTCTGAGACCATGAATCTGCAGGTGAGCTGCGCCTAAGCGCAGATCCTCGCTGGTGGCGCAGGGGCACGAATGTCCATAGTAAGGAGAAGGTCTACGGTTCGATTCCGTAAGGGGGCTCGATCGATATATGAGCAGGTCAGGGTCAAGGTGCGAGTGGGATCGGGTCACCTTCAAGATTCTTTGACCGCCATCTGACCGTCGTTCTGGACGTCGCTATTGAACAGTCAGCCACCCGGATCGGCACCCATTGGCACGCGTGACGAGACGGGCGGCAGTGTTCTTTGACCATGCCACACACTCAGGACCGGCCCAGCCGGCTGTCTGCCGCCTCATCATGGCGGCGGGTCGGAGGCGCCGGCGATGAGGCCGTCTGTCGAGCTGCGGGCGAAGTCCTCCACATGGCGGCAGCTGAGCATGACCCGGACTGTGCCGTTTTCGCGGGCGACCTGGCCGGCCGTGCCGGTCCTGGCGGTCGGCATGGCCAGCAGCTATTGGAGCGCGGCGATGGCCTGCACGGCTGTCGCCGGGTGGGCCCGGTCCGGCAAGACACGGTGACACCCTGCCGGGCTCGCGGAGCTAGCCCCGGCTGTGGAGAAGGACGAGGACAGGGCCGACCAGCCGGATCAGGGCGTCGCGGGCGAGGAAGGTCTGACAGCGTCGGCGCGGCGGCGCCTGTTGGCTCATAACCGGGCGATCAGTGCCTGGCATCCGCGCGCGGCCGGTACCTCCAGAGCCACGCGTACTTGGCGATCCGGTCGCACGCTAGGTCAGAGACCAGCTCACGCTCAGTGACTTGCGCCCGTCCGCTCCGGTGCGCAAGTATCCGCCGATATGCACGGCTCACGGTCGCTGCCGCATTCCACAGAGGCGCGCCCAAGTTGGGTGATCTGCGAGCTGCGCAGTAGCCGGGCTGAGCTGTCAGCGATACGACTGCCGCGCAATTGGATGCGCCCGGTGGGATAGGTTATATCGGGTGGAAATACGCCGCATCAGGCAGGGCAAAGATGTTCAGGCGGCTCAAGCCCTGTTCGACCGTAGGCCTCGGCCGGAGGCCACGGACCGGTTCCTGGCTGATGACCGCCACCACCTTTTGATCGCCTATCTGGACGGTGTCCCAGCGGGCATGATCACCGGAGTTGAGATGACGCATCCGGATAAGGGCACCGAGATGTTTCTCTACGAGATGGGAGTGGGCGAGCCGTTCCGCGGGCAAGGCATTGGCAAGGCACTGGTGTCGGCCATTGCCGACCTGGCCCGCGAGCGCGGCTGCTATGGCATGTGGGTGCTCACGGAAGAAGAGAACCTTGCTGCGCAGGCAACCTACAGCCGGGCCGGCGGAAATTTAGAACAGACCC
>Ga0335074_10007536_pt1 | contig 15085 bp, 11 predicted proteins | sample Lox_Sample_23_FD_206715 | JGI IMG/M metagenome (GOLD analysis project Ga0335074, IMG submission 206715) | Soil microbial communities from Loxahatchee National Wildlife Refuge, Florida, United States - Lox_Sample_2.3 | ecosystem: Environmental > Terrestrial > Soil > Wetlands | place: USA...
GCGCGCGTCATGCCGCCGTGGTCCTCGAACCACTGAAACGCGTTGTCGTCCAGCATTTCGCTCCAGAGATATGCGTAATATCCGGCGGCGTAGCCGTTCGCCCAGATATGGAGGAAATAGCTCGAGCGGTAGCGCGGCGGCACGTCGTTGAGCCAGAGATGCGTCTTCTCGAGCGAATCTTTTTCAAACGTGTCGGGATTCTGCGGCGGCGCGCTCGCCGGTAGAATGTGCCATTGCATGTCGAGCTCCGCCGCGGCGAGCTCTTCCGTAATCCCGTAGCTCTGGTTGAAATTTTTCGCCTTCTTGATCTTGGCGGCAAGCTCGGCGGGCATCGGCGCGCCTGTCTTCCAGTTCTTGGCGTAGTGATCGAAGACGGCCGGGTAGCTCGCCCAGTGCTCGTTGAATTGCGACGGGAACTCGACGAAATCGCGCGGAGTGTTGGTGCCGGAAAGGCTCGGATATTCGGTCTGGCCGAACATTCCGTGCAGCGCGTGGCCGAATTCGTGGAACATCGTGGTCACGTCGTCGAAGCTCAGCAACGCCGGCTGGCCGGGCGCCGGCTTGGTGAAGTTGGCCACGTTGTAGATGACGGGCAAGGTGCCCATCAGTTTCGATCCCTGCACCAGCACATCCATCCAGGCCCCGCCAGCCTTGTTATCGCGCTTGAAGTAGTCGCAATACCAGAGCGCCAGCGGCTTGCCGTTAGCGTCAAACACCTCGAAGACGCGCATGTCCGGGTTGTACACGGGAATGTCTTTGCGTTCCTTGAACGTCAGCCCGTAGAGCTGATTCGCCTCGTAGAACACGCCATTCTCGAGAACGTCGTTCAGTTCGAAGTATTGGTCCACTTGCGATTCATCGATGTCGTATTTCTTTTTGCGAATCTGCTCGGCGTAATAATTCCAGTCCCACGGCTGCAGCTGGAAGCCGCCTTTTTGCTGGTCGATCAGTTCCTGAATCTCTTCCGCTTCGCTGTTGGCGTTTGCGGTCGAGCCGGGGACGAGCGCGAACATGAATTTCTGCGCGGCCTCGGGCGTCTTGGCCATTTGATCTTCGAGCGTCCACGCGGCAAAATTGGGGAAGCCGAGCAGCTTGGCCTTCTCGGCTCGCAGCTGCGCCAGGCGCGCGATCGTGGCGCGCGTATCGTCCGGCCCTCCGCGCTCCGTGCGGTTCCACGAATCCTCGAAAAGCGCCTCGCGGGTCGAACGATTGCTCAGCGAAGTCAGGCTCGGCTGCTGCGTCGTGTTCTGCAGAGGAATCACGTAGCCGTGCATTTTGCGTTCCTTCGCCGCCTGCACGGCCGCGTCGATTTGCGCGTCGCTCAATCCGGCAAGCGCGCTTTTGTCGGTGGTGTGATACGCCGCGTCTTTCGTCCCCGCCAGCAACTTGCTCATAAACGTGCTCTCGAGGGTCGATTCCTCCTCGTTCAGCTTCTTCAGCTTGGCCTTGTCGGAATCCGAGAGGTTGGCTCCGGAATGCACGAATAGTTTGTAATCGAACTCGACCAGCCGCAGCGATTCTGGATCGAGCTTGAGCGACTCGCGCTCTTTGTAAATCGCCGCGACTCGCTGGAAGAGTTTCGGGTTGAGGAAGATGGCATCCTGTGTCGCGGCGAGTTTGGGCGCTTCGATATCCCGCACCTTTTCGAGCGCGCCGTCCAGGTTGGCCTGGCTCACGTCGTTGAACGTGTTTTGCACGCGAGTAAGCAACTGGCCGCTCTTTTCCATAGCGACATACGTGTTCTCGAAGGTCGGCGGAGCGGGATTATCCGCGATCGCCTGAATCTCTTTCAGCTGCTGCGCCATGCCCGCCTCGAATGCGGGCTGATAATCGCTGTCCTTGATCTTGTCGAAAGGCGGCGCCTGAAACGGCAGCGTGCTGGGGGCATAAAACGGATTGCTGGGACCAAACGCCGTCTGCGCCGTCGAAGCGGGCGTAACGCTGAGCGCCACCCCGGCCGCGATCACGGCAAGCGCAACTAAAATTCCGATCCCCGAACGCATCGCTTTTTCCTGCTGCGGTCGCATTATCGTCATCTCTCTCCGTCCTGCCCCGCGCGCAATTGTACGCGACACCCGCCGCCGCGGGCTACCTCGGATGTGAGAGTTTAGAGGGATTTTTCGCTTCTACGAGTACCGCAGCCAGCGCACAAGCTCGGGAACCGTGGGCCGCTTGCCGTACATCAGCACGCCGATGCGGTACACCTTCGCCGACGCCCAGATCGCGCAAACGATCGTCGCAAACAGCAGCACCACGGACAGAAGCATTTGCCACACCGGCGGCGCTTGGACCGAAATGCGCAGCGGCATCAGCACCGGCGCCAGGAAAGGAATTTCCGAGAGCACGATCGACGAGGTCGACGATGGATTGGTCAAGACGACCCAGTAGACGCACATCGTGAACACCAGCGGCCCCATCGCCAGCCATTGCAATTGAGCTGCGTCCTGTTCCGACGAGCACGCGGAGCCGATCGCCGCGAACATCGAGGAATACAAAAAGTATCCGCCGAAGAAGAAAAACGCAGTCCAGATAACCATTGAAAGGGGAATGTGAACGCTCGGCAACGAAGTCCCGCCCATTGCCGCGCCCATCACCGCTCCATACGTCAGCAGCAGGCCGAGCGACGCAATCCAGATGAAGAATTGCGTGAATGCCACTCCGGCGACCCCCAGGATCTTCCCCGCCAGCAGCTCAAAGGGCTGCACGGACGAAACCAGCACCTCCATCGTGCGAGTCGTCTTTTCCTCGAGCACCGACCTCATCGTGAGAATCCCGTACATCAACAGGGACATGTAGAGCAGGACGACGAGTCCTATGCCGACGCCGAGCGTTTGGCCTCTTTCGACCGACTCTCCCGACTCGCTGACCTTGATTACCTCCAGGCGCGCGCCGCGGGAAATCTCCGCCAGGTCATCCACCTGAATTCCCCGCGCACGCAAGCGCGCCTGCATGAGCGCCTGGTTCAATGCTGCGTTGAGCGGCGCCAGAATCGCGAAGTTGCCCGTGTTTCTCGCGTGCAGCTCGAAGGATTGGTCGAGATCGCCCGGAATCACCAGGTACGCGTCGAGCGCTCCGGAATTGACTTTAGCGCGCAGGTCCCGTTCCGTGGCGTCCGGCGATGCGGGCTTCTCGATCGAATCCTCGATGGCGAACATAGGCTTGCCGTTCGAGAGCATGGCGCGCAGTCCGCGAGCCGTCGTCTCGGCCATCCCGCCCGCGTTGTCCACAATCGCGATCCGCACGGCCTTGTCCGACTGATGGCGGGCGAAGAAGCCGATCAGCAGGACGGTGACGATGCCGATCAGCGGCACCATCACCGTGCCGATCACGAATCCTTTGCTCTTTACCGCCGTCACGTACTCGCGCTTCACGATGAGCCAGGTTTTATGCATGTCCGGTTTTCTCGATGAAGATTTCGTTGAGCGAAGGCTCGAGCAATTCGAAACGGTGGATTCGCGCTCCGGCATCGAGCGCGCCTTTCAAAATTTCCTGTGGATCGCCGCCCGGCTTCAGCCTTGCTTCCGCACCGCTGCCGAACCGGTTCACGCTCGCGATCGCCGGATGCGTCAGAAAAGTGTCGGGCCCGGTGAATTCGATGCGCACCGTGTTCTTACCGTAGGACTGCTTGATGGCGCGCAGGTCGCCGTCGAGCACGTTGTGCCCTTTATCGATCAGGCAGATGGAATCGCACATCTTCTCCACCTGTTCCATGCGGTGCGTCGAGAGGACGATCGTCGAGCCCTGCCCGCGCATCTCGAGCATCGTGCTTTCGAGCGTCGCGGCGTTCACGGGATCGAGCCCCGAAAACGGCTCGTCGAGAATCATCAGCCGCGGCTTGTGCAGCACCGCGCAGATGAACTGCACTTTCTGCTGCATGCCCTTCGAGAGATCCTGCACCTTCTTGTCCGCCCAGTCGCTCAGCTCGAAGCGGTTGAGCCACTCGCGTCCTCGCTTTTCGGCTTCGGCCTCCGAAAGCCCGTGCAGCGCGCCGAGAAACACGATCACGTTGAGCACCTTCATCCGCGGGTAGAGCCCGCGCTCTTCCGGCAGGTAGCCGATCGAATGCCGCGTTTCGTCGCCCACCGGCTGCCCGAAAACGCGGATCGAGCCTTCGTCCGGCGCCAGGATATTCATGATCATGCGGATCGTGCTGGTCTTTCCGGCGCCGTTCGGGCCAAGCAGCCCCAGAACCGCGCCCTCGCGCACCTGCAGGCTGACGCTATCGACCGCTTTCACCTCGTCGTACGACTTCGTCACATTTTGCAGTGAAATCGCGTCCACCGATTTTCCTCTCCGCTCTAGGGACGGGATGCTCTTGCTGGCTAATACGCGCGTGCCTCGCAGGATATTTCACGCGCGCGACGAAACTCAACACTGTCCAGTGATCCGGATGCGGCGGATCGCACGTGGCGCGTGCGGAGAGCACGCCCGGGCAAAGCCCGGACGGCAAACGGCGGGAGCAAGCTCCCGCACTCCGCAGGGGCACGAGAAGCAGCGCAATACGCCGCGCGCCAAAACGTGGCGAGAGCTAAGGCATGTGCATGCAGCCGGTTACGGGCACTTCAAATAACTCTTGCCAAATGACCAAAAATACTGTAATTTCTGTAGTGACAGAAATTAGAGAAAGACAATGCCCACGCTGACTCCCGTCACCGAAAAATTCATCCTCCACTGGGGCGAAATGGGCACCCGCTGGGGCATCAATCGCACCGTCGCTCAGGTCGACGCCCTGCTTTTCATTTCTCCCAAGCCTCTCAACGCCGAAGAAATCGCCGCCACGCTTTCCGTCGCCCGGTCGAACGTCAGCACCAGCCTCCGCGAACTCCAGGGCTGGGGCATCATCCGCGTCGTGCACGTCCTCGGCGATCGCCGCGATCATTTCGAATCCATCAAGGACGTCTGGGAAATTTTCCGCATCGTGGCCGAAGAGCGGAAACGCCGCGAGATCGATCCCACGGTGCGCGTGCTGCGCGAATGCCTCGACGAGCTCGACGCCAAGAGCGCCAGCGAATCCAACAAGTACACGCGGCAGCGCCTCGATAGCATGCTCGAGTTCCTCACCGCGATGACGGGCCTGTTCGAAGAAGCGGTGCGCATGCCGGCGAGCGCCCTCCGGGGACTCGCCAAGCTTCGAGGGAAGTTGAGTGCGCTGCTCGGCGGGGGCCGGCCAAAATCAGCCGGCTAAAGAAGCGGTGCGCGAAAGGAGACGACGATGCCGATGCTCATCACAGCACTGTGGGTTGCGGGATTCGTCCAGTTGGCAATCGCCCTCGCCAATTTCACGCTACCTCGAAAGCTGAATTATCGCGAGAACCTCGCGCGCCTGGCTCCGATGGTTCGGCAAATCTTCATCGTGCACTCCGGATACATTGTTGGGATCGTCGTGCTTTTCGCCGCAATCACTTTCGGGTTTGCCCCGGAACTCGCCGCCGGCCGCGGCCTGGGAAGGTTCCTCGCGGCTTCGATGGCCGTCTTCTGGGCCTGCCGCGTCCCGCTGCAGATCTTTTACTACGATCCGCAGGTGCGCCGCTCCCATCGCGCGGGTGACGTCGCAATCACAGTGGCGCTGCTTTTCCTGGCCGCGACCTACGCCTCGGCGGCGCTCGTCCACGCATCGTGAGGGCGCTCGAGGCCGTCGCATTGAGAAAACTCGATATGAAGGCAATCGCCAAACGCGGAATGGGACTTGCAGTTGCGGATTCGGTGCGGCCGTTCAACGCCGCGCCGGATCGGATTCGCGCGCAAGAATGGATTGGCTGGATTCCTCTCGCTGCTTTGCCGCTCGCGGCGCTTGCGCTTCGAGGTGCCTTGCCCGCTTGGGCGTTTATGTGGATTCTCGCAATCGCGATTTTCGCGGGTTTCAAATGGCAGACTTGGTGGGACGCGCCTGCGGCAAGACGCACCGAGAACTGGCGGCGCACGTTTGCCTACCTCCTGCTATGGCCGGGAATGGACGCGGACGAATTCTTCGAGCCCGACCTGCACCCGCGACCCATCGCCGCACGCGAATGGCTGGCGGCTATCGCGAAAACTCTTGCTGGCGCGGCTCTGATCTTCGTCGCTGCCGGCGAGGTCGTATCGCGTCATCCGATGGTTGCCGGTTGGGTCGCCATGATCGGCCTCGTGCTGGTCCTTCATTTCGGCGCGTTTCAACTGATTGCTCTCGCGTGGCAACGCGTGGGAATCCACGCCGAGCCCATCATGCGGCGGCCACTCGCATCGCAGTCGCTCGGCGAGTTTTGGGGCAAGCGTTGGAACCTCGGATTTCGAAAGCTGTCGCACTCGTTGGTTTTCCAGCCGCTTCAAAAGCGCTTCGGAACCGGCGCCGGCGCTCTCGGCGCGTTTATCGGCTCAGGCTTGATCCACGATTTGGTCATATCGGTTCCCGCTCGCGGCGGCTACGGCCTGCCAACGGCCTACTTTCTATTGCAGGGACTTGGCGCGCTAGCCGAGCGATCGAGCACGGGGCGCCGCCTCGGCTTGGGACGCGGCTTGCGCGGCCGCCTGTGGACAGCGCTGGTCGCCGTGGTCCCGCTGCCGTGCCTGTTCCATCCGTGGTTTGTACTGCGCGTGATGGCGCCTTTTCTGCATGCGATTGCCGCCGGATAAAGGAGGAGCGCACATGCCGCGAACAATTCAGGAGTGGATGAGCCTGGCTTTGTGGCTTGCCGGCGCGGGACACTTCGTCGTGCTGATTGCCAGCTTCCAGGTGCCCTACCGCCTGGGATGGAAGCAGGAGCTCGCGAAGCTTACTCCCTTCAATCGCAAGCTGATGTGGGTGCACGGAGCCTTCGCCGTCTACACAATCGCTTCTTTCGGCGCGCTCACGCTTTTGTTTCACAACGAAATGCTGCGCGGCCGCGGCAGCGCCGCGGCGCTGGCCGCATTCATCGGAATTTACTGGCTGCTGCGCGTCGTCGTGGATTTCACCTACTACGACCATGCCGATTGGCCAGAAGGAAAAGGATTCGTAGCCGGACACGCGCTGCTGACGCTGCTTTTCGTCTTTCTCTTCGTCACCTACCTGAGCGTTTCCCTGCGAGCGGTGCTGGCGTAGGCCGCGCCTTCGCCGCGGCCGGTTTTTTCCCACCGGCCCTTTCCTGTCCTTCAGGCCAATTGATCCAAAATCAATTGGTGCTAGCGTGGTAGGAGCTATGCGCAAAACGATCGCATCGTCGGCAAGTCACCGCGGCAGCGGCCAGCGCCACTCCTTCACATCTCTTGCTTCCTCCGCGTCGCCGGCTTCCCACGGCGCGGCCATTCGCCGCGAGTCACCACTCATCAATCACTACTCACGAATCACGCCATTTCTAATCGACATTTGGCGATTAGAAATGGCCGCAACTCGCTGAAAACAAACGATGGGCATGCGTTCTAATCGACACAGTAACGAGGGGGCAGCAGGGTGCCCGAAATGATCGGGGCGACGCGGCAGAGAGCTATAATACGAGCTATGGACGCGGCGGGAAAAAGCACGATGAGCGTTGGCGCGCGGCGCACCGTCGATCTGCGCTTCGTCGAGCTCACCGACAAGGTCCGCAAGAATCGTCCCGGCGACGACATCGACCTGCTGCGCCGCGCCTACGATTTCGCGGCCGAACAGCACAAGACGCAGTTCCGCCTTTCGGGCGAGCCGTACCTTTCGCATCCGCTCGAAGTGGCGCATCTCCTGGCGGACATGAAGCTCGACGTCACGTCGATCTGCGCGGCGCTGCTGCACGACGTGGTCGAAGACACGAAGATCCCGCTCGAGAAAATTTCCGAATCCTTCGGGCCGGACGTCGCGCGGCTGGTCGAAGGCGTCACGAAAATCAGCAAGCTCGATCTGCTGGCCCCGGAAGATCGCCAGGCCGAAAACGTCCGCAAGATGCTGCTCGCGATGGTGAACGACGTGCGCGTGGTGATGGTGAAGCTCGGCGACCGCCTGCACAACATGCGCACGCTCGAATTCCTCGCGCCCGAGCGCCAGCAGCGCATCGCCCGCGAGACGCTCGATATCTACGCGCCTGTCGCCAACCGCCTCGGCATGGGCTTGATCCGCGGCGAGCTCGAGGATTTGGCGTTCCGCTATCTCGAGCCCGAGGCGTTTCTCGAACTCCAGAAAAAAGTCGCCTCGAAGCAGAAAGTTTTTGACAAATTCCTTCTCGAAGTGCAGGACTCGATTCGCAGCAAGATGGTCGAAAACGGGATTCCCGCCGAGGTGCAGGGCCGGGTGAAGCGGCTCTATTCGCTGCACCAGAAAATTCAGAAGCAGCAGCGCAATCTCGATCAGGTCTACGATCTGCTGGCGATCCGCGTGGTCACCGATACGGTGAAGAACTGCTACGGCGCGCTCGGCGTGATCCATCAGATCTGGCGGCCCGTGCCGGGCCGCTTCAAAGACTACATCGCGATGCCGCGCCCGAATCTGTATCAGTCGCTGCACACCGCCGTGATTCATTCGGGCCAGCCGTTCGAGGTGCAGATTCGCACGCAGGAGATGCACCGCATCGCCGAACAGGGCGTCGCCGCGCACTGGAAATACAAGGATGGCGGCCGCGAGGCTCCGCCGGCTTCGGCGGACGATCAGCGCATCGTCTGGATGCGTCACCTGATCGAGTGGGTGCAGGAGATGCAGGAGCCGAGCGAGTTTCTCTCCACCCTGCGCGTCGACCTGTATCCCGAAGAGGTTTACACGTTCACGCCGAAAGGCCGCGTGGTCGTGCTCCCGCGCGGCGCCACGCCGATCGACTTTGCGTACGCCGTACACACCGAAGTCGGGCACCAGTGCGCGGGAGCCAAGGTGAACGGCGAGATGGTGCCGCTGCGCCATGCGCTCGCGAATGGCGATGTCGTCGAGGTCGTGACGCAAAAGGGGCACGCGCCGTCGCGCGACTGGCTCTCTTTCGTTCACACCTCGCGCGCCCGCAGCAAGATTCGCCAGTGGATCAATCTTCACGAGCGCGAGCAGGCTACGGACGTCGGGCGGCGGCTGCTCGAAAAGGAGGCGCGCCAGGCTGGCGTAAGCCTCAAGAAAATCGCGGCGGAGGATTGGCAGCGCGTCGCGTCCGAATACGGCTGCTCGCGGATCGAGGATCTGCACGCCGAGCTGGGCTACGGCAAATGGTCCGCGCGGCAAGTGCTGTCGAAGGCCACCGGTCAACCGCTCGCCGACGAGACCGAGGAAAAGCCGCGCAAGGTGGCGTCGACCGTCAAGCGCATGCTCGGGATGGACGACGCGGCCATCCTCGTCCGAGGCCACGATGATCTGATGGTCTACCGCTCGAAATGCTGCAATCCGATTCCGGGCGAAGACATCATCGGCTACGTCACGCGCGGGCGCGGCATCGCGGTACACAGCAAGGATTGCCCGAACGTCGAGAATCTGCTGTACGAAGCCGAGCGGCGCATTCCGGTCGAGTGGGCCGAGTCGAACCAAGCGACTTTTTCGGTGCGTTTGCGCATCTTCACGGAGGACCGGCCGGGCATGCTGGCGGCGATCACGAACGTCATCAGCGAAACGGGCGCGAATATACGGACATTCGAAAGCGGCGGCGAAGACATTCGCGCGCGCATCGACGTCGGGCTCGACGTGAAGGACCGCAAGCAGCTCGAGCACATTCTCGCCGGCATCCGCCGCATCCCCGGCGTCTTCGATATCGAACGCGTCTACAACGTATGAACTCTTCCGGTACTTACCCCGGTAATTCATCGGCGACACGAGGCGTTGAAGTTCCTTCAGGCGCGTAGAATGAAAGATATGGGGTTCATCGAGGCAAACCGTACCCACGGTTTAGGCCAAAGCACGTGGGGATGGAAGGCTCTCGCGCGGCTCTCCGTGCTTGCGGTCGCCCTCGCGTTTCTTGGCTGCCATAGCGTCCCGCCCTTGGACACGTCGCCGCTCGACAGCGCGGGGATGAATTACGACACCGTGAACCAGTTGAAGGCGCTCGGCGTGACCGCGCCGGAAGTCGCGCAGATTGCAACCGCGCGGCGTGGCGGCTTTCCCGACGACGCGTGCCTCCAGGTCGTGCGCATCTACCATAGCCGGAATACGAAGTTCGATGCAGGCGACGCGATCGCCGGCCTGCTACAGGCGGGCATGGGCGAAAGCACCATCGTACAGCTCGCGCAACTGAATCAGCTGGGACTTACTGCGGGCGAACTGCAGGCGATGCGGCTCGCCGGCCTATCGGATGAAATCATTCTCGAAGTAGCGCAGCACCACGCCGCGAATCAGCCGGTTTTGAGCGGATTTTCGCTCGCCACGCTGCAGAATGCCGGGATGCGCGAATCCACGTTGCTCGACCTCGTGCGCCACAGCATCCCCGATTCGCAGACGAACGCCATCCTCGCGTTGCGGCGCCACGGCGCGAACGACAAGGAAATTTTGCGCCATTTCGCCGGATCGTGAAGTACGGTTTGCCCGCGCGAGCGCCCTCCCGGTAGAATCTTCGCATCTTGAATCGACTTGCGCCGCGCACGCTAGCAATCGCCCTGATTCCGATTGTCATTTTCTTGTGCGCTTTTTCCTGCGACATCCCGCTCGCTCCCGGATATCAGATCCTGAAGGAATCGCGCGAGGTCCGTTTTGTTTCGGGTGCAACCCCCACGCTTCACATCCAGGGCAGCTTCAAGCTCGAGAACACAGGCAACGGCGATCTGGCGTTCGTCGATGTGACGCTGCCTGAAGAGAGCGCGTTCGGCCGGCAAAACGTTCGCGTCGAGCTCGACGGCCGCGAGATCGCTCCCGCGAGCATTCCGCCCGAGTATCGGCAGGACAGGCCGAACGCGGTGCGCATCCCGTTTAGTCCGACATGGCAGCGCGGGAGAACCCTCGAGCTCGCCATCGAGTACGACCTCGCGTCGCCGCAAGACGCAGGAACGCGAATCACGCTCGGCGCGGACGAATTCCACCTGGGCTCGCGTGGATGGTTTCCCGTGCTGCAGCCCCCGAAGCACGTGTTCTCTCCTTTTCCGCGGCGCCCGAAACTCACGCCGTACACGGTACGCGTGCCTTCGAGCTTCCTGGTGCTGGCGCGCGGAACTCCGAAAGGGCGGAAAAAAGATGGCGGCGAGACCGAGTATCGATTCGTGCTGGGACAAGACGATTTGCCGCCGTTCGTCGTAGCCGGAAGCTACGTGGCGTCACCTGCGCAGCGCGAACCGGGTTCGGCGGCATTTTGGACGTTGAAACCTTTGCCGAGCGATCCCGAGGAAGCGGCGCGACAGATCACGCAGGCCTGGAAGATTCTCGAGACGGATTTCGGGCCGCTCGACCGCAACATCGCGGAGCCGCACGTGGTCGAGTCGCCCGAATTGCGCGGGCATATCGCGGCGGACGAAGCCCGGCCGGCGGCGACGGCGTTTCCGGGCGGGGTGCTGGTGAATCCCGCCGGGCTCGCGCTGGGAACCGACAGCGACCAGTTTCTCGAAATGGTGACGCACTCGCTGGCGCACGATTGGTTCGGCGACGAAATGTATCCGGCGCCCGATGCCGCGGTGGGCCTGGGCGAGGGACTGCCCGAGTATGCGACGATTGTGATCGACGAAGCGCGGAATGGCCCCTCGGCGCGGCGCAAACGCATCCAAAGATATTTGAAAGAATATGACGAAGCTCGAAAAGGCGCGGCTGAGAAAGCGCTTGGCATTACGATGCTGAACGACCCGCCCGAGCAGCGCCGCATCGCTCTCGCCAAAGCGCCGCTTTTTTTTGTCGCCCTCGAGGATGCGTGCGGCGCGGACGCGATGCGCAACGGGCTGAAGCAGATGGTCCAACTGCTGCGCGGCCAGGAAGCGAGCTACGACAGTTTGCGCTCGGCGCTCGAAGAAGCGAGCCGGAAGAACCTTGCGGAGCTGTTTCGCGTGTGGCTCAATGACAATGGGATTCCACAGGATTTCAGGGAACGATACCAATAGTGAAGTTAGAAGCGGAGGCTTCGTGAGAGAAATCATATCGACCGAAAAAGGGCCGAAGGCGCTCGGTCCGTATTCGCAAGCCGTGAAAGCGAACGGATTCATTTTCACGGCCGGGCAGGGGGCGCTTGACCCGGCAACCGGGAAGCTGGTGGAAGGCGACACGGCGGCCCAAACGGCGCGCGTGATGGAGAATCTGAAGGCGATCGTCGAGGCCGCCGGATCATCGCTCGACCGGGCGGTGAAGGCGACGGTGTACCTGAAGGACATGCAGGATTTTGCCGCGATGAACGAGGTTTACGGGCGCTATTTTCCGCAGAATCCCCCTGCGCGCACGACAATTCAGGCGGCCCGGCTGCCAATGGACATCCGGGTGGAAATCGACCTGGTCGTTCTTGCCTGAGGGGCTTGCCTGACGTGATTTTGGGGCAAACGGTGGAGAACCTCACGCTTTTTGCCGATATCTGATAAATGGCCTTTCGCAGGTCCGTTCATCTTCCTGTAAAATTAGTGATCGATATTGGTGCTCCATCGTGAACGATCAACCCTTCGATCTGATTGTCATCGGCAGCGGCCCGGCTGGCCAGAAGGGGGCGATCTGCGCCGCGAAGCTTCGGAAGCGGGTCGCGGTGGTCGACCGGCGAATGATGATGGGCGGGGTGTGCGTCCACACGGGGACGATCCCGAGCAAGAGCGTCCGGGAGGCGATCTTTCAACTGACGGGAATCGCGGTTCGGACTTTTTATGGCAACAACTATCGCGGGAATGGGGATGTTTCGCTGCAGGATCTGTCGTTCCGGGTGAACAGCATCGTGTCGCGCGAGACGGACGTGATCCGCGCGCAATTGAAGCGGAACGGCGTCGTGGTCTATCAAGGGCTGGCGCAGTTTGCCGACCCGCACACGATCGAGGTCGAAGGCGAGGAAGGCAAAATCAGGCTTCGCGGCGACAATATTCTGATCGCCTGCGGCACGCGCCCGGCCCGCAGCCCGGAGATTCCGTTCGACGGCAAACGGATACTGGATACGGATGAATTCACGAACATCGACAGCGTACCGAAGGAGATCATCGTGGTCGGCGCGGGAGTAGTTGGGCTGGAGTATGCGTCGTTCATGGCCGCGCTGGGCGCCGAAGTGACGCTGATCGACCAGCGGCCGGTGATATTGGATTTTGTGGACCGCGAGATCATTGAGGCTTTGTCTTATCACCTGAGGCAGATGGGCACGACGTTCCGGCTCGGAGAGAAAGTGACGCGAGTCGGCCACGACCCGGATCGGAACTGCGTATTCGCGGAGCTCGAGAGCGGCAAGAAGGTCCGCGGGGATGTTTTGCTCTACGCGGTGGGCCGCCAGGCGAATGGGGATCAGCTGCGCCTGGAAGCGGCCGGGTTGCAGCCGGACTCTCGCGGCAAGATCAAGGTGAACGATTCCTACCAGACGGAAGTTCCGCATGTCTACGCGGCGGGCGACGTGATCGGGTTTCCCGCGCTCGCCAGCACGTCGATGGAGCAGGGGCGGATTGCGAGTTGCCGGATGTTTGGCGCTCCGTCCGAGCATATGCAGGAGCTGTTTCCATACGGCATTTACACGATCCCGGAAATCTCGATGGTGGGACATACAGAAGAGAAGCTCACGGCGGCCAAGATTCCCTACGAAGTCGGCATTTCGAAGTATATGGAACTGGCGAAGAGCATGATGCTGGGCGACGAGACCGGGATGCTCAAACTGCTTTTCAACCGCGATACGCGCAAGCTGCTGGGCGTGCACGTGATCGGTCAGCGGGCCACGGAAATCATTCATATCGGCCAGGCCGTGCTCTCTTACGGCGGGTCAATCGAATACTTCCGTGATACCGTCTTCAACTATCCAACGCTCGCAGAAGCTTATAAGGTTGCGGCGCTCGACGGACTCAACAAGCTGTGATGCGGCTGAATAATCCCTTCCGATTCAACCCTTCTGCTAATCGTTGGTTTAATTAACTGATTGCCAACATGGCTCGGCCTTCTTTCGCTTCCGGCGCGCATGATGGTTCATAATTGGATTTCATAATGGCGTCTGGGCCCTCCCCAGACGAACCCCAGGGGAGGACCATTCGATGGATGTGCCACAGCGAGCCTCGCCAGCCGCAAGCCCGCAACCGCCCGCACCAGCGGCGAAGGCAGTTCCCACGCCGAATCTGATCGCCACAATCATTGCTGCCAATCCGAAGACGAGCGACTTGATCTTTTCGCCTGGCCGGCCGCCCCAGGCGAAAGCAAACGGCCAGCTGATCCCGTTCCGAATTCAAGGCGTGGGCTTACTCACGCCTGAGGACACCGCGCTGATCGCCGCCGACCTGATCGGGAAGAACACGCAAGCGCTGCAGAAGCTCAAAGAAGAGGGTTCGTGCGACATCTCGTACAGCCTCGCGAAGGTGTCGCGCTTCCGCGTGAACATCTTCACGCAGCGGGGCAGCTGCGCGATTGTGATGCGCGTAATCGCGAGCTCGGTGCCGGACTTCGCCGCGCTGAACCTGCCGCCGCAGCTCACCGAGGCCGCGAATTTGCGCAACGGGATCGTGCTCGTCACCGGACCGACGGGTAGCGGGAAGTCGTCGACGCTGGCCGCGATTTTGAACAAGATCAACACGGAGAAGGCGTACCACATCATCACAATCGAGGATCCGATCGAATTCCTTCATACGCACAAGCGTGCGACGGTGCACCAGCGCGAGCTGCACAGCGACACGCCGAGCTTCGGGCTGGCCCTGCGAGCGGCGCTGCGGCAGGCGCCGGAGGTGATCCTCGTGGGCGAGATGCGCGACAAGGAGACGATCGAAGTCGCGCTCGAAGCCGCCGACACGGGCCATCTGGTTTTCTCGACGCTGCACACGACCGACGCCTCGAAGACGGTCGAGCGCATCATCGGAGTATTTCCGTTGAGCGATCAGAACGCGATCCGGAACCGGCTCGCCAAGGCGTTTCGGTTCATCATCTCGCAGCGGCTGATCCCGCGGCACGATGGAAGCGGACGCGTGGCCGTCTTCGAGATTTTGAAATCCACGATGCGAACGCGCGAATACGTGGAACGCGGCGAGAACGAGGGGAAATCGCTGCTGGACGCGATGCGCGACGGAGAAAACGAAGGCATGCAATACTTCGACGGCGAGATCGAGAAGGTGATTCGCGCCGGGCTAGTGGACATGCATACGG
>Ga0335074_10007537_pt1 | contig 15084 bp, 15 predicted proteins | sample Lox_Sample_23_FD_206715 | JGI IMG/M metagenome (GOLD analysis project Ga0335074, IMG submission 206715) | Soil microbial communities from Loxahatchee National Wildlife Refuge, Florida, United States - Lox_Sample_2.3 | ecosystem: Environmental > Terrestrial > Soil > Wetlands | place: USA...
ACGCCGGAACTGATGACCGGCCGGCGGGACGGCGAGACGGTGCTGTGGCTGCTGGCCGGCGGACGCGTCCTGGCCTCGGCACGCCTGTCCCGGTAGCGCAGCGCCTTAAACGCGCAAGCGGGAGGGACCCGCCCGGGCCCCTCCCGCTGCTATCGCTAACCGTTACTGGGCCGGCAGCGGCTCGTTGACCGCGGGCGGCACCGGGAACGGGTTGTCGTTGACCTGAGCCTGCGCGCGCAGCAGCCGGCTCTCGGTCACGGCCAGCCCGAGCTCGCCGTTCGCCGGGTAGCCGGACTGCGCGCCGCCGAACCGGAACGCTGATGTCAGGTCACCGCAGGTCTGGCGGCGCCATGCGCTGATGTTGGGCTCGTAGACGGCGAACCGGGCCTCGATGAACCGGATCAGCGAGGTGTGGTCGAACACCTCCGAGCAGACGAAACCGCCTGCCGTCCAGGGCGACACGATCGTGGTCGGGGTGCGGAAGCCGAGCCCGATGTTCAGGCCGTCGACGAACTCGTCTGCTGTCCCGGCTGGCGCGTACGGCGGCGGCACGTGATCGAACATGCCGTCGTTCTCGTCGTAGCAGAGGATGAACGCGGTCTTCGCCCAGACGTCCGGGTTGGACGCGATCGCGTCGAGCTTCTGGGCAATGTACTCTGCGCCCGCTGCCGGGAAGTAGTCCGGATGCTCGGTCTGCGCTGTGGGCGCGACCAGCCAGGACACTTGCGGCAGCCGGTCGTTACGCGCGTCGTTCTCGAACGCGCCCGCCGGGCCTTTGTACATGCCGCGCTTCCAGAGCGAGGACGACGTCGACGCGTAGCCGAACTGCTTAAACCAGGCCAGCGCATTGTCGTCATAGTTGTCCTCCTCCTGGTAGACCTTCCAGCTGATGCCAGCGGCTTCGAGCCGCTCTGGGTAGGTCGTCCAGGACAGGATGATGTTGTTGAACGCCGGGCTGTTGTCGATGATCGGGCCGCCGCCGGTGCCGTTCGGGTCGATCATCCCCGTCCACATGTACAGCCGGTTCGGGTTCGTCGGGCCGAGTACCGAGCAGTGGTAGTTGTCGCAGATTGTGAACGACTCCGCGAGCGCCCAGTGGAACGGGATGTCCTGCTGCTTGAAGTAGCCCATGGTGTACGGGCCCTTGGCGGCGATCCACTCGTCCATCTTGCCGTTGTCCCAGGCCTGGTGCTGCGTAGGCCAGGAGTGGTCCGTTCCCGGCGTGGCCTGAGCGCTGGTCTTTGCCGGGTCGTAGTAGAACGGCAGCAGGTAACCCTGCGCGTGCGACGGGTCCGGCTGGTAGTACACCGGGTTACCGGTCGGCAGTGTGATCGCGGTCGGGTCCTGGAATCCGCGGACTCCTGGCATCGTGCCGTAGTAGTGATCGAAGCTGCGGTTCTCTTGCATCAGGATCACGATGTGCTCGATGTCGTAGATGCTGCCGCCGGACTTCCGCCCGTCGCGGAGCGTCTTGGCCATTGCCCTGCGCAAGCTGAGCGGCAGCGCGGCCGCGCCGGCTGCGACACCCGTGAGTGCGGTTCCGTTGGCTAGCAGCGCGCGGCGGTTGACGATCAGCCCGCTGTTACTGCCGTTTCCATTCGAATTGTGGTTGTTAGCAGTGGCCGCAACGGAGTTGCTGGCTGGCAGTGGGTTGGCGCCCGCAGGCACGCGGCGGCGGCGCAGCAGAATGAATCCGGTCAGCGCGGCGAGCGCTAGCGCGATGCCTGCCGCGAGCCCGGCCAGCTGCCGCGGGAAGCCCGCGGCGGCTGGCCGGATGACTATCGCCGCGGTCGCAGCGTTCGCCGGGGAGTACTCGACGACCCGGCCGTTGCCGCTGTCGGCCACGTACACCGTGCCATTCGCCGTCACTGCGATGCCTTGCGGGAACGCCAGGTTCTCGGCTGCGTTTGCCGGATTGGCCTGCAAGCCGAACTCGGTGTAGAAGCTTCCGTCCGGGTTGAGCACGGTGACGAGGCTGTAGTCAGCGTTGACCACGTAGATCTTGCCGGCTGGCCCGACCGCGACGCCGGCCGTGTTGGAGAACGCGCCGTACTCTGCCTGGGTGCTGCCGTAGTACTCCAGGTTGGTGCCCTCCGGGGTGAACTCGTAGACCGCGTTTCCGTCGGCGTAACTGGGGCTGGACACCCACAGGTTGCCCGAGGAGCCGACGGCGATGCCGTCCGGCGTGGCCACGTCAATCTGAGAGAGGTAGCTGCCGGCCGCGGAAAACTCCTCGATCCGGTTGTTGTCCTGGTCGGCCACCCAGACGTCGCCTGATGAGTCGAACGCGAGAGCCTGCGGGTGGTCGAGCTGGCCGTTGCCTGATCCTTGCGAGCCGAAGGACTGCAGCTCGCGGCCTGAGGCGGAGAACTCGGCGATCTGGTCGTGCCCGGTGTCGGCGACCCAGACGTTGCCAGCCGAATCGACTGCGACGCCGTCGGGATGCCTGAGGACGCCGCCGCCGATCGCGCGGAGGAAGCGGCCGGACGAGCTGAACTGCTCAACCAGGCCAGTGGCGCGGTCGGCGACCCACACGCTGTTGCCGGGTGCCACCGCGACGCCGAAGGGGTCGGTGAGCTCGCCAGGGCCGTGCTGGCCGAAGGCAGCGGCGAACTGGGGGGCTGGCGCAGGTTGCGACGCGGTGACGGTGAAGTTCACCGGACCGGCTAGCTCCTGATAGCCGTTGTTGTAGAACAGCCAGGCGACGTACTGCCCGACGCCGTCCAGGCAGGTGCTCGGGAAGGTGGCCGTGCCGCTGGCGCCGGACACGTAGTTCCAGCAGGTGGAGTCTTCAACGCCGGGCGTCTGCCCTGGCTCGTACATGCCGATCCAGTTGGTCGTGCTGCCCGCGTCAGCCGAGGCGATTGTGTAGGTGAATGTGAAGTTGGCGCCGTTGGGGACCGATGCCGGTGTCTCGGTGAGGGTGGAAGTTGTCGAGTCGTCGCTCGTGGCGCCATTCGCGATGCTGCGCGGGGAGGTGACATGGACGGTGATGGCGTGCCCGCCGGCGGTGTGCGGCGGCTGCGCGTGGGCGGGCTTGGCTGAAGCGTGGGCCGGGCTGGCGAGTGCAGTCCAGAGCGCTAACGTGGTCAGGCAGAGCGCTGCCGCAACGGTCGCGCGGACAACGTGCGGGGTCAGCTGGCGGCGGGTCTGCCGCGGGTAAGTGTCCACGCCTCAGCACGCTGGACTTCTTGTTCGACCGGCCGGGGCAGTAAAAGTGGCCGCCCGGCAAAGTCTGCGTGAAGGCGTCGCCCCGGTGCGAGCGCGCGGGCGTGGCGCAGGGGCGCGGCGGGCGCGGGAGGACCCGGTGCGGTCAGGACCAGGGCCGCTCGGAGCGTTCCGCCCAGTAACGAGCCGGGCTTTCGGCCATCGTCTCGGTCAACTGGCTGGCTTGCGGGCCAGCTGTCGCGGACTGGTCGGCGAGGCCTGGGGCGGCCAGGTTCGCCTTGATCTGGGCGGGGGAGACCGCGCCGGACAGGACAAGCGTGGCCCACGGCTGCGCCAGCGCGGCGCCGATCGCGATCGCGTCCGGGGTGACGTTCGCGGCCGCGGCCGCGGTGGCGAGTGGCGAGCCCGGCCCGGCGGCGTCGCCGCCCGGAGCGAGCCGGCCGTTGGCGACGGCTTCCTTGACGAGGACGGCCCAGCCGGCCTGCGCTGCCTCGGCAGCTGCGCTCTGCACGGTCGGTTCCAGCAGGTTCCAGGTCACTTGCGCGACCGAGAACAGCGGCTCGCCGCCGACCGTCACCTCCAGAGCCCGGCGCAGTGTGTCGGCCTGCCGCGGGCCGCTGGTGGACAGGCCGATCAGCACGCCGTCGGCACGCAGGTCGGCAAGCGCGCCGAGCAGTGCGGCGTCGCTGAGCAGGCCGGAGTCCTCGGTCAGCGAGTGCACCTGGTAGAGCGCCAGGCGGTCGCCGAGATATCCGCGAGTCTGCTCGAGCTGGGCGGTGAACATCGCCAGCGAGTGCTCCTTGACCTCCTGGACGCCGCCGTCGAGCCGCCAGCCTCCGGTATAGCGGTACCCCCATTTGGACCCGACGACTACGTCGGCGTGACCCCGGTCGGCAAGCCAGGCTGCGAGGAACTCCTCAGCCCGGCCGTAGGACCTGGCAGCGTCGACGTAACGGACTCCGCCGGCGTAAGCCGCGTCTAGCACCTCGAAGGTGCGAGCCCCTAGCCCGGCGACGCTGCGGTCGGGCAGGTCGCGGTCCCGGCCGCTGGTGATGTAGGCCGGCCGGCCGAGCGCGGCGAGACCGAGGCCGATCCTGGATACGAGCGGCCCGCCACAGCCGAGGGGCCTCATCGGCGTCGGCGTCGGCATCGGTGGCACGGCGTTCATGCGGCCTCAACCTACCGTGATCAATTCATCGTGATCGCCTCGCGGCGCGCGCCGGTTAGGCCGCGGCCGCGGTCATTGCGCCAGCGAGGGACTCCATGACCCGATGATCTTGAATGGATGTGACTTGGCTGTTGCTGGAGGAACAGCCAAGTCACACCCATCTGCTGCCAGCAAGCGCAAACTGGGCAGTTCGTTCGTGCGCTGACCGAGAATGAGACGAGAACGACCGGATCACGACGCGGATAATCAGGCCTAGCGCCAAAGCGACCAAGCGCCAGAGAGATCAAGCGCAGGAGAGACGGGGCCATGAGCGACGAGCTTGACGAGCTGCGGGCGGAGGTCGCCGGCGCCCGGGTCATCACGGATCCGGACCAGATGGAGGCTTACCGGTACGACCAGACGCCGGTCGTGACGCCGGGACGGCCACGTTGCGTGCTGGTGGCCGGCAGCACCCAGGACGTCGTTGCGGCGCTGGCCTGGGCGCAGCGGAACCACGTGCCGGTCGTGCCCCGAGGTGGCGGCACGAGCCTGGCAGGCGGCGCGACAGCGACCGATGGCTGCATGATCTTGTCCACGGCACGGATGACGTCGATCCTCGAAGTCGACGAGGCGAACGAGCTCGCCGTGGCGCAGTCCGGCGTCTTCACAGCCGACCTTGACCGCGCGGCTGCTGAGCACGGGCTCATGTACGCGCCGGACCCCTCCAGCCACGAGATCTCCACCATTGGCGGCAACCTGGCGACGAACGCTGGCGGGCTGCGCTGCGTCAAGTACGGCGTCACCAGGGACTCCGTGCTCGGCCTGGAGGTAGTGCTGCCCGGCGGCCGCCTGCTGCGCACCGGGCGCCGGACGATGAAAGGCGTCACCGGCTACGACTTGACTGGCCTGTTCGTCGGGTCGGAGGGAACGCTGGGCGTGATCACCTCGGCAACGCTTCGGCTGAGGCCGAGGCCGGACAGGTATCCGGTCACGGTGGTAGCCGGCTTTGACGGCTTTGCCGCCGGGGCGGAGGCCGTGACATCGATCCTCGCGACCCGGATCAGGCCCAGCCTGCTCGAGTTGATGGACTCGGCGACGCTGCGAGCGATCGATGAGTGGAAGAACACCGGCTTCGACGCTGGCGTGCAGGCGCTGCTAATCGCGCAGGACGACAGCGAGTCGGCCGAACGCGGCGGCGCGCTGATGCGCGATCTGTGCCTGGCAGCCGGGGCTTCGATGGCAGAGGTGTCGGCGTCGGAGGGTGAATCTCGGCAGCTCCTAGAGCTGCGCCGGCTGTCTTATCCGGCGATCGAGCGACTCGGCGTCGCGCTGGTTGAGGACGTGTGCGTGCCGCGGACTCGGCTGCCCGAGATGGTCGCCCGGATCGAGCAGGCCGCTGTCCGGCACGATGTCTACATCGCGACGGTGGCTCACGCCGGCGACGGGAACTTGCATCCGGTGTTCGTCTTCGAGCGCGGGCTGCCGGAAGTGCCGCCTGCGGTGTGGGCGGCGGCCGACGAGATTTTCCGGGCTGCGCTGGAACTTGGCGGCACGCTGACCGGTGAGCACGGCGTGGGCATGATCAAGCGGCGATGGCTGGGTACTGAACTCGGCGCGGAGTCGATGGCAGTGCATCAGGCGATCAAAGACGCGCTCGACCCGGACGGGATCATGAATCCGGGGAAAGTCCTATGAGGTGATCGTCGATCGCACGCATCGCGGTGGCGAGATTCGCGGTCAGCAGGGCCTCGCTGACGCCCGCGAGAGCTGCTGCCTGCGCGACCGGGAGGTCCAGGTAATGGGTCAGCACGACGGCCTCCCGCGCAGTCCGCGGCAGGCCGCGCAGTGCAGCGACGACCGGCAAGCGGGCGAAGTCGGAAACTGCGTGCCGCCCGCGGGGCATTGTCTGGCGACGAAACCGAGCAGCGCGGCGGCACCGGATGATGACCAGCCGTTGCAGGTAGCGCAAGCAATCGGCGGCGCTCAAGCTGGCAAGCGCAGCCGACGGTATCGCGGCGAACGCGTCGCCGACCACAGCCTCGGCGACGACCGCATCGCCGGTCAGCAGCGCGGCGAGTTGCAGGAGCGGCTGGTAGTACATTTCGGGCAGCGAGTTGCGAGCGCGGTCAGCCGGCGAGGTTGCGCAGCGTTGGCTGTGCTCACCCTCCTCAACGGGCCCGTCGGTGCCGCCCATGGACGCTCCAGGATCCGGGTTCTGGCGACCTGCAAAAAGGTAACTCAGACGAGGGGCCTGAGCTAGCTTGCGAACTCAGTGGAACTAAGCGCAACCTTAGGAAGAAACAAGAAGCAATGTCAAGTTAATGGTCCAAGCTGTACACTGCGGAGACGAATCGTCGGCCCCAGATACTTCGCCTTTCCGGGGAAGGGCAGGTCAATGATCACCGAGGACTGGCGGCGGCTAGCCGACTACGTTGTCGCGCGTCGGGTGGCACTTGGCATGCGCGACCGGCGTGCCCTTGCTGCCGCGACCAGCATTACCGACAGAACCCTCGGCAAGCTGGAGAATGGCCAGCGAGTATCGGCTAGCACCCTCGGCATCATTGAGAACGTGTTCGGATGGGCGCCCGGTTCATGTCGCCGGATACTGGCAGGCGGCGAACCCGCCGGCAGTTCGACGGCATGGGCCGACGCTCGCTACGACGATCCGACGCTCAGGCACCTGGCGAGCACGCCCGGGCTGCCGCCGGAAGTCGTCCGCGGCCTCATCGCGCTGGCAAGGAACTGGCGTCAGCAAGACGACGACGGTGGCGAGGAGCTAGCCGAGCGAGGAGCCTGACAGCTCGGCCAGGCCGCTCACAGGCAGACCCAGACACTCAGGACGACCAAGCAGGTGACGCCGGCGGGAGCTGCCGGCGAGGCTGAGGGCGACGGAGCTGCAGTCGCCGTCGGAGACGGCGTACCGGGTTGCGGCACACCTGTTGAGGTGCCCGGCTCGGGGGCCGAGGACTGGGAAGCTGACGGCGCGGAATGAGCCACGGTGACCGGGCCCGGCCGCGGTGCCGGCGACGTGCTTGCCGCCCCTGTCCCGCCCGGCGCCGGCAGCGCACCATGACCGGGACCAGATGAAGCTGCGATATGCGCCGGGCCGGGTGATACCGCGGGGGCCTGACCGAGGCCTGGTTGGGGCCCTGCAGCCGTCGGCCCGCGATGCTGCGGCAGCGCGACAATCAGCGCGGCTGCTACGGCGGCCGCGACAACCGCGGTGGCGGCAGTTGCGACCACGTGCGTGCGCAGCGCTCTGCTGATCGGCGCAAGGCGTCGCCCGAAGGTACCGAGCAGCACGCCAATCGGGACCGTCAGCAAGCCAGTGCGCCAGCCGGATCCTCGGATCGAGCGCAATGCCAGCCGCACCGCGGCGCGCTGGCGATCAGGGGCGAGTGCGTCCGAGACGAAGACCTGCAGTCTGCCGTCGATGTCCTTGCGGACGACCGCGCTCAGGCCAGGCGGCAGCGTGAGGTGTCGCACGCGGATCACGCTGGTTCTTCTTCCTGGTGTGCCGTTTCCTGCCCGGCTGCTTGCCAGATGGCTGTCCACCATTCGCGCGGATCCCCCGGGCCACCGACGACGGCGACCACGTCAGCTCCGGCGACCTTCAGGCGGACGGCAACGTCATCACCGCGAAGGTCACGCGCTGCGGCGAGCAGGGCCGGCGGCAGCGGAGCCGATGGCGGCGTGCTGTTTCGCCCTGTGCCGGGTAGCCCTGTGCCGGGTAGCCCTGTGCCGGGTAGCCCTGTGCCGGGTAGCTCCGGTTGAGGCAGCGCTGTCTTCGTTAGTGCTCTCTTCGGAAGTCTTGTGCTGGCCTGTTCTGCGCCCCGGCGGTCCGCTCCCGGCGGCGCTCCTGCGGCCGCCGCGATTGCCTCGAACCACTCGAGGCGCCGTCTCAGCTCGGCTCGTTCGGCCTTGCCCTGGGCGACTTCGGTTTCCAGCTGCTGCAGGCGGCGCCTTCTCCGCCACATCGCCGTACCTCCGAGCACTTGCTTCCTGCAACCTGCCGCCGTTACTCCGGCGAGCCGCTCTCCTCCGAGATCCCCGCCGCTAGCGGGTTAAACATACGACCGCAAGCACTGGCAGTCTGTCCCTTCAGCGTAGATGTGCTCGATTGCGCAACTCTGGGACGCAGTCGAGATAGCGTCGGCTGCGCCCGGGCCCTGGGGTCCCTGATGACAGCTGGCCGGGGGGATGTTGTGCTTGTCCCGTGACGAGTCAGTACGCTGCTGAATTCAATGCGCTGCCTGAGGACTGGGCGTCGGATCCCTGGCTGACGGCGGGTTTGCGGGTAGAAGACGACGACGAACACGACGACCCGGTTCTGCGATGGCCGGACGGCCGGATAGTCGACACGTGGCGCGAGGACTATCCGTACCCCGAGAAGATGACGCGCGATGAGTATGAGTACCTCAAACGCCCGCTTCAGATTGAGCTTGTCAAGCTCCAGAACTGGGTCAAGTCCACCGGCGAGCGCGTCGTGATCGTCTTTGAGGGCCGTGATGCGGCCGGCAAAGGCGGCACGATCAAGCGGTTCACCGAGCACCTGAACCCGCGCGGCGCCAGCGTTGTTGCACTGGCCAAGCCAAGCGAGCGGGAGCAGAGCCAGTGGTACTTCCAGCGTTACGCGCCGCACCTGCCCGCGGCAGGCGAGATCGTCATGTTCGACCGTTCCTGGTACAACCGGGCCGGCGTCGAGCGGGTGATGGGTTTCTGTACCGATGAGGAGTACTGGGAGTTCATGCGCGAGGCGCCGGAGTTCGAGCGCATGCTGGTACGTTCCGGTCTGCACCTGACCAAGTTCTGGTTCTCGGTGACACCCTCCGAGCAGCGCACGCGGTTCATCATCCGCCGAGTCGATCCAGTCCGGCAGTGGAAGCTGAGTCCGATGGACATCGAGTCGCTGGACAAATGGGACGCCTACACCGAAGCCAAAGAGGCGATGTTCCACTACACCGACAAACAGCACGCGCCGTGGACGGTGGTCAAGAGTAACGACAAGAAGCGCGCCAGGCTCGAAGCGATCAAGCACGTCCTGAGAAAGTTCGATTACTCCGGCAAAGACGAGGAAGTCATCGGCGAGCCGGACAATATCCTCATCGGTCCGCCCTCAGTGCTCTCCGAACACAACCCGCACAACTCCTTCCCCGACCTGTCAACGCGTTAGCACTCGGGCCCGCTTCTTCCCTCACTTCGCGACGCGTCGCCGGCACAATGCAGGGATGGAGCACTTCACAACGCCCAGGCTCATCGCCAGGGACTGGACAGTGGCCGATCTGGAAGCTGCGTTCGCCATTTACGGCCGGGACGAAGTGGCTCGGTGGCTGGGTCCGCAGCCCCGCACGCCTGTTCCGTCGCTGGCACGGATGCGGCAGGTCCTCGACCGGCGGATCGCCCGCAGCCTGGAGCAGCCGGATTATGGATTGTGGGCGCTCGAGCTTCGGGCCACCGGTCAGGTCCCTGGCGCTGTGCTGCTGTCGCCGCTGCCGGGAGACGACGGCGCGGTCGAGATCGGCTGGCATCTGAACCCTGACTACTGGGGTGCGGGCTATGCCACTGAGGCCGGCCGCGGTGCGATCGCCCTGGCTTTCGGCCTCGACACGATCGGCCCGGACCAGATCGGACCCGTCGTAGCCAGCCGGCCAGCCAGGCCGGTGCTGGACAGTGTCCTGGCCGTGGTTGACCCGGACAACACCAGGTCAACGGAGGTGTGCCGGCGCTTGGGCATGCGGCACCTCGGCCAGACCAGTCAGTATTACGGACTGACACTTGAGCTTTTCGAGCTCACTCGCGCGGAGGCCGACTGACTGCCGGCAAGCTACCCGGCCCGCCGCGGTTGATGAGAGCCTGGTAGTGGTCTCATATCGGCGTGCGCCCGATACCACGGCGGTCCACGGTAGCGACACCAGCCTGCCTGGCGGATCCAGTGAAACTAGCTAGCCTGCGGCCGCGTTAGCCTGCCGCTGTGGTCTGTGACATCGGACGCGCCGCCGATTGCGGCTCATGCCAGGCCGTGGCCTGACCGGGCAACGGCGGATGGAACCTGCCGGAACGGCGTACGGTTCGACGGCGCCCGCATTGAGGCGAGAGTCGGTCGCACTGCGGAAGCGCCGGCTTGCGGCCGCCCGCCGGCGTGCAACGGCGCTCCTTGCAGCCGTGACGGCGCTCTTCATAGCCGTCACGGCGGTCGGTGTCCACGGAACCTTCCTGGGCTATGTTCAGGCCGGTGCTGAAGCGGCGATGGTCGGTGGTGTCGCCGACTGGTTCGCGGTGACGGCCCTGTTCCGCCGGCCGCTAGGCCTGCCGATACCGCATACTGCGCTGATCGTCGAGCGCAAGAACCAGTTCGCTGCCACGCTGGGCCAGTTCGTGCAGGAGAACTTTCTTAATGCTGACGTTCTTGCCGAGCGGATCCGGGCCGCCCGGCTGGTTCCCCGCATGGGCGACTGGCTCGCCGGCGAGGGTAATGCCGCCCGCCTCGCGGGCCATTGCGCTGACTTCGTGGTCAGGATGGCCGAGGCTGTGCATGACGACGACATCCAGCGCACCCTCGCGGCCGAGTTGACGCGGGCGCTGGACGCCGTCGATGTGGCGCCGCTGGCCGGCCGCGCCCTGCGGATAGTCCTCACCAGAGAGCACAAGGACGAGCTGATCAACGCCGTCGCGTCTGCCGCTGACCGCTATCTGGCGGATCATCACGACGAGCTGCGCGAGCGATTCGAAGACGAGTCACCGCGCTGGGTCCCGGACGCGGTGTACCGGCGGGTCTTCGATCGCCTGCACAGCCGCGTGCGGCAGCGTCTGGCCGCGATGGCCGCCGATCCTGGCGATGAGACGCGGAAGCAGTTCGAGGACTGGATCACCGGGCTGCCTGACCGGCTCGAAACATCCGCCGAACTTCGCCAGCGCGGCGAGCGCATCAAGCACGAGGTCCTGGGCAGCGCGGCGCTGCGGGACTGGTCCTCCGAGCTCTGGCAGCAAGCCAAGGACACCTTGCGTGCCCAGGCTGCCGATCCCGGGTCGGAGTTGCGCCACCGGCTCGCCGAGGCGCTCGTGACGGCTGGCCGACGCGTCGGGTCAGACCAGCGCTTGCAGGTCGGCATCGAGCGTGTGGTCGTGTCAGGAGCCAGAGCACTCGCCGATCAGCTGCACGACGAACTCGCCGGCCTTGTCACCGGAACCATTGAGCGGTGGGATGCGGCCGAGACCTCGAGTCAGCTTGAGCTGCTGCTCGGGCGAGATCTGCAGTACATCCGCATCAACGGCACAGTGGTGGGAGCTGGCGTCGGGCTGGCGCTGCACGCGATCGCCCTAGCTCTCGGCTGATCCTGGAAACGCCCATGGCCAGCTGAGCGACCAATGGTGCATTACAGTGCATCGCATGACCGACCCGACGCCCTACGTTCACTTTCCCGGCACTGCTCGTGAGGCGCTGACGTTCTACGGCGAAGTGTTTGGCTGCGGCGTCCAGTTGCACAGCTTCGAGGAGTTCAGTAGGACTGACGGTCCCGCGGATGCCATTGCCCACGGTTACCTCACCGGAGGGCCGGTCGCGCTGTTTGGCGCTGACGTCTCCGGGGACGAGCGACCGCTGCGATCCGAAGGCATGATGCTGGCTCTGCTTGGTACTGCCGCTCCGTCGACGCTGCGCCACTGGTTTAACCGTCTCGGCGAGGGCGGCCGGGTAGTCGACGACTTGCAGACGCGGCCGTGGGGCGGATCCGACGGGCAAGTCATCGACCGTTACGGTCTCCACTGGCTCATCGGATTCGAGGGCCACGAGGGCGGCTGACCGGCCAGATCAGTCTTCCAGGCTCACTGATATGCCGTCCTTGATCATGGTCCGTTCGTAACGACGTGGTCGGCCTGCCGCATCGATTCGTGGAAAGCCAGGTGCTCGCGCTGGATCTGCTCGATCGTCTCGTCGTCATAGGCGGGCGCGTTATCAGGCCGTCGCAACAGGATCAGCTGGAACGCGTGCAGGTCGAGCGTGACCTGGCCATACAGGTGGCCGCCCGCCACCCCAGTCCTCGTAATGCCGGCCGCCGACCGCCGGCGTCGGCCAGGACACCGAGATGTTGCATGACGGCGGACCTGCTGAGCTCCGGGATCTGCCCGGCCAGCGCTCCGGTCGTCGCCGGGCCGTTGCGGAGCAGGTCGAGCAGGCGGCGGCGCCATGGACTGGCCAGCGCCCGATCCGGTCGGAGCGCCCGATTCGGCTCGGCGGGGCTACCGGACTCTTATGGTCAGGCTCCTGCTCGCGCGCTGTCCCCAGGTTGTGCTGGCCCGGAGCGTCACGTGGTAAGTGCCGTCAGTGCCGCGTTTCGGAGTCCCCGCGACGCGGCCGCCCGCGCCGGAAGCCGACCAGTGCAGCCCGGCCGGGAGCTTGCCCGACAGGCTCACCGAGGCCGCCGGGAATCCGGCGGCGGTGATCAACAGCGAGCCGTGCCTCCCGGTCCTGAATGTCGCTGACCCGGGCGCGCTGAGCCGCAGCCTCGCCGCGAGGAACCTGACCGCGTTGGCAGTGAAATCGACTGCGTACACCCCGGCTGCCGGCTGGACGGCGACCCGGGACGGGCTAAAACCGAGCGGGTAAGTGGCCAGGACCTTGCGAGTGGACTCACGGATCTGGCTGATACTGCTGCTGCCATCGTTGGCGACCCACACGTCGCCGTGCAGCGGATCAACAGCGAGGCTTCCCGGCGAATGCCCTACCTTCACGGTGCGCACCTTCCGGCTGGCCGCGCTGATAATCGCGACGGCATTCCCGGTGTACTCCGCGACGAAGATCAGGCCGGCCGTGGCGTCGGCAGCGATAGCGCCCGTGCCGCCGCTGATGTGCAACGTGTGAAGCACGGTCGGATGTGCGCGGCGGTAAGAGATCTCGGTGACGGTGCCTACCTCATCGGTCACCCAGGCCGTGCGTGCCGAACTATCCGCCGCGACTGCGAGTGGGGTGTTGCCGCCGTTCGCCACGTGCTGTGCTGACGGATCGCTCTCGCGGAACTCGACCAGGTCGCCGAGGTTAATCTCGGTAACGAACACCTCGCCGTGAACCGGGTCGACTGCGATGGCGTTGGCCACGGCGTCGGTCTGTGACAGCGTGACCGTGCGGACGACATGTCCGGTCTTGGCGCTGATCTCGGTGACCGATCCGCTGCTGCCGTCAGCCACCCAGACAGTTCCGGTGCGGCTGTCAACAGCGATGTCGATCGGGCTGACAGCGCCAAGCGGTATCGTCGCGCGGACCTTATCGTGAGCGATTTCCGTGACGCTGTCGCCAGCGTTGTCAGCTATCCAGGCTGTGGCGTTCTGGGTATCGACCGCGATGGCTTCGGGCCCGTTCCCTGCCTTGATGGTGTTGGTCGGTTTTATTGCTGCCACCCCAGCGCTTGCGGCGGCTAGGGGCAGCAGGAACGCGACCGTCGAAGCGACCACCACTACGCTGCGTACCAGGCGAAACGTTAACAAGGCTCGGTCTCCATCCGCTGACGGCGGGAACTCCTGACTCCAGCTGATCCACCCGGCGCACCTCGGGATAGGGTCCGGATGTGACTTCGCCTCAATCAGAACATCTAGACAGCCGTCACCGGGATACCTTGCACCAGATCTTCGAGCACCCGGCCAGCCACAACATCGAGTGGCGGGCGGTGATGTCCCTGCTGGAAGCTGTCGGCACGGTTGACGTCCGGCACGACGGCAAGGTGGGCGTGAAGGTAGGACCCGAGCTGGAGTTCCTCGAGCCGCCCGACGGCAAAGACATCGACGGCCAGATGGTCGTCGACTTGCGCCGGATGCTCGGCAACGCCGGCTATCGCCCGGCGTAGGACAGCAGCTGCGCGTGGAAGTCCAGGTGCTGCCCGCCGCCGGGCGATGGGATGACTTCGCGTCGTTGATGGCGCAGCGCGGATGCGTCTGCATGTCGTACCGCAATTCCAGCCTCGACGGGCCCGGCCGGATCGCGCACATGCGCGCGTTGTGCGCCAGCGAACCGGGCCCCGGCGTGCTTGCTTACGTCGACGGCCAGGCGGCGGCCTGGTGCTCGGTCGCGCCGAAATCGACGTACCGCGCTCTGGTCAACTCCCGGACTATCCCGCATGTTCAGGACGAAGGCGCCTGGTCGGTGGTTTGCTTCGTGGTTCGCGTGGGGTTCCGGCGCCGTGGCCTCATGCACGACCTGCTGCGAGGCGCGATCGGCCACGCGCGCGCCATGGGCGCGGCAGTGCTGGAAGGCTATCCGGTCGACCCGGGCAGCGACCGGGTAGACCAGACCAGCGGATACGTGGGTACTGTCGCGCTGTTCGAGACGCACGGATTCAGCCGGGTCTGCCAGACTGCCGGACGGAGCGCCGGCAAGCCCCGCTGGCTCATGCGCCGCGAACTACCCTGAGGATGGCCTGTTCTGGCGCTCGGAGGAAGCTCATGACGGATTCGGCGCGGCGGGACGAACTTGCGAACGTCTTTGATGACCACTTGGCGGCGGAGTTCCTCACCAAGGACGTGGACGCCACGATGGCGACCATGGCTGACGACCCTTACGTCAATCACGTCCCGGTGCTCACCGGCGGGATCGGCTGGCAGGAGGTCCGCCGGTTCTACGACCAGATCTTCATCGGCCACTGGCCGGCGGACGCCTCGATGGAGCGGATCTCCCGGACCGTTGGCGCCGACCAGATGGTCGATGAGCTGGTGCTGTCATTCACCCACGACATCACGATGAGCCACATGCTTCCCGGCGTGCCGCCCACGGGCAAGAAGGTCCG
>Ga0335074_10007538_pt1 | contig 15084 bp, 9 predicted proteins | sample Lox_Sample_23_FD_206715 | JGI IMG/M metagenome (GOLD analysis project Ga0335074, IMG submission 206715) | Soil microbial communities from Loxahatchee National Wildlife Refuge, Florida, United States - Lox_Sample_2.3 | ecosystem: Environmental > Terrestrial > Soil > Wetlands | place: USA: Florida...
ACCTGGAGAAGCTGGCCGCCGACCGGGCCAGGGCCCGCGCGGGGCTGAGCCGGGCCCGCGCCGCGCGCGCCTCGGCGGAGGCCGCTCTGGCCTCGGCCGAGGCCGAGCATGACCAGCGCCGGCGCGGGGTCGACGAGGCCCGCCGCGCGCACGTCGCTGCGGACCTGCGCCCGCACCTGGTCGCGGGCCAGCCGTGCCCGGTGTGCGAGCAGACCGTCACCGCGCTGCCAGCGCCGCTGCACGCGACGGCGCTCGAGGACGCACAGGCCCGCCTGGACGAGGCAGAACGTGCCGTCACCGCCGCGCGCGCCGCGGCGAGCCGGGCGGCCGCGGCCGACGAGCGGGCCGCGGCAGGCCTGGAGTCGCTGACCGACCAGCGAGAGCGGCGGGTCGCGTCGCTGGCCGCCGCGCACGCCAGCCCGCTGTCCGCGGCGAGTCTGGCCGCCCTGGAAGACTTCCTGAACTACGCCGAGGCCAACCATGCCCGCCAGCTCCCGGCGGACGCCGGCGAGGCCGCGGACCACCATCCCCGCCAGGTCGTTGCAGACGCCGGCCAGGCCGCGGACCACCACCTCCGCCAGGTCGCTGTGGACGCCGGCGGGCCCGCGGCTGACGAGACCGCCGACGAGGCGCACCGCATTGGCCTGGCACTTGCCGAGGTGGCGGCCGCGCTTGCGGCGCGCCACCGCCTCGACGCGACCGCGGACGCGGCGGCCCGTGCGGTCCAGAAGGCGCGCGCGCGGGCCGACGCCGCCCGCAAGGAACTCAACCTGACGCAGCGCGACGCCGACGGCGCCCGCGCCCGGCTGCGCGACGCCCGCGATCCGCTCGTCCGCCTCGGCGCGCCGCCCGCCGACGACCCGAGCATCGCCGCCGCGTGGAACGAGCTGGCCAGCTGGGCCGCCGAGCAGGCGCGGGCGCGCGCCAGGGAGCTGACCGAGGCGCGCGATGCGGCCGGTGCGGCCGCCGGCCGGCACGAGAAGGCCCAGCATCAGTTCGGGCACGCCGAGGCGGACCTGAGGGAGCTGCGCGCGGAGGCGGCGAAGGCCGCCCGGGCCGAGCAGGAGGCCCGTACCAGGCTCACCGAGCTGACCGACCGCATCGCCGAGCTCGACGACCTGTTGCGCGACGCACCGGACGAGAGGCAGGTGACCGCCCAGCTCGCCCGGCTCGGCGACCTCGAGGCGGCGGCGGCCGACGCCGAGCGGACCTTGCTCGGCGCGCGCTCTGCCCGCGGCGAAGCGGAACGCGACCGTGCCGAACTGGAGCGAGCCGAGTCCGCGGCCCGGGCCCGGCTCTCGGCCGCCCGCGATCCCCTGGTGGCGATCGGCGCCCCGGCGGTCGGCGCCGCCGGGCTGCTGGCCGGGTGGACCGAGCTGCACGCCTGGGCCGCGCGCGAGGCGGCCGCGCGCGAGGTGCACATGGCGGCCGCCCGGGAGCGAGCGGCCGCCGCGCGCGCGAGCCTGCAGGACCTGATCGGACGGCTGAGCGCCGACCTGGCCGCTGGCGGCGTGGATCTGGCCCCGGAGGCGGTGGCGGCCGGGGCTGCCGCCGCAGTCGCAAGCGCGCTGGAACGGGCCCGCGCCGAATCCCGGCGGATCGCCGAACGCCGGGCACAGGCGGCCGACCTGACCGCCCGGCGGGACGCCGCTCAGGACGAGCAGCAGGTGGCGCGGATGCTCGGCGACCTGCTGCGCTCCAACCGGTTCCCGCAGTGGCTGGTGACCGCGGCCGTGGATGCGCTCGTCGCCGAGGCGTCGACGAATCTGGCCGGGCTGACGAACGCTCAGTTCGATCTCACCCACGAGGCCGGCGAGTTTTACGTCATCGACCACGCCGACGCCGACTCGCGCCGTTCGGTGCGCACCCTGTCCGGCGGGGAGACGTTCCAGGCGTCCCTGGCCCTCGCGCTGGCGCTGTCCGCGCAGATGTCCACCCTGGCCGCGGCCGGCGCGGCCCGGCTGGACTCGATCTTCCTGGACGAGGGGTTCGGCACGCTGGACCCCGAGACCCTGGAGGTGGTGGCGACCACGCTGGAAACGCTGGCCCAGGGGCAGCGGATGGTCGGGGTGATCACCCACGTGGCCGCGCTCGCCGAGCGGGTCCCGGTTCGGTTCCTGGTCTCCCGGGACGCGCGGACGTCCCGCGTCGTCCGCGAGACCGCGGCCGCCGCCGGGGAGCTCGCCGATGCCGGCTGACCCTGGCGCAATGCGGTTCAGCGTCGACGCGTGGGACCCGGCCTACGGCACCAGCCTGGAAGTCGAGGAGTTCCTCAGCGAGTCCACGGCCCGCGTGGACGTGACCGTGGAACGGCACCCGGCCCAGTGGGGCGCCATCGACCCCGATCCCGGCCTGGCCCTCCCGGCCGCGCTGCTGTTCGTCGACGGGGTGCGCCGCATCGAGGCCCGGGTCTGGATCGAGGGCGAGGCGACGGACGGCGGTCCGCCCAGCGAGGCCAGCATCGGCCTGTGCGCGTCCTACGCGGCCGGCGTGGTGTGCTGTTGCGGGCGGCAGGCCCATCTGGTCCAGTTCGAGACCAGGCGCGGCCTGTTCACCGTGGCGCCGAAGGCCGACAGCATCGTGACCTGGGCCGGGGAGTACACGGCGTGCCGCACCGCGGCCAATCCGGCCCGGCCGCTGTCGCTGACGTTGTCGCAGGCGCTGCAGCGCCGCCTGGGTGACGTGGAGGTGCGCACCGCGGCCGCGGCCCGGGCCGGGCTGGCCGGGCACGGCGTGCCGGAGGGCGGCGACCTGCTGGTGATCGACGGGCCGCTGCGCGGGCGGCAGCATCTGCCCCGCGCGGTCGGCTACATCAAGTCGCACACCAAGACCTACCTGCCGGCCGACCTGAACGCGCTGGTGGCCACGCTTGCGCCAGGCCAGCGGACCCCGGTGTTCTTGATCGGGACCAACTGGGACCGGCACACCTGGTACCTGCGCCTGCCCGCGGGGTCCGGCCCGGCCGCGGCCACGGCGCGCCCGGCCGGGCCGCCCTGGGCCGGCATCGTGCGCATCGAGTGCTCCGCCGACCTGCCGGCCGCCGAGGTCATCGGGCTGGCCCGGCTCAGCCAGGTATGCCTGGGCCGGTTCGCATCGGACGAGTACAAGGACGCCCGCGCCCCGCAGAACCTGTATCCGATCGCCGGCCTGGAACGTGAGCTGCGCCGCCGCCTGGGCGACCCCCGGCTGCTGTACCGGGCGCTCCGGCTGAGCGCCCAGGCCGATCAGTCCGCCACGAGCGCCCGGGCGTAGTTCGCCATCGAGCGGTTGTAGCGCGGCAGGTGCCTGGCCAGCGCGACGAGGACCAACGACAGGCCCTCGCGCTCGCGGCCGAGGCTGGCCAGGCAGAGGGCGCTGACGCAGCCCAGCGCGTCGTCCAGGTGGTCGGAGCCACGGTCGCGCTCGGCCGTGAGCAGGTCCAGCGCGGCCCGCGCCTGCCCGGTGTTGCGCATCGAGCTCGCCATCTGGATGACGGCGCGCCGCCGGTTCTCGCCGGTCAGGCCGCCGATGTCCAGTGCCGTGCGGTAGAGCGGGATGGCCTGGTCCGAGTGGCCCCAGGAGTCACGGGCGCAGGCCCGGTGGAACAGGCCGTCCGGGTCCTCGGCCGGCAGCTCGGCGGCCAGGGCGTCGATCGCGGCGATGAAACCCTGCTCCTCGTAGTCGTCGATGGTCGCGAACAGCTCGGCGGCGCGGCGGTTGACGTCGGCACGCGGATCGGCGGTCATGGCTGGTTCCCTTAACGTCCGGTGATCGGCCCCTGCGGCCGAACGCGGATCATCGTGGCGGGCCGGCCGGGACCGCGGCCAGTCATTCGGCCAGGGCCGAATCATTTCCGCCCGGGCCGAATCATTTCCGCCCGGGCCGGGGTGGCAGGATGCGGCGATGGCCATCAGTCTCGGCTTCAGTCCCGCCGACCTGGCGCGCTGCCGGTTCGCCGTCTCTCCGGCCTTCGAGACGCTCGCCGCGATCCGGGTCGCCACCGGGCCGCAGGGGCCCGGGCACCACCGGCGGTGGCTGGAGGGCGTGCGGCCGCGGCTTGACGCGCTCGACCTGAGCGCGATTACGCTGCTGCAGCCCCGGCGCGGCTACACGCCGGACTTCCTCGCGCCGCCGCCGCTCGAGCCGGTGGGCCGGTTCGAGGCCGAGCTCACCCGGATCGCCGCCACTCCCGCGCCGGTGGTCAGGAACGAGATCGAACTGTCCCTGCGCGACAGCCCGGGCAGCGGGCGGACCGAGCTCGGCCGGATGCTCCTGGGCGACCCGGCCGAGGTGCTCAGCTTCCTGACCCAGCTGATCCGGATGGCCTGGCACGAGCTGGTCGAGCCGGTGTGGCCGCGGGTGCGGGCGCTGCTGGAGGCCGACGTCGCCCACCAGTCACGGCGGCTGGCCGACGGCGGCCTGGACCGGCTGTTCGCCGACATACATCCGACGCTGCACTGGACCGGAGACACGCTGGTCCGGGCGCCGGGCGGCGACGAGCACCACGATCTCGGCGGCCGCGGGGTGCTGCTGATGCCCAGCGCGTTCAAGTGGGACGAGGTCGTGGTGATCACCGAGCCGCCCTGGCAGCCGACGGTCGTCTACCCGGCCCGGGGGCTGGGCGGATTGTGGGAACCGGTGCGCGGATCCCGGGCGGCGGCGCTGGCCAGGCTGCTCGGCCGCACCCGCGCCACGCTCCTGACCGGGCTGGACGAGCCGGCGTCGACCACGTGGCTGGCGCACCAGCACGCGCTGGCGGCGGCGACGGTCTCCGGGCACCTGACCGTGCTGCGCGACGCCGGGCTCGTCATCGGCGAGCGGCACCGCCACCAGATCAGGTACCGGCGGACGCTCATGGGCACCGCGCTCGTGCGCGGAACGTCCGGCCGTTCATGACACTCACCCTGCTCAGACAGGAATACCCGGGCTCCGGCGGCGGTTGCATCATTCGCTAAACGAAACGTCGAGTATCGAATAGGTGACAGCGCATGCCCAGCACGATGACCGCCGCGAGGTCCGCACCGCGGCGGCACGAGGCGGAACGCCCGGCCACGGCGGGACCCGGGCACCGGCGGCTGGCGCTGGCGCTGATCCTGACCGCAGCGTTCATGGTCGTCCTCGACTTCAGCATCGTGAACGTGGCACTGGCCTCGATCGAGCGGGAGTTCGGCTTCTCGGCCACGGCGGTGCAGTGGATCGTCACCGGATACGCGATAGCCTTCGGCGGCCTGCTTATTCTCGGGGGCCGGGCCGCCGACATGTTTGGCCGCCGCCGCATGTTCATGGCCGGCCTGGCCGTCTTCTCGATCGCCTCGCTGGCGGGCGGCCTGGCCCACGACCCGGTGCTGCTGGTGACCTCGCGCGTGGTGCAGGGCGCCGGCGCCGCGCTGGTCGCCCCCTCCGCGCTGTCCCTGATCACCACCGGTTTCGCCGAAGGGCCGGCGCGCACCCGGGCGCTCGGGATGTACGGCGCGACCGCGTCGATCGGGTTCGTGGCCGGCCAGGTGCTCGGCGGCGTGCTGGTCGAGTTCACCAGCTGGCGGGCCGTGTTCCTGGTCAACGTGCCGGTCGGCCTGATCGCCCTGCTGGTCACCCCGCGGCTGCTGGCCGAATCGCGCGAACCCGCCCGCCACGGGCGCAGGCTCGACGTCGGCGGCGCGCTGCTGATCACCGGCGCGGTGGCGGCGCTGGTGTTCGCGGTCTCGCAGGGCTACGTGCTCGGCTGGTCCTCCCCGGCCGTGCTGATCGCGCTCGCGGCCGCCGCGGCGTCCGGCCTGGCGTTCGCCGCCGTGGAGCGGCGTCACCCGGAGCCGCTCGTGCGCGGCGACCTGATGCGGCTGCCCAGCCTGCGCAAGGCGAGCACGATGAACCTGCTGCTCGGCCTGTGGAACGCCGGCGAGCTCATCGTCTTGTCCCTGTACCTGCAGCAGGTGCTGCACGAGTCGCCGCTGGCCACGGGCCTGGTGATCGCGCCGCAAGGCGTCATCGGGTTCACCGCCGGGGCGTTCGGTGCCCGGATGGCCCGCCGGGTCGGCATCGGCCGGGTCCTGATCATCACCAGCGCGGTGGCCACGGTCGGCTTCCTGGCGCTGACCCAGCTGCCGGCGGCCGGCGGCTACAGTCCGCTGCTGGCCGCGGTGATGCTGGTCGGGTTCGGCACGGCCGGCACCGCCTTCGGCACCATGGTCACCGCCAGCAGCGGCGTGGCCAACGCCGACCAGGGCCTGGTCGGCGGGGTGATCAACACCAGCCGCCAGGTCGGAGCGGCGATCGGCGCCGCGCTGCTGCCGGCCGTCGTCGAGGCGGTCAGCCACGGCACCCCGGGCGCGGTGACCGACGGCGACCGGGCCGCCATGCTCACCGCCGCCGCGGCGGCGGCGCTGGCCACGGTGGTCGCCTGGCGCGGCGGCCACGCGACCCGCACCCGCCTGCAGCCCACCTGACATGCAGCGTGGCCCCGCCCGGCGGGCGGGGCCACGCTCAGTTGTGCGATGCTGCCTAGCTGCCCGGGGTCGGCGTCGAGGTGAGGACGATGCCGGTCGGCTCCTCGCCGTCGCCCGCGTTGGGCTCGCCGCCGTAGCCGACGTTGAAGCTGCCGACCAGGGTGTTATCGGCGGTGTCGAACACCGTGACGATGCCCGAGGTGAGCCCGCCCACCCACAGCTGGCTGCCGTCGGGGGTGAGGGCCAGGCTGACGGGGTCGCCGGCGTCGGAGATCGTGTCCGTGACCGTGTCGGACGCCGCGGCGATCACCGAGATCGCGTTGGAGTCACCGTCGGCCACGTAGATCTTGCTGCCGTCGGCCGAGACCACGAGCTGCCACGGCATCTGGCCGACGTGGACCGTCCTCTTGACCTGGTTGGTTGCCGCGCTGATGACGTCGACCAGGTTCTGCACGGTGTTCGTCACATAGACCGTCTTGCCGTCCGGCGAGACCGCGACGCCCTCGGGGTTGCCGAGCCCGCGGATCACCGTGAGCACCTTGAGGGTGGCGGTCTTGATGACCAGGACGCCTTCCGACGTGGTCACGTACGCGGTGGCCCCGGAGGGCGAGAACGCGATGTTCCTGGGATCGGTCGGCAGGCTCAGCGTCGACGTCACCTTGTCGGTGGCCGTCGAGATCACGCTGATCCCGCCCAGCGCGGGCTGGCCGGTCTGCGGGCCGGTGTCGGCCACCCACACCTGGCTGCCGTCCGGGGTCACGGCCAGGTTCTGCGGGTTGAACCCCACGTGGATGTCGGTCTCGGGGGGGTTGGCGTAGTTGTTCACGTCGAGGTCGGCGGCGTTGATCACCGAGACCATGTCGTTGCCCGTGTCGGCGAAGTACAGCGTGTCGCCGGACATCACCACGCCCTCGTCGGTGGAGTCGTAGTTGGTGTCCGACGTACCGGTATTGGGCACGTCGCTGTCGCCCACGTTGTACTGCTGGACGAGGTCGCAGTTGGCGGTGTTGACGGCGTCGAAGGCCTGGTAACCGGCGACGGCCACGTAGGCGGCTCCGGCCGGCCCGGTGCAGCTGGATGCGGCCAGCCGGGCCTTGGACGAACCGGCGTGGCGGCCGGCGACGGAGTGGGCGGGGTGATGGGCGACGAAAGCCATCGCCGTGCCGCCGGCGGCGAGCGCGATGGCCGCCGCTCCCGCTACGACCACGCGCCGACTGGCCCAGGCCGGACGGGAGTTCGATGATTCGCGCGGTGCCATCTGATCACACTCCCACTACAGCCGGGGCGGCTGATGTGCTGCGCACTGGCTTGGACCCAGGCGGCTGGACGGGCACGGTCTGGTTCGCTCCCGGGACGGGCGGGAGCTGGAACTGCAGTACTTCCTGTTCGGCCAGCTCGAGTTGCTGCTTGGTGTCCGGCAGGCGCGGGAACCGCCTGCTCGGCACCTTGCCCAGCGCCGAGGTGAAATCGCCGACGGTCTGGCGCCGCCAGGCGGTGATGTTGGGGTTGGCCACGCCGGTCACCAGCTCGAGCAGCCGGGTGACCGATGTGTGGTCGAACGTGTCGTGGCAGACGAAGCCGCCGACGGTCCACGGCGAGACGATGATGCACGGGACCCGGAAGCCCAGGCCGATCGGCCCGGGCGCGGCCTTTTCCGCCGATGCCGACGAGGTGATGTACTCGCCGGCGGTTCCGGCCGGCGCGGTGGGCGGCACGACGTGGTCGAAGTAGCCGTCGTTCTCGTCGTAGATCAGGATGAAGACCGTCTTGGCCCAGACGTCGGGGTTGGCCGCGATCGCGTCGACCTTGCTCTTGACGTAGTCGGCCCCGGCGGCCGGCATGAAGTCCGGGTGCTCGGACTGGTACGAGGTCGGAAGGATGTACGACACCGTGGGCAGCCGGTCGTGGATCGCGTCGTACTCGAACTGGCCGGCCTGGTAGAACTTCATCGCGTTCTGGTACAGCGGCGACGAGGTCGGCGCGTTCTGGTACTGGTCGAAGTACTCCAGCACGTTGAAGCCGTAGTTATCGGTCTCCTGGTACACCTTCCAGGACACGCCGGCCTTGCTCAGCAGTTCCGGATAGGTCTGCCAGGAGAAACCCTCGGGCGGGACGTAGTTGCCGTAGGTCGGGCCGCCGTTGGTGCCCGCCGGGTCGATCTGGCCGGTCATGAGGTAGAGCCGGTTGGGCCACGTCGGTCCGAGCACCGAGCAGTGGTAGCCGTCGCAGATCGTGAACGCGTCGGCCAGGGCCCACTGGAACGGAAGGTCGTTCCGGTTGAAGTACGCCATCGAGTATTGCGCGGCCAGCCCGTCATACGAGTCGATCGACTTGTTGAGCCGCGCGGTCACGAAGCCGTCCATGGCCCCGTTGTCCCACGAGTCGTGCTGTGGCAGCCAGTTGTGGCTGGTCGAGGGCAGCGCCTGGGCGCTCGTGCTGTGCGTGTCGGCGTGGAACGGATAGAGGTACCCGTCAGGATTATCTGGGTCCGCCTGCTTGAAGACGCCCGGGATCGCCTGCGGGTCGTTGAAGCCACGTACCCCCGGCATGGCGCCGAAGTAGTGGTCGAAGGACCGGTTCTCCTGCATCAGCACGACGACGTGCTTGATCTCGGAGATCGGTGCGGCTGACCGCGCCGAGTTCAGGCGCGCGGCCGGCGCGCCCTCGATGAGCTTCCGCAGGTTGGACGGCAAGGCGAACGACGCCAGTACCATCCCGCCCGCCGACGCCAGCATCTGACGTCGACTGACCTCAATCGTCACGTAGGACCCTCCTATCGCCGAAGCAGCGAGATGCACCACGGGGCGAGCGCGGCGGATTGGGTCACCGTGGCCCGGCCCGCCCCAGTGGAGCAATGTAAGTCTTACAGTGAGATATCAGCCAAAAAAAGGAAACACTCTGGCGAGCCGGAAATGAACAGTAGATGTTCCTGGCCGTCGCGAAGCAGGGCCCGGGCGCCAATCGCCGCCAGGAGGACCGGCAGGGACACCCCGCCAGGGGCCTGGGCGCCTAGCGCGATAGCCGGTAGACGGCGGCGCCGTCGGCCCGGTAGTCGAGCCGGAAGCCGGTCGCCGAGAGGTAATGCAGGATCAGCGGCGTCGACGACCAGACGATGGCCCAGCCGACGTCCATCCGGCGCGCGTCCGCCCGGGCCGCGGCCAGGCGCGCCGCGCCACCGCGGTCGTGCGGCGTGAACAGCTCGCCGTACAGGCGGTTCGGCGTCGACTGGGCGGCGAGCAGATCGGCGTAGAACGGGTGCCGCCTGACGGCCGCCTCCTCGGACTCGGGCAGGCGGGATATGTAGGCAATGGCGCGCGGATGGCCGTCCGCCGTTGCCTGCACCTCGGCCTCGGGGTTGAAACCCGCTCCCTCATCGGGCAGCGGGACGGCGCTGCGCACCCCGAAGGGAATGTCCACGACGATCGACCCGGAATGGTCGGCGGCGATCGGGCGGTCCAGGGCCGGCATGGCCGTGGGCATGGTGACCGCCGGAGTGGGGCCGGAACTGTCGCCCACCGTTCCGGCCTCGAGGAGCGCCAGCGCGAGCACCGCGACCAGGACCTTCCTGGCCCGGTACCGCAGCCAGTTCACCCCCGCCCCGGCGAGCAGCGCGGCGGGCACCAGCCCGAGCTCGGTGATCCGGTTGGCCTCCCGGTAGGAGGACAGGAACGGCACCCGCACCATCCAGGTGTAGGGCATGATCAGCGACACGTGTATGCCGTGCCAGAATTCGCCGACCGGCACGTACCGGTGGCTGCCGATGACGATCCCGGTCCCCAGGGCGGTGATGGTGGCACCGAGCCACAGCAAGCCGAGCAACCGGGCATGACGCCTGCGCCACCAGACAACCAGGCCGAACAGCGCCAGCAGGGTCAGTACGACGCCGTAGGCCGTGAACGTGAGGCTGTCTCCGGCGTGCCGGTAGTCATCGGCCAGGGCGTTCAGCCCGAAAAAGGCCACCCGCGGCGAGGGAGCGAATATCTGCTGCAAGTTGGCACCGGACTGGGCGTAGTCGGATGCCAGGGGCGCCTGCGGCTCCGCGGCGTCGCCGCGTTGCGCGATCATCGCGATGATCTCCGGGCTGGCGACCACGACCGTGACCGCCGCGGCGATCGCGGCGCAGCGCAGCCGGGCCCGCAGGTCGGGCTCGCCGCTGCCGCGGCGCAGCAGCCACGGCAGCAGGGCCAGGATGGCCAGGAACCCGGCCAGGATGGCCGACTCCTGGTCGGTGAGCAGCGCCGCCCCCAGCACCACGCCCAGGATCGTCGCCTGACGCCAGCCCGGCCGGCGCCGCAGCCGGACCGCGGCCTCGAGCGCCAGGGGCAGGAAGATCGCGCCCAGCGCGGCCTGGATCTCGTACCAGGCGTTCCACGTCATCATCGTGGACAGGCCGAAAAACGCCCCGGCCGCGATCGCGGCGGTCTGTGAGGGCAGCCACAGCCGGGCCGCGCGGTACATGGCGTAGCAGATCAGGCCGGGCGCGGCCGCCGACAGCAGGTTGTAGGTGAAGCTTGGCCCGTAAAGCAGCGTGACCGGCGTCATCAGCACGCCGGGCAGCGGCATCAGCGTGTGGTACGCCAGCGGCGCCCCCACCGGCGCGGCGAGATAGCTCGTGGAAAACGGATCGCTGAAATGCACCACGCAGCGCGCCATCCACCAGAAGTCCCACACGAACAAACCGGGATCCCTGGCGTCTCCCGGCAGCACCTGCTGCGTCAGGTAAATGGCGCGAGTCCAGCTGACGGCGACCCCGGCGGCCAGGTATCCGATCAGCAGCGCCAGGTGCGCGGTTACCGGGCGGCGGGCCAGGCTGACCAGCCTCGACGAGGTCGGTTCCTCGGGCGAGATGTCCTTGTCGTGGCCGAGCGCCACGTCCCCCGTCGTCGTCGCGCCCAAACCTCCCGGTAGATGCATACCGAGAAAGATGCCGTGGGGGCATTAAAGGGTTGGCAGCGAGCCATCCAAGATAAGGCAAAGAAATCGCCAGGGAACGGTTCGCGTCCAGGCGTCACCCCAGCGTGGCGGGGCGGGGGGACGTCCTGTTCCTGGGCTGGCGCCCGCGTGGCGGGGCGGGGGAATGTCCTGTTCCTGGGCTGGCGCCCGCGTGGCGGGGCGGGGGAAACGCCGGCTTCGCGGCCTTCCGCCAGCGCGCGGCCGTCGCGGGCGTCAGCCGATGGTGCTGGTTAGCTGACCGGCCTGGCGGCGGAGCCAGGACGGCGGTTGCCCGGACTCGGCCGCGATCGCGCGCCAGGTCCAGCCGGCGCCGCGGCGGCAGGCCAGGTAGTCGGCCATGGTCTCGAACCCGAGGCCCGCCGCCACCGCGCCCGCGCGCTCGCGGGCGGCGTGGCGCTTGGCCGCGTGCGGCGTGCGCTCCAGCTCGTGCCGGCGCAGCGCGGCGGCCACGGCATGGTGTGACAGGCCGGCCTCGGCGGCGATCGCGCTGATCGTCCAGTGCCGCGTCAGGTGCCGGTCGCGCAGGTAGCCCGGCACATCGGGAAAGCCGAGCCGGCGCAGCGCGGGCGCCCACCCGGCGTCCCGCCTTGCGGCCAGCGCCTGGCGCGCGGCGGCCGCGGCGGCCGGGTCGAGCTCGCCGAGGTGCCGCGACAGCCAGTCCTTGTGCAGCCCGGCCTCGCGGCTGATCACGGCCAGGCTGGCGCCGCCGGCCACCCGGGCCAGGACCAGCGACCGGATGTCGGGGTAGCCGGCCCCGGCCGCGGCCGCGGCGGCCACCTCGGCCAGTCGCCGGCGCGCCCGCTGTGCGTTCGCCCGGGCGATGGACGAGGCCGGGATCGTGGAGAGGGCCTGCAGCGCCTTCCGGCGCCGCTGTTCCGGGATCGGACGGCCGCGGGCCGCGGCGGCGGCGTCCCGGGCCAGATGGCCGGCCCGGGCCCGTTCCCGGCCGGCCGCGCTGCCCTCGCGGACCGAGGCGTCGAAGATCAGGCGGGCGGTGAAGGCGGTCGCCCGGAGCTTGCGGGTCTGCGGGCCTTCCAGGGACTGGCCGCGTTCCAGCCCGAACGCCTCGCAGTACGCGTCCTTGGTCCAGCCGTGCGCCTTAAGGTGCGCCGTCACCGAGCGCAGCGACCTGCCGCACAGGTGACACGTGACCAGGGTGCCGTCGACGACCACCACCTCGCCGATCGGCGCATAACAGGGCGTCCCATCCGGCAGCGCCGCGACCACAGGATGGATCGGTGATCCGGCCGTCCGTGGCCGTGCCGGCCGGGGGTCGGCCGCCGCGCTGAATACCTCTGCGGACATCGCTGGCCTCTTACGTGATAGCTAGTCACACTGAGACTACCGGGCCCGATGGGCGGCCGCACGCGCTCCTCGTAGCCTTTGGACATGACCTCGCCCGAGGAACGCTCGCTGTCGCTGGCCGAGTGGCTGGTGCTGAGCCTGATCTGCGAGGAGCCCAGGCACGGGTTTGCCCTGGCCCGGCTGCTGGGACCGACGGGGAGCATGGGCCAGGTCTGGCGGGTGCCCAAGCCGGTCATCTACCGGGCGCTGCAGCGGCTCGAGCAGCTTGGCCTGGTCCGGACCGCCGAGCAGCAGCCGTCCAGCCAGGGGCCGGTCCGGTCGCTCATCGAGGCCACCCCGGCCGGGCGGGAGGCTGCCGCCGACTGGCTGACCAGGCCCGCCGAGCACACCAGGGACGTGCGCTCGGAGTTGCTGGTGAAACTGGCCCTGCTGGACCGGGCCGATGCGGATCCCGGGCCGCTGCTCGAGGCCCAGCGCGAGCACCTGACCCCGGTCGCCGAGGCCCTGCACGACCGCCTCGGCGCGGCCGAGGGGTTTGACCGCACGCTGGCGCTGTGGCGGTACGAGACCGTGTCGGCAACGGTCCGGTTCCTCGACGCCCTGCGCGCCAGGAACGCCGGACGCGCGCCGGTGCGCTAGCCGCCGAGCCTGTGGATAACCGGCGCTTTGCCAACTGCTTGTGGATAAACCGCCGCAAATGTGGGCCCGGCGGGTGGTTTTTTCAGCCATCTGGGCCCACATTTCGGCGAGAAGCCGGCGCGGACGCCGGGCGGGCTGGCGGCCGGGCTCGGGGAGGGAGTTCGGTTCGGAGCTGACGTAAGGGGCCGTTGTGGCGTGACGGCTGGCGTTGGTGCGGAGCCCCCGTGACCAGGCGAGCCGGCCGGATCCGGCGAGCCGGCGCCGCTGCCCGAGACCAGACGGGCCTGGCGTAAGCAGATGTCACACGCGACGGAGCGTAAGGAACCCTTGTGGTCTTTCATCTTCCTGTTGTCTCATTGAGACTACTGGGAGATGAGAAGAGGGGATGAGCATCCATGACCGTGACCCTGGACCGCAACGTCGAAGAATTCATCAGCACCCCGCGCCAACTGTTCATCAACGGGCAGTGGTCCGACGCGGCGTCCGGCAAGACGTTCGAGACCCCCGACCCGGCAACGGGGGAGACCCTGGCCCGGGTGGCCGAGGGGGATGCGGAGGACATCAACCGGGCCGTTTCGGCGGCTCGCCAGGCCTTCGACGAGGGCCCGTGGAGCCGCATGACCCCGTCCGAGCGCGGCCGGATCGTCTGGAAGATCGGCGACCTGATCCTCGAGCACGTCGATGAGCTCGCCCAGCTCGAGTCGCTGGACAACGGCAAGCCGTTCGTCGTGGCCCAGGCGGCCGACGTACCGCTGGCCGCCGACCTGTTCCACTACATGGCGGGCTGGGCGACCAAGATCGAGGGCAACACCATCAACATCTCCGTGCCGTACATGCCGGGCGCGAACTTCCACTCCTACACGCTGCGCGAGCCGATCGGCGTGGTCGGCCAGATCATCCCGTGGAACTTCCCGCTGCTGATGGCGGCGTGGAAGCTCGGGCCGGCGCTGGCCGCGGGCTGCACCGTGGTGCTCAAGCCGGCCGAGCAGACCCCGCTGACCGCGCTGCGGCTGGCCGAGCTGATCGCCGAGGCGGGCGTGCCCGACGGCGTGGTCAACGTGGTGCCCGGTTTCGGCGAGACCGCCGGCGCCGCCCTGGCCGCGCACATGGACGTGGACAAGGTCGCGTTCACCGGGTCCACCGAGGTCGGCAAGCTGATCGTGGCGGCCGCCGGGGCCAGCAACCTGAAGAAGCTGACCCTGGAGCTGGGCGGCAAGAGCCCCAACATCGTGTTCGAGGACGCCGACCCCGGCGCCGTCGAGGGCGCGGCCAACGCGATCTTCTTCAACCACGGCCAGTGCTGCGTGGCCGGCTCGCGGCTGTTCGTGCACGAGAGCCGGTTCGACGAGGTGGTCGACGGCGTGTCCGAGATCGCGAAGTCGATCAAGCTGGGTTCCGGGATGGACCCGACCACGCAGATGGGCCCGCTGGTCTCCGCCGAGCAGCTCAGCCGGGTGACCGGCTTCCTCGACTCCGGCAAGACGGACGGCGCGACCGCGGTCACCGGCGGCGGGCGCTTCGGCGACAAGGGCTACTTCGTCGAGCCCACCGTGCTGACCAACACCACCCCGGACATGAAGGTCGTGCGCGAGGAGATCTTCGGCCCGGTCGTGGTGGCCTCCCCGTTCAGCGACCTGGACCAGATCGCCGCGGTGGCCAACGACACCGAGTACGGCCTCGGCGCCGGCATCTGGACCAAGGACATCGGCCGGGCGCACGCCATGGCCAAGAAACTTCGGGCCGGGACGGTCTGGATCAACTGCTA
>Ga0335074_10007539_pt1 | contig 15083 bp, 19 predicted proteins | sample Lox_Sample_23_FD_206715 | JGI IMG/M metagenome (GOLD analysis project Ga0335074, IMG submission 206715) | Soil microbial communities from Loxahatchee National Wildlife Refuge, Florida, United States - Lox_Sample_2.3 | ecosystem: Environmental > Terrestrial > Soil > Wetlands | place: USA...
CCCGACAAGCGAGACCGCATCAGCCACCGTGCGCCACGGTTGCTGTGGCAGCAGGTCTATGACGACTTGATGAGCGACATCCGCTCCGGCGCGCTGGCCGTTGATGACCGGCTGCCGAGTGAGTATGAGCTGGCAGACCAGTACGGCGTCAGCCGGGACGTGATCCGCAGGGCAAAAGAAGAGCTAGCCGCAGAGGGATGGCTGATCGTGCTCCACGGTCGCGGCACGTTCGTCGCCCACCCGGTCGCGAGTGACGGCGACTAGCCCGGCGACTTCGGCATGTCACCCGGTGCCTCCCCTGGGTGTAGCTAAGACCCGGACTACCGTGCTCGCCGGCCGCAAGCTCAGCCCCAACATCCCGGCAGGGGTTCGATCCAGTAGCCATTTTGTCAGACCCGATGGCTACTCTATTCAATAGAGTGTTCGAGCATGAAGCTCGATCTGCGAGAGCAGGTAGGCGGTGTGCGAAGTGCCCAAATGGCGTGGAGTTACCGAGGACCTGATCCGGGTCCGCCTCTTCTTTGTCTCCTACGTACCTCTGTGGATCATGGTCGCGTTCCGCGCGGCTCCATCGGATAGGTGGCAGTGGGATGGCCGGACGGCGACGGTAATCGCCTTCGGAGCGCTGGCGGCATGGGGTCTCGTGGACGCCGTTCGGCTGATCAGGGGCAGCGGGAGGACGAGCCCGCGAAGTCTAGTGTTCGGAGAAATCAGCAGCCAGGGCGGCAACGCCGCCGGCTACCTGGCTACCTACTTGCTCCCCTTCATCGGCCTCGTCCCGCAAGACTGGGGTGATTGGGCCGCGTATGCCTTTTATTTCCTTGTTGCCTTGATCGTATTCATCCGGACGGATCTTACCTTCGTAAACCCGACCCTCTATATCCTGGACCATCGCGTCGTGTCGGCTAACGCATACGTTCCGGGGGATAGAATGCCCATACCGGGTTCTCCGTTCGTCGTGGTGTGCCGGGACCCCGGGACTCTCACCTCTTCGAAGGTGGTGGACGTAACCTCGATCGCGGGGGGCTTCATCACGAAAGACGAGCCAACGGTCGGCGGTAAGCGTGAGCAGCAGGACATGCTACGAAAAAGCGGAGGCGATCTGAGTGCGAGCGGACACGAGGGAAGAGTGGAGGGAGATTAGCCTGGAAGGGCCTCCGCGGATGCTTGTTGGGTGGCGGGAACCGCATCGACGGTTGAACGCTTATCGTGTGGCACTTCACGAAGACGTTTTCAGTGAACTTGCCGCATTGTGCCAGCCGGCCGTGGCTCAGGTTCAAAATTACAAGGAACGCGACTTTGAGAATTTCGCCGCTTTGGATGACGGTGAGTACTTCTGGTATGCACACGCTGCACTCCCCGGCCATGAGTCCGGCGGTCCAGGCTCGGATGAGGACGCCCCTACGGTCGAGAATGATACGGCCGACCTGGTCAGGCTCGTTAAATCAGTGGATAGCCTTCAGGATGCTACGCGGGAAGACCTTGATGAGGGAGGCTACTCGTTCTATTCTATTTGCTGGCCGCATCGAGGATCGATGATCGGATTCGTGTCACGGAAGAATCCCATGTCATGCCTCAATCCAGGACTCCGCTATTTCCAATTCGGGAACGTCATGAGGACGGCCATCCGTCCAGAGTTCGCTCTCAAGCAAGGCGCGGACCTGCTAGTTGGTGCTGACGGCACAGCCATCCTTTCCCCGTATTCGTTCACCACGCTCCTCGGGGACGTTGGAGTATCATTTGACCATGTAGGCGATGATGTCGCAGCAGTCAAGACGGCGCTCGACACTACGGTCCGCCTGACTCCAGTAGCCGAGGAGGCACTTCTGAAGGAGGCGTCTCGAACGCGTTCCAACGCGAAGCGCCTGCGATTGCTTCTAGATCGCCTGAGCAAGATTAGCTTGGATGTCACGGCGCTGCGACACAGCCTCACTCGACACGACGTCGATCCCGACCTGCTGTTTGACGCAAGCGACCATTTTTCATTTACCCAGAAGGATGTGGGGATTTTCTTCGATGTTATCGAGGGCAGATACTTCGAAGATGATCTTGGTGGCGAACGGCGACGGGCTGACCGCTATTCAACGAGATAAGAGGCTTGGTGAGATGCGCCGCACCGCGCTGCCGTCCTGTCGGGCATCCAGCAGAGATCGTTTCTTCTGCGAGTGACCCCTTCCTCGGCAGGGGTGTCGCTGTCCGGCATGCGCGGCGGAAAGGCCGTCCCGCGTTCGTGAACCGATTGCATTAACTCTGCGTGTTACTTCATGGTGTGGTGAACTGACCGCACTGACTGACAGGCGATAGGCGAGCGACCAAAGGGAACGGGCAGCACGCCGATGGCAGTGGACCCCGCCGGGGTGCGGGGAATCGTGGCACACGCCTGCGTGCGCCCGGATGCGCCGGGCGCACGCGCCGGGCGTGATTCCGGCGCGGTCATCTCAGTCTTGTCGGCGGCCGGTGAGCCATGGACGTAGTGACCGGCTGGACCGGGAGCACCGCGTGCGCGTTGCAGGCCGCGCTGCGGATGAGCAACGACGCGTTCGCCGCGCACCTGGACGTCGGCGTCCGCACGGTCGCCGACTGGCACCAGAAGCCCGGCATGCGGCCACGACCGGAGACGCAGCAGCTCCTTGACACCGCGCTCTCGCGGGCCACCGCAGAGGACAGGGAGCGGTTCGCCGTGCTGACGGGTCAGTCTCCCTCCGCCGTCAGTGCACGGGAAGACGACAGCGGCCCGGCAGCGGACGCTGAGCACAGGCTCATCACCGATCAGAACATCAGCGGCGCGCTGGCCCGCCTGGACCAGTTCGCGGGCTGGGCACCGGGGACGGCTCGCCGGCACGTCGCGGCACGGCTGGCCGGGCTGGACAGACGAGACCTGGCCGACCGGGCGGGCAGGCGAAGGCGCATCGGCCGCCGCGCCGTCGCCGGTGCCTTGGGCGAGTATTACCGTGGCCAGTCCGGCGAGCACGGCCGTTACCGCGCATGCTGCGGGCACGATGACGCCGACATCGCGACCAGCGTTCTGACCCGCCCTGACTGGCTGGACCTGGCCTGTCCGCTGACCGTCGGCCACGACCGGCTCACGCTCGCCGGACCGGCTGACGGCGCTGATGTCCCGCTTGACGCGGGAGCGGCCGGTGCTGCTGTGCAGCGGCTAGCGGAGACGCTCGTTGCCGGTACCCGGTTCGTGGACATGCCCCTGTACCGCCTGACCGGTATCGATGCCGGGAAAGGCGAGATCGGCGGTTCGCTGGGCATCACCCAGTTCGCGTCGTATGCGCTGACGCTGGATCTTCTCGAAGGCGAACTAGCAGATGCGCTGACCGGAGGCATCTGCCCGGAGCCCGGCTCGCTGCCGTTGCGGGACCGCTACCTTCCTGACCTCGGGTCGGTTCTCGGCGTGGCGGACAGGCTGTGCGCTGGCGGGGCGCTCGCCCTGTGCGCTTTCGCCCGTCCCGCCGACCCGTACCGGGGGCCTGCCGATTATGCCCTTCTCGTGCAGGAACGTTCTGGCAGCGTGGTCAACGCCGCGCGGCAACTGGCGGTTATCCCGAAGGGTTTCCATCAGCCGATGACCGATTTCCGCGGCGATGCGAGAATCGCGGCCACACTGCTACGGGAAATGGAAGAAGAGCTATTCGGCCGCGCGGACATAGACAACACGGTGAGCGAGCAGCACGCCGCTGACCCGATGCACCCGGCGCGCCTGTCTGTGCCTATGCGGTGGCTACTCACGGAAAATCCCGGCGCGCTCCGGATGGAATGCACAGGGTTCGGGCTGAACCTGGTCAGCGGAAATTTCGAGTTCGCATGCCTGGTAGTCGTGGATTCTGACGATTTCTGGTGCCGCTTCGGCGGCGAGATCGAAGCAAGCTGGGAATCGTCGTGCTTGCGTCAGTATTCCAGCCTGGACGGCGGATGGATTGCCCCGCTCGCGCGTGACGATGCGTGGAGCAATGAGGGGCTTTTTGCTTTTCTCCAGGGTCTTCGCCGCCTTAGCCAGATCGGCGGAGACCGAGTTGATATACCTACTATAGATTGGGCGGTACGGCAATGACCGAGGACTGGCATAGCGGTAACGCGGCAGAGGACGGACGCGAGACACGCGGCTGGATTCTCGGTCATTTCATTGATCCGTCGCAAGGCGTGAGGTCAAGCAAGGACGTTGAGGTTAAATGGGGTATTCACCCGGCAGGAGAAAAGCGTCACGGATGGACTTCTGACGACCAGCGCACAACGCTTGTACTTCTGGTCGAGGGAAACTTCAGGATTGACCTCACGCAAACTAGCATCATCCTGGAAAAGCAGGGCGACTACGCTGCATGGGGACCCGGGATAGACCATTCCTGGGAAGCAGTATCTGACTCTGTTGTCATCACCGTCCGCTGGCCGTCGCCGCTGGCGTAAACTGCATTTCCCGGGGGCCTGGCTTTAATCTCATGAGCCGCTCTCAACAGCGCGGCAGTCACGGTGCTCGATGACTGGGTGCCTGTCCCCGCAGGTTTCGCACCACATCGGTGACTGGGGATCGATGCCCCAGATTCCCTGGTGTCTCTGAATACTGACCGATGCCGACGCCATGACAGGCTGCACGTTGCGGCATTCCACCGCACCGCTGGGCACATGCGGCGGCCGGTCTTCGGTCTCCGGCTGAAACGACACCTTGCCCGACCAGCCCGTCATCTCCTCGTACCGAGCGAAGTCAGCCGACGGCACCAGGAAGACGGCATCCCGGCGGCGGCTTCCCGGCATAGTCACGCCCCAGAAGCGGAGCAGGACGATCTCCCCGGCGGGGAACTTCGCCGCGACGTCGTCCACCGCCAGGCCGCCCCACGGGACCGGCCTGGGGTGATGCCGGCCGCACCAGTTCCGGCCGTACGGGCAGCGGTCAATGTTCCCGACCGCGCACTTAACCGTCCTGAGCACGCGGAGCCCTGCAGCGGCAACGGCGCGCCGCGGCGGCAGCGTCTTCCATGGGAAGTCTTCCTTGCCTGCGTCGATGCCGAGCTCGCGTGGCAGCACGGTCGGGACGCGCCACGCCCACCGAGGAGGGGTGGTCCAGTCGCTGTACCACACGTCCGTCACATCCGCGATTGCAGCCTTTCCAGTGCGTACGACGGCGCGGCTCGGTGTCATCGCTGACCGCTGCACTTCGACTCCGGTCTTCACCGGACCGTAGATCAGCGCGTCCGGGCGGGTCCCCGTGCCCAGCGAGTGCTCGAGCTCGACGTGCCAGCCGGCGTCCTGCGCCGCGCGTGCCCAGTATTCGGTCTGCCGCTTGTGCTCGTCGCTCATCGGCGCCGGAAGCCGGTGGGAGCGGCAGTCGCCGGTCTCGTAGTGGATGGCCCACCATTCGCCGCCGCGCTTCTGCAGGAACAGGCCGGGGTTGGTGCCGCCCTCGTGGGTGAGGCAGACGAATGCGGGGCTTGCCTTGCTGTACCCCATGCCGGGGCGCTCGCTCTGCCGGTAGTGATGCTGGAGGATGTCCAGGCCGTCCGGGTGGCCAAGGTCAGGCTCGGATAGGTTCAGGACGACGTCGTCCGGCACGTAGCGGATTCGTTTGCGCACGATCGGGCCGCCTTTTGGGGGTCGGCATCAGTCCCACCGTGGGACTGGCTCCTAGCCCGGACGATAGCACCCACGAATGACATTTCCGTGGCGTCGAGAAGCGGCCACTCAGGTAGCAAGTCCCCACGCAACCGCTAACGCCGAACTCCCCGAGGCATGCGATGCCGGGGAGTTCGGCGTTGCTGCATAGCCTCACCCGCTATTGCGCCACTGCCGGGCGAAATGATCTTGATGGAGAACGAGAACAGTTTCAAAATTCCGGCCGAGAACTCGAACGACTCTGCCTTGATCACGTATGCGGCGAGGCAGAGGACACCAAGAGCGAGCAGGAGCAACACTCCAACGACGACGATCAAAAGCACGCGATGTTCACCAATCCCTTAGGAGACTCGTCCGAAGTGTCCGTGGTCAGCCCACCTGGCGTTGGTGTAGTTACTCGGCTGAGCGCAGCTAGGCCACAGTCTGATCGTGGCGTCTGACACGGGGACGGAAGGGTACATGCGAGGACAAGTCGTGACCACTCTTTACACGGCAGCCCTGCTACCATGACTCGTCGGTTTACAGAAGTTGACACGCTCAGCTCAGACAGGCCAGCTATGCCGCCCTTCAAACGCCCAGACCTCCCGCCAGGTGCGCTTAGAGAGCTTATTGACGCGCTGCATTCTCTCCACCTAGCAGCCGGCTACCCGAGCACGCGCACACTTCATGATGATTTGGAGACAGCTGGCGTCAGCCATACCACGATTCACAACGTGTTTACGACGGGCAGGCTTCCAAGATGGGGCGTTGTTGACGTGCTTACAGAAGCAATGGCAAAACGCGCAGGCCGCGACGAGAGCGCAGAGGTCGGGCGAATCCGTGATCTCTGGGCTCGCGCAGCGGACGTGAAAGAAAATGTCAGCTCAGGTCTGAAAACTTCCAAAAATAATGAAAACGCTGAAATGGGCCCGAGAGGACCCATGGTATTCATTCCCGAAATATTGCCTGATGCTTTGTATGAGATAGAGGCTGCTGGGACAAAGAAAAATATCAAAGATTACAGAGTTCCCACAGGTTTTGATGACCTTGACGCGTTGATAGGAGGCTGGTCAGCGGGGACGCTAATTGTCGTAGGAGGTCGTCCCTCAAGCGGTAAAACATCTCTCATGCTCAACTTCTCCACTGCGGCATCCTATGGCAGCGGGATCGCGTCGATGTTTGTGTCAGGTGAGGAGAATTCACGCGAACTGGCTATCCGGATATTGTCCTCAATTACACGCGTTCCCTTGCTTTATATGCGAACAGGGCAGCTGAGCGATGACGACTGGAGAAGGTTGGCGCGTTCTATAACGAAGCTTGCGGATGCGCCGATATCCTTTAACTCATCCGTCAATCTATCTCTTGGTGAGATAACTGCTGAGGCTGCTCGGCTTGCCGGTAGGTTGAAGCTGAGGCTCATGCTTATAGACGGCTTTCTTTCGCTTGTCGATAGAGATTATCGCGATCATTCGTTTAAGGTTGAGACTGTTCTCCGGGACCTCAGGGCCCTAGCGCAAACCCTTAATATTACGGTTATTGTGAGTGTACCGACAAATCGGCCGGAAAATGGCTTCACAAAAATCGACGCCAGGTTGCTCCCTGAGAGCGCGGCAATTGAACGCGTGGCTGACGTTATCATCATTCTTGACAGGCCGGACCAAGATGAGCGTGAATCACCGCGTGCTGGTGAAGCTGATCTATGGGTCGTAAAGAACAGATATGGCCCTGAGGCGGCCATCCTTGTCGCCTGGCAGGGGCACTACACTCGTTTCGTTGATATGTCGGCGAACGAGTATCCCATCTTTCCCAGAGAGAAGGAACGCAACTCTGACGCTGCCGATGCGAAGGTTAGCGATTCCGTGAATTCCGCCGAACCTGCTGTGAAAGACGATCCATGGAATGACCCGATCGTCAAGGCTCCTGAGCTTGACGATTAGTTGGTCTCGCGGGGCCACAGCTCCTCTTGGCGATTGCAGCATCTAGGCGTGCTTGGCATGCTCGGCGCGGCCAACGAGCCGGGGCGGGCAACGCACCGCGTTATAGCTTGCCTGAAATTCTAGGCATGCGGCATGTGAATTCGGTTTCGGGAAAGACGCGAACCCAAACTTGTCCAGCTTTGACATTGCATTCGCGGCCACCTGGCAAGACCTGATGTACCCAGCTCGACCGATGTCCTGCAGTGGAACTGATTGCTAGCGCGCCCTGTAAACCGCACCGCAACCGCACCGCTTATGCACTGAAGCCGCATTACTGCCGCATTGTAGCCCTTCCGTATTCCCGATGCAATACGGGCATGGAAATAACGACCGCCGAAAAGGCCGACGGCCGGCTGATTCTGGCGCCATGCGGAAGGGGTGATGCCCGGTGACCTATGCCAATTCCATCGAATGCGCAGCGCTTATCAGGGGACTCCGTGCCCTGGCGGATTACCTAGAGTCCAATCCGGAAGTGCCGGCACCCAGCTATGCGGACGTGTTCATCTTCCCGTCGGGCGGCACTGACACCGAGCGACACGCGGAAATCGACGTGATCGGTGCGCGGATCGGTCAAGCACCCGAAACCGCCTACGGCCACTACGTTGTCTCGCGGTTCTTCGGCCCGGTTCAGTATCGCGCGGTCGCCATTCCCCACGATAACGACGGGGAGTGAGCCGAATGTCGACCACGATCCTGATCCTGGCCGTCGCCGGGTTTCTCGCCATCGTAGCGGCGGTAATTCTCGCTGTGCTCGTCGTCGGCATTCGGCGAGGCGACCGCGGCTACCTGGCTAACAAGCCCGATTCGCGTTCCAGCGCGTTCGCCCGGCGCCTCCTCGTCGGCGTCCGCTATCCCGGCGAAAACGGCGAGGGAGAAGACCGTGAACCGGATTAGCGACATTACCGCCGCCGCACAGATCGCCCGCCACTGCACGGACCCCCAGTGCCGCAAATGCCGCGCCCGCGCGCGCTGGATGCGGCGCAAGTCGTGGCGTTCCCGTAAGTCCCCGAACCGCCGCATGCGCGGCCGGAAGAGGTGATGCCTGATGACTGTCTCGCTTCCGCTGATCGCGCTTGTCGCGGTCGTCGCTTATATCGCTTACCGGCACATGGGATTGCGGGCCTGGCACGCGATCGTGTGCGCGCTGCTCGGCTTCCTGCTCGCCGCGACCAGTGCCGCGCCGCAGATCCGGAGCGTTATCGCCGGGATCGTTCAGTGGCTCGAAACGGGCGGAAAGGGGTGATGCCCGATGACTGACACCAGCAACCCGACCCCGCGGGCGGAAAGCCAGCCGTGGACGCTGTACGTCGGCGACGCCCGTTCGGTGCTCGCCGGGATGCCCGCCCGGTCGGCGGGCTGCATCGTGACCAGCCCGCCCTACTGGGGCAAGCGCGACTACGGTGTTGCCGGGCAGTATGGCCACGAGGACAGCCCGGCCGCGTACGTCACCACGATGCGCGATGTGTTCCGCGAGGCGCGGCGAGTGCTTGCCGACGACGGGACGTGCTGGCTCAACCTCGGCGACTCCTACTCCGCAAGCAGCGGCGGAGCGACCGGGCTGCACGCCTACCTCGGCGAGCACATCACCACCCACCGCGTAACCGGGATGCACGCCAAGAATCTGCTCGGCCTGCCGTGGAAGGTCGCGTTCGCGCTGCAGGACGACGGCTGGATACTGCGCAACGCGATCGTGTGGCACAAGCCCAACGCGATGCCCGAATCGGTGCGCGACCGGCTGTCCTGCCGGCACGAGCTGCTGTTCCTGCTCGCCAAGTCGCCCGCGTACTGGTTCGATCTCGACCCGATCCGCGAGCCGCACAAGACCGTCACGCACCCCGGGCAGAGCGGGACGCAGGGGCGGTGCACCTGCCCTCCGGGCCGCCCGGGTAGCCGTCCCCGACCGCCGAAGTACGGGTCGGGTATACCCCAGGTCACCAGGGCCAGCCGGTACGGTGACCGGCGCCACCGGCGCGGGCACCCGAACGGGCGCAACCCCGGCGACGTGTGGCCAATCCCCACCCGCCCCTACACCGGCCCGCACTTCGCCGCCTACCCGATCGACCTCCCGCTGCGGTGCATCGCCGCCGGGTGCAAACCGGGCGGGACCGTACTCGACCCGTTCACCGGCAGCGGCACGACAGGCCTGGCGGCGATCCAGCTGGGCCGCCAGTTCACCGGGATCGACCTGTCGGCCGACTTCGCCCGGCTCGCTGCCGACAGGCTGGCCCGGGCCGTCATCGACCGGGGGGAGGATCCGCGATGAGCGGCACCGGCTTCGCGGAGGTCACCACACGCAACGACGTCGCACGCGACATCATCGCCGGGTTCGCCTCCGTCGCGCCAATGCTGACGGGCGTCTTCCAGTTCCTCGATTCGGCTCTCTCGGACGTGCCGGACGTGCTTGCCGAGCTGTGGCGGGCGTCCGCAGAACTCGAGGCGGTACGGCTGGACCAGGCGAACCTGCTCGCAGCCATGCGCGCCACAATCGCCGCCCACGCGGACGGAGAACGCGACCCCTTGTACTACCTGCGAGACGAACTGGACGCCCGCCAGGAGCGCTCCCAGCGCCACTGGGAGGCATCATGAGCAGCTACCGGCGGATGCGCCGGAACGCCCGGCAGGCGCGGCGCGCAGGCATGCAGCCCATGATGGTCATCAACACCGGTGACCCGTTCCCCGAACTGGCCATCGTGGTCATCGCCCGGCTGGCGTGGCGCTACCGCTCCGAGCTAGCGCCGGCCGCAGTTACGGGCGTGCTGGCCAGCGCCGGCGCATGGCTCCACGCCTCCCATCCGGGCGCGGCGGCGGCCATCCTGGCCGGCTCCCTGGCCGCTGGGGCGGCGGTGCTGGCGTTCGGCGCGCGGACCGGCCTGGCCCCGCTCACGGAACGCGCTTACGCCGGTGCGGTGCTGCTGGCGGGCGGCGCGTGGCTGGCGCTGGCCACCGCGCTCGGCCCGTTCACCCGGCCGTTGCCGCTGGCCCTGGGGATCGGCGCGCTAGTGCTGTCGATGCCGTGGTGGGCGCACCGCCGGCGGCGGGCAAAGGTCCGCGTGGAGCGGACCCTGGCCGCCTGGCCGGACATCGCCCGCGCTGTCGGGCTGGCCGGCTCGGCGGTCATGTCCGCCACGGTGGACGTGTGGGGATGGCGGGCACGGTTCCGGCTGGCACGTGGCCAGACGATCACCGATGTCATCACGCGGATCCCGGCGATCGAATCGGGCCTGGGGACGTTCCGGGGCGCGGTGCGCGTCTACCCCACGCCCGATGACCGGGCCAACCGGTTCGAGCTGCGGGTGCTGGACAGCGACCCACACGCCGACGCGATCCCGTGGCCCGGGCCGTCGATTCACTCGATCACCGAGCCCGCCGAGCTCGGCCCGTTCGAGGACGCGACGCCGTGCCGGGTGCTGTTCCTGCGCCGGCACTCGGTATTCGGCGGGTCGACCGGGTCCGGCAAAAGCGGCGGGCTGAACGTGCTCATGGGGAACCTGACCGCGTGCGCGGACGTGGTCATCTGGGCCATCGACCTGAAAAGGGGAATGGAGCTCGGCCCGTGGACCGAATGCATCGACCGGCTAGCCACCACCCCCGAGCAGGCCACGGCACTGCTCCGCGACGCGGTGGCAATCCTCAAAGGGCGCGCGGCCTACCTGGCGGCTGCCGGCCGCCGCACCTGGGAACCGACACCGGAAATGCCGGCGCTGGTCATCATCATCGACGAGTACGCGGAACTGTCCGAGGAAGCCCCGGAAGCGATGCATTACACCGACGAGATAGCGCGGCTCGGCCGCGCGCTCGCCGTCACGCTCATAGCCGCTACCCAGCGGCCGACCCAGAAAGTCATGGGACAGGGCGCCGTCCGCTCGCAAATGGACCTGCGGATGTGCTTCCGCGTCCGCGAGCCCAGAGACGTGGACTTGGTCATGGGCCAGGGAATGCTCAAAGCCGGATGGAACGCACACAAGCTGAACGCGCCCGGGAAATTCCTCGTCTCCGCCCCCGAACATGACATTCCCCGCCGTGCCCGCGCCTACCTCGTAACCGATGAAATGGTCGCCCAGACGTCGGCGCGGCACTCGCTGATACCGCGCGGGCTTGACGAGGTATCGCGGAATGCGATGCTGGCCCAGCCGGAGCAGGCACCGGGAAGCCGGCCGGACTACCAGGACCCCGGAAATTCCGCCCAGCCTCCCGAGGAAACACTATTGGCCGCGCTGCGCACTGCTCCCGACGAGGGATGGGAAATAGCCGAGCTGATGGCCATCACCGGGATGTCGCGGACCCCGCTTTACCGGTACCTGCGCGTTCTGGTCGATGCCGGCCGGGCTTACCAGGTCAGCCGGGGCCGGTGGAGCGCCCGATGACAGCCAGTGATCGTCCCGACGTCCCTTCGTCCCCGTCCCCCCGCGCGTCTGCACGTAAGGGCGGCAACGGGGACGAAGGGACGAACGGACAACACGCGCGAGACAACCACCGGCACGGTACGGTCGGTGGAAGAAAGGTGACCACCGTGGCCCCCGGCTCCCGGCCCCCGAAGGGAACGCTCGGCGGCTCGAATCGCCTGCTATCATCCCGTGATGTCGCCGCGATACTCGGCATCCCCGAACGCACCGTCCGCGACAAATGGCGGGAATGGGGACTCCCCGCCTACCGCATAGGAAGACACCTAAGATGGAAAGAACGCGACGTTCACGCGTGGATAGACCAGCAAGCCGCGTAACACGTAAATATATATAATTCGTCATCAGAGGGAAAGTCGGAAAAACTGAAACGCTTGACTAGTGCAACATTAGTAGCATTAGTAAGGTCCATATCAGCTTTTTCTATTGATAGATCTATGAGACGGTCCATCAAAGTGCGGCCGTTGACCGCGTCTTTTCTCAGAACGGTGGCATCTTTAGGTCCTCCGCGATGTGCGATCGCATTTCTCAAGGCTATGAAGCCGTCCAGTTTAAGCCGTATCGCGTCAGTTGACATCCCCTTCCAGTGCCAAGCTTCAGACATATTGCTGATGCCCGCCTGTTCCGCAAAGAAATCATCGACTTTTTGCGATGTCGGGCTGCTCAAAGTACGGTCAGTCGCGCTAGTTATTCTCTGCGCCCGGTCGCGCAACAATTCTCGCCAGTTAGCGTCGGCCAGATCCCAGAAGGCGAGTTCATGTTTCCGAGATTGTAGATCTTTTAGTATGCTTTTACGTAGAGATACGGGTAGATCCTGCGGACTGCGCGCATGTTCGGCGAAATGATAAAGCACATCACCGGTCAAGTCTTCGACGAATGCTTCCCAGAAGGCGCAAATTAGCACGATTGCTGATTTATTTACTACTTCGAGATTATGCCGACGTCCGCGACCAGTTCCACCGAGCGTCCTATGGATTTCCAGAAGACGGTCCACCTGCGGATAGTTATAGATCACATAATTAGACTGCGATTTGGGAATGATCGAAAACTCGACACTGCCCAAGTCGAGATCTCTGCTCATGGAATCCCTCTCACGGATCGTTAGGAGAAGTCTGTTGTCGGCCCTGGACTCGTAAACGTCTTATACCCTCGATGATAACCGGGTGAGCGTCTTTCCGTTCATCCCCGGCTTGCTCCATTCCGCGTATTCCTCGTCAAGAACTGCGATAGCGCGGGCCGCGGCCGACGGGACGAGGTGACCGTAAATCCGGTACGTCACCCGCACGTCGCGGTGCCCCAGCCAGTGCGCCACGTCGGTAATCGGAACGCCCTTGCTCAGCATCGCCGACGCGAACGCATGCCGCAGCGAATGCGGCGTGAAACCTGCCGGAATACCCGCCTTCTTCGCCGCGCTCATGAACCGGTCATAAACCGTCCCGTAAAGCTGGAACCTCCGGTTACCATTCCCCGGCGTCAGCGGGCCCACCGGAAGGTCTTTAACCATGTCCCACAGCCACGTGGGTACAGGAATGTCGCGGTACTCGCCTCGCTTACGCTTCTTCAGCGGCACCCCCTCCCGGCCGTCGCGCGTGGCCTGCTGGTACACCCGCAGGATCGTCCCGTTCTCCCGGAAGTCCTTCTTCTCGACCGCGAGCGCTTCCTCGATCCGCAGGCCGCACCCGCGCATGAGCCACACGCAGATCCCCGCGCCCAGTGATTCTTTGTTCCCGTCCGCGACGAACTTGACCTGCCCGTGCGCAGGGAACACGAAGTCGGTCCGGTCATGCTTGGTGCCGTTGTCGGCTAGCTCGATGTCCGTCAGCCGGTGCTCGCGGATCTTCCCCGCCTTGACCGCCTCGCCACAGGTGCCCGTGATGACCATCCGCGCGTTCCGGCGGACGGAAATGCTCAGGTCTTTCATCGTGACCGTGAGCAGGTCCAGCGCCCCGTCCCGGTCGCTGGCCACGCGGGCGAGCGTGCTGTCTCCGTAGACCGGTTTGACGTGCGTCCGGTAGGCGCTGAGGTAGGAACTGCGCGACCGCTCGCTGACCGGAAGCCGCGCGATGAACGCCTCGGCAGCATCCCCGAAATTGGCCTTGCCCGCTCTGGAATAATCGGCGAACGTCCGGTCACCCGCGCGCTTGTCCACAGTCAGCTTAAGCTGTGCGTCCTGCGCCAGCTTCCGGCCGCTGCCGTAGATCGTGCGCCCGTGGCGGACCTCGTCTTTGAAGCTGCGCTCCCGCTGCCTGCCATCAGCCCAGTAGCGCAGCGTCCACGCATGCGCGCACCGTTCCACGTCGGAACACGTGTGCTGGCACGTGTCGGCCCCGCATGCCTTGTTAGAGTCGGGCTTGTGGTTAGTGCGGTCGCACTTCTTGAGGACCACGCCGGTACGGTTCAAAGCGAGCGCCATGTCTGCCACTCCCTGACTTTACGATGACTGCTACCTTGATCACAAGCGATCTACCTGCGATAACAGCTACGTTAAGTCAGATTGCGCAATCGACACCAATAGAGCGGGTCGATTGCGCAATCGACAGGTCCGCGGCGGCGGTGATCATGACGCAGTCGCGGGGGTCGCGAGCATCGCTTCGACCGCGCGGCGGGCGCGGGCGGCCACGTCCGGGGTTACGCACACCTCGGTCACGCCGTCGCGCAGGCAGGTCTCCAGCGCCTGCGGGGTGATCATCTTCATGTACCGGCACACCGCGTCCGGGTTGACCGGCTCCCAGCGCACCGCCGGGTTCGCCTTCCTGAGCTGGTGCAGCATCCCCGTCTCGGTCGCGACGAGCACGGCCGGGGCCCGGGTCGACCTGGCCGCCTCGAGCATCCCGCCAGTGGACACCACCCGGGTCCGCCCGGCCGGCAGGTCGCCGGCGCCCGCCTGCCAGAGCGCGGCCGTGCCGCAGCCGCACTCCGGGTGCACGAACAGCTCAGCCTCCGGGTTCGCGGCCGCTTTGCGGCGCAGCGCTTCCGGGCTGATGCCCGCGTGCACGTGGCACTCGCCGAGCCAGACGTGCAGGTTGGCGCGGCCGGTGACGCGCCGCACGTGCGCCCCGAGGAACTGGTCGGGGAGGAAGAGCACCTCCCGTTCGGCGGGAATGGCGGCGACGACCTC
>Ga0335074_10007540_pt1 | contig 15083 bp, 14 predicted proteins | sample Lox_Sample_23_FD_206715 | JGI IMG/M metagenome (GOLD analysis project Ga0335074, IMG submission 206715) | Soil microbial communities from Loxahatchee National Wildlife Refuge, Florida, United States - Lox_Sample_2.3 | ecosystem: Environmental > Terrestrial > Soil > Wetlands | place: USA...
ACGAGCGGCCGCCGCTGTCCAAGGACTACCTTCTCGGCAAGGCCCTAGCGGACGACCTGCGGATCGCCGGCCCCGAATGGTTCGCCGAGCACGACATACGGCTGCACCTGGGCACCTCGGTGTGGGCAGTCGACCCGCGTGACCGCCGCCTGCAGCTGTCGGACGGCCGGGCGGTCGGCTACGACCTGCTGCTGATCGCGTCCGGCGGGCGTCCCCGCCCGCTGCCCGGAGTGGCCGACGACAGGGTCATGTACCTTCGCACCCGCCAGGACGCCGACGCCCTCGCCAAGCGGACCCGGGCCGCCGGTGAGGTCGTCATTCTGGGCGGCGGCTTCATCGGCTGCGAGATCGCCGCCGCGGCGCACACTCTCGGCGCGCAGGTGACGATCCTGGAGATGCAGGGCGCCCTGCTGCAGGCCGCGCTGGGTCCGGAAATCGGCTCCCTCCTCGGGGGCATCCACCGGGCTGCCGGCGTCACCGTGCGCACCGGCGAGGCGGTTCGCGCCGTGACCGCTGAACCGGACGGCCTTCAGGTAGAGACCAGTCAGGGCGAACTGCGCTGTGGCCTGCTGCTGGTGGCGACCGGGATGATCCCCAACGTCGAGTTCCTGGCCGGCAGCGGCGTTAACGTCTCCGGCGGGGTGGCCGTCGACGAATACTGCCGCACGAACGTCGACGGCATCTACGCCGCAGGAGACGTGGCGGTGACCTATCACCCGGCCTACGGCGCCCATCTGCGGGTAGAGCACTACGACAACGCGATCAAACAGGGCACGGCGGCCGCCGCCGCCATGCTGGGCGAGACGGAGCCGTACACCGACCCGCACTGGTTCTGGTCGGACCAGTATCAGCACAACCTGCAGTCGGTTGGGCTGGCGCACCATTACGACCAGGCCGTCATGCGCGGATCGGCGGACGACGCGTCGTTCTCGGTCTTCTACCTCGCCGAGGGTGTCGTGCAATCGGTGTTCGCGCTCAACCGGCCCAAGGACATCGGCATCGGCAGGCGGATGGTCGCTGGGCGGCTGCGGGTGGATCCACGCGTGCTCGCCGATCCCGGTGCTGACCTGCGCGAACTGGTCCGCCCGCCGCGGAGGAGATCATGACCATCGGGCGCATTACCGCGTCAACAAACGCCGCACGGGTTGCACAGGACCAAGCGCGCCGGGCACTCGACCGGGTCACCGGGCTGACCGCCGACCGGGCCCTCAGGGTCCTCAGGTTCAGCCCAGCGGACGCCTGTGAGCCAGTACACCGGCTGGTTGCGCGGGCGGTTGCGGACATCCGGCGGGAATCACCCGAAGTGACCGAGGCGGAGCTGGTCGTGGTCGGGGGCAGCGTCACCGACGGCGAGGTGATCACCCGGGTACGGCGGCACGCGCACGGCAACGCGGACTGGATCACCACCTACACCACCGGGATCGAGGTGGAGCTGGCCCGCAGCGACCGGCCGGGTCTCACCGTGCTCCAGGGCGCAGGCGCGGATGACGGTGAGGACGGCCCATGATGCCTGCCGACGGCAATGCGGTGCCGCCCGCGGCCGATGCCCTGATCGAGGCGCTGCGGAACGAGGTCATCGATCCCGACCTCGGCGTCAACGTGGTGGACCTGGGCTTCGTCCGGCAGGCCAGCATCTCGGCCGGCACGGCATCGCTGGTGATGACGCTGACCTCGCCAGCCTGCCCCCTGACCAAGGTGATCGAAGACCAGGCCCGCACCGCCGTGGTCGGTGTCCTGGCCACCGAGCTGCACATCGAATGGGCCTGGAGCCCGCCGTGGTCACCCAGCGATGTCACGCCGGCCGGACGCGAGCAGCTCTGCGCGATCGGGTTCTCATTCGCCGCTATCGATGGGAAGGCATCATGACCACGCTGGAGACGACAACAGACCTGCCGCAATACCCACTGGTGATCGACGGGCAGCGGGTCGAGGCCGCGTCAGGGCGGCGGTACGACAGCGTGGACCCGTACCTCGGCCAGCCCTGGGCCAGCGCGGCGGACGGCGACGCGGCGGACGTCGACGCGGCGGTGGCCGCGGCCGGCCGCGCGCTGAGCGGCCCGTGGGGACAGCTCACCGGGTTTGGGCGGGCCGCGCTGATGCGCCGGCTCGGTGACCTGATCGCGCGGGACGCCGACCGGCTGGCCGAGGTCGAGACCCGGGACACCGGCAAGCTGCTGCGAGAGATGCGCGGGCAGCTGGCCACGATCCCGCAGTGGTTCTACTACTTCTCCGGGCTGGCCGACAAGCTCGAGGGGTCGACGATCCCGGGCGACAAGCCGAACTTCCTCGTCTACACCCGCCGCGAGCCGGCCGGGGTCGTCGCGGCGATCGTCCCGTGGAATTCCCCGCTGCTGCTGCTGACCTGGAAACTCGCGCCGGCCCTGGCCGCCGGCTGCACGGTGGTGGCCAAGCCGAGCGACTACGCCCCCGCGTCCGCGGTCGAGATCGCCGCGCTGATGGACGAGGCCGGCTTCCCGCCGGGCGTGTTCAACGTGGTCACCGGGTTCGGGCCGGCTGTCGGCAAGGCCCTGGCCGCCCACCCCGGCGTCGCCAAGGTCGCATTTACCGGATCCACAGCCGTGGGCGCGCAGGTGGCCGCGGCTGCGGCCACGAACATCACCGGAGTGCTGCTGGAACTGGGCGGCAAGTCGGCGCACGTCGTGTTCGACGACGCCGACCTGGACGCCGCCTGCAACGGGGTGCTCGCCGGGGTCTTCGCCGCGACGGGGCAGACCTGCATGGCCGGCTCCCGGCTGCTCGTGGCGCGGTCCGTGCACGACGCCCTCGTGGACAAGATCGCCTCCCGGGCCCGGTCGATCCGGCTGGGGGATCCGAAGGCGGCCGAGACCGAAATGGGGCCGGTGGCCACCGAGCCGCAGTACCGCAAGGTGCTGTCGTTCCTCGAAGGCGCGGCGAGCGAGGGTGCAACCGTGGCAGCCGGGGGCCGCGCCGATGACGCGCTCGGCGGGTTCTTCGTCCAGCCGACGGTGCTTACCGGCGTGAAGCCGACCATGACGGTCGCGTGCGAGGAGGTGTTCGGCCCGGTGCTGTCGGTCATCCCCTTCGACACCGAAGCGGAGGCCATCGGCCTGGCCAACGACAGCCGGTACGGCCTGGCCGGAGCGGTGTGGACCAAAGACATCCACCGCGGCCACCGGGTCGCGCACGCGCTGCGCACCGGCACGGTGTGGATCAATGCCTACCGCGTGGTCGGACCCGACGTGCCGTTCGGCGGCTTCGGCCTGTCCGGGCTGGGCCGGGAAAATGGCATCGACGCCGTGCACGAATACACACAGACCAAGGCGATCTGGGTCGAGCTCACCGGGGGCACGCGAGACCCGTTCACTCTGGGATAAGGGCCCCGTCGCTCCCCGCGTCAGGCCCTGATCCTGGGCGGGCCGGGGCGGGAGGTGGTGTCTACGCGACGTCCGCGGGGTCCACGCCAATGCCGCCCTTGGCGCTGCTCTCGTACGCCGCGAGCGCGAACCTCAGCACGTCGACGGCTTCCTCGCCGCTCCAGAGCAGCGGGCCCTCCCCGGTGTGCAGCCAGCGCAGCCAGTAGCGGCCCGAGTCGCGGAAGCTGCTGCCCCAGTCGTCGTCGAGCGCGTGGTAACCCCGCATCTCGCCGTCGGCGTAGACCTCCAGGCTGGGCTGCTGGATGCCCCGGCCGGTGCACCGGTTGACCCGCGCGAATCCCTTGCTGCCGGTGATCTCCCAGCGCTCGTCGTTGGTGTAGTAGTCGGACCGCAGGTACATGTCCATGGCGATCGTGATGTCCCACACGCCCCGGATGCCGCTTTCGTGCTCCCAGACGAGCGTCGCCGGTGTCTCGAGGTCGATGCCGGGCCCGACCGCCAGGTTCCCGATCCAGGCGCGAACCTCCCGGATGGGCCCGAACAGCCAGATCGCGGTCGTGAGCTTGTGCCAGCCGTCGTCGAACACCATGATCCCGCGGCCGCGCTTCATCTGGTCGATCTGCCACTCGAAGCTGCTCCACGGCACGTCCCAGCCGCCGTTACCGGTGCCGACCATCTTCATGTGGTAGCCGACGACGCCGCCGAGCTCCCCGGATTCGGCCACGGTCTTGAGCCTGTGCAGGGGTTCGTAGAACAGGTAGTTGTCCATCACGCGCAGGATCCGGTCGTTCGCCTTCGCCGCGTCCAGCATCCGCTGGGCCTCGGCGAGGCTGTTGCACATCGGCTTCTGCAGGTTGACGTGCCAGCCGAAGTCGAGCAGTTCGGACACGCCGTCGGCGTGCATCATGACCGGCAGCAGAACCTCTGCCGTGTCAACCTCGAGGCCGCTCGCCGCCAGTTCGGCCGCTGACGCGAAGGTGGCCGCGTCCGGCCAGTCAGCCTGACGCTGCGCGCGCCGTTCCTCGTTCGGGTCGACGAGCGCGACGACCTCCACGCCGGGGTTGCCGATGTAGCCGCGGACGTTCAGGTCGTAAATCCGGCCGAGCCCCACGAACGCGGCCCGCACCGGACGGTCGTATGGCACGAAGGTCACCGCAGTCGGCCCCCAAGCAGCGTGATCGTGCCTGGCAGCCGGATCAGGACCCAGATCAGCGCTGACTCAGGCGGTGATGGATAAGTGCCAGAATAATTGTCTAGATCGGCATAGTCGATCTACCGGCCAGCCGGTTCCGGCCCGCCCGGCGCTCCATCAGCCGTCGGCGTTGTCCCTCGGATCTTCGGTGTGGATCCCGATCGCCCGGACGACCTCGCCGATCGTGTGGAAGATCGTGTGAGCGGGGAGCCTGCCGAGGGCGTCCAAGACCTCGTCGGGCGCACCCTCCTGGCGCGCGTAGTCGAGGATCGTGCAGCGGTCCGCGGGCAGCTTGTGGGGCTGAAGGTAGACCGCGATGTCCGTCCGCGCGTACACGTCGGACGGGGCCATGCCGGCCGGCGTGCCGGCCATCTGGTCCTCCGGAGTGCTGTACGGCTCGTTGAACGGCTCGGTCTGGCGCCACTCCGGGCCCTGCTGCGGCTCGCCTGTGTGCGTTATCTCCTCGTCCTCGCGCTCCATCTCGTCGTCTCGCTGGGGGCCGTGTTTCGAGCTTGCGCGTTCCATGTCATGCCCTCCGTGACGGCTGCGTACTGGCGCCGTACCCAGGATGCCGGCAGGCAAAGCGTGCTGCCCGCTCGCGCCCGGCCCGGCGGCCCCCGGGCGCGGCCGGCCGCAGGCCGAATCCGCCTTTACCCGGCTTCACATAAGCGCTGGCAATTGCGAGGCTTTGGAATGGCGGCCGGCGTGTTTCCTCAATAGTTAGTTGTCTCAATCTTTACAGAGGTGCATACTCCTGAAGCGCCCCCGCAAAGTTTCGGCAACGACGAAGGCAGGGTGCTAATGCTCGCTGGTAAACCATTCAGAATCGCCATTGCCACGGTGTGTGCCGTAATGGCCATACCGGCGACCGCGACCGCAGCCGTGGCCGGGACCTCGTCCTTCGGGCTGCTGCGAACGATAGCCGTGACAAACCTGCGCAGCGCGGGCTGGGGATCCCTGCGGGCCGCGATTCACACCGTCAACGCGACGGCGCCCGGATCGTCGTGGACCATCCAGTTCCGGGTCCGCGGGATCATCACCCTGACCACGTCGCTGCCGCCGATCCGGCGCCAGGTGAAGATCGACGGGATGTCGGCGACCGGCTACTACGGCCGGCCGCTGGTGGAGCTCAACTGCAACGGCAAGGCAGGCCTGAGGTTCGCGATCGGCTCGGCCGGGTCGCAGCTGCTGGGCCTTGCCGTGGACAACGCCAGGGGCGACGGCGTCACCCTGAACGCCAGCAAGATCACGCTCAACGGCGACTACATAGGCCTTGACCTGTTCGGACGGCGAGCCGGCAACAGGGGCGACGGCGTCTATGTCTCGCCGACCTCGTCGCGGAACCTGATCGGGCTCAACCGGGCCGCCGCGGTCGGCGTGGTCTCGAACGTGATCTCAGGAAACGGCGAAAACGGCCTCGTGCTGGACGGGTCGTCGGGCAACACCGTGGTGTCCAACCGCATCGGGACGAACCGCGGCGGAAGTGTGCGCATCGGCAACGGCGGGGCGGGCATCCTGATCACCCGGTGGTCGGATGACAACGAGATCGGCGGGACGGCCTTCGTCGACAAGTCCACCGGGCAGGCCAACAACCCGACCGGGGACAAGGGCACGGTCACGCCGGTATTCGTGGTGCCGCCGCTCGGCAACCTGGTATCTGGTAACCGGAGCGACGGGATCATCATCGCGGGGCACTCGACCGGAAACGCCCTCAACGGAAACTTTGTCGGCACCACGGCCGACGGCGATTACCCGCTCGGCAATGGCGGCGACGGGGTCTGGATCTTCGACGCCAGCAATAACTCGCTGATCGGGTGCAAATTCGTCAATAACCCGTTTGTCTATTACAACGTCGTCAGCGGCAATGGCGGGAATGGCCTGACCGTTCAGGACTCGAACAACGTCGTCGTGCAGGGCAACTTCTTCGGCAGCGCCGCCAACAACTCCACGGTGGTCCCCAACCGCCTCAACGGCATCCTGGTCGAGGGAACGTCGGCGAACACCCAGGTCGGCGGCGTGATCCCGCTGGGGAACGTCTCCGCGGGCAACGGCGCCAACGGCATCGAGGTGACCGATCAGGTGCACGGGTTCGTCACGTTCAACACCTTCGGGGGTCTGCACGCGTTCGGGGGCGCCGCGCCGAACGGCAACGACGGCGTGCTGATCACCTCGACCGGTGGCGACAACCTGGTCCGCACGAACGTGATGTCCGGGAACGACCACAACGGCATCGAGCTGGCAGGCAACGCCACGGGCGTGACCGTCGACCCGGACATCGCGGGCCTGAACACCATAGGCAGCGCGATCCTGTCCAATGGCGGTGACGGCCTGCTGATCGACGGAAACGCGCACGGCAACACGATCGGCGGCACGCTGCGCTCGGTGATCCTGCAGAACACGTTCTCGGGCAACAAGCGCTACGGCGTGGAGATCACGGGCTGGGCGCACAACAACCTGGTCTACCGCAGCGTCATCGGCACCGATATCAAGGGCACCTCGGCGATCGGCAACGCCCGGGGCGGGGTGCTGCTGGGCGGCCACGCCTACCTGAATGCGATCGGCAACTTCACCAGCCGGCCGTCCAACCTGATCAGCGGCAACACGGGCAACGGCGTGACGCTGCTGCCCGGCACCCGGCTCAACCGGGTGGTCAACAACTGGATCGGCTTCGGCCGGCTCCTGCAGCCGCTACCCAACTCGGGCCGTCCGATCGTGAACCTCGGCCGGCTCAACGTGATCTTGGCCAACCGGACCTGATCACGCTCCGTGGGCGATCGGCCCCGGGACTACCCGTTCAAGGTGGTCCCGGGGCCGAGCCATTCAATCCACAGTCCGGACGGGTGCGCGCGGGCCGCGTCGGTCACGATGACCCGCGTCGTGGCCGGCGATCACTTCGAACAGCGCGGCGGTCAGCCGCCAGGACGGCGGCGCGTCCGGCGCCGCCCAGCCCGCTGCCACCTCCAGCGCCTGCGCGCGCACTTGCTCACTCCCTGATGCGGTCATCCCGGCCAGCCCCCGACGTCGCCCGGTCACGCCTCCCCGGACCGGGCGACAGCGGCGGTGGGCAGGTCCCGGTGCCTCCGGACGGCGCGGCCGAGCAGCATCGCGGGTGACAGGGCGTAGGCGGCCAGCATGACCCAGAGCGCGCCGCGAACGCCGAGGGCCGTGCCGAGTGCCCCGGCGATCAGCGCGCCGACCGGGATCGTGCCGAACAGCAGGAAACGCTGGCTGGCGGTGATCCGGCCCAGCATCGCGGCGGGAACGTACAACTGCCGGAAGCTGGACAGGATGATGTTGCACGGCGTGATTCCCACGCCGACCACGAAGGAGCCGATGACGTAGCACGCCACTCTCGGGCCCTGCCCGGCCAGCGGAATCAGCAGGGCGAACGGCGAGGTGCCGGCCGTGCTCAGTATCAGCGCCCCGGCTATCCCGCCGGCTCCCGTCGCGGCCATGAGCAAGCCGACCTCCGCCGCCTTGAACCCGGCAACCCGGACCAGGAACACCACGAACAGCGCGTTGCCACCGCTGAAGGCGAGGTTGGCGGCTGCGACGTAGCCGGTCAGCGCGCGCAGCACCTCGTCGCGGGCGATGAACCGCGCACCGGCCAGGATCTCGGCCCGGACGGTGCTGCCGCGCATGGGCTGCCCGGTTTTCCGGGCCGCGCCACGGATGGACAGCAGGCAGACGGCGGACACCAGGAAGCTGGCCGCGTTGCACAGCAGCGCGGTGGCGTCGCCCAGAGCCTGGGCTGCCAGGCCCGCCAGGCTGCGCCCGCCGAGCAGCGCCACCGACAGGCTGCCCTGCAGCTTCGCGTTTGCCTCCATGAGATCGTCGGCCGCGACCAGGGCGGGCAGGTACACCTGGTAGGCGGTGCCGAAGAACACGTTGGCCGCGCCGGCCAGCAGCGCGACGGCCAGGACCTGGCCGGTCGTGAGCACGCCGAGCCACGCCGCGACCGGCAGGCTCGCGAACAGCAGCGCGGACACGACGTCGCACGCGATCATCAGCGGGCGCGGCGGCAGCCGGTCCACCCACGCACCGGCCGGCAGCCCGATCACCAGCCACGGCAGGTATGCGGCCGCGGTCAGCGCCGAGACCGCGAACGTGCTGGCGTGCAGCACCTCGACCGCCAGCAGCGGGACGCCCACCACCGCCATGGCGCTGCCGGTCTGGCTGATCGTCTCACCGGTCCACAGCAGCAGGAAGTTCCGCTGCCAGAGCAGGCCGCCGGGCCGGCGAGCCCGGTGCGGCTCGGCGTTCCCGGCGGCGGGCACCCCGTGCGGCCTACGCCAGCGCTGGCTGCAGGCGGAGCTTGGCCTCGGCGTACAGGTCTGCCGGGAGCGGTCCCTTTTCGGCCATGGCCACGTTGGAGCGCAGGTGGCCGATGCTCGACGTGCCGACGATCGTGCTGGACAGGGCCGGGTGGCTCAGCGTGAACCGGAGCACGAACTCGATCGGGCTCATGCCGTCGAGCAGCTCGCCGACGCCCGAGGTCTCCCAGCGGCGCTGGCCCACGCCCTGGTCGAGGCCGAGCGGCCCGTGGCGCCAGGCCTTGTCCTCGGCCGGGGCGCCGCGGGCGGCGCCGCCGCGGATCAGCGTCCCGGCGCCGGTCCCCGCGGCCGCCGTGATCAGCTCCTCGTGCTCGCGCTGCACCGCCGAGTACGGGATCTGGAACACCTCGAACACGCCCATCGCGATGTGGTCGGGCAGGTTCGGCAGGATGCCGGACATCCCGATGAACCGGACCTTGCCCTCGTCGCGCATGGACCGCAGGGTCTCGACGGTGTGCTCGGCCTCCATCAGCTCCCGGCTGGGGGACATGTGCACCTGCACCAGGTCCAGCCGGTCCGTGTGCAGCCGGCGCAGCGACCGCTCGACGCCGGCGCGGACGTTGGCGGGGCTGTAGTCGTGCTGGTACGGCGGGGTCGCGTCCGGCGCGGCGCTGAGCGGGCAGCCGCACTTCGACGCGAGGAAGTACTCGTCGCGGCGGTGGCCCACATACCGGCCGATCAGCTCTTCGCTCTTTCCGTAATCGACGGAGGTGTCGATCAAGTTGATGCCGCTGTCCAGGACCGCGCCCAGGAGCCTGCCCGCCTCATCGTCGGTGATCGCCGGGCCGCGCGGCTGGCCGCGCAGCTCCATCGCCCCGTACCCGAGGACCGTTACGCTCGCGCCTGTTCGCCCGAGAGGGCGCGTCTGGATAGCCATGACCGCACGCTATCGGCTGCAGCGCGCATCCGCGGGACCAGCCGCCCGGGCGTGATGGCCTGGCCGGTCAGCGCGAGCCATCCGTACAGGCCAGCCGGGTAGGCGAGGTATCCGAACCGGGTGGCGGGGGACAGGGCGAACATCAGCGCCAGGCCGAGGGCCAGGCGGCGCGCGGCGGCCGCGCCGTCCGCCGGCGGCGAGGTGACCAGCGACGCCGCGATGCCCAGCCCGGCGGTGACCAGCAGCGCGATCGCGGCGAGCTGACCCGCCGGCCCGAGCGACGCCAGCACGTGCCCGGGCAGCGGGCTCTGCGCCGGGGTGCGGACGCGGGTCAGGCCGAGCGGGTACGCCAGCGTGTTGCGGATCAACGAGGCCGGGGCGGCCAGCGCGGCGGGGGCCAGGGCCACGGTGAGGACGGCGGCCACGCCGACCGCCGTCGCCGCGAACCTGGCGGCGGCGCGGGCGCCTTCCTGGGCGGCAACCATCGCCGTCAGCACCACCACCGCGGGCCACGCGGTGTACTTCATCGCGCAGGCCACGGCGACCGTAACGGCGGCGCACCACGCACCGGGAGCCAGCCACGCACCGGGGCGGGCCGCGGAACGGGCCCGACCGGCGAGCAGGGCCAGGGCGAGGCAGGTCAGCGCCAGCACCGGGGGATCGGTGATGCCCTCGGCCAGCGGGAACGCCAGCACCGGGGAGGCCACGGCAAACGCGGCGAGGCGCAGCGACCGGCCGGTCCAGGCCCGGTCACCGAGCGCGATCCGGAACGCGGTGGCCAGCAACAGGAAGGTGACCGCGGCGAGCCACGGCCTTGGGTCGCCGGCCAGCCCGGGCAGGCCCAGCGCCCGGGGGAGGCCGAACACGGCCATCACCGGCAGGTACGGGTTGTAGGCGAGAAAGCCGCCGTGGGTGAGCTGCGCGAGCGGCAGGTACGGGCTGCCATGGTGCAGCAGCAGCGCCGCCGACCTGGTCACCACCGCCACGTCGGGGGTGGCCGGCGCCTGGGTGGCCAGCCAGATCACCGGCGCGGCCAGCGCGCCGGCCAGGCTCGCGGCCAGCGCCGCCCGCTGGCCCCGGCGGGTGGGCCAGCGGGCGGCGATCACCGCGGCCGCGGCGTAGCCGAACGACGCCCAGATACCCCAGGAGCGGTCGTGACCAGGGCCGCTGAACACGGCGACGGCACCGGCGTAGACCGCGAAGACGGCATGCCAGGCGGCGGCCCGCCGCGACCGGGGCTCGGCCGCTGGCCAGCCCGGCGGCGCCGCAGGAGCCCGCGGCCCGATCGCGGTCTCGTTCGTGGTCACGCTGGCTCGTTCAGCGATGATTGTCATCGGTCCCTACCGGATTCGTCTGGGGCTGCCCGCCGCCTCGGCCGGCCCGGCCGCATCCTTCGGCCACCCCTGCCGCCTCGATCGGCCGTCATCGTGGGTTTATGCACTCGCGTCTCAGCTTGGTTCGCCGCCGGGCGGATATCGATGGCCCTGTCCCCCGAACCGGAATGGGGGCGCCCCCCGGTAAGAAGGGGGTTTATCCCCCGGGCAATGGGGGGGTGGTTGCGTATCGTGGCGGTGTGGGAGAGGAGCCGTCGGCACAGGCGCCCACCACGCACGCCCCGGTCCAGCCCGCACCGACAGCGCAGATCGGGTGGTCGGTTCTGCTTGGCCCGATCTCGCCGCGGACGTGGCGCGCCCTCATGAGCGTGATCGTCTCGCTGATCACCGGCTCGCTGTTCTTCGTCGTCCTGGCGTGCGCGTTGCTGCTCGCCGGCTCGGTGTCCTGGATCGTCGGGGTCGGGATGCTCGCGCTGTCGTCCACGCTCCGCCTGGCGGCCAGAATGGCCCGCGTGGATCGCTGGCGGATCACGCGCATGAACGGGGTGCGCATCGAGCTGGCTTCGCCGCCCGAGCCCGCATCGGAGCTGTCGTTCCGGCAGCGCCAGAAGGCGTGGTCGCAGTCGCCCGTGGTGCGGCGGCGCGTCGCGTACCAGTTCGCGCGGCTCCCGGTCAGCGCGGTGTCGCTGTCCGCCGTCGGCTTCGTCTGGTACGGGATGATCAGCGGGCTCGGCGATGTCGGCCCGGGCCTGGGACAGGGTGCCAGCCGGGTGCTGCTCGGGCTCGTCTGCCTGTTCGCGTGGCCGCTGCTGGCCCGGCTCGGCTCCGCGGTCGACGTCTCGCTCGCCAGGTCGCTGCTCGGGCCGAGCCGCAGCGGCCAGCTCTCCGAAGAGGTCCAGCGGCTCGGCGAGGCCCGTACGCTGGCGGTCGAGTCGGCGGAGAGTGAACGGCGGCGCATCGAGCGCGACCTGCACGACGGCCTGCAGCCGAAGCTCGTGTCGCTGGCCCTGGAACTCGGCCTGGCCAAGGCCCGGTTCGAGCGCGATCCGGCGGCGGCGCGTTCCCTGCTGAACCAGGCACACGAGGAGGCGAAGACGGTCATCGAAGATCTGCGTGGCCTGGTGCGCGGGATCCACCCGTCCGTGCTGGACGAGCGCGGCCTGGATGCGGCGTTCTCCGCGCTGGTCGCGAACTGCTCGGTGCCGGTACGGGTCGAGGTCCGCCTGGCCCAGCGCCCGGACAAGGCCGTGGAGGCCGTCGCGTACTTCGTGGTGGCCGAGGCGATCACGAACATCACGAAGCACTCCGACGCGTCCGGTGCCTCGGTGGTGATCACCGAGGGCGCCGGGCTGCTGCGGGTCCTCGTGGAGGACAACGGCAGCGGCGGGGCGCAGGTCGACCCCGGCGGCGGCCTGGCCGGGCTCGCCGCCCGGGTCACGGCGATCGACGGGACGTTCCGGGTCACCAGCCCGCCGGGCGGGCCCACGGACGTCGAGGCGGTGATCCCGTGCGTGCGGTGATCGCCGACGACAGCGTGCTCCTGCGCGAGGGGATCGCGCGGCTGCTGGCCGAGGGCGAGATCGAGGTCGTCGCGGGCGTCGGCGACGGTGACGCGCTGCTGGCCGCGGTGGAGACGCACAAGCCCGACCTCGCGGTCATCGACGTCCGGATGCCGCCGGGCCACCGGGACGAGGGGCTGCGGGCGGCGATCGAGATCCGGCGCCGCTGGCCGGACGTGGCGCTGCTGGTGCTCTCCCAGTTCGTCGAGGAGCGCTACGCGACCGAACTGCTGGCCGGGGACACGCGGGGGATCGGCTACCTGCTCAAGGACCGCGTCGCCGACGTCGCCGAGTTCATCGAGGCACTGCACCGCGTCGCCGGAGGCGGGACCGCGCTCGACCCCGAGGTGGTCCGCCAGCTCCTGGCCCGCAGCCGGCGGTCCAACCCCCTCAGCGGGCTCACCCCGCGCGAGCGCGAGGTGCTCGGCCTGATGGCCGAGGGCCGGTCGAACTCGGCGATCGCGGAAACGCTCGTGGTCTCGATGGGCGCGGTGGAAAAGCGGGTGGCCAGCATCTTCATGAAACTGGACCTTCCTCCCGATGACGAGCAGACCCATCGCAGGGTCATGGCGGTGGTGCGCTACCTGAACTCCTGAGGGAGCGGGTGGCGAGAGAAGTGAGGTGACTGGCTGTGGACGTGTCCATGCGTGATGTTCGTCATGCTCTGGTGGAACTGGGCAAGCTGCGCTTTGGCGAGATGAAGGTCGAGGACGCGATCCGCGAGATCGTCCACACCACGCACTCGATGTTCCGCGTCGACGGTGCCGGCCTGATGCTGGCCGACTCCGAACACCAGCTGCGCAACGTGGCCGCGTCGGATGCGCGGCTCACGCACCTGGAAGAACTTCAGATCGAGCACCAGGAAGGGCCGTGCATCGACGCGTTCGAGTCCAAGGAACTCGTCGGCGTCGAGGATCTTGCCGACGATCACCGGTGGCCGCTGTTCAGCGAGGCAGCCGTCGCGCGGCAGGTCCGCGCCGTGCTTGCCAGCCCGATCCCGTACAACCAGTACGCCGTCGGCGTCGTCGCCGTGCTGTCCGAGGAGAGCCGGCCCTGGTCGCCAGAGGGGGAACTGGCGCTGCTGGCCTTCACCGACCTCGCCGCGCTGCTGATCGCGAGCATGATGATGGGTGAAGAGCAGTCGGAAATCTCCGCGCAGCTGGAGGGGGCGCTCAACTCGCGGCAGGTGATCGAGCAAGCCAAAGGGGTGCTCATGGGCACCCGTGGGATCTCGGCGCGGGCGGCATACGAGCAGCTCAGGGCGCAGGCCAGGGCCGAGCGCCGCAAGCTCGCCGCGGTCTGCGCCGACGTCGTGGACAACACCTCACGCCGGGCGAGCGCTGGCGAAGTCCCGGCGAGTTAGCGGACCGGCCAGCAGCGTTGCTGCCCTGGTCAGGGCCACGGCAGCGGGCGGCGCATGGGGAGGGGTCCCCACAGATTTTGCATCCTTGCCGCGGACAGGCTAATACTGGAATGGCCGTCACGAAATGCCGCCCAGAATCCCGCGGCCCATCGTTACGTCGATGCTCGTCCCCGCGCGTTCGCCGCAATCCCGCGAATGACGCCCCCTGACAGCAGTCGGCCGGAGTCCTCGAGACGCTACTGCTGAAACGGGAGTTTCCATGATCATCCTCGGCATCATCCTGCTCATCATCGGTTTCCTGCTCAAGATCGCGATCGTCTGGACGCTCGGCATCCTGGCGCTCGTCGTCGGCCTGATTCTCGCCCTGCTCGGCGCGGTCGGCCACGCCGTCGGTGGCCGGAGGCACTACTGGTAGCCGGCGCCATTACTGGCAAGGGCGCGCGAGCGGACCCGGCACCGGACGGCGTGCCGGGCCCGCAGCGCCCAGCTTTCGAGGCCCGCACCGACGACGGGACGATCACCATCGTCCTCACCGGCGACCTCGACATCGTGAACCGCTCCTGGCTTGCCAGGCACCTCGCCGAGACCATGAAGCGCCAGCCGCGGCGCCTCGTCTTCAACATGGCCGAGGTCGGCTTCGCCGACAGCGCCGCACTGCGCCTCATCGTCAGTGCCGGCCAGTTGCTGCCGGACGGCGGCCGGCCCGTCATCCGCCACCCACCCCCGCTGGTGCGCAGAGTCCTGCAGATCACAGGCCTGGACACCCTCTGCGACCTGACCTGACGTGAAGGTGCAGCAGCGCCATGGTTGCCGCACCCTTTCATGATCTGGGCGTGAAATATGTCGTATAGGGGCTTGTGCCAAAGGGGAAAAATGGAGCGCTGTCAGCGGGCGCGGGGGCTGTCCGGGGCTGGTGGTGGGGTCGTAGCCGGCGTCGGCGAGGACGGCGGCGATGGCGTGGGGGGTGCTGGTGGTGATGGTGGCGAAGAAGGTGACCTGGTTCGTGTCGTGCTTGTAGACGGCCTGGATGTCGAGGGCTTGGTAGAGGGCGGCCTGGATGTGCTCGGG
>Ga0335074_10007541_pt1 | contig 15083 bp, 14 predicted proteins | sample Lox_Sample_23_FD_206715 | JGI IMG/M metagenome (GOLD analysis project Ga0335074, IMG submission 206715) | Soil microbial communities from Loxahatchee National Wildlife Refuge, Florida, United States - Lox_Sample_2.3 | ecosystem: Environmental > Terrestrial > Soil > Wetlands | place: USA...
CCACGTCTTCCGAAGGGCATGGGCCTATCTCGGCCCGCTCAGCGAGCTTGCGAAGCCGTTCGGCCGGAGAACCCGAGAGCTGATCGCGTTCAGCAACCAGGTGGGTGCCGAGGATGACGCGCTGATCGCTTCCGTGCAACGCGGGCTGCTGGGCGGTTTGCCCGATCGCGGTCGGTTCCTGACCAACAGCGAGCTGCTCGTCATGCACTTTACAGAGGCTGATCGTTGCGGCCGCAGGCGGATCGCCTCGCGCCGACGATTGCGATTGCGCAGCTCCAAGCTGAGCGTCGCTGACGCGAATTATCCTCTTGCAGGGTCGGCCCCCTGTCCTACATTATCCTTCTAGTTGTGAGACATAGAGGAGCGCATGGCGGCGATTCCCTCAGGGAAGCGAGCGCGGACGATGGGGAGACAGGACAGACGCTATCCAGGGCCACCTGCCGACGATCCCAGCGCCGACCCTCTGACACGAACACGTCTCAAGTTTGCGATTGCAGAGCTGCAACGAGCTGGGGCTCTCACCGGCGTACGGTCACGCAAGCTCAGCACGCGGGTCGATCCTGGGCTGATCGATGCGGCGCGGCGCCGAACGGGTCTCTCCCGCGATTCCGATCTGATCAACGCAGCACTCGCCGTCATCGCCGCAGGCGACGATTTCGGTCTCTGGTTGGTCCGACAGGCTGGACGGCTGCCGGAGGATTTCGAGCTTGCCCTCTAGTCCGGGCGAACTGCTTGCCCGACACGACCCTTCTGCCTGGATCAGCACCCTGGCTTATCGCACGCGCGATGAACTCCCCTTCGACGCGGAAGCGGTCGGAGGCGCAACACCTGTCGTGCTTGATACAACCGTCTACCTCGATGCCCTCAAGGCACCTGGTTTGCCGACTACGATCGCCGGATTGCTTGCGAGGAACATCGTGCTCCATTGCGCCATAGCTTGCGCCGAACTGACCGTCAGCGTGGGCCATCTCGATCCCGCGCACCCCGGCACTGCAGCGCATCGCATTCCTCTTGTCGAGACGTTGTCGCGGATGGTGCCGACGCGGATCGTATCGCCTAGCGCCGACGCCTGGACCGAAGCGGCGCTCATTGCCGGTATCCTGGCGCGCGTCCAGGGCTACGCGCGGGAAAGCCGAAGAGCCGTTCTGCACGATGCCCTGATGCTGCTGACGTCGGTGGAGGCAGGGGCAACTCTGATCAGTCGCAATGTGCGACACATGGACCTGCTCCTGCGATTTCGACCTGATGCGCAGGTGTTGCTCTACGACCGGCCGTCACCGGTCCAGGAGCCAGCACGCCGCGTCCCCCCTTCGTCTCCAACGGGTCCGCGCAGATAGCCGAGAGCTTTCAGCGGATTATGTCGGGCTCGTTCCCACTTCTTGATCTTGGCTCGCCCCCGCTATGGGGATGCCGCAGAGACCGCAACCGCGGAATGGCCGTTCACCCCGCCCCTTCGCTCGCCTCGATCATCGCCCGAGCCGACTGGATGCGGTCCAGCGCTGCATCCTCCACCGCCGGATCGCTGGTATCCGCCGCCTGATACGCGGCCTCGGCCTCGGCCAGCCGCCGCTCGCCTTCGGCTCGCGACAGCTCGGCGACCGGCACCGCCTCGTTGGCCAGCACGGTGCACCGCTCCGGCGTCACTTCGGCGAACCCGCCGGCCACGAACAGCCGATCGGTCACCTGCTCGTCCGCATAGAGCGATATAATGCCGCCGCGCAGCATGACGATCATCGGCGTGTGGCCCTCCAGCACGCCCATGTCGCCCTCCGAGGCCGGGATCACCACCATCTCCACCGGCCGTGACAGCAGCAGCTTCTCCGGGCTGACGATCTCCAGCGCGACCGACATCAGGCGGTGGCCTTCAGGCTCTCGGCCTTCTTCGCCGCGTCCTCGATCGTGCCCACCATATAGAACGCCTGCTCCGGCAGGTGGTCGTACTCGCCGGCACAGATCGCCTTGAAGCTGCGAATCGTATCGGCGACCGGCACGAACACGCCGGGGAAGCCGGTGAACACCTCGGCCACGTGGAATGGTTGCGACAGGAACCGCTGGATCTTCCGCGCCCGCGCCACCACCAGCTTGTCTTCCTCCGACAGCTCGTCCATGCCCAGGATCGCGATGATGTCCTGCAAGCTTTTATACGTCTGCAGGATGCGCTGCGTCTCCCGCGCGACCTGGTAGTGCTCGTCGCCAACGATCCGCGGATCGAGCGAGCGAGACGTGGAATCCAGCGGATCGACAGCCGGATAGATGCCCAACTCCGCGATCTGCCGCGACAGCACCGTGGTGGCATCGAGATGTGCGAAGGACGTCGCCGGCGCCGGATCGGTCAGGTCGTCGGCCGGCACATAGATCGCCTGCACCGAAGTAATGGACCCCTTGTTCGTCGAGGTGATTCGCTCCTGCAACGCGCCCATGTCGGTCGCCAGCGTCGGCTGATAGCCCACCGCCGACGGAATGCGGCCGAGCAACGCCGACACCTCCGCACCCGCCTGGGTGAAACGGAAGATGTTATCGACGAAAAACAGCACGTCCTGGCCTTCCTCGTCGCGGAAATACTCGGCGACCGTCAGACCCGACAGGCCGACGCGTGCTCGGGCGCCCGGTGGCTCATTCATCTGGCCATAGACCAGCGCAACCTTGGATCCTTCGGTGCTGCCGTTCTCGCCCAGCTTGATGACGCCGGCGCCGATCATCTCATGATACAGGTCGTTCCCTTCGCGCGTCCGCTCCCCTACCCCGGCAAACACCGACACGCCGCCATGCGCCTTGGCGATGTTGTTGATCAACTCCTGGATCAGCACCGTCTTGCCGACACCGGCGCCGCCGAACAGGCCGACCTTGCCGCCCTTCAGATATGGCGCGAGCAGGTCCACCACCTTGATGCCGGTGACCAGGATTTCCGACGTGGTCGCCTGCTCCTCGAAGCTCGGTGCATCGCGATGGATCGGGTAGCGCTTGGTGGTGTGGATCGGCCCTCGTTCATCCACCGGATCCCCGATCACATTCAGGATGCGGCCTAAGGTTTCCGGGCCCACCGGCATAGTGATCGGGCCGCCGGTGTCTTCTACCTCCTGTCCGCGCACGAGACCGTCGGTACTATCCATGGCGATGGTGCGGACGGTTCGTTCGCCCAACTCCTGCGCGACTTCCAGCACCAGCAGGCGATCCTGGATTTTCGTGTGCAGCGCGTTCTCGATGAACGGCAGGTCGCCGTCGAACTGCACATCGACGACGGCGCCCATCACCTGGGTCACGCGTCCGACAATGTTGCTTGCCATAGGCTTGGTCCTTCGTTTTGCTGCGCGCGCGATTGCTGCTCAGACGGCTTCCGCGCCCGAGATGATCTCGATCAGTTCCTTGGTGATGTTGGCCTGGCGGGCACGGTTATAGTTGAGCGTCAGCCGCTTGATCATGTCGCCGGCGTTGCGGGTGGCGCTGTCCATCGCCGTCATCTGCGAGGCGTAGAACCCGGCGCTGCTCTCCAACAGGGCGCGATACACCTGGATCGCCAGGTTCTGCGGCAGCAGGCGCGACAGAATAGTCTCTTCGTCCGGCTCGAAATCGTAGATCGCACCGCCTAGCGCCTCGGTGCCCGCCGCGCCCTCCGGGATCGGTGCGGGAACCAGTTGCTGCTCGGTGACGACCTGTGACATCACCGAGCGAAACCGGTTGTAGATGATTGTAACGACATCGACCTCGCCGTCACCGATCATGGCGGCGATGCGCTGGCCAATTTGGTCGGCGTCGGCGAATTCGATCCGCCGCTTGCCGGCATAGCTGACGTCGCCGATCATCCGGCTGGCAAGTTCCCGTCTCAGATAGTCGCGTCCCTTGCGCCCGATCGCCAGGATCTTGACAGTCTTGCCCTCGGACTCGAGCCGACGCGCCAAGGTGCGCGCGGCGCGGCCGACATTGGCGTTGAATGCACCAGCCAAGCCGCGGTCCGCGGTGATCGGCAGCAGCAGATGCGCCTGATCCTTGCCGGTGCCCACCAGCAGCGGCGGCGCGGTCGGGCTGCCGCCGATCGAAGCGGCGAGCGCCCCCAGCATGCGCTCCATACGCTCCGCATAGGGTCGTGCCGCTTCTGCCTGTGCCTGTGCGCGACGCAGCTTGGAGGCCGCAACCATCTTCATGGCGGAGGTGATCTTCTGGGTCGATTTGACGCTGTTGATGCGCGTCCGGAGCGCCTTCAGACTGGGCATGGCAAGCTCGCAAACCTGGCGCTGTGGATCATTCGGGGCATCGTTCCTAGGCGAACGACTGCGCGAAACTATCGAGGAACGTCGTCAGCTTCTTGTCCACCTCGGGCTTGATCTCGAGCTCGGCACGGATCGAGTCCAGGATGCCTGGCTCGCGCGACTTGAGGTCGGTCAGGAATTGCGCCTCGAAGGCACCGATCTTCCCGACATCTATCTTGTCCAGATAGCCACGGACGCCGGCGAAGATGACCACCACCTGTTCTTCCACCGGCACCGGGCGGTACTGTGGCTGCTTCAGAAGCTCCGTCAGGCGCGACCCGCGCGCCAGCAGGGCCTGCGTCGATGCATCGAGATCAGAAGAGAACTGCGCGAAAGCCGCCATCTCCCGATACTGCGCCAGCTCCAGCTTGATGCGTCCGGCGACTTGCTTCATCGCCTTGATTTGCGCCGCAGAGCCCACCCGGGAGACCGAGATCCCCACATTCACCGCAGGACGAATGCCCCGGAAGAACAGTTCTGTCTCCAGGAAGATCTGCCCATCGGTGATCGAGATCACATTGGTCGGGATATAGGCGGACACATCGCCCGCTTGGGTCTCGATCACCGGCAGCGCCGTCAGGCTGCCGGCGCCGTACTCGTCGCTCATTTTCGCAGCGCGCTCCAGCAAGCGCGAATGCAGATAAAACACGTCGCCCGGATAAGCCTCGCGTCCGGGAGGGCGACGCAGCAACAGCGACATCTGACGATAGGCGACCGCCTGTTTCGACAGGTCGTCGTAGAAGATCACAGCGTGGCGCCCGTGATCTCGGAAGTGCTCGCCCATGCTGCAGCCGGCATAGGGGGCGAGGAACTGCATCGGTGCCGGATCGGACGCCGTGGCGGCGACCACAGTCGTATACTCCATCGCGCCATTTTCTTCCAGCGTGCGCACGAGCTGCGCGACAGTGGAACGCTTTTGGCCGACGGCCACATAAATACAATGGAGCTTTGTCTTCTCGTCGTTCGCCGCATTTACCTTCTTCTGATTGATGATCGTGTCGATGATCACCGCGGTCTTGCCGGTCTGGCGATCGCCGATGATCAGTTCGCGCTGACCGCGACCGATCGGGATCAGTGCGTCGATCGCCTTCAGGCCGGTCTGCATCGGTTCGTGCACGGACTTGCGGGGAATGATGCCAGGTGCCTTCACTTCGATGTGCCGGCGCTCCGACGTGTCGATCGGGCCCTTATCATCGATCGGGTTGCCGAGCGCATCGACCACCCGGCCCAGCAACGCATCGCCCACCGGCACCTCGACGATGGCACCAGTCCGGCTGACGGTATCGCCTTCACGGATTTGGCGGTCGTCGCCGAAGATCACCACGCCGACATTGTCCGTTTCCAGGTTCAGCGCCATGCCGCGCACGCCGGCGCCGGGGAATTCGACCATCTCGCTGGACATGACGTTCTGCAGGCCGAACACACGGGCGATGCCGTCGCCAACGGAAAGCACCTGGCCGGTCTCCGCTACGTTGGTCTCGGTGTCGAAGGCGGCGATCTGTTTTCTGAGTATCTCCGAGATCTCAGCGGGGCGGATCTCCAGCATCAGGCGGCTCCCTTCATCGCGAACTGCAGTCGTTGCAGGCGGGATTTCAATGAGGTGTCGTAAAGCCGCGCGCCTACGCGCACGACGAGGCCGCCAAGCAGGTCGGGCTCGACCTGTTCGACGATGTTGACGTTGCCGTAGCCCGCTTCGATCAGCCGGGCGCGAAGCTGCTGGCGCTGCACGTCGCTCAGCGGGTGCGCCGAGGCGACGGTAGCAGTGATGACGCCACGCTTCTCAGCCACCAGCCTGGCAAAGGCGGCAACCATCTGGCGCAGGTCGCGCAACCGGCGATTGCTCGCCACTACGCCGACGAAGTCGCGCACCGGCTTGCCGAAGCCTTCCCCCTCCAGCACCGCGAGGGCCGCTTTGCGCGCATCGTGGATATCGATCAGCGGCGATCCGAGCAGTCGGCGAAAATCCGAACTGGCGTCGATCAGCCGCCCAAGCTGCTCCATCTCGGCAACGACCGCATCGAGCGCGCGGCTGTCCTCGGCAAAAGCATAGAGGGCGGCAGCGTAACGGTCAGCCAGCCCGCCGCCGGATGCGATTGTTGTTTCGCCTGCCACCAGAGAGTCCCGAATGCATTGAGGCCATGCGCGCCGCTTGGCGCGTTCCGCCGGCGCCACACCGGCGCGCGGCCTCTAGCATGGGGGGTGTGCGGGTGCAACACGTGCACCCCGTTGCGCGTGGGCAATCGCGCTGGCCCTCACCGTCCTCGCGGCCGCAGGCCAGCCACGGGGAAGTCGGATGCCGTCCTTCAGAACGTCAGTGCGCCGCCCCAGCTCCACCAGCCACCTGTCCGTAGCTGCCCGGCCGCCTCGCGCGCGGTTTCAGGCGTCGGAAACAGCCCGAAGCAGGTGGCCCCGGAGCCGCTCATGCGCGCCAGCAGACAGTCACGCCTGGTCGCCAGCGCCGCCAGTACCTTCCCGATTGTCGGGCAAAGTCCGATGGCTGGGGCCTGAAGGTCATTGCGAAATGCACGCAGGTCCGCCGCCATCGTGGCGACGTCATCCCAGCGGTCCGGCAGGTCGGCCGTGGGGGAGAATATACCGTGGCGTGCGGCGAAGACCTGGATCGTCGCTATTGGCTCCCCGGGATTGACCAAGGCGATGCCGCCAGGCGGCAGGGCCGGCCCGGGCTCAACCCGCTCGCCGATGCCCCCCATGCGAGCCGTTCGACTGTCCAGGCAGACCGGTACATCCGCCCCGAGCGCAAGGCCCACCGCGGACAGATCGCTGGCCGGCAACCCCAGGTTCCACATGCGCGCGAGCAGCCGGAGCGTCGCTGCGGCATCGGCCGACCCGCCGCCGATGCCGGAGGCAACCGGCAGGCTCTTCACCAGTACGAGCTGCACGCCCAATCCGACGCCGGTCCGCTCCGCCAGGGCGCGGGCGGCGCGCAACACCAGGTTGTCGCCACTTTCCCCGATGCCGGCCCTGAACGGCCCATCGACCGTCAGCGACACCGTCGCCGCCGGCCACGCACGCAACTCGTCGCCCACCGGCGGAAACACGGCCAAACTGTCGAGCAAATGGTAACCGTCGGCACGCCGGCCGGTCACGTGCAGGAACAGATTGACCTTGGCGGGCGCGAACTCGGTCTGTGGAGGCGTCCCGTCGGTCAGGGGATGTGCTGTACCTGGCTCGCCGGTACCTGTGCTGCGGCCTGCGTCGTCATCTCGTGCAGCTTGGCCTGCAACTTCGCGGCATCGGCCGGCAGAGGGTTCAGCGTAAGTGCCCGGCGCCACTGATAGGTCGCCTCGATCTTGCGGCCGGCTGCCCAGTAGGCGTCGCCGAGGTGGCCGTTGATGGTCGGGTCCTCCGGCATCAGCTCGGTGGCACGTTCGAGGGTCCGCACCGCACCGTCGACGTCGCCCTGGCGAAGCATGACCCACCCCAGGCTATCCACGATTGCCCCGTCGTCCGGGCGTTGGTGCACCGCTTCCTCGATCATCTTCCGTGCTTCGGCCAGGTGCTCGTCACGATCGGCCCAGCTATAGCCCAGATAATTCAGCACGACCGGTTGATTGGGCTCGAGCTGCAAGGCGTGCCGGAAGTCGGCTTCGGCGAGCGGCCAGCGGTTCGATTGCTCGTAGGCGACCCCGCGGTCATAAAACAGTGGCCAGTCGCGCTCCGACAGAGTGCCGATGCGCCCGATGGCCCGACCATAGGCGGTCGCGGCGCCGGCGTAGTCCCCCTTCATGCGCAGGATGTCGCCGGCCTCGGCGTCCGGCAGCGAGCTGTCAGGATATACCTTTGACAGCGCCTGAAGCTGGCGCAACGCCTCATCCCCTTGCCCGGCGTCGGCTTCCAGATCTGCCCGCCGCATCTGTACCACCGCCTCCAGCGGGTCGTCGGCCCGGACGGGCGCGAGCACGGCGATCGCGCGGTCGGGCTGATGCTCGCCTTCGAGAATGTCGGAGAGCACCAGCCGGGCGGCCGCGAAGTCCGGGCGCAGGCCAAGCGCAAGCCGCAGCAGGACGGTGGCCAACTGGTCCTCGTTGTCCTCGCGCAACGCGGCCGCCAGGCCGAGATACGACTCCGCCATACCGGCCAGCGCGTTCGGCACCATGCGCTCATGCAGGCTGGCGGCGACCGCCGGCAGGGCGATCGCCAGAATCGGCATGTCCTGGGCGGTGGTGTTGAGGGTTTGCAGGGCCGCCGCTTCGTGGCCTTGCCGTGCCTCGAAACTGCCAAGAATTTGCGCCAGCCGCAGGGTAGGGGTTCCGTTGTCGGCCTCGGCGATCCGATAGTACCGGACGGCATCGGCGGCGCGGCCGGCAAGGTCGGCGATCAGCGCGGCGTGCAACGCATAGACGCCGCGATAGCGCGGCTGGGTCAACATCGGCTCGAGGCCGGCCAGCGCGGCGTCGGTCCGGCCGGCGCCCTGCTCGGCCCAGGCGATGAGGAAGGGGCGCAGCAACCGCGTGAACCCGTCCTCGGGCAGCGCACGAAAACGCTGCGCGGCTCCCTCCCAGTCGCCGGTACGCGCCGCTTCGTCGCCCAGCAGCATCTGCGCGATCGGATTGTCGGGAAGCTGTCGCGCCAATCCCAGCGCTTCCGGCAGGCCGCCCAAGGTGGCGGCCAGCAAGGCTTGCTGCAGGAGCTCGGGGCTGGCCGGCGCCACCGCGAGGCCGCGCAGGAAGTCCTGTGCCGCGACTCGGGGGTCGGCTTGATTTGCAGCGAACTCGCCGGTCAGGAAGTCAGAGAAGACGCCGGTCGGCACAGTGGGATCGGGGGTGACCGGATCGCTCGCCCGCGCCGTCGCCCGGTGGGCGGCGAACGCGGGAAGCAGGGCAACAGCAAGTAAAAGGGCTCGGCAGCCAGCGCGTGATTCGTTCATGCCTCACTCTAACGGTCCCGTGAGGGGCGAGTCATCGGGTTTTGAAGCTGCGCTCAACATTTTTTGCCGATCCCCGGCGGCTTGCAGGAAGCGATCCCTGGGCTTGGCTCACGGTCGGGACGGCGAGCCGAGGTCTGCCGGATTGCCCCACGCAGTGGCTGCGCACGTCCTGCCGTTGGCCGAAGCGCTTCGCCGTGGCCTTCGGTGCGACCGCGTGGCGCTCCCCGTGAGCCACTCCAGCCGCGCCTGCATGTCAGGGTCGAGCCGATGATCCGGCCATGGCCCTCTCGCTGTCTTTCGCAGCCGCCTTATTTGTCGGCACGAAACTGCGGGGCAACGTCCTCAAGACGGTGAGCTCACATGGCGGACTATCCTGGCGGGCTGGAGGAACACTGGGAGGCCGGTGGCGAACGGTTGACCATCCGCCCGATCCGCCCGCCGGACGCGGCGGCGCATGACGCGTTTTTCCATCGGCTGTCGCCGGAGGATGTGCGGCATCGCTTCTTCGTCGCGATGCGCGAGTTGTCGCCGGCTCAGCTTGCCCGGTTCACCCGGCCCGACTACGAGCGCGACATGGCATTCATCGCCGTGCGTGAGCGTACCGGCGAGACGGTCGGCGTCGCCCGGCTGGCACATGCCGAGGACGACCCGATGGTTGGCGAATTCGCGGTGGTGGTGCAGCAGGACGTTCGCGGAAGGGGGCTGGCCACGCATCTGATGCGCAGGCTGATCGAGTGGGCGCCGCGGCACGGACTGCGGCAGGTGGTGGGCGAGATCCTGGCTGATAATCGCCAGATGCTGGCGCTCGCGAGGCGGCTCGGGTTTCGGTTGCAACATTCGGCAGACGATGCCGGGGTGATCGAGGCATGGCTGAGCTTGCCGGGCCCGGCGTGACGAGGGACTCGCAGGCCGCGCCTGCGCGGATGACCGACGTGACTGTGACCGGCCACCTGAGGGTTCTCCTGTCAGGCGCGGATTTCTTTGGTCGCATGCTCGGCGGCATCACGGCCATCGCCGCCGGCTCAGTTCGAAAGACACCAGAAACACGCCATTCTCAGGCTGAATGGCCGCTGCAGTGAAAGGACGCGGGCTTCCGCTCTGTCCCTTGCACGGTTGCGCCGGTCAGATCGCGACCTCCCGACCGATCTCAACCACCGTGTCCGCCGGCAGCCGGAAATAGTCGGTCACGTGCACCGAGTTGCGCTGCAGGAAAGCGAACATACGTTCCAGCCATCGCGGCAGCCCCTGCCCGTCCTCACGCGCCACGACAGTCTCGTGACCGACGAAATAAGTCACATCCGACAAATCCACGCGGCAGCCCACCCCCTGGGCTCGTTGCAACAGAGCCGGCACGTCAGGCCGCTGCATGAAGCCGAACCGTGCCCGCGCGCGCCACACATCCGGCGCGATCTCATCCACCATCAGCCGCTCGCCTTCCCCGATCCAGGGCACCGACTCGGTGGTGACAGACAGGATGACCACCCGCTCGTGCAGCGACCGGTTGTGCTTGAGGTGCCACAGCAGCACCGGCGGTGCGTCGCGCTCGGTGCGCGTCATGAACACCGCGGTGCCGGGCACGCGGGGAATGCCGCCGCGCGTGATCCGCTGCATCACCTCATCGATCGGTACCACCGAATCACGCAGGCGCGCCGCGACCGCTGCCGCGCCGGTGTGCCAGACCAGCATCACGCCATAGACCACCGCCGCCAGCAGCAGCGGTACATAGCCGCCGTCCGCCACCTTCATCAGGTTGGCGGCCACGAACGCGGCGTCCACCACCGCCAATGCGCCCGCCACGGCGGCCGCGGCGGGCACGCTCCAGCGCCAGATCTCGCGCATGGCGATGAACAGCAGCACGCTGGTCATCAGCATCGTTGCCGAAACCGCGATGCCGTACGCGGCCGCCAGGTTGTCGGACTTGCGGAAGCCGATGGTCAGCCCGAGCGTCACCAGCATCAGCATCCAGTTCACCGGGCCGACATAGATTTGTCCGTAGCCGCTGGCCGATGTCTGCGTGATCGGCAGCCGCGGCAGCCAGCCGAGCTGGATCGCCTGCCGCGTCATCGAGAACGCACCGGTGATGATCGACTGGCTGGCGATGACCGTGGCGATGGTTGCCAGCAGCACCATCGGCACCAGCAGCATCCCCGGGCAGAGACGGAAGAAGATATTGTCCGTGGTCGGCGCGCCCGCCAGCACGATCGCCGCCTGGCCGGCATAGTTCAGCACCAGGCTCGGGAACACCAGCGCGGACCAGGCGAGCCGGATCGGACGACGCCCGAAATGGCCCATATCGGCATACAGCGCCTCGGCGCCGGTGACGCACAGGAACACCCCGCCCAACACCAGAAGCGCAGTCCAGCCGCCGGAAAAAAGGTAGCGCAGCCCTCGCCACGGATTGACGGCGACCAGCACGGCCGGATGCTGTGCGATCCCCCACAGGCCGAGCAGCGCGATCGACGCGAACCACACCGCCATTACCGGCCCGAACAGTCGGCCGATGCGCGCGGTGCCCTGCCGCTGCACCGCGAACAGAACGAGCAGAATCACCACTGCCGCCGGCAGCACGAAGCGCTGCAGCACCGGCGCGACAATATTGAGCCCCTCCAGTGCCGACAGCACGGAGATTGCCGGTGTGATCGCGCCGTCGCCGTAAATCAGCGCCGCCCCGAACAGTCCCACCAGCACGATGATCGGTCGCCGATGTCGCTTGACGCCCAGCAGCGACATCAGCGCCAGCACACCGCCCTCGCCGTCGTTGTCCACCTGCATGGCCAGCGTGACGTATTTCACCGATGTAACGATGATCAGCGTCCAGACAATCAGCGACAGCGCGCCCAGGGTCGCGGCCGGCGGCGGGTTGGCGCCAGTCGCGTCCAGCACGGTCTTCAACGTATAGAGCGGGCTCGTGCCGATATCGCCAAACACCACGCCAAGGGCGGCAAGGGTGAGCACCGGCAGGTCGGAATGGGCGGCCGGCGGTTTTGGCGACGCGATGGCGGTCTCGGACAAGTCCAATATACCCCCAGGGTGGCACGTACCGTCATGCCCGGCGAAGGCCGGGCATCCACGACTGCACCGGCGGTATACGAGGAGACGTGGATAGCTGGCCTTCGCCGACCATGATGGTCCACCTCTGCGCTCGCCGGCTCGTTCGGCCTCAGCCGCCGTAGAAGACGTTGTCGCCGAGGTCCTTCATCTCCAGAATCGCCGCGTCAGGACGGCCGGCGATCGGGTGCGGCAAATGCACCTCCGTCACCTCAGCGACCACGATGTGATGGTCGCCTTCTTCGACGATCGTCTTCACCTGGCATTCCACCGCGCCGGCCGCTGCGTCCAGGATCGGCGCGCCATTGCCCCCCGACCGGAACGACTGCCCGGAGATCTTGCCGCCCTCCAGTTTCGCCGGCTTGAAGAATGTAAAGGCGAGCCCCTTGGCGTCCTTGCCGAGCATATTGAGCGCGAAACGGCGAGCCGACTTCACCACGGCATAGGCGCCGGAATCGGTCTTCACGCCCACCGCCACCAGCGGCGGCGCGAAGGATGTCTGGGTGACGAAGTTCACGGTCGCGGCGGCCACCCCGCCCTTCCCGTCGTCCGCGGTCAGCACGTAGATCCCATACGGGATCATTCGCAACACGGTCTTCTTTGCGTCGGCATCCATGGCGTTTCTCCTGACGTTGATCTAGTTGAAATGCAAACCGCCGCTCAGTGGAATTGTCAGGCCGGTCATGTAGGCGTTGCCGATGACCATCAGCACTGCTTGCGCAACTTCCTCCGCGGCGCCGAGCCGGCCCATCGGTATTCTGGAGGCAGGGTCGGCGCCGAGCGCCCCGATCATGTCCGTGGCGATGAGCGACGGCGCAACGGCATTCACAGTGATCCCCGCCTTGGCGAGCCGCGCGGCATAGCCTCGGGTCAGCCCTTCGAGACCGGCCTTGGAAGCATTGTAATGCACGCCAATCCCCCCGGCACCGCGTGCCGCGCCCGACGAGATATTGACGATCCGTCCCCACTGCCGCGCGCGCATGCCGGGCAGCACGGCTTCGGTGCACAGGAATGCGGACTTCAGATTCACCGCAATGGTGCGGTCGAAATCCTCTTCGCGCAGGTCGTCGAGCCCCCGCGTGATGGCGATGCCGGCATTGTTGACCAGGATATCGACCGGACCGAGCGCTTGCTCGACACGTGCAATCATCTCCCCGACCGACTGTCGCAGCGACACGTCGGCGGCCACAGCAATGGCACGTCCGCCCTTCGAGCGGATCGCTTCGACGACCGCCTCCGCCTCACGCACCCGCTCCCGGCAGTTCACAGAGACCGCGGCACCGCCGTCGGCCAAGGCAAGCGCAATGGCACGGCCGATGCCGCGGGACCCGCCGGTGACCAGGGCAACGCGCTCAGTCAGTTCCATTCGACCGGGTTTCCCTTATTGGAGTGTCCATTACCAGATCCGCACTTAAAAGCCGGAAGAATTTGATCCCACGGCTCGGAAATTGGGGTAGCCCCCGCAGCATGCACCTTGGCGCGGCGACGCTCGGCCCCATTCGGGGCTGGACTTCGGAGGCGCCATGGCGCGTTACAAGTAGCGCCGTCGGGGCCATTGTCCACTCGCGTGATCCCGCCCAATCTCATCGCTGCCGCTCTTGACAGCCTCGCATGTTTACGACCCCAATTAGTGCATCATCCCTCGTGCTGTTCACCCGACGAAGAACGACTGTGCTGACCCCCCACGACGACCACTGCGGACCACCAGTTACTCCCCTGACTGATGCTGAAGCGGGTCAACATCCAACGCAACCACGAAGGGCCTTGCGGCGTCCGCAAGCTTTCGCCCCCAAGTCAGCAACCATTCGTGCTGTGCTGCCCAACGAGCGGGGTTGTCGCGCCTTTCTTTGCCCGGCATGTAAAAAGCTGTGCGCGACGCCTTTGCCTGAGGGAGTTGCTCCCAGGTCAGCGGCTGCCCGAATGCCGCCTCAAGCTGTTGGCTCTGCATCTGGAGTACTTTGAAGGCCGCTTTGGCAAGCGAGCCATCGATGTAAACCTCGATGCGCAGGCCCTTGTCCCAAGAGAAAACTGCGTTTACTATGAAGCTCGGATCTCCCGTGCGGAGCGTCTCGAATCGCTGCCAGGTCTGCTTGTATGGCGCGCGTTCGGCCAACTCGGGATACCGAGTAGTCGCTGCCTTGATAAGAGCGGTCCAATACTGGAGATTGAGCTTCTGAACTTCAGTGAGATCGCCTTCTGCAATTTGCTTAGCAGCCTGCGCTTGCCTGTTCCAGTCATTGGGCTTAGCGACGAGCGTGAATTGCGGCGCCAGAGGGCTGTCTCCGATTCGATACAGCTCTATCTGCACCGCAAAGAAGTTATAGTCAGCCGTTGTCGTGCGGTTAAGGAAATCTATCGCCGCCCGATGCTCGTCTCGAAAACTTTCAGCAATCCAAATCACGGTACGAGCGTCCAACCCCGCGGCGTATGTGAGCAACTGTCCCAAATGCCTGTGGTCGGTGGGCTCAAGCTGATTCTCGATTAACACCCAATTCTGACTGGCCACGTCTTTGGCAAGAATGTCGGCTGCGAAGAGGCCCACCTGCTTCTCAACAGCTTCGAGCTGTAAGCCGAGACCAAGAGTCTCCGAGAGCTGCGCGAGATTGGCCTCCTCTGCGAGCCAAGGCGTGAAATTGGCTGCTTCATCGGGCCACGCATCACGTAGTGATACCGCCTCGAGGCGGCTTAGAGGAACTACGCTTGTCGCCAACTGATAACCTCCCGGTCCCATCTACCATCGCATCTCATTCGCGAACAACATCGTAGCCGGGATACGGCAGCCGCGCGGCGCAGGCGACGACCCACCGGCTCCGTCACGCCAACCCTAGAAACAGCACCAGTGCTCGATTGACTTCCGTCATCGTCGCCGCGTCGGCGCGACCGATCACTTTCGCGACCCGTTT
>Ga0335074_10007542_pt1 | contig 15081 bp, 16 predicted proteins | sample Lox_Sample_23_FD_206715 | JGI IMG/M metagenome (GOLD analysis project Ga0335074, IMG submission 206715) | Soil microbial communities from Loxahatchee National Wildlife Refuge, Florida, United States - Lox_Sample_2.3 | ecosystem: Environmental > Terrestrial > Soil > Wetlands | place: USA...
GCCACAGTCGCGATGCTGCAAGCATTCCTGAAGCAGGCGCAAGTGCGCCGACGTCTCCGCAAGACCGTGGCAGTGGTCTGCCTGCCAGTCGAGGCGACCTACATCGAGCGCCGGTCCGTCGCCGCCGCGGTTGAAGCGCTGAGGCCACGCTGCATTGTCCAGCTGGTCGATGAGCCGGTCGCCGCGGCGGTCGGTGCAGGGTTCGACCCGCTGGCGGGATCCGGTGTGGTCGTCGTTGACATTGGTGGCGGCACGACCGAGGTCGCGGTGATGGCAGGCGGCCACGTGGTCCGCGCGCGGTCACTCCGCCTCGGCGGCAACGTCATGGACGAAGCCATCATTCGCGCCGTGAAGCTGGAGCACGGACTGCTCATCGGGCGGAACGCGGCCCGCAATCTGAAAGTGACGCTGGGCCTTGGAGACGCGGCAATCACGGAAGCCGAGACCGTCGGCGTGGAGGTGGCCCGCCGGGTACCCAGGGTGCAGAACATCTCCGCGAAGCTCGTTGCGGCCGCAATCGAGCCGACGGTGGCAGCGATTGCCAGTGAGGTCGAGCTGGTGCTGTCGGACATCCCGCCGAACCTCGCCGAGGAAGTCGTCCGCGGCAAGATCCGGCTGGCTGGCGGCGGCGCACTGCTGCCTGGCCTGGCCTTCAGGATCGAGACGGCCGCCGATATCGCCGTCACGGTGGTCGACGACCCGCTCCGCTGCGTCATCCGCGGCGCCGCCCGCATACTGGAGCTCGGCGAAGCGGCCGCTAGCATGCGGGCCGCCTGAGTGCGGCTACCCGAACGCTCCTGCACGTGAGACATCCGTGCCCGTCGGCTTGCCGGCAGACAGGCCCTGCTCTCTTGCGACTAAGACTTTCGTGCTCCGTCGGCCTGGCGGCGCGCGCGCACTACCCTCTTGCGCCTAAGACGTCTGTGCCCGCCGGCCTGCCGGCGGGCACAGACGTTGCGTGCGGGTCTAGTTGGCGTCCACGCTCGCTAGCTGGTCGATCGTCGCGTGAGCGGCCGCGTGCTGGCTGGCGGCGGCGTGCTTGGCGGCCGTGGTGGCCCGACTAGCTGCGCGGCGGGGCAGCGCTACCGCGATGACGATGGCCGCGCCGACTGCGATCAGCCCGGCCACAGTGAAGCCGGTCGTCATCGCTGAGGTGAAGCTCTGATGAGCGACCGTCAGAACGTCCGGCGCGAACGGGCCAGCGTGCGCGGCGACAGCGTCGGCCTGGGCAATCGACGGCTGGGCCGCCGCGACGACCTTGGCTGGCAGCCCGCTGCCAGCCAGGCTGTGGCGGAACGACGAGGCGACGATGCTGCCGATCACCGCGATGCCCAGACTGGCGCCAAGCTCCTGCACGGTGTCGTTGATTGCGCTGCCGGCTCCGTACTGCTCGGCCGGGAGCACGGACATGATCGAGTTGCCGGCCGGTGCCATGACCAGGCCCATGCCTGCGCCCATGATCGCGAGTCCGATCGCCAGGAAGTCGTACGACGTAGTGGGCGTGACCTGGGTCAGCGTGAGCAGTCCTGCCCCCATGGCGGTCAGCCCGGCCGGGACCACGACGCGGATGCCGAGCCTTGCGACAAGCATGCTGCTCAGCGGGGCAGTGGCCATGACAGCAGCAGCGAAGGGCAGCGCCCTCACACCTGCGGACAGCGGGCTGTAGCCGTGCACGAGCTGAAGGTACTGAGTCAGGGCGAACAGTGATCCGAACAGCGCCAGGAAGGTCAGGCCGATTGCCGAGCTCGCTGCGGAGAATGCCCGGTGACGGAATACGCGGACGTCGATAACCGGGTTCGCCGTGTGCAGTTCGCGGTAGATGAATGCGGCGACCAGGATGCCGCCCAGCGCCAGCTCGCCCAGCGTCCGTGCTGACGTCCAGCCATGGGTCGGTGCCTCGATCACTGCGTCGACGACCGCCAGCATGGCGGCGGCGGACAGCGCCGCGCCAAGCACGTCGAGGCGCGTTCCGGTGTGGCGCTCGCCTGGCAGGTGCGGCACGACCGTCAGGACAGCGACGATCGCGACGGCGACCAGCGGCACGTTGACCCAGAAGACCGAGCCCCAGTAGAAGTGGGCGAGCAGCAGGCCACCGAGGGTCGGGCCCACGACGATTCCGACGCCAGCGATCGCCGACCAGGCGCTGATCGCGCCGGCCCGCTCCTTCGGCGGGAACACTGTCGTCAGGATTGACAGTGTGGCCGGCATGACGAACGCCGCGCCGACGCCCATCACGGCGCGCGCGGCGATCAGGGTCGATGCGTCACCGGACAGCGCCGCCCACGCAGAGCCCGAAGCGAAGATGACCAGCCCGAGTGTTAGGGCGTTCCGGCGCCCGAAGCGATCACCCAGGGCGCCCGCCATGACGAGCAGGGCGGCGAAGGCAAGCGTGTAGGCGTCAGTGATCCACTGCAAACCGGAGGTTGACGCGTGCAGCACCCTGGCCAGCGTCGGCAGCGCGGTGTTCAGGATCGTGTTGTCGATGACCACCACAAGAAGGGACAGGCACATAACGGCGAGGATCGCGCGCCGCCGCGGATGCCCGTGTGCGTCTGTGTGCCCTCGGGGGGCGTTGGTGAGTTCCATGGCTGGTCTCCTCGCGATGACCTAACGCTCGTTGGCTTACAACTGTAAGTTTTACAGCATGAGTAAACGGTTGTAAAGTCATTTGCGTGAAGGAGAACGTCAGGGAGCGGAACCGGCGGGGCGAGGGCGCGAAGCTGCGCGCCGAGATCCTCGCGGGCGCGACAGAACTCCTGGAGCAGACAGGCAGCGAGGAGGCCGTCACGCTGCGGGCCGTCGCGCGGCAGGTCGGGATCTCGGCGCCGTCCATCTACCCGCACTTCCCGGACCGCGAAGCGATCGTGGACGCGATCGTTGACGGGGCCTTCAGCGACTTCAATGCCGCGATAAAGGCCGCGGGCGACGCTGCCGATGGGCCCGGTCACGGCCCGCTCGCGCGCCTGCGCGCAGGGTGCGCCGCCTACCTGCGCTTCGCGGCGGAGCGGCCGAACAGGTACCGGCTGCTATTCGAGCGCCGGGACATCGTCGGGGATGGCCAGTTCCGCTTTTCAGCTGTCCGCGCCCAGAGCTTCAATCTGCTGGTAGCCAACGTGCAGGACTGCGTCGACGCGGGCATCTCGGCCAGTACCGACCCCGAGCTCGATGCAAGGGCCATCTGGGCCGCCCTGCATGGCTTCGCCACACTGCATGCCAACCTGCCGATGCTCCCGTGGCCCGACAGTGACGCATTGCTCGACCGGATCGTCTGCGGGCTGGCCCAGATCACGAGCAAGCCATAGGTAGCCAGCTGCAGGGACGGACTTGCCGGCGGTGCACACGGCCGGTGCGCGAAATATTCGGGTGCCAAGGCGGAGGACGTCAGGTACGCTCGTGCGTTTGCCGACATGAGCATCTGGCCTGAGCAGTCAGTGACGTGCAAACCCGCTACGCCAGAGGGGTCTGTCATGCCCGAGAGCGTCTCCCAGAACGTCAAGCATGGCCGCGAAGAGCCGGCCGAAGAGCATCCCGATCTTCAGAGCGAGCAGAAACACATCGACGATTCATACGCGGCACTTGAGCGTATGCGCAACCGGGCGATAGGTATTCAGAATCTGGGCTTCATGGGGGTGGTGTACGCAGATGGCATGACGGCGGACAAGGAAATCTTCGAAATTCGGGATCAGAACAGAGTGCTTGCGCTCACCGATACTTCGACGCCGCTGTGCTTCGGCCGGCTCGACCACATGACGGGCGATCGCCATTATATTGGCCGACGTCACGTCGAGGCTGACGGCCGCATTCTGGTCACCGACTGGCGGGCTCCAGTCGCAACCCCGTTCTATCGAGCCACGGTGGCTAACACGATGGGGATAGCGCTGCGCCGGCGGTTCATACTGACCGGGCGGACGTTGCAGGACATCTTCGATGAGAATCTGGCCGCTCCGACCCGTGACACGGCGGCGGCGCTTATACCCGATCCCTTTATTGTGCAGCTCGGCCGGCAACGCACGGGAGAGATGCAGGATATCGTTGCGACGATCCAGGCCGAGCAAGACATCATTATCCGGAGCCCCATGGACCGGTGCATCATCGTTCAGGGTGGTCCCGGTACCGGAAAGACCGCCGTTGGCTTGCACCGTGCGGCGTACCTGCTATACGAGCTTCGTGAGCGCGCCCGCCAGGACCAGTTTCTCATTGTCGGTCCCAATGACCTTTTCCTGAGCTATATATCGCAGGTCTTGCCGTCGCTGGGCGAGACCTCCGCGATCCAGAAGACTATCTCGAAGGTAGGACAGGGCGACTTCTACATCTCCGGTGAAGATGCCGGCAAGACAGCCAGCATAAAGGGTGACGCCCGGATGCTGCGTGTGCTTGAGCGCGCAGTGGCGAACCACAGCATGCGGCCCGACGCGGACCTGTCATTCCGCACAATATTCGGTACTACAACCGTCCCGCGAGAACAGGTAGCGGCGATCATCGATGCAGTCACTGGTCGGCCATCGCCCTGGAACGTGGCAAGGGACAGCGTGAATGCTCAGCTACTGAAAGCGGCATGGGATGACCGCGGCGATTATTCAAACCGGTTCTCGGGTGATCGGCTCGATTTTGAAAAGGCGGTCCTCGGGCACCGCGAATATCGTTCATACCTGAATAAAATCTGGCCGCGCCTGGAACCTACGACGGTTTTGCGCAAGCTATACCGGAACTCAAGGTCGCTCGCCCAGGCGGCAGACGGCCTGCTCTCCCGCGATGAGCAGAGACTCCTGGCCAGAAAGCCGAGCGCTAAGTCGTCCGCGGAGACATGGACGGAGTCCGATGTGCCCTTGCTGGATGAACTGAGTTTCATCCTCTCGGGCAAGCCCAAGGACTCCTATGCCCACATAGTCGTCGATGAGGCCCAAGACCTGTCGGCGCTTCAGTTGCGCATGCTGAGCAGGCGGTCGCGAAACGGGTCTATGACCGTCCTGGGCGATCTTGCCCAGGCGACTAGCGCTGCGGCCCAGCGAAGCTGGGACGAAGCTGCCAGGAGCCTTGGCGTGGAAGGCAATTATGAAGTCGGCCACCTCAATATCGGCTACCGGCTGCCGTCCGCGATCCTGGATTTTGCCAACCGTCTGCTGCCTGTAGCGGCGCCGACGGTTAAGCCGTCCGAGTCCGTCAGGCAAGCCGGCGAAGCCCCCGAAACCGTACAGGTGCCAGCCTCGGCACGCGTCACGCAGATAGTCGAGACGGTCAAGGAGAACCTGTCGGCCTGGTCGTCAATAGCGCTGGTGGTGCCACCCTCGCTGATGGATCAGGCCGCGGAGCCGCTGGACGGTGACGTCCCGTTCAATGATTCCCGGCTTTCACTGGAGCTCACCGAGCAGGTCACGCTGACCACTGCGTCGCGCGCTAAAGGGCTCGAGTTTGATCTTGTAGTGGTTCTTGAGCCAGGTCTGATCAGCGAAGAGGAAGGGCTGCGGGCTCTTTATGTCGCACTGACCAGGGCGGTTCAGCGAGTGGTGATAGTCCACTCGGAAGCGCTGCCAAGCGGGCTCGCGGCATAGCAGCCGCGGAGGGTCACAGCAGCCGCGTGCGCAAGGCGTCGATGTCGGCACCGGAGACCCCGGCGGCAGCAAGGTATTCAGCCACATCGAGGTCGCGGACAAGTCTGGTGATCGTTTTGCCGACCGTCGTTCCTAGTGATTTCAGGTACTCGCGGGCATCCCGCTCGTCCTGCTCGAGGCCGAGAGCAGCGTACAGGGGCGCCAGCTGGCCGAAGGTGAGCTCGTAGTCCGCGGCGATCGCCTCGGGCGTCACGCCGGAAAGCGAGAGCAGCAGGAGGCTTATCAGTCCGGTGCGGTCGCGGATAGCCCCGCCACAGGCCCAGGTCTTCGATGTTGTCGAGGGGTATCAGCATGGTCTGGATGTCCGGCGGCCGGGCCGCCGTCGTCCGGGCAGCGGGCACGGCGAAGGTCCCGGCGCCCAGGGTTGTCGCGGGCAGGGAACCGGGCTCAACCTCATCGGTATTACGCAGGTCAATGACGACACAGATGCCGGTGTCGTGCGCCGCTTCCCATCCGGCCGCGGTAATGAACCGCGTATCGGCTGACCTGATCAGGCGACCGTAGCGGGTCGAGGTCCCGGTAACCGTAGGAAGTCCGCCAAGATCCCGGGCGTTGCAGAAGCCTTCCCACCGAACCACCCGATCAAGGCCCGGGCGCATTCCAGAGAGCACGTCCATGACTCCGACTATCGGATCGGCCCCAGGGGCAAGGTCAAACCCAGCAGGCATCCATCGTTCCTGATAACCGGTTCGGGGAGAGCGGCTGGTCAGCGTAACCTGGCAGCCGGATCGATCGAAGGGGTGATCATGGCGCAAGCGACCGGACCGGCAACCGTCACGACAACCACGTACGACGAGATCACCTCGGCCGCACAGCTGCGGGATCTCCTCGGTGCGCCTGGAACTCGGGCCGCGACAAAAGATCGGACCAGGCTGCACCCCATCGACCGCCAATGGCTCGCGGCCTCGCCGTTTTGTGTCATCGCGACCTGTGACGCAGACGGGAACTGCGACGCCTCGCCCAAGGGTGACCCCGCAGGGCACCTGATCCACGTCCTAGACGACACCACGATCGCGATAGCCGAGCGCCCAGGCAACCGGCGCGCCGACGGCTACCTGAACGTGCTAGCCAACCCGCATGTGGGCGTTCTCTCGTTGATCCCCGGGCGGAACGAAACGCTCCGGATCAACGGCCGCGCAAGGCTGCTCCGCAACGCGCCATTCTTTGACGATCTAGTCGTCAAGGGCCACCGGCCCGTCCTCGTACTGCTCGTTGAGATCGACCAGATCTTCTTCCACTGTGGCAAGGCATTCATGCGCTCACATCTGTGGAAGCCGGACACTTGGCACCCCGATCTGCTTCCCTCTAATGCGAAGTTGGTGAAGTGCGTGCAGGACGTGCGAGAGAGCCTGGAGGAACTCGAGCAGTATTACGCACCGGAGAACTACGAGAAGAAGCTCTATCAAGACAGCTGACCCGCATAGGTTCCTGATCTCCGGTCCGGTCCGTAGGAGCACGAGCGGCGCGCGCTGGCCGCAAGCGGCGCGCCCGAACGGTCTCGCGGCTCACGGCCCATATCTACCGAATTTCGCTGCGGACCGGGCTTATCAATATCCGGTGGGCTTGCACCGCCGGTGTTCCTAGACTCGCCGGGTGGCTGAGACTCAGCGGCGGCCCGTGCCCCGTGTCGACTCCGGCGAGCTGGACACCGCGCTCGCGTTCCTGAACTTCAACCGGGAATCGGTCCTGAAGAAGACCGAAGGACTGGACGACGAGCAGCTTCGGCGTGTGCTCGTCGACACCGGCACCAACCTGCTCGGCCTGGTCCAGCATCTGACCCAAGCCGAGCGGAACTGGTTCGGGTACCACCTCACCGGAGCCGAGCACGTGCGTGGGGCCAGCTCGGGCATGAGGGTGCCACGCGCTCGAACTACCCAGGAGGTGCTTGACGACTACGTGGCCGCGATCGCCGCGAGCGACGCCGCGATTCGCGCGATCGGGGATCCGGAGGCCAACCTCGCCCGGCTGGTCGACGGTAAGCGAATGAAGATGCGGTGGGTCATCGCGCACATGACCTCTGAGACTGCCCGGCACGCCGGGCACGCCGATATCCTGCGCGAGCAGATCGACGGCACGACCGGGCGGTAGCCGCCGCGGGCTGCGCTCGGCCTGCCGGGCTCCCCCAGGAAGCGCGGGCATCGGTCGGGTAAAGGCGACCTTGCGGATGGACCAGCCCGTCTAGTTCTCGATCCAGCGCAGTGCTAATGACCTTTGTTCGTTCCGGCGCCTACCATCCAGGCAGCTTCAGCCCGGCGGTCCAGCAGGAGATCCACCACACTTTGCGGATCCATGCCAGTGGGATCAACCCAAAGTCCCACGCGCGGCAGGCGATCGAGGCCGCGCTCGATGACCTCCTCAAACTCGTTGGGCGGCCGGCCGTCGGCTGCGGCTTGGACCCGGCGGGCGAACTCTGCAGCCTCGGGGTGATCTGAGTCGCCGTAGCGGTCCGCGAGATATGCGGCTTCTTCGGGCAGCCGGTCCATCCCGCGCTGCCGTAGCACCGCTACAGGCGGGCGGAGCACTACGAAGTTGACCGGCCGGCCGCTCAGGACGTCGGTGAGCGACTCGAACCCTTCGTTGATGAACGTGTCGGTGACGATGGCGGTGATTCCGGCATCCGCGAACGAAGCGGCGACGAGGCACGCGTTGCGGATGCGGAGCGCATACTGAGCGCCCGCCTCGCCAGTCAGACGCCCGGTGCCAGGGTCGCTATCGCTGGGCACTGCCCATCGGCAGCCCGATACGATCAGTCGCTGCATCTCATCGCCCTCGACGTGCGCAGCGAGCGGGAGCCGTTGCGCGAGCAGGCGGGCTGTCGTTGTCTTGCCAGCGCACGAACTGCCGCAGATGACCCAGATCTTGGCGCTTTCGGCTAGCTGACTGGTTGGCTCGGAAGTCATCGGCCAAGTCTCGCGAAGCCGGGCGAAACTTGCGAGGAGATTATCTCGGGCGCGACTGGTCAGGATGGCCGGCTAATCCGCCCATGGGATGGGCGCATCCGGGCTGACGTAGTCCCATTCGGCCGTACGTGCCCGGACATGCGCTTCGGCCAGGTCGATCTGATAATGATCGGCAACTCGCATCAGGCAGTAGAGAATATCCGCTAGCTCGTTCGCGACGCGGTCGGTGCCAGCCCGGTAGCCGGGCTGGCCATCGCGGTCCCCGAGGTAGTAGCCCTCGGTCGTCAGGATGGCCTTAGCCAGGTCTCCGACCTGTTTGGCCAGTCGCGGGTCGGGCCACGTTAATGCGCCATAGTCCGGTCGTAAATGTGGTCGAGCGCGTCCCGGAGGCCGTGGGGAGGCGCACCCCTCACTCATGGGCGCGCAGCGCGGCGATCAGCCATTCGAACGCTGGCGTGTAAGTCGGGAAGGGAGGCAGGCCGTTAATGATCGCTGTGAGCTGCCAGTATCGTTCCATTCGCGGCTCGCTGAGCATCTCAAGCCCGGCGAGCAGCTCACCGCGGCGTGCGCTCCACCCATAGGGCTCCAGGATCCGGCTCACGACCTTGGCGGCCTCGGCGGAATCAGGCGGGCATCCCCGCAGCAATGCCGCCACGGCGTGCTGCGTTGCCCAGCCCGCCAGGTCTTCCAGTCCGCTGGCCTCCAGCTGCATCCCGTACTCGGTCACCTGCCGGGTCCGGCGCCGGAAGTCCCGGTCGCTGACCAGCTCGGCCAATTCCACCCAGGCGTCGACCTGCTCAGGCGAGGGATCGTCGGGCAAATTCGGTGCCGCGGCCCAGCGCTGGGCTCGTGCCGGATTGGGCTCTAGGCCCTCGAATACCTCGGTCAGGAAGTCATCGATCATGTGCCTGCGCTCGGCCGCCGACATCTGAGCGAGCTTGGTCATCATGTTCCTCTCCTCGTCACCTGCCTCGCGCTTCACTACGATGCCCAGCGCAGCACGGTGCAGCTGCAGGACGCGGATCTGCGCGTCAAGCGCGTCCCGGTGGACGGCGGCGACCTCGGCGACGCTCGCCTGCCCTGCTAGCACCCGGCGCACGTCGGCCAGGCCAAGGCCCAGCTCGCGCAGTGTGGCGACCAGCTCCAACTGAGCAACGCACGCCGCGTTGTACAGGCGCCGGCCGCCGTCGGTCCGCGCCGCTGGGAGCAGCACGCCGGCATCGGACCAGAACCGGATGGTGCGCACCGGCAGCCCCGTGCGCCTGGCCAGCTCGCCAATGGAAAGCAGCGGATCGTCGTTCTCCATGCCGCCAGTCTGCTTGCTCCAGCAGGTGGAGAATCAACCCCGCACCCTGCACCCGCCACGCGGGACAGGGACTCGCTGGCCAGGCGGTCCCCGACCGGGTTAGGTTAGGTCACCACCTGGCGCGCGCAGGCGACGACTGCCGCCGCGCTGCGGTCGATGTCTTCGTCGGTGGTGCACCAGCCGCTTACGCTCACCCGCATCGCCCGGATGCCGTGCCACGTCGTCGGCCCGCACCAGCAGGTGCCGTCCTGCTGGACCGCGGCGATGACAGCGTCGGTTCGGTCGGGGTCACCGAATGACACCAGCACCTGATTGAGCACCACGTGATTCAGCGGCTCGAAGCCCGCGTCCAGCATGTGCGCCGCGAACCGGGCAGCCAGGCGGCAGCTCCGCTCGACCAGAGCGGCGACCCCGTCGGTGCCGAGGGCAGCCAGCGCCGCCCATACCTCGACGCCGCGAGCGCGCTGTGATGACTGCGGGGACAGGCCCATCGCTTCGGTGGCAGCTCCGGGCAGGTAGGCAGCCGAGGCCTCCATGGCAGCGGCGAGCGCGTCCCGCGAGCGGACCAGCGCGACACCGCAGTCGTAGGTGGTGTTCAGCCACTTGTGACAGTCGGTCGCCCAGGAGTCCGCGCCTTCGGCTCCCGCGACCTGGTCGCGCAGGCCGGGCGAGGCGGCAGCCCACAGACCGAATGCGCCGTCAACGTGGATCCAGGCGCCGTTCTCACGGGCCCACTCCACCAGCGGCCCGAACGGGTCGCTCGCCCCGGTGTTGACGTTCCCCGCCTGCAGGCACACGATCGCCGGGGCGTCGAGCCTGGGCAAGACGCTGGTTTTGATGCTGCCCTGGTGATCGACCGGCAGAACCGTGGCGCGGTCCCGGCCGAGGCCGATGAGGCCGAGCGCCTTGCGCACGGTCGTGTGGACCTCCGCGCCGACCACGACGGTGACCGGCGGTGCGCCGACCAGCCCCTGGCTGGCCGCGTCCCAGCCGTGCCTGCTCAGCACCGCGTCGCGCGCTGCGGCCAGGCATGTCGCGTTCGCCATAGTCGCGCCGGTGACGAAACTGCCTGCAGTGCCCGACGGCAGGCCCAGCAGCCCGGTGATCCAGCGCAGCGCCACCGCGTTCAGGCGCGCGGCGACCGGTGACATCACGGTCAGTGCCGCGTTCTGGTCCCAGGCGGAGCCAAGCCACGCCGCGGCCTGCGCGGCTGGCAGCACCGCGCCGGTAACGAATCCGAAGTACCGCGGGCCGTTCGTCGCGACCGTGGCAGGCGATCCGACGTCGTCAAGGAGGCGGAGGACGTCCGCGGCCGCCAGCGGCGCCCGCGGCAGCCCGAAGTCGAGATCGGCGAGCCTGGCGACCGCTGCGGCCTCGGGGGCAACCGGCCGCTGGCCGACGCCGGCCAGGTAGGCGAGCGACCGCTCGAGAGCATCGCGCAGCAAGTCCGGCCGCCCCGACAGCATCGCGCTGATGTCCAACCCGGCTTCTGACACCCGATCCCTCCCTGTCTGGCCGCGCCGGACGCGCTGTGAGCCGCGGCTGCAGGTACGCGTAGAGGTAAGGATCCTTCGATCGGGAACGGCTCAGCTCAATCGCACGCTGCTGTCATGTGCGCCGGTAGGTCAGCAAGACATTACCGGAGCGGAAGTCGCGGACGGCGGCCAGCTTGAGCCCGGTTATGTCGGCACCGGCGAAGCATGGCTGGCCTGAGCCCAGGATGACGGGGTTCACCATCACGCGCAGCTCGTCCAGTGCGTCGGAACCGAGCAGGCTAGCAGCGAGTTCTGAACTGCCCAGCAGCGCGATGTCCTTGCCTGGTTGCGCCTTAATCTTGGCCAGCTCCTCGGGAACGTCTGAGCTGATCAACCTGGCGGGGCCCCAGTCGGCCCTCGCCAGGGTGCGGCTGACAACGATCTTCTGATAACTGTTCATCCGGGCGGCCATGCCCGCGTCGGCTTCCAGCGCCATCGGGCTTTGCCAGAACTCGGCCATGCCCCGGTACGTCTTGCGACCGAACAGCAGCGTGTCAGCCTGATCAATCTGGTCTGCGGCGAAGTCCTCGAATTCCTGATCGACGTTGTGCCAGGACAACTCCCCGTCAGACGTTGCGTGGTAGCCGTCCAAAGTGCTCATTAAAAACGAAAAAATAGTACGCATAGTTAATTTTAACCCCCACAAAGGGGCGCCGTTTTTGCTGCTTGGAACACAGCGAGCCTTGGCGGCTATACGACGACGGCCTTGTCGGTTACCGTCGATGTAAGACCCGGTCGCTGCCAGCGGGGGACTGGCAGTGCGTGCGCCGCTGGAGGTGCCGGTGGACGAGATCGGTGACAGGTTTCTTGAGCTCATTTACGAGCTAGAGGACGTCGCCAACAGCGTTCCCGTAGAGCGGGCGCTGGCGGACTTCGACGAGACGACGCTGCAGGTGTTCTGGAAGAAATGGCCGCACATCTCAGGGTGGAACGGCCGGTTGTGGGCCAAGCTCTCGGCTGAGCTAGCTGGGCCGTCTGCCCACGTCGCGGACCCGGAATATGACGAGACCGGTGGAAGCGGGTAGCGCCGTGGCGACGCTGCGGGACGTCATGAACACCGCCGTAGTCACTACAGCGCCGCAGACGCCACTCGCGCAGGCGGCCGCCGCCATGGTGGCAGCCGGGGTCGGGTCTGCGGTCGTCATGCAGGGCTCGTTCCTGGCGGGAATCGTGACCGAGCGCGACGTGCTCAGGGCAGCTGCGTCAGGGGAGGACCTGCGGGATTCTGCGGTCGCCGACTGGATGACCGCGGATCCGCAATCGGCCAGCCCGGACTCATCCCCGGAGGAGGCTGCCCAGATCATGCTGCTGAACGGCTTCCGGCATCTGCCGGTCGTCGACGGGCGCGACGTCTGCGGCGTCGTCACCTTGCGCGACTTGTTCGCCGCCCGGATCCGCCGCTAGCCGAATGACGGTGAACGGAGACGGTTAAGTGTCGGTCAGGTCTCCGGGATATGTCACTTTGACTTCCGTGATGGCCTGCGGGAAGTCACGCTGGCTGTTGGTGATGAAGCGCTCGGCGCCCAGCCCGACCGCAGTTGCCAGGTGCACCGCGTCCGCAGCCCGCAGTCCGTACTTGCTGGCTAGCGCTGTAGCCAGGTCCGCGGTGGCCCGATCGAGCGGGCGCATATCGATGCGGGCAAGCAGGCCCGCCAAGATCCGCACCTCGCTGGTCTGACCGTCGCGAAGTGGCTTGCTCAGGACTTCCGGCAGCAACAGAACTGATCCGGCGCCGGCAGGCTGGCGCCCGGCTTGCCGGAACAGGGCGAGCACCCGGCGTCCTAGCGGATGATCGCGGACGGCCGCGTAAATGATCGCATCCGAGTCGAATGCGTCCATTACCGGCGATCCCGGCCAGCCCGGATCGCGCTGACCAGTTCTTCCGCGCGGGCTGCGCTCAGGCCGGGCTCGGCCGGCAGCTCAGCCGCGCCCGCGAGGTCGACGAGCTCATGGATGCGCGCGGCGTCCTCGATCACGACGTGGGCGCGGGCCCGCATCACGTCCGGTCGTACCAGGACTGCGACTGGCCGGCCGTGCCGGGTGATCGTGACTTCCTCGCCGTCCTCGACTCGGGTCAGGAGTTCGGGCAGAGAGGCGCGCGCCTGGGACGCGGTCAACGTGACCATACATAGCATTGTACGCTCTCGTACGCCAACGTACAAAACTTCGCTGGGCTGGACTGGGGCGCGGGGCTGGGGCGCGGGGCTGGGGCGCGGGGCAGGGGCGCGGGGCTGGGGCGCGGGGCTGGGGCAGGGCTGGCGGTGGAGCTAGGCGTTGGCCGCCCTAGGTCAATACGCCGTGCCGTACCGGTCGGTGGGGTACTGGTCAGTCCCCTGAGTCCCCTGGCTGGCGACTTCCTCAGCGAGCCGCGCGCTGAAGCGGTTGGCGGCCATCCTCGCCACGATGACCTCGCCGAGAGCCACCGCGGCAAAGAAAATCACCACGATGCCGAGGCCGTAGAAGAAGCCGAGCTGCTCGAGGAAGCGCATCGTCGCTGGCCCGAACATGGCGCCCGAGCTGGCCACCGGCGAACCGGTGGAGATGCCCCTGCCCGAGAGCGCGAAGGCCGTGACGGGCTGGCCGACCACCAGCCACGTGCCGCCGAGCGCAGCCAGGAATGCGCCGAAGATGGCCGCATCATCGGAAGTCAGCACCAGCAGTCCGCCAAGGAAGGCGGCCGCGCCCGGTAGCACGGACAGCCACAGCCGCCCGGACGTGTATGCCCAGGCTTTGTCGGGTGTGTATGCATAACCGAAGTACGGACCGATGAACGGGACGATGGCTCCCCACGCGCCGAGCAGCATCAGGAGGCTGCCGATCACGCGGCCCCGGTTAGCCAGAGCGGGACTAGTCATCGCGTCATCTCCCCTGAATAGATGGTCGATGCAGCGCAGCCAGCTACCCGCCATTGTGCCAGTCATTCGCGACCGCGTCATCAGCGCTAACGGTCAGTAACGCGAACGGCTGCTAGCTGGCGGCAGCGGATCGCAGGGAGCGGTACAGCAGCTGCTGATCGCCGAGCCGGCGGCGGAGCTCGCGCTCGAGCCCGCCGATCGGGACGAGGTTCTGCGGCGCGCGCGGGTCCTTGTGGGGCGAGCTGGCCAGCGGCGGCAGCACCAGCGCGCTCAGGTCGGCCAGCCGGGTGACCTCCGGAACGGGCAGGTCTGCCGAGCACTCCAGCCGGACGACGCCAGACCACGGAGCTCCGGACGTGCCAGGGAGGCGGAGGTACCAGGAGTTCCGCCGCCAGGACGTGCCCATCCCGAAGGCCGGAGTGCGCTGGCCCGGCAGCAGTTCGCCGACGACAGCGGCCTGCCCAGGCGGCAGGTACGTGGTGTGGTGCGTTTTGATGAAGCCGATCGTCCGATCCAGGTGCGTCCTGCCGCGCAACGGCCCGTCCACGAACAGCAGGTCATTAGCATCCGGATGCTCCTTCCTGAACAGCAGCGCCAGCTGGACCTCGGCGTCGCTGAGGTGCTGCTGCAGGGCGAGCGTGAGCTTGTCCATGCCCGGACCCGGCGCCTTGCTCGCGACGTAAACCGCGTGCCGGCTGTCGAGGTCCGGCGCGTCCGGCGCCGCGGTGAACAGGCCGCGCTGGACGGTCACGTCGGTGATCCGGGCCGAGCCGTTGAGGCAGACCAGGCCGGCCGCGTAGGAGGCGGCGATGCCAGGGGACGGCTGCGGGGCCGCGCCGTGCACCCAGACGCGCGCATCAATGCGGCGCACGCCAT
>Ga0335074_10007544_pt1 | contig 15079 bp, 15 predicted proteins | sample Lox_Sample_23_FD_206715 | JGI IMG/M metagenome (GOLD analysis project Ga0335074, IMG submission 206715) | Soil microbial communities from Loxahatchee National Wildlife Refuge, Florida, United States - Lox_Sample_2.3 | ecosystem: Environmental > Terrestrial > Soil > Wetlands | place: USA...
GGCTCGTGGGCGTCGCCGCGGTCGGCACGCCCGGGATGGCCGACGTTCCGTCCGGCCGGCCCGAGGACCGGCCGGCGGACCTGGCCGCCCCGGCGGACTCGGCCGCCCCGGCCGCCGGCGCCCCGGCCGCCGGCGCCTCGGTCGCGGCGGGCGCGGTGCCGAGCGTGCCCGGGATCGCGGGGTCGGCCGCCGTGGCGGCCTGCCCGGCGGGAGCAGCCGTCTTCGCCGGGGAGGCCTGGCCGCGTTCGTGGTGGACGCCTCCCGGGTGCCCGTGGCCGGCCGCAGCGGTCGCGGCGGCCGGGGAAAGGCTGCCGTTGTTCACGAACCCGGCCACGCCCTGCGCCGCGAGCGAGCCGGCGTACTGGTGAGCGTTGACCGAGAAGTTGGGCAGCGAGTCGCCGCCGATGGTCTCCAGCACCCCGCCGGCATACTTGGTGACCACCTCGACGTGGCCGTCGAACAGCACCCAGTCGCCGGGCTGCGGGGTGTAACCGTCGCCGAGCGGGTGCCAGCGCCCGTGCGCCTGCGCATCCTGGAGCACCGAGATGATGTCCGGCGAGTCGGGGTTCGGATCCACGCGCACGTCGGCCCACTTGTGCAGGGGCCATGGGTATGACGTGCCCCCGGTCACCCAGCTTTGCTGCCCGACCACGTGGGAGGCCAGTTCGAGGGTCAGGCTGGCGAACGCCGCGCACGACGCGCCGTGATCGACGCCGTTCACGCTGTCGTGCTGCCAGATGATCGCTTCCATCTCGGCCGGGGTCTTGCCCTGCGCCATCTGCAGGTAGTAGTTCGCGACGTTCACGATCGCCGACCGCAGCGTGCCATCGTCCGCGGGCGCCGCCTGCGCGGAGCGCTCGAGCGCCATGAGGCGGATCGGCATGCTCGTGGGCGACGTCAGGTCAGCCGACGCGGCCGGGACGAAGGAGAACCCCGTTATCGTTCCACTCGCACCCAGGCTCACCAGGGCGGTGACCTGTTGCCATAGCGGTTTGCTCGCGGAAATCACAGGCTCACCTCCTTTCCTCGTCGCACCGGAATCCTGGCCTCAGGCGGATCTGCCACCGTGGTCTTTGTTCACGTCACTGCTTGACACCGGGAAGGTGCCGCAGAATGGCCTGCACTTGCGGGTCGCCCGGGTTGTTCGCGTTCTCGTAGAGCGTCGCCGCGTCCTGGGCCTGCTTCGGGTTGGAGCCCACGATCCACTTCTGGTAGACGTCGGCCACCAGAGCGCCCTGTCCGGCCAGGCTGGACACCGGCCGGGCGCAGATGCTGGGGAAGCCCGGCCGGCGGGTGAGCGCGGCCGACCCGGTGTAGCGCAGGCAATTCGCCGCCGTGCCCTCGAGCCCGGACTGCACCACCGCGCCGCCGTTGGTGCCGGTCACGGTGGCCCCGCCGACGATGCTGTTGATGGCGCGGGCCGCCACCTGCAGGCTGTCGATCGGGTTGAACGGGTTATACGGATGGTGCAGATTCAGCGACCAGGCCAGCTGGCCGCCCTGGGCCGGCGTGATCGGTTCGAGTCCGAGCCTGCCCGTCGCGGCGTCGTTGAAATCCGGCTTGTCGCCGCTGGTCATCAGCGCGAACACCCACAGGATCTGGCGGGTGCCCTGGGCGCACGCGAAGTCAACCTGGCCGGGCTCCGACTTGACGTCTGGGTTCTGGCACGCCTTGGTGATCTCGCGCTGCACGGTGGCGACGCTGGCCGGCCATGAGGCGTCCGGACCGGACAAGGCGATCACCAGGATCGCGATGAGCGCCCCGGCCGCCGCGGCCGCGATCGCGACCAGGTGAATGCGCGAGAGCTTCCGGACCGGAGAATTGTGCCGCCCCAGGTTGATGAGCGCTTCCCGGCGGGATTCATGCGACGCGCCCTGGTCGTGATGGAAGGTCGCGCCAATGTAGCCGTGTTCAAGTTCGCTTTTCAGCAGCAGCCGGACGTCATCAAGTTCGCGCTCCAGCTCGACCGTTTTGTTTCTGAGGTCGGCCAGACGCTCACCGTTTCGGCCGACGGAGAATTCGGGCTCGGTTCTCACGTTGTCACCTCTTGGCAGGGGGCCCGGGCCAGGCAGATCCGGGCCTGTCGGCCCCGTGCGAAGGCTGCCTGTGGGGTTGGCTGGCGGTTAGCAGGGAGCGCGGGCGGCGACCGGGGATGACCACCTCCGGCGGTCGGCGGTCACTCGCCTCCCGTCATCGCGTCGGTCGCCGCGCCCGCGTAACGATCTTGGCGATGGCCGGATCGCGTTCGCGGTCACGGCCCGGACGGTGTCAGGCAGGGCCCGCGGCCCGCGGCCCGGCACCCGCCGGCCGGCGACCGAGCACCCGCGCCGGCTGACGACCGAGCACCCGCGCCGGCTGACGACCCAGCACCCGCGCCGGCCGACGACCGCGTTCGCGCGCCGGCCGGCGACCACGCTCGCGCGCCGGCTGACGAGCGGGATCCGGCGCCGGCTGACGACGTCACCACGGCCCGCCGCGACCGATGGCCGGCGCAGGCCCGCAGCCGTCGGCCGTAGCCGGACCGCTACCGCGGGCACGCGCCGTTCGGCCATTACGGGCGCGTTCGCCGGCCCGAACCGACGCCATCGGCTCGTTTGGTTTCCAGTGCTGCCCGAGAGCAGTGGACTGGCTCTGAAGGGCACCACCGGAGTACCATATGGGCGTGACCTGCAAGAACAACGTACCTGGAACATGCACCTAATTAGAACACACTTACGGACACGCTGTGAAGCCTTCTTCATTAGAACACATGTTCGTGCTACTGTGAACTGGTTTGTCGCCGCCCTTCGCCCGGCGTGATCATCAACCATGGGCCCGGCCACCTCGCCGGTGCTCGGCAGACCTTCCTCGCCGGGGTGCTGAGGGTGCGGGCCGCCGTCAGCTGCGGGGTTCGCCGGTGTCCCTCGGAGCCGTCGTCCGGACGTCGCATCCCTGGACGGTGCCGTGCCCTCGCGGCCGCCGCCGTCCGTCCAAGGACACGCTCTCAGCGACCCTCCGAACACGGCTCGGCCTGACCGAGGCCCGCCGTGCATCGCTCGGCGTCGGCTCGCCGGGTTCAGTCCGCCGAGCCCGCCGAGCGATCGTCGGTCAGCGCCGCCCGGCGAGCGCGGCACAGCGCCCTCGGACGCGCAACTCGGCGCCTCTGCATGCGCGGTACAGCGCGGCCGGACGGCGAGCGCCTCAGCACCGCCGCGCGACCGTGCGCTCAGCACCGCCGCGCGACCGTGCGCTCAGCACCGCCGCGCGAGAACCGCCGCACGAGAACCGCGGCTCGAGGCGCGAATGTGCCCGGAGTAAAGGGGCGGGCGCCCCGCAACGGCCGCTTGTGTCATACCGCATTTGTTACCGGTGTTTCCCGGCGCTAGCCCGGGCGCCAGCCTTTATGGATGTACCAATGGGCGTGCAATTACCCGCCTATCGGTTCAACCATGCTCGCTGTCGGAGGCGACGGGACCGCGGCGTAGGCTTGGCGGATGATAAACGGCCTGCACGCGATCGTGTTCTCGCCCGACGCCGAGAAAGTCCGAGCGTTCTTTCGCGACGTGCTGAGCATGCCATCGGTGGACGCGGGCGGCGGCTGGCTGATCTTCGCACTGCCTCCCGCCGAGCTTGCCGTGCATCCCGCGGAGGGGAATCCCCGCCACGAGCTGTACCTGATGTGCGACGACGTCCACGCCACGCTGGCCGAGCTGGCCGCGAAGGGGGCGCCGGCCGTCCGCGAGGTCTCCGACCAGGGCTGGGGTCTGCTGTCGGCCATCCGCCTGCCCGACGGGAGCGAGTTGCCGATCTACCAGCCCCGGCACCCCACGCCGACCCGCGCCTGACCCGTCACCGGCGGCCTGGGGCCCCGCTTGCCCGCCGTAGCCGGCCACGGAAGCGGCGCCGCAGCCAGGTCAGCGGAACGGCGACGGCGAAGCCGGAGGCCAGGGGAAGCAGCGGACCGGCGGCCGCCGATGCCGCGATCCCTCGCTGCAGGAACGTGGCCGGGATCCCCAGTATCCGCCAGCGAGACGGCGGCCACACGATCATGAACGCCCGGCCGATCACTTCGTTCTCCGGAATCGTCCCGTGGCCGGGGTCGTCCTGGCGCAGGCGTGAGTCGTCGGAGACGGCCCGGTTGTCGCCCATCACCCACAGCCGCCCCGGCGGCACGGTGATGCTGAAGTGGCCGGAGTACCCGGCGGGCGCGTCGCTCGGCGCCTCGCCGGGGAAGAGGTAGGACTTCTCGTGCAGCGGCACGCCGTTGACGGTGACCAGACCCTGCGCGTTGCAGCAGACCACCTTGTCGCCGGGGACGCCGATGACGCGTTTGATGTAGTCGGTCTGCCCGGGCGCGGTGCCGAAAACGCCGACGATCGCGTGGAACAGCGGATTGAGGGTGGCGTCATAGGCCCGGACGACCGGGTTGGAACTCGGCCGCGACGGGGGCGGCACCGGGTTCCATGAGCCCGCGCCATCGAACACGATGACGTCGCCCGGCTGGATGCTCCTGACGTGATACACGAGCTTGTTGACCAGGATCTTGTCGCCGATCTCCAGGGTGTTCTCCATTGAGCCGCTCGGGATGAAGAACGCCTGCACCACGAACGTCTTGATCACCAGCGCGATCACCAGCGCGAGCAGGATCAGCAGCGGCAGTTCGCGCCACAGGGACCGATGTGACTTGGTTCTGGCCGGCCGGCCCTCGCCCGCGCCTTCGGCCTCGTCCTGGCCGGCGGCGGCGCCGCCCGCATCGGTGCCGCCCGGCGGATCGGCACCGGGGCGGTCGCCGGGGTCGGCGGACGCGCCGATGTCGGCGGCCGCGGGAGCGTCGCCGATCGCGCCGTGAGCGACGCCGTCGCCGCCGGCCGCGACGCGCGGGGGATCGTCATCGGTTGCATCGTCTGGCACCGGTCGGCCGGTCAGCCGCTCATCCATGCCGCGCTCGCCGTCGCATCGTGACCGAGCCTAGCGCCGACGGCGACACAAACCCGACCGAGAGTGGTCGCCGGGCGCGTCAGCCGTAACCAAGGCCAGGTCAACCTGGTGCGTGCGGGTCGTGGCACTTCTGAACAGGCCCGGGAGTTAGAGAGGGCATGAGGAACGAGTTCCTGCGCGATGCGATAGCAGGATCTGCGGGTGTCCTCCTGGTCATGGGCGTGATCGGCTTGCCCAACCACCCGGCGGCAACCTCGCCGCAGGAGCCTGCGCAGTGGCAGGACGTCAAGCTCCTGCCCTACTACACGTCCAACGTGCATCCTCGGCTGCCGGCCCCGCGGTTGCGGGCGCCCGCGTCGGGCCACCTGACGCCCTGACCCCGGAACCGGGCCGGCAGCCCGCCGCCCGCGGCCGGCACGGGTCAGCGGCGCGATCAAGGCTGCGCGCGTGCCAGTATGAGGCAATGCTTTCCCCGCGCGTGGAATGGGCTGTCGCGAGCTGCGCCGCCGGCTGGGCGGTGGCCCGGCTGGCAGCCGCCGACCGCTTCCGCCCGGTCGAGCGCGTGGCCGTCCCGCTGCTCGCGCTCACGCCGCACGCCGCCGCGGCGGCGGCGCTGGCCGCGGTCTCGCTGCGCGGCAAGGGCCCGGCGGCGACGGCCGCCGTCGCCGCGGCCACCCTGGCCGGCGTCGTGGCCCCACGGACGATCCCTCGGCGCCAGCCAGCCGCCGCCGGGCCCGTCCTGAGCGTGCTGACCGTCAACCTCTTGGCCGGGGGCGCGGCCGGGCCCGAGCTCGTTGAGCTGGTCGGCCGAACCGGGGCCGACGTCTTGTTCCTCCAGGAGATCACCGACGACGCGGCCGGCCGGCTGAAGCGGGCGGGGATCGGCGACCTGCTGCCGCACGAAATGCTGGAGATCGAGGGTTACCGCTATCGCGGCAGCGCGATCTACGCCCGCCATCCGCTCCGCGAGGGCCTGACCATCGGGCCCAGCTACGCCTCGCAGCCGACCGCGCGGCTCGACCTGCCCGGCGGTCACCCGGTCCAGCTGGTGTGCGTGCACCCGCACCCGCCGATGCCGCCGTGGTCCCTGCCCTCGGCGCCGCGCTGGCGCTTCGAGCTCGCCGCCCTGCCGCCGTCCGGCGATCCGCCGGTCGTGCTGGCCGGGGACTTCAACGCCACCCCCGATCACGCCCAGTTCCGGCGGTTGCTGCGACTCGGCCATGTGGACGCGGCGAGCCGGGTGGGCAAGGGACTGGTCCCCACCTGGGGACCGGAACCTCGCGGCCGCCCGCCCCTGCTCACCTTCGACCACGTGCTGCTGGACCCGCGCTGCGAGGTGCTCGCCATCTCCGTGCACCCCATGGTCGGCAGCGACCACCGCGCGCTGTTTGTCAGGTTCCGGCTGCCCGCCTGAGCCGCCGAGCGGCCGGGCTCAGGGCGAGAACGCGGTCGAAGCGGCCTGCCGGCCGACCGCGGCGCCCCGCAGGTAGCCGTAGGTCCCGGCGGTCCTCAGCTCGTGCGCCGCCTCGGCCAGCGCACCCAGGGCCACGTAGGCGAACGCCCCGCCGACCGAGATCCGGGCCACGCCGAGTTCGGCCAGCCGGGCCACGGGAGGCGCGCCGGCGAACGCCAGCACATTGACGGGCCGGTCCACGGCCTCGACGACGGCGCGGATGTCGTCGGCCCGGCTCAGCCCGGGAGCGTAGAGCACGTCGGCGCCCGCCCCGGCGTACCGCTGCAGCCGGTCGATCGTGTCGGACAGGTCGTCGCGGCCGTGCAGGTAGTTCTCGGCCCGCGCGGTCAGCACCAGCTGCTGCGGTCCGGAGTGGGCCGCCCCGGCCGCGGCCGCGACCCGGTCGACGGCGAAGGACACCTCGTAGATCGGGTCCTCGCCGTTCCCGGTGTAGTCCTCGACCGAGCATCCGGCCAGTCCGGCCTCGATCGCGAGCCGGACGGTCTCGGCCACATCCTGCGGATCGTCGGCGAAGCCGTTCTCCAGATCCGCCGACACGGGCAGCGGCGTCGCCGCGGCGATCAGGCCGCCGTGCGCTATGGCCTGGTCGCGGCTGACCGCGCCGTCGGGCCGGCCCAGCGTGGCGGCGAAGCCGCTGCTGGTGGTGGCGAGCGCCTCGAACCCGAGCGATTCGAGCACCCGGGCCGACCCGAGGTCCCATGGATTGGGCAGCAGCAGCGGCTGGCCCGGGCGGTGCAGGGCAAGGAAGATCGCGGCCCGGTCGCTGCCTGATGCGTCTGATGGCTGGCTCATCCGACCGATTCTGTCAGGGCTGGTAGGAACCGGGCACCCAGGCGCGCGAGGCCACCGAGAGCGCGTTCCAGGCGTTGATCGTGACGATCAGGCCGACCAGGGCGGCGACCTCGTCCGGCCCGAACTCGGCGGCGACGGCATCGTAGGCGGACGCCGGGACGTGGGTGTCCGCGACCAGGGTGACTGATTCGGTGAACGCGAGCGCCGCCCGCTCGCGCGCGGTGAAATAGGGCGTCTCCCGCCACGCCGCGAGCCCGTACAGCCGCTGCTCGGTCTCGCCGATCGCGCGGGCGTCCTTGGTGTGCATGTCGATGCAGTACGCGCACCCGTTGAGCTGCGAGGCCCGGACCCGGACCAGCTCGCGCAGCCGGGGATCGACGTTGACCCGGTCGAGCTCCTTGGTCGCGGTGTGGTCGAGATGGGACATGGCCCGGGCGAACGCCGGGGCGTGCGCATCGAAGTCGAGCCGGACCGGGATCTGCGTCGCCGCTTCAGCGGTGGCTGATGTCGTCATGCCCCTCACGCTAGCTGCGATTAGGCCCAGAGTTATGGTCCACTTAGGTGACAAAAGTGTGGGCCAATCGCGGCGTGACGCGCGGCATGGCCGGGGAGGCGGGCGATATGGAGCCTGGCGGGCCGGGCCAGGCGGCCGGGGCCGGATCGGCGGCGTCCGGACTCGATTTGCACCTGGACCTGACCGGCCCCCGGGTCCGCGTCACGGTCGAGGCCGCCCTGCGCCGGGCGGTGCAAAGCGGCAGGCTGCCCGCCGGGACCCGGCTGCCCGCCACCCGCACCCTGGCCGCCGACCTGGGCATCGCGCGCAACACGGTGGCCGATGCCTACGGCCAGCTGGTTGCCGAGGGCTGGCTGACCGCCCGGCAGGGCTCCGGAACCCGTGTCGCCCGGCCCCCGGCCGCGCCCGGCGAACGGCGCGGGCAGGACGGCGCGCCGCCCGCGGCCGCCACACAAGCCCCGCGGCCGCGCTACAGCCTGCGCCCCGGGGTGCCCGACCTGGGGGAGTTCCCGCGCGCCGCCTGGCTGGCCGCCTCCCGCCGCGCGATCACGGCGGCGCCGTCCGAGGCGTTCGGCTACGGCGACCCCCAGGGGCGGCCCGAGCTGCGCGCCGCGCTCGCGTCGTACCTCGCCCGGGCGCGCGGCGTTCGCGCCAGCCCGGACCGGATCGTGATCTGTTCGGGGTTCACCCAGGCGCTGGCGCTGCTGTGCCGGGTGCTGGCCGCGTCCGGCGCCGCCGAGCTGGCCGCCGAGGCCTGCGGCCACCAGCACCATCGCAACGTGATCGCGGCCCAGGGGCTGTCCTGCCGGCCGGTGCCGGTCGACGAGAACGGCGCGATCATCGGCGCCGTCGATGAGTTCCCGGATGCCGCGGCCCTGCTGCTGACGCCGGCGCATCAGTTTCCGCTGGGCGTGCCGCTCGCGCCGGGACGCCGCGGCGACGCCGTGGCCTGGGCGGCGCGCACCGGCCGGGTCGTGATCGAGGACGACTACGACGGCGAGTTCCGCTACGACCGGCGGGCGATCGGGGCCATGCAGGCGCTGGCGCCGGAGCAGGTGGTGTACGCGGGTACGGCCAGCAAGACGCTGGCGCCCGCCGTCCGGCTGGCCTGGCTGGTGCTGCCCGCCCGGCTCCTGGACCCGGTCGTAGCGGCCAAGCTGGTCGCCGACCTGCATGGCAGCAGCCTGGACGAACTGACATTGGCCGAGCTCATCAACTCCGGGGGCTACGACCGGCACGTGCGGCGCGCCCGGCTGCTCTACCGCCGCCGCCGCGACCGGCTCGTCGCGGCGCTCGCCCGGGCCGTCCCGGACGCCCGGGTGACCGGGGTGGCCGCGGGCCTGCACGCGGTGCTGTTCCTGCCGCCCGGCATGCGCGAGGCGGAGGTCGTGGCCTCAGCCGCGCGCCGGGGCCTGGCGCTGGACGGCATGGGCGGCTTCGGTCCGCCCGGCGTCGTGCACCCGGAGGCTCTCGTGCTCGGCTACGCCACTCCGCCAGCGCACGCGTTCACCACGGCCGTCGGCCGCCTCTGCGCGGCCCTGCGGGACTGTTCCTAAGCGGGTCCTCAGGCCCTTGGCCCGGGTCTCGGCCGACGGCTCGTGAACCAGCGGCCGGGCCGCCCGCATGCGGAACTCCTGGTAGGACTCGGGTGCGTGATCGGGTTCGAGAACGTAACGCTCCGGGTCCTCCCGCAGCGCGGCGAGCCTGCGCTGGGCATCGTTGCATTCGGCGACGACGGCGCGGACCCGCCGTGCCAGCCTCCCCAGGACGCTGTCCATCAGATCCCCTTCCTGGCGGGCCCAGGTTTCGGGCTCCGACGCTTCGACACTCGGCGTAAGGCCGGGCCGGCCGCATGGGGAGGATGTCTAAATCCGGGGAAGCCACCACCTTAACTACCCAGGGTGCTGGGCTTAGATCACGCCCGGACCTTGGCAATTACCGTGTCCGCGAATCGCCGCAGGTGCGCGACTTTGTCGGCCAGCGGCTCGGTGTCCTGACCGGTCTGGTAGGGCCAGCGGAAGCCCACGATCACGTCGGTGACGCCCTGATCCTCCAGTCGGCGGACCCCGTCCACGCTGTAGGCGTCGGCGGAGATCACGTGCACCTCGAAGGGCCGGTCCGCGGTGCCCTCCTGCCGGCGGCACTCGGCCAGCCGCGCCAGCAGGGCGGGCAGCTGGGCCGGGTCCCCGCCGCCGTGCAGCCAGCCGTCCCCGGTGCGGGCGGCGCGCCGCAGCGCCGCGTCCCCGTGGCCGCCGATCAGGATCGGGACCGGCTTGCCCGGCACCGGGCAGATTTTAATATTCGGTATGTTAAATATTTCCCCATGGAAACTGAAGTAGCCTCCGGCGGACAGGCCGCGGATCACCGCCAGTTCCTCGTCCATGCGCCGTCCCCGCCGCTCCCACGGCACGCCGAGTACCTCGTAGTCCTCCCGCCAGGGGCTGGTGCCCACGCCGAGGACGAGCCGGTCGCCGGTAAGCACCGCGACCGAGGTTGCCTGCTTGGCCACCAGGACCGGGTCGCGCACCGGGAGTTTCAGGACGAACGTGATGAAGCGCAGCCGCTCGGTTATCGCCCCCAGGGCCGGGATCAGCGAGAACGGCTCGAGGAACGGCTTGTCTTCGAGGAAGTCCCGCGTCCCGTCCGGGTTGAACGGATACACGCTGTCTGAGCGTTCGGGAAAACAGATCGAGTCGGGCACGACCATGGCGTCATAGCCGCTGTCCTCCGCGGCCCGCGCGAGCGGCGCGTAGTAGGCCGGGCTGGTCATCGACTCGGCATAGGAGAAACGCACCGAACCTCCGCGGAACGCGACGTTCCGCTAATTGTGGCCGATCCGGCGCCGCCGCCAAAGCAGCCAGCCGAGACCGCCGAGAATGGCCAGGCCGGCGACCGTGATCCCGGCGATGCCGCCGGCCGGGATGCCGCCGGCTCCGGCCGCGGGCGGCGGGCTGGCGGCGTGACTCGCCGGGGTGGCGGCGGGCGAGACGGTTGAGGTGGGCGAGGCGGACGCCGGCGTCCCCGCGGCCGGCGCGGAGAACGCGACGACGTCCCGCGCGGCCGGCGCCAGCAGCAGGCCGCCGGCCACCGCCGGGGTCGGGAAGTGGTTGGCCACCGCGCCGATGAACGCCTGCCGCCGCACCGCCCCGGTGCCGGGGCCGAGCCCGTACAGCGTACCGTTCTGGCCGATGGTCCAGATCAGCCCGGCGGCCAGCACCGGCGGGCCGCCCGGCTGCGGCGCGGTCCACAGCAGGCGCAGCCGGGGCGGGGACCGCGCGGCCCGGACCGCGATCACGCCGCTCGCGCAGGGGAGGTAGGCGGTCATGCCGGACACGGCGATCCCGCCGTCGATGTCCGCGGTGCAGGCCGACCCCAGCGAGGCCTGCTGCTTCCCGATGCCGCCGAGGTGCGAGCCGTCCAGCAGGTAGACGATCCGCGACTTGCCGGCCAAGATCACCTGGCCGTCGGGCAGCAGCGCCGGCGCGATCGACATGTCCAGGTCATTGGCGTTGTCGGTGGCCCAGGAGCTCGGGGCGAAATACTGCAGCAGGCGCATGGCCGGCGACAGCTCGAGGACCGAGTCGCTGTTGTCGTAGGGCTGCGACGACGAGTGCACCGAGCCGTTCCCGGTGCTGACCCAGACGCGCCCGGCGGAGTCGACCACCGGCGCGGCGCCGCCCATCCAGACCGCGCCCTGCGACTGGCCCGGCCCCGCGTCGACGGTGAACACCCGCGGCCGGCCCCCGGTCTCCGGCGCGGCCATCACCCGGCCCCGGTAGCTGGCGCAGTCCCCGAAATTCCCGCCCATGCCGAAGACCACGCGGCCGTCGTCCAGGGTCAGCCCGGTGCGCTGCAGGAGCGCGGCGGTGTCGGCGCCGGGCGGGTCCACGTCCTGGGTCATCTCGGTCTTGCCGGTGGCGGCGGACAGGCCGGCCAGCACGTGGGCGGGCGTGCCGCGCACGAGCTCGTCGGCCACCACGAAGATCTCGTCCCGGGACGGATCGATGACCGGCGTGCCGGTGATCCCGACGGTCGGACTGATGTCGCCGCACGGCAGGTCACCCGAGGGCACCGGGGTGGCCAGGTGCGCCGACCACGCCACCGCGCCGGTGGCGGCCGACAGCGCGTACACGGTGTCGTTCTCGGTGGCCACGTACACCCGCCCGGCCAGCAGCAACGGCTCGCCATATATCTGGCCGTCCAGCGTGGGCGAGGTCCAGGCGGGCCGCCCGGTGTGCACCGCGGTCACCGGGGCCGCGACGCCGGTGCCGGCCGGGTTCCCGTGATACACGGTCCAGGATCCGGATGCGCCCGGGCCGCCGCCGGCCGCGCCGCCGCCCGTCCAGCCGGCGGCGGCCAGCACCGCCGCCGCCACGGCGAGGGATGCCGCCATGCGCACCATCAAAGCCTAGCGACCGGCATCAGGCCGCTCCGGCGTGATCGCGTTTAGTGTCCTTTACGTTACGTCTCGCATGCATGCGGGTACGCACGGGTCCATGGAGCTCAGCGCACGCAATCAACTCACCGGGACCGTGCAGAACGTGAAGTCCGGTTCGGTCATGGCCGAGATAACCGTGAACGTCGACGCCGGTCAGGTGACGGCCGCGATTACCGACTCGTCGCGGGAGCGCCTGGGCCTGAAGAGCGGCGACCAGGTCTCGGTCGTGATCAAGTCGACCGAGGTGATGATCGCCACCTCGTGACGGCCGGGCCGTCGCTGACCTGATGACCCCGGGGAAAACCGCGGGGTGAAGACGGGCGGTAACCGCGTTCCGGGTTCACGGCCCCGTTCCTAGCGTGGTCTCCGATGGCACGCACACCGCGTGCCCGGAGGAGGTCACATGATCGAGGTCCGTGATCTGACCAAGCGCTACGGCCCGACGCTCGCGGTCGACGCGCTGAGCTTTGACGTGCGGGCGGGGGCCGTGACCGGGTTCCTCGGCGCCAACGGCTCGGGCAAGTCGACAACGATGCGGCTGATCCTGGGCCTGGACGCCCCCGACGCCGGGCAGGCCAGGATCGGCGGGCACCGCTTCCGCGACCTGCGCTGGCCGTTGCGGGAGGTCGGCTCGCTGCTGGAGGCCAGGGCGTTTCACCCGGGCCGCAGCGCCCGTGACCACCTGGCCGCGCTGGCGGCCAGCAATGGCATCCCGCGGCGGCGGGTCGACGAGGTGCTGGGCCTGGTCGGCCTGGCCGGCGCCGCGCGCCGGCGGGCCGGGAAGTTCTCCCTGGGCATGGGCCAGCGGCTCGGCCTGGCCGCGGCGCTGCTGGGCGACCCGCCCGTGCTGCTGCTCGACGAGCCGGTCAACGGACTGGACCCCGCGGGCATCCGCTGGATCCGGGACCTGCTGACGTCGCTGGCCGCCCAGGGCCGCGCGGTGTTCGTTTCCAGCCACCTGATCAGCGAGATGGCGCTGCTGGCCGAGCACCTGGTCGTCATCGGGCAGGGCCGGCTGCTGGCCGACACCACGGTCGCGCAGATGTCGGCCGGAGCGTCGTCCCTGGAGGAGGCGTTCCTGACGCTGACCGAGCCCGCCGCCGAGTACCGGGCGGCCCGGCCGCCGGTCACGCCGCCGATACCGGCCAAGGAGGGACGGTCGTGACCGCGCTCGACGCCCGGGTCCCCGCCGGCCGCTACGGGTTCGCGACCGTGGCCCGGATGGAGTGGATCAAGCTCCGCAGCCTGCGCTCCACCTGGTGGACGCTGGTGATCACCGTGGCCGGGGCGATCGCCATCGGGGTGACCGTCGGGATCAACACCAGGAACGCTAACGGCGACCTGACGAACAACGCGCTGGCCGGGATCATCCCGGCCCTCCTGCTGACCAGCGTCCTCGGGGTGCTGACGATGACGAGCGAGTACTCCTCCGGGCTGATCCGGTCCACGCTGGCGGCGGCGCCCAGCCGGCCGCGGCTGCTGGCCGCCAAGGCCGCGGTGTTCGGGGGGATGGCCCTGGTCGTCGGGGAGGCCGCCTCGTTCGTCTCGTTCTTCGCGGGCGGCGCCACGCTATCTCACGGCATCGCCGCGCCTACGCTGGGCGAGCCGGGCGTCCTGCGCGCCGTGCTGCTGTCGGGCACCAGCTTCTGCCTGGTCGGCCTGATCGGCCTGGGCCTCGGGGCGATCGTCCGGCATTCGGCCGCGGCCGGCGCCGTGGTCGTCGGCGCGGTGTACGTGGCCCCGGCGATGATCGGCGGGTTCAGTCACAGCGTGGCCAGGTACCTGCCGATCTTTATCGTCGGAAACTCGCTGAGCACGACGAAGCCGCAGAGCTGCGCGGCGAGTGCCGGCTGCGTTCAGCCCCTCTCGGCCTGGGCGGGTCTCGGCGTCATCGCCCTCTACGCGGCCGTTGCGCTCGGGGTCGGCTGCTGGCTGTTCGCTCGCCGTGACGCGTGAACGGCACAATGAACTCATGGGCGCCTTCGGCCCGGTGAATCAGGGAGCCGCAGATGAGCCGCCCGGCAGCGCGCCGGGCGGCCGGGCGGCCCCGCCGACCGCATTGGCCCCGCCGAAGGCCCCGGCCGCGCTGACCGCGGCCGGGGCGGCCCTGCGAGCGCCGTTCACGGCCCGGGCCGGGCGCGAGCTGCTGTTCTGCCTGGCCGAGGCCGCGCTCGGGCTCGTCGTCCTGGCCGCGCCGTTCGCGCTGGCGGGCCTGGGACTCGTCGTCGGGCTGCTGGCCGGCCGCCGGCCGGCCGGCCCCGGCTCGCCGGGTCAGCCGGTCGTCTTCGTCCCGGCGGTCGCCGTCCTGCTCGTGATCCTGGCCCTGCTGGCGATCGCCCTCCCGCGGACCGGCCGCCGGCTCGGCGCGGCCCACCGCCGCCTGGCCGCGCGCCTGCTCGGCCCCGCGATCGGCGCGCCGGCGCCGCCCCGTCCCGGCCGCGGCCTGGCCGGACGGCTCGGCGCGGTGCTGCGCGACGGTCCGGGCTGGCGGGCCGCCGCGTACCTGCTGCTGCAGCTGCCGGTCATGGTGGCCGAGATCTACGCGGTGTTCTTCGCCGCCGTCGGCCTGGCCAACCTGAGCTATCCGTTCTGGTGGCCGCTGTTCCGCAACCATGCGCCGGGCACCGTGCTGCAGCCGGTGCCCGTGCTCACGCCGTTCGGCTCGTTCGGCGTCGCGACCCTGGCCGGGACCGCCGCCGCCTTCGCGGCGGGCGCGGCCATGCTCCTGGCCGCGCCGTGGGTGGCGCGGGGCGCCGCCGCCGCGGACTGCTGGCTGATGCACAGGATGCTCGGCCCGCCCCGCCTGGCCCAGCGCGTCGCCGACCTGGAGCAGAGCCGGGCGCTCGCGGTGCAGGACTCCGCCGCGCTGCTGCGCCGGCTCGAGCGCGACCTGCACGACGGCGCGCAGATCCGGCTGGCCACGCTGGCCATGAACCTCGGCATG
>Ga0335074_10007545_pt1 | contig 15077 bp, 9 predicted proteins | sample Lox_Sample_23_FD_206715 | JGI IMG/M metagenome (GOLD analysis project Ga0335074, IMG submission 206715) | Soil microbial communities from Loxahatchee National Wildlife Refuge, Florida, United States - Lox_Sample_2.3 | ecosystem: Environmental > Terrestrial > Soil > Wetlands | place: USA: Florida...
TAAAAGAAGAGCTGGGACTGCCGAACGCGGCCGAGCTGACCGCCGACCTCCACTCCTTGCTGGTCTATGAGACGAACCAGCACTTCCTGGCCCACCAGGACGCCGAGAAAGACGACTCGATGGTCGGCACCCTGGTGGTCACCCTGCCGTCCAGCTACTCCGGCGGCGAGCTGATGGTCGGGCACAACGAGGAGTGGAAGGCCTACCGGGGATCGAAGACGGCGCTGTCGCTGGTCGCCTTCTACGCCGACTGCCGGCACGAGATCCTCAAGGTGACGTCGGGCTACCGGATCACGCTCACGTACAACCTGCTCCTGCACGGCGACACCAGCCGTCCAGAAGGCGAGGACGGAACCGCCGCCGAGCTGGCGGGCCTGCTGCGTGAGCACTTCAGCACGCCGGTGCCCCGCTATTACGGCGCAGCCGCGACCGATCCGCCGAACCGGCTGGTCTACCTCCTCGACCACGAGTACACCCCCCGCGGGCTGAACTGGCGGCGGCTGAAGGGCGCGGACGCGAGCCGGGTAACCCTGCTGCGGGCCGCCGCGGACGCGGCAGGCTGCGAGGCCGTCCTCGCGCTCGCCGACATCAAGACGACGCACGGCGCGTTCCCGGCCGACGAAGGTTACCGATACCGGGACCGGGGCTGGTATGACGACTACGACGAAGACGACGACGAGTACTCCGATGGCGCGAGCGACAGCGAACGCGAGTACGACGTTCACGAGCTGATCGACTCCTGGGTCACCCTCACCCACTGGACCGGGCCAGACGGTACCCGCCTGGAGGAGACCTCGCTGTCGGTGGGCGGCGATGAGGTGTGCGCGTCCACCGAGACAGGTGACCTCGCGCCCTATTCGTCGGAGTATGAGGGCTACATGGGCAACTGGGGCAACACCCTGGACCGCTGGTATCACCGGGCGGCGGTCGTTGTGTGGCCCCGTGATCAGGCCTTCGCGAACCGCGCAGAAACCTCGCCTGCCTGGGCTCTGGATGAGCTCGTCGCGATGGCGTCCGCGGGCGATGTATCCGGCGCGCGGTCGGCTGCGGCGACGCTCGCGCCCTTCTGGGACCGGGCCCTGCGCGCGCGGACGGCGCAAGAGAAGGTCGGAGTGCTCTTCGGCCAGGCACTGCGGGCCGCAGACGCCGTGACGGACGCGGAAACCGCGGCGATGCTGCTGCGCCCGCTCCGTATCGAGCACCTGACTGACGCCCACGTGAACTCGTTCGGCCAGATCGCCGATGCGTACGGCCAGCAGTGGACGGCGGAACTGCTGCGGACGTGGTTCGGCGGGGAGCAGCGGCCGTGGGCATACGGAGGGGGACAGGAACGGGCGCAGTGGGTGGCGGACTGGCTGCCGGACCTGTGCGCGGGGCTGCACGCCACGGGCGGCGCCGGCCGGGCCGCCGCGGAGCTGCTGCTTGACCTGGCGTGGCAGTGGATCGGCCGGGATATCGGCACAGGCCTCGCGTCGTCGCGGCCGAGCGACCGCGACAAGGAACTCGCTGACCTGGGTAAACCGCTCGCCTCGGTGCTGACGGCGGCCGCCGCGATCGGGGCAGCCACCACCCGGGACGCCGTTTGCGGATATGTCAGGAATCTTCAGGATGCGGTGACCGCGCTGGAGATCTCCGCGCTGCGCGCCGCGGCGGAATTGCCCAGGGACGGCATTCGCGGCGAGGCTGGCTTCGGCGACCTGGCCGCCGACTGCGCTGCCCGGCTCCGCGCCCGGCTCGCCCGGCCGCGGCGCGAGCCCGGCGACTGGTCGATCGAACTGCCCGCGGGCGGCTGCACATGCGACCTGTGCCATACCCTCCGGGTGTTCTGTGAAGACAAGAGCCGGCGCGCCTTGGAGTGGCCGCTTGCCCAGAAGCGCAGGCAGCACATTCACTGCCGGATCGACGACGCTGAACTGCCCGTCAGCCACACGACCAGGCGGCAGGGCAGCCCCTACACGCTCGTCCTGACCAAGACCGACGCGCTGTTCGCCCGCGAGCAGCAGGCGCGGATCAGGGACGAAACGGATCTGGAGTGGCTCGCGGCGCGATGGAATCACGGCGACTGACCGACGGCTGTCTTGCCGGTCGGCGGCGAGGTGCGTCAGGCTGAGCTCTCCCGCATGTGCCTAGCGGTGGTGTGCGCGGGAACCTGGCCGCCGGCGTCGTTGGCATCTCGGGACCGTCGCCGACTGGCTCGCCCAGGTCGACCTGCGAAAGATCAAGCTGCCCAGCAATTCGAGCAGGGCCCGGACCGGCTGGCGCAGGTATCGCTTGTACGCCGCCGCCATGGCCAAGGCCCCGCTCGGAGCGGCGTCCGCCATCGTCGCGTCCTGATCACGGGCAGCGTTCCGGCCCCGGACTTCGAGGCAGCCCTGGTCGAGGCGACGTGCCTCGGCCTCGCCATGATCACCTCAGTCCACGCTGCGGCTGCTGCTCCGCCTGACGGGGAACTCGCCCGAGGTGCTCGAACAACTGATGATGAGTCGCCTCAATCGGGAGACGCTCGTGGGCGGCAAGCGCGTCAGGCGGCAGGAACTGCCCGAACTGCGAAGGATGCCGCCACTACCGTCCACCGGGTCAAGGTGAACCTATACGGCGCTAAGCCGCCGGTGTGGCGGCGTCTCGAGATTCCCAGCGCGATGCCGCTGAACCTCGTGCACGCCGTCCTGCAGGTCGCTTTCGACTGGCACGACTATCACCTGCACGTCTTCGAGACGGTGTGCGGTCAGTTCGGCTCGCCGGACCAGGCTTACGCCTGGGCGGAACAGCAGGACGAGACCACCGCGGTCTTGATTCCTGGCCCCTCGAATGATCAGGCTGCCGCGGACACCCGACGGGATGCTGGGAAAGTCGGCTGATCAGGGCCCGGCTGGAGGGATAGTCGCCACGACGGCCGAAAATCGCGCTTCCGCAATACTGGCCTCAAATGACCATCCGGTCTCGAACCACTCGAAACCGTCAGGCCATCGGAAAATTAAATGGTTCTAGTTTCTTTACGGTAATCAGTTCGATCAGGGCCATGCATACACACCCATTCCCCGATCGGTTTTGACCCATTCGTGACAGTCTCCGTGTCAACCGGAGCCGGACGCCGCCCGTCGAATATATCGGACAACGAACCAAATTGCCGAATACAAGGGGGGCGACGTGGTTTCCCACAGTCCGGTAGCTATTGTGCGAGGCCGTCATGTCGGCAGGTAAGCCGGTCTTCCCGCTTTTTGAGCGGGCCGGCCAGCTCGGTTTGCTCGACGGTGAAAGCGGCCTGGTAGTGGCCCCCACGGCCACCGGCAAATCGCATATCGGCCGCGAAGCCATCTGCCGGGCCCTGAACCGCAGCGCCGCAAACCACGGCGCCGCAAACCACAGTGCCTCAAACCACAGTGCCTCAAACCACGGCGCCGCAAACCACAGTGCCTCAAACGACAGCACACTGCACGCCTACCTGGTCCCCTACCGGGCCCTGGCCGCCGAGATCTATGACAACTTCCTCACTGCCCTTAACGGAACCAACGCCCGAATCCGCCTCCTCACCGGAGATCACCGCGATCCACTCCGCCCTGACCAGGCCGACCTTGTGGTGGCCACCTATGAAAGCTTCGCCGGCCTGGTACGTACCCAGCCGGTGACAACCGGCCTGGTAGTCGCGGACGAGGTTCACCTGATCGCCGACGAGGAACGAGGCCCGGTCGTCGAGACCCTCCTGGCCCACCTCATCGCGGACAACGAGAACGGCAAGACCAAAGGGCTGCTCGCGCTCTCCGCCGTCACCGAGAACGCCGAGGATTTGGCCGACTGGCTGAAGATCCCGCTCCTGCGCGGCACCGCCGCGGACCGGACGGTCGGCCTGAAATTGCGCCATGCCTTCGCCGACGATCTGGACGCCGTGCTGATCGAGACACTCCGCAGCTGCACCGACCAGGCCCTGGTCTTCTGCAGCTCGCGAGCTGGTGCCGAACGCAACGCCAGGCTGATCGCGGAAACCCTTCCGTTCCCGGTCGCCAGCCTGCCCGAGAATCCCGAGGACGACGATGACCGGGTATTCGAACTGCTGCCGAACGGCGTGGCGTACCACCACGCGGGCCTGCCCAAGCCCGTCCGCCAGCACATCGAGACCCTCTTCCGCACCGGCGTGCTCCGCACGATCACGTGCACGCCGACGCTTGCCGCCGGCGTCAACCTTCCGGCCGGCCTGGCGGTCGTGCGCGACGTGTTCCGCCGGGAGCAGATCCGCGGCTGGTACCGGCCGGTCATGCTGCCCGCGGGCGAGATCCTCAACATGCTGGGCCGGGCCGGCCGGCCCGGCCAGGTGGAGAAGGGGACTGGGATCGTCCTCATCGAGCGGGCCAGGAAGGACGAAGTCGGCGATCTGGTCGATGTCATCCGTGCCGGGCGCGGCGGGCGCGTCACCAGCCACCTGACGGACAGCTTCGAGAAGCTCATGCGCTTCGTCCTGGCCGTGATCACCGAACGCGGCGAGACGACCAGGGACGACGTGGCCCGCGCGTTCAAGCGGACCTTCGCGCACCATGAGCAGCAGGCGGAGGTCTCGTTCGGCAGGACGCTCAAAGACGACCTGATGGAAGACCTCCCGGCTTACGACAAGGCCCGCAGAGACGGGGTCACCCTGGCGAGTTACGAGCTCACGACCGAAGGCGTGGACGCCGTCGCCGACTCGCGCGGGAAACAGTACGACGTACGGCTGCGGATCACCGAGTTCAGCTGTAGCTGCCCCGCGCGAAGCCGCTACTACCGCAACCAGGTCTGCAAGCATCAGGCGCTGGTGATCCACGAGCTCCTCTTCGGGACGGGTGCAGACTCCGAGGCGCGCACTCGGGCCCTGTATTTGTGCGGCCACCTGTTCGGCGCGGTCCTCGACATCGGCACCCGGCTGTCCGAGGCACTCGATGTCCTGCTTGACTGGGGCCTGGCCGAGCGGGTGCCCGGCGGCTGGCGGGCCACCGAACTCGGCCAGGTCGCCTCCGCGTCAGGGTTCGACCTGCTGCTCGTCCACCAGGTGGCAGGCCGCCTGGAGGACGCCCCCGCGACCGGCTACCGAACCGTCGCACGATGGGCGGTCGAGGACTTCCACGCCGACCCGAGGGAACGGGACAAGTGGCTGCGGGCCGTCACCGACTGGCTCGACGAGGTCGACGTGCGAACGATCAAGCTGCCCGCCAAGTACCGCGGTGACTTCGAGCAGGGCCTGGACCGGCTGGCACAGGTATGCGGGCTCTACGAACGCGCCGCCCGGAGCCTTCGCCGGGAAGACCTGGCCGCGGCCGCGCGGGAGGCCGCGGGCGCCCTGCGGTACGGGGTGGCGCCGCCGCTGGTCCCGCTGATGGCCCTCGGCTTCCCGCAGCTCCGCCGGGCCCGGGCCAGGCTCCTGTACGACCGCGGGATCCGTGACGTAGCCGAACTCGCCTGGGCCGACCCGGCCCAGCTGGCTGACCCGCGTCGGCTTCCCCGCAGTTACGTCGACGACTGGGTGCGCCGGGCCGGAGAGATCTACGAAGCCACCAAGGCGCAAGGATCCGATCCAGCGGAGGACCCGGAGGGATTCGACGAGCTCGTAGCCAGGTTCAGACTGGACCCGGCGGCCCTGTGATCGAGCCCCCTGTGATCGAGCCAGCGGTGATCGAGCCAGCGGTGATCGACCTGAGCCCCGAGCAGCAGGCCGCGGTCACGCATGAGGGAGCGCGGCTGAAGATCCTGGCCTGCGCAGGCTCGGGCAAGACCGAGGTCCTGGCCCAGCGGGCCGTTCGCCTGCTAATCAGCGGCGTGGACCCGGAGCGCCTGATCGCGTTCACCTTCACCGAGAAGGCCGCCGCCGAACTGAGGGACCGCATCGAACGCCGGGCCGCCGAGGCCGACCCAGCCCGGTTCGCAGACCTGCCACCGACCAGCCGCGGGATGTTCGTAGGGACCATGCACGGCTGGGCCTTCCAGCAGCTGCAGTCGCTCGGCGGACGCTACGAGCTGACCGAGGGCCTCAACGCGGAGCAGGAGTGGGTCCTGGTGCACCGGGTGGCGCGCCGGCTCGGCGTCGTCGACCTGCAGGCGCGCGAGCCCACCAAGGTGGCCGCGGGCCCCGCGGTCACCGCGTTCCTGCGCAGCGCCGAGGTGGTGCACAACGACCGTATCGACCGGCGCCGGCTGCGCGCCGAGGTACCGGAGTTCGGCGCGGTTCTGGAGCGCTACGAGTGGCTCCTGGACGAGATGCGGCTGCTGCCGTTCCGCCTCATGATCAGCCGTGCCGTCGACGAACTGGCCGAAGGCGGCCGGCTCGCGAGTCAGGTCCAGGTGGCGCACGTCCTGGTGGACGAATTCCAGGATCTCAACCCGGGACAAGACGAGCTGGTCCGTCGGCTGGCTGGACTCGGCGCCGGGCTCACCGTGGTCGGCGACGACGACCAGGCCATCTATCAGTGGCGCGGCGGAGACGTCTCGCTGCTCACCGGCTTCGGGCGCCGCTACCCCGGAACCGCCGAGACGGCGCTGGCCACCAACCGGCGCTGCCGGCCCGACATCGTCGACTTCGGCCGCCAGCTTGTGGACAAGCTGGACGACCGGCAGCCCAAGCGGCTCGAGGCCGGGCGTGAACCCGCCCCTCCCGGCGCCGTGGAGATCATGGTCGGCGACGATCCGGCGCACGAGGCGGCCATAATCGCCGACCGCATCCAGACGCTGCTGGCCGATGGCCACCAGCCGGGCCACGTCGCCGTCCTGTACCGCTCGGTTCGCACGTCCGCGCGCCCGCTCGTCGATGAGCTGCGCCGCCGCAGCATTCCGGTGGCCGTGATGGGCAAGAGCTCACTGCTCGCCCATCCGGAGATGGCCCTGCTGGCCCGGATCTTCGTGTACTGGGCCGGCGGCACGTGGTACCCGGGACCGACCCCGGAGACCGTGTCCCGTGACGAGCTCGCCGCGGGCATCTCCGACCTCACCGGTACAGATCCGGAGCCAGCGCTCAAGGTAATAGACCGGCTCGGCGATGAAATTATTAGGCCGAACGGCCCGGCTGACAGCACGCCCATCTTCAATGAACTGATCTCCGCTCTCGGCCTTCCCGACCCGGGCGATCAGCGCCAGGAACTGGGCGTGGGCCGGATGTCCGAGCTGCTGGCCGACTTCGACCACGCGGTCAGGCGGGCCGCGCCCGCCGCCCTGTACACCGGCGACGGGCCTGACGCCGAGGAAGCCGCCGAGGACGCTGCACTGTCCGGGTCCGGCGGTGCGGCGCGCATCCTGGGCAGCCGCCGCGGGGACGTCTATCTCGCGCGGCTGCGCGCGTACCTGGAACACATCGCAGGGAACGCCGCCGAGGAGACGTCCAGCGCCGACCCCGCGGCCGCGGACGCGATCCAGATCATGACCATCCACCAGGCCAAGGGGCTGGAGTTTCCCGTCGTGTTCGTGCCGAGCCTGGTCGAGGGCCGGATCCCGTCGGCGCTCACCGGACACCCGCAGCAGTGGTACGTGCCCGTCGGCATGTTCGACCGTGCCCGCTACGAGGGACGCGAAGCCGACGAGGCGCGCCTGCTGTACGTGGCGCTCACCAGGGCCCGTGAGCTGCTGGTGCTGAGCTGGTTCAGCGGGCACGCCATCCGGAAGGCACGGCCGTCCCGCTTCCTGACCCGCTACCTCGCAGGTGCGCTGGGATCAGCGCTCCCCGCGCGCGGCGCCAACCCCAGCCCCGGTCGCCCGAAGTCCGAACAAGCACCCCTTGACCTGGACTTCTCTAGCCTGGCCTGCTACCGCACCTGCGGCTATCAGTACCGGCTGCGGCACCTGTGCGGCTTCCAGGCGCCGATCGCACCCGAACTCGGGTTCGGCCGTATGCTCCACCACGTGATCGCCGAGCTGGCCCGCGCCGCCCCCACCGCCGGCCCGCCCGACGAGCACGCCGTCACCTCGGTCATCGAGCAGGCGTGGTACCTGCCCTTCGCCGGAGCCATCCCCGCCGCCAACCTCAAGGCCTCCGCTGTGCGCCGGCTGACCGCCTACGCGCGGCACCACGGCCGGGAGCTGACCCGCACCCTCACGCCGGAGGCCAGATTCGAGGTCCCGATCGCAGGCGCCCGTATCCGCGGGCGCATTGACCTTCTGCTAAGCGCCCCGTCAGGTGATAGGCGGCAGGTCGAGATCGTGGACTTCAAGACGACCGCGAACCGCCCCGCCACCGAGATTCACCGCAGCCAGCTCCGCCTGTACGCCGCCGCCATGAGCAAGGCCGGATACGAACCCGTGCGCCTGGCCATCCACGACCTCGAGAAAGGCGAGCGCATCGACGTACCAGCCGATCCGGCGGCCCAGGCCGAATTCGAGGACCGCCTGGCAGAGTGGATCGACGGCATCCGCTCCGGCGTCTTCAACCCCCACCCCCCTGCCTGTCGCACCTGCGACTTCCTGAGCTTCTGTCCCCACGCTCCCCGTGGCTGAGCCCCGCGTATGACTCAGGCCATGCCGACCGCTGCCCCGATTAGCCGACGATTAGCCGGGGCGTGGTGGCGGGCTGTGGCTCTGGATGGTCTTGCCGTCCGGGCTGGTGACCTGGCTGGTGCCGTCGGGATAGACGGTGAGTTTCCAGCCCAGTTCGTGGAGCAGGACATGGTGGTGCCAATGGCACCAGTCCTGAAGCCCTTGCAGGCTGGTGTGCCCGCCGTCGGCCCGGTGCACCACATGATGCGGCTCGCACCGAGCCGCGGGCTGGTCGCAACCTCCTGGGTGGCGGCAGGTCTGGTCGCGCAGCGCGACCAGGCGGCGCAGGTGGACGGGGATGTCGTCGGTCTGGCCGACGTCGAGCGGGAGTGAGGGGCCGTTGAGTCCCTTGCCCAGCAGGTTGCGCCGCAGGAAGGACGCGATCCCGCCGGGGCCGGAGACCACTTGCAGCACCGCGGCCAGGATCTGGCGCTCCAGCATCCCTAGCACCTGGGCGGTGCTGCCGGGGTCGCTGTCATGGGTGTCCGCATCGCCCGGCTGGGCGGCGGCCTGGGCGCGGATGCGGTCATATTGGACGCAGGCGGTAATCAGGTCCTCGATCGCGCCGAGTTCGATGTCGGCGGTGACCACCGGGACGATCATCGCATCGCATGCGACCCGCCGGGCGGCGTCGCCTTCCAGCCACGCGCCGCCGTCCCCGGTGCTGACCGAGGCGGCGGCCCGCTGGGCGGCCCACTGCGCCCGGTAGTCCTGGATCCACTGGTCTTGGAACGCCGAGTCGCGGTCCAGCTTGAGCAGCTCGGTGAAGTGGATGTGCGCCAGCGCCTTGACGGGCTGGCCTGCGCGCTTGGGCAGCAGGTCGGAGGCCAGCAACCTTCGCATGGCCTCCGCGAGTCCATCGTGATACCGCTGGCGCTGAGTGCGCGACTCCCCGGGCTGCGGGGCCGATAGCGCGTCCAGCACCGCCCGGACCATCGAGGCACACTCAGCGGTCAGGTCACCCCGCAGGACTCCCGCCCCGTCCATGGTGGTCTCCAGCGACAGGGCCCGGTCGAGATCCGGGTCCCGGCCATCGGGATCCGGGGGAGCGGTGCAGGCCAGGATCTCCGCGCACATCGCCGCCAGCGTCCGCAGGTCCGCGCCGGCCCTGGCCGCCTTGACCAAGAATTCCTCGGCGTCGTCCCGGCACTCATCGGGGATCTTCACGGTCCACTTGGCCAGCTGGAGGGCGACGGACTTATTGAGCGCGCCGCCCTCGGCCAGCGCGGCGTGCAGCGGCCGGTGGTTCTCGGCCAGCCCTTGCACCGCGATGTGCTCGGCCGCCTGGCCCCTGGTTACCCGGCTGGTGTGCACCGCCCAGGCCCGCATGGTGCGCTGCCCGTAGGTCACCGAACCGTCCTGGGCGTCGAAGGCGGCCATCGCCGAGCCGCGTACCGCGGCGCCGATCGCGTCGGTACGCTCCAGCCCCAGCAGCAGCTCGCCAAGCTCCCCGGGGGGCGCGCCAGCCATGTCCTGCCTGGCCATGAACCGCAGCCCGAACTCCACCATCGCCTGCGCCTCGGCCATATTCGCAGGGTCCGCCACACTGGACATGATGCTCGTCTCACCTCCCCCGATCGGCTCGCGACCCGAGCAATTATTCGAAACAGCACGCTGTATAGCTGAGTCAAAGCGATGCTAATTTCTATAGATAACTCTAGCAGCCGATGCCGACATTTTTCTGGCGTGACACGCTGGCGTTTTCGATTTTGCGATGAATGCGGCCAACGTGGCCAGCGGGAGCCATGGGACTCCGTTAGCCGGTCGCGGCGGGGTGCACCACGCAAGTTTCCTAACCGCCGAAACGGGAGTGCGCAGCGTCGGCGACCCGGTGATCCCGCCCTGCGGGATGATCTGCTCTGGTACCTCACCCAGAACCCCGCACCGCCCCGGTCCACGAAAAGGACATGGCCGCGCTCGCCGTGACCGCCCTGACCGAGCCGGGCGGCCGGTAACGGCGCTCCGGCCCGGACATCGGTCATCGTCGAGAAGGGCACCGGACACCCCGCTCATACCTTCGCGCAGTGGGCCGCAGACCACGCCGACGACTTCCGCTGAGCATCTGGTGATTTCCGATCGGGGTTACGGTTCCAGCCAGACTGCGTGGGCATGCTGGGTGTCGCTGTATTCGCGGACCTCGCGTATCTGGCCGCCGAGGACCCGCATGAGGGTGTGGTACTCGTTGTGGTAGACGCGCCCGTTGGTGAGTTCACCGTGCGACTCGACCTCCAGCGCGACGAGGTCGTCTTCAGCGATCGCGTGCTTGACGGTCATGGACAGTCCGTCTTTCAGCCGGCTTGACATGCGGGCGAACAGCTTGGCGATCTCGTCTTTGGTGTGCCACCCGGCGGGCGGGAAAAGCTCGGGCTTGCCCGCGAGCCACCAGGTAGCGTCGGCGCTGAGCATGTCGACGGCACCGGGGATGTCGCCCGCGCTGAAGCGGGCGAAGAACTCAGCCGCGGTCTGCTTGTTGTCCTGTGTGGTCATGTCGGCGTTGGCCCCCTGCCTGTGGTTGGCGTTGCTCGGGCCAGCGCACGGGCGCCGGCCAGGTGTACCGTCACGAATGCCTCAAGTTCGGATTCCAGTTCTGTCATGGTGGTGCTGCGCGCGGCCAGCTCGCCGCTGGCGAACAACAGCGCCCGCGCCAGCTGCGGAGCGGACGGCCGCAGCGCGCTGTCTTCGGCCAGGACCGCGGCGAGCTGGGTCAGCAGGGCGTTGTCTGCCCGCTCGAAGAGATCTCCGGCGAGCTGGGCTTTGTGCGTGAACAAGTCCTCGGCGTGAGGCGAGGTGCGCACCAGGGTGAAGGTAAGCCGGTGCTTGGCCAGGATCGCCGACAGGGCGCGCTGATCAACGGCCTGCCCCTGCGCCGTGAGAGCATCGCCGAACGCCCGGCTAGTCAGCTCCGCCATGCGGGAACAGACCGCCAGGAAAAGCTCGTCCTTATTCCGGAAGCGGCTGTAGAGCGTGGCCTTGGACACCGCGGCGTCGCGGGCGACCGCCTCCATCGTCACGCCGCGGAATCCGGACTTTTTGAACAGTTCCTCGGCGGCGCGCATGATTCGCCGGTGTACCGCGCTGTCGTCCGCTTCTTGCCGCTCCGCGCATGTCGTCACTGAACGAAACTAACGTAAATCGTATGATTCGTCAAGCGAGTGCCGCGCCAAAGATTTATGCCGAACGGTCCGTGGTTCACGCAGCACCGGACAACTCCCGCCCCACGGGGCTGAAGCCCGCAGATCACACGAATCCGCGCGCGCTCTTAGTTCGCTGTCCTGGTGCTGGCTTGCGCCGCGGCGGCTTGGCGTTCCTGCGTAGCCGACGGCTGGCGACTGCCCCATGCCAGCCACCGCCTGACGACGGGCAGGTCCAGAAGAAGCGCGAGCCCGCAGACCGTTCCGATGCCCAAGGCGGCACCGGCCAGGGTGTCGGTGAAGTAATGCCATCGCAGGCCGATCACGCCGAGAGCGACCACGCCCCCGAGCACGCACACTGCTGTCGGCATCAGCACCCGCAGCGGCCTTGCCTTAGCTGGCGACGGGATGTGTAGCAGCACCCCGACCGTCGCGGCCAGCGCGAACACGGTGGCGGTATGCCCGCTCGGATAGGTGAGGACGCCCAGATAGGTGCGGTGGACCAGGGGCTTGAACAGGCCGTCGTTCAGTCCTACGGCAGAAGGAACGGCTGCCGCGGCAAGCAAGGCGCCGTTAAACCGCCCGCTGAGCAGGCAGGCAACGACCATTACTGCGCTCAGCGCCACGGCCGGAATCAGCGAACCCGGTGTCGCAAGCCGTGCCGCGAGACCTTGATGGGCGCTTAGCCAGGTGATGACCGGAGAGTCGACCGCACGATCGAGCGGGTCTGCCGTGGCCTGGTGCGCGAATAGCATGCCGAGCGTCGCGACGAGGGTCGCGCAACAGGCCAGCAGCGCGCCGGCCCAAAGACGGGCCGAGGCTGCCAGCAGGGGCCTACCGAGTCGTAGGTGCATGCCGTCCATGTCGCTCCCTTGGCCGCTCATATGAGAGGCGCGAGCCCGCCCCGTAAATACTCCTCAGCGGCGGGCGGCTCGGCGGGTGGATGCCTTGTACGCGGCGCGCCGGGCGGCCTTGGCGGTCGTCTTGTCGCTTGCGTGCCTGCCGATCATGGCGAGAACGGCCTCGGCATCCGGGTGGTCCAGTCGCGCTATGGCCTCGAAGACCTCATCCGGCTTCTCGAACCCGCTGACCCGCTGGAGATCCGCGAAGTCGAACGGGAATCTCTCCTTACCAAGATCGAAATGACTGAACGGGCCGAACGCGTCGGCGATCAGCCATGCGACGTCCGCTCGCCTGGGTTGGAGCTCGGCGGGCAGATCCGTGCCTTCCGGATCGAGACCGGCCAGCTTGGCGAGCTGCCGCTTGGCATAGCAGCGGAGCTCGGCGTGGTCCAGCGCCTCGCGCCAGGCGGGCTCGGCGGTCTGGCCGAGCTTGGCCACGATCGTTACCGCGGCGGTCCGCGTGGCGGCGTTTCTGTCCGCCGCGAAGGAAAGCAGCTCCCGCGCGGCCTGCTCCTCGCCACGCGGGTCCGTCCATGAGGCCAGCTCGGCCTCGAGGTCCTCGTCGCTGCCTTGCATGAACACCAGCACCAGGTCGTCCGGTGTCATCTTGTCCGGCGCCGGGAGCACCGGCACGAACAGGCCGTCGCTTTCCAGCTTCGAGCGAACGGCTTGCACGCCCAGCGGCTCCAGCCGCGCCGTGTCGCCGGTGACGCTGACGGCACCGAGCCTTTCGAGCTGGCCCAGCAGAAGCCGCAGGGGGTCACCGTGGGCATCGACCCACTCCTGCCATTGCCCGGCGGCCTCTTCCTCCGCCAGCTCGACCGTCGCGGCCTCCTTGATGGCGCCGGCCAGTTCGGTGATCCGAACGCCCTCGCGCCGGCTCAGGAACAGCCTCGTCACCAGCGCCGGGCCGTGCCCGCCCAGGTCGAGCTCGTGGTCGACGACGGGATCCGAATCGTCCGCCGCCTCCAGGGTGGTGTCCAGGACCTCGGCGAACGTGTACTCCCAGGCGTTCATCGCGTGGCTGTCGTCAGCCAGGTCGTCCAGCCATCCGGCGTCTTCGCCAGGCGTCAGCTCTTCGCCGTCCCCTTCCACGAGCTCGGCCTCTCGAGCCAGCCAGAGGAGGACGGGGTTCACGGCGGCCGTCTGTACCGTCGTTTTGCGGACTTCGTCGGCAAGAGCACGAAGGTCGGCGAGAAGCGTGGATTGCCTCGCCTGGGCCGCGAGTTCCGCCTCTTCGGGCAGGCGGACCGGCGGGAGCACCGGCGGGAGGTCGAACGCGTCCTCGAGGTCTATGTCGTCCCAGTTGGACAGCTCGTCATCGAGGCCGCCCAGGTAGTACTCGTCCAGGTCCGCGCCTTCGGGCACCCAGCCGTTCCTGAAGTCCAGGATGAGAGGATCCTCGTCCGTCACGGCTCACAGCCTAATGAACGGCGTACCCTCTGTGGCGAACCATTCGGTGTTGATCCTCGCACCACGGTCCGTTCGGCCAAAAAATCTGGTGACGACGGTCTTGGATGTTACGGAGCCGCGCCTAGCCGGTCTTGCCCATGATGGTGGTCATCTCGTCGGGCCCGAACGCACGCATCGTGTTCGACCGGACGTTGCCGAGCGACCCGACCCGGAGCAGGGCCGCCGTCGCCGTTTCATCGTCGGGCATGTCGACGACGCTGACAATGTCGTACTCGCCGACCGTCCACAGCAATTCACGTACCCGGCCGCCTGAGCTCTCGACGAGCTTGGTGAAATCCTCCGCGCGGCTCATCGAGTCCTTGTAGTCCTTTATGCCCTGATCGGTCCAGTGGATCAGAGAAACATACGTCGGCATGCTCGCACCCCCCTTTGGTGTCGGCAAAGACCAGATCATCCTCTCCCCGCGGAAACGCACAGGTCAAGTCCGCCGTCAGCGTGTCCGGCAGGCGCTTGGGATGGGCTCTTGGCGCAGATACTGGTCGGCCGCCGGGCCGGGCGCGGCGTAGAAGATCTGCTGCGGTGTGATGGCGAGGACTTCGTCCTGGGTTGGCTGGGGGAGTTCAATGGGCGCGATCTTCCGGCCGGTAACGGGGTCGGCGCAGTAGTTGCGGGCTTGCCCGCCGGCTATCTGGGTGATCCAGAGCAGTCCGCCGGCCAGGCGGGCGGTGATGTCGTTGGTCCCCTCCACGCAGGTGCTGGTCGTGCCTCCCTCGGCGCAGGCGCTTCCCGCGGCGGTCATCGTGGCCGCGTCGAGCCGCTGGACATAGCCCATCATCCCGGTGGCCTCCGAGACCCACACCGCGGAGCCGAACGGCCCGGCGACAGCGGGCGCGCTCACGCCCATCGTCGGGTACGAGGCCACGAGCGCGCCCGTCGCCGGGTCCCGCCGCTGGACGGCGCCGCGGCCGCCGCTGTCCGCCTCCCCGACGACCAGGACGGTCCCGGCGGCGTTCGCAGAAAGATCCGAGCTGGCCGCGCCGGGCAACGCGATCGAGGCCGTCTCCGGATTCAGCCTCAGCAGCGTCTGGACCGCCGGGGTCGAGCCGGTCGAGGCCGTGACCCACAGCGCGCCCGCGGCCAGGACGGCCTGTTC
>Ga0335074_10007546_pt1 | contig 15076 bp, 14 predicted proteins | sample Lox_Sample_23_FD_206715 | JGI IMG/M metagenome (GOLD analysis project Ga0335074, IMG submission 206715) | Soil microbial communities from Loxahatchee National Wildlife Refuge, Florida, United States - Lox_Sample_2.3 | ecosystem: Environmental > Terrestrial > Soil > Wetlands | place: USA...
ACCTTCTTCACGCGATGTTCGTCGCGCGAACCGTAGGCCTGCCCAATTAATACCGTACTGCCGCTCGCGATGCCGATCAAGAACGAGAACAAGAGAAAGACGACGGGAAAAACCGCCGAGACGGCCGCAAGCGCATTGACGCCGATCATGCGCCCGAGAAAAATCGACGCAAACGTCTGCGAAGCCGATTGCAGAATATTGCTGATCATAAGCGGAATCAAGAAGATCAACATGATCTGCCACATCGGCTTGGACTCGTCGAAGATGTTCACGCCCATACGCCGGGCCGGCGTTGCCTGTGACATACGCCCTACTCCTCTCGGCGCGGTGGGAGGAAACTCCCGCCGAGTGTTGCGGTTTTCTTAATCGTAACGTGGTAAGCTAGGGCATCGCGATGCGATTGGATAAGTTTATGAAGGTAGCACGTCTTTCAAAACGGCGCAGTGAAGCGCACGAGGCGCTCGAACACGGAAGGATCACGAAAGACGGTAAGCCGCTCAAGCCGGCATATAACGTCAAGCCCGGTGACGTGCTCCAAATTCATTACGCGACCCGCTTCGTCACGGTCCGCGTGCGCGAGGTTCCGCTGCGCATGACACCGGCCGTCAAAGCCGCCGAACTCTACGAGATCGTCGACACGCGCAAAGACGATCCCGCCGAGTGGGAGTAGCGCACTAGCTTGGCGGCATCCTCGATCTCGGCCGACACAAAAGATGCGCTTGCGCGCGAGCTTCCGCAAGCCAAGCATTGCCGGACGGCGCTCGCGACCGGGCTTGCGCTCTACGGAGCTGCGAGCGCGCACACCACCTTCATCACGCATCGCAACTCGATCGCGCGACTTTTCTGGTCGTTGCTGGATGAGCGCAAGTCGCACCCCATCGAGACCCGCGCCGTGACGCGGCTCGCGCGCTTGCCGACGTTCGCGATCTCGCTGCCGGCCGCGTTGCGCGAGATGCCGCCCAAGCCGACCCTCAAGTGCGACCGCTTGATGGAGATTCGCGCAGCATTTCTCGCGTGCGGATCGCTTGCCGCCGGCGCACACGGCTACCACCTCGAGTTCGTGCTGCCGAGCCGCGCGCTAAGCGAGCGCCTCGTGTGGATGTTGCGCAGTACCGGACGCGCGCCGAAACACACAACGCGCAAGCGCCGCGACGTGCTCTACTACAAGGACTTTGAAGCGATCGTCGACGTGCTCACGATCATCGGCGCCTTCGGCGCGGTGCTTCACCTCGAAGACGTCCGCGCGCTGCGTGAAACCAAGAATCGCATCCATCGCCTTGTCAACACCGAGGCGGCAAACCTCGAACGCGCGGCAGCCGCAGCCGCGGCACAGCGGCGCACGATCGAGTTCGTCGAAAACGCCTACGGGCTGTCGCAGCTCTCTCCGCCGCTGCGCGAAATTGCGGAGTTACGCCTGGCGCATCCGGACGAGTCGCTGGCGGAGCTTGGCGCCCGCTGCAACCCGCCTATCGCCAAGCCTACCGTCTCGAGTCGCTTAAGCGCACTCAGCCGGCTCGCCGCACGCTTGCGTACCGGCAGGGCCTAACGAACCGAGCCCGGTAGATGCCGGGGCTATGCGAATCGGGATCAACGGCTTCGGCCGCATCGGACGGAACTTTGCCAAGGCGCTCCTCGAGCGCCATCCAGACGTACAGATCGTCGCCGTCAACGATCTCACCAGCGCCGCCGAGTGCGCGCATCTCTTCAAGTACGACAGCAACTACGGCACATATCCGGGCGACGTACGCGTCGATGGCGATGCGATCGTCGTCGACAAGCAGCGCATCAAGGTGCTGGCCGAACGCGATCCCGGCAAGCTGCCGTGGAAAGACCTCGGCGTCGACGTCGTGATCGAATCGACCGGGCTCTTTACCGATGCGGAGAAGGCCCGCGCCCATATCACCGGCGGTGGCGCGAAGAAAGTCATCATCTCTGCGCCGGCCAAGGGCGAAGACGTGACGCTCGTTCTCGGCGTCAACGAGAACATGTACGATCCCGAGAAACACACGATTATCTCGAACGCATCGTGCACGACGAACTGTTTGGCAACGGCAGTAAAGCCGCTGGTCGATCATCTCGGCTGGGTCAAGGGCTTCATGACCACGATCCACTCGTATACCAACGACCAAGTTATACTCGACGCACCGCACAAGGATATTCGCCGTGGGCGTAACGCGGCAACGAACATCGTGCCGACCAGCTCCGGCGCCGCCAAGGCACTGTATCTGACGATTCCCGAAGTCAAAGGCACCTTCGAAGGGTTTGCGCTGCGCGTGCCCACACCGACGGTCTCGATGTGCTATTTGGTTGCGCAGGTCAAGAAATCGACGACACGTGACGAAGTCAACGCGATCTTGCGCGCCGACGCCGAAGGTCCGCTCAAGAAATACGTGCAGTACACCGAGGAAGAGTTGGTCTCGAGCGATTTCAAGCGCTCACCCTACAGCTCGATCATCGATGCCAAGCTTACGCAAGTCGTCGACGACATGGTGCAGATCTGCGCGTGGTACGACAACGAGTGGGGCTACTCGTGCCGTCTTGGCGATCTGACGGCAATGGTTCTCGAAAAACTTCCGAGTAAGGTCTAACCTCTGAGCGTCCACACCATCGACGACCTTGACGTGCGCGGCAAGCGCGTGCTGGTGCGCGAAGATCTCAACGTGCCCATGTCTGGAAGCGACGTTGCCGACTTTACACGGATCGACGCCGCAATCCCCACGCTGCGTGCGCTGCACGAACGCGGCGCGCGCGTGATCGTGCTCTCGCATCTCGGACGCCCGGATGGAAAGCCCAATCCGAAGTATTCATTGCGCCCAGTCGCGCCGGCGCTCGCGCAGCGCCTGGGCATTCCCGTCGCGTTCGCCGGCGATTGCGTCGGACCGGCCGCGCGCGATGCGGTTGCAGCGCTCAAGGACGGCGACGTGCTGCTGCTCGAGAACGTGCGGTTTCATCCGGGCGAAGAGGCGAACGATCCCACCTTTGCACGGGACCTCGCGTTGCTCGGTGATCTCTACGTCAACGACGCATTCGGCACCGCGCATCGCGCGCACGCCTCGACCGAAGGCCTCGCGCACCTGCTGCCAAACGCCGCCGGCTTGCTGATGCAAGAAGAACTTGCGGCGCTCGCCCGCTTGACCGACAATCCCGCGCACCCATACGTGTGCGTGATCGGCGGCGCCAAAGTCAGAGATAAGGTCGGGGTCTTTACGAATCTGATGAACAAAGTCGACGCCTTCTGCGTCGGCGGCGGGATGGCCAACACATTTCTCGCGGCACGCGGCACAAATGTCGGTGCGTCACTTCGTGATGACGATCTCGAGCCGGCGAAACGGATTCTCAACCTGGCGGCCCACCACGACATTACCTTACACCTGCCGATCGATGCGGTCGTTTCGCACGCGTTCGATGCCGATGACGGCGCGCACGTCGTGAACATCGAGGACGTTGCGGCCGAGATGATCCTCGATATCGGTCCGCGCACCGCGGCGGCCTACGCCGACGCAATCGCACGAGCGAAAGAGATCGTCTTCAACGGTCCGATGGGCGTCTATGAGAAGGCGGCCTACCGCGCGGGGACCAAGGTCGTGGGTGAAGCAATTGCCCGTGCGACGAAAGCCGGCGCCACAAGCGTCGTCGGCGGCGGTGACGCGGCCGCGGTCGCGCACATGCTCGGCTTCGCCGATGCGATGACGCACGTGTCCACGGGTGGTGGCGCGACGCTCGAATTCCTGGAAGGACGGACGCTCCCCGGCGTTGCCGCACTGGAGCACGACTGATGCCGCGCACGATTGTCGCCGGCAATTGGAAGATGCACAAGACCGCTGCGCAAACGCGTGCATTTTTTCAAACATTCTTGCCGCTGTGCGCACAAATTCCCGACCGGGTCGAGATCATCATCGCGCCGCCGTTCACGGCGATTCCGAACGCGCATACGATCTTGCGCGACCATCCGCGTGTGCTCCTCGGTGCGCAGAACGTCAATTGGGAGCTGCACGGCCCCTTCACGGGGGAGATTTCGGCGCCGATGCTGCTCGAGTTCGACGTGCGCTATGCGATCGTCGGCCATTCCGAACGCCGCATGTACTTCAACGAAACCGACCGTACGGTCAACCTCAAGGTCAAAACGCTACTCAAACACGGCATCACGCCGATCGTTGCAGTCGGCGAGACCTCTGAGGAACGAAAGGCCGGAGCGACCGATCATCGCGTGGTTTCGCAGACCGTCGCTGCGCTGGATGGTCTCGAGGCAATCGACGTTGCACGCGTCGTGCTCGCGTACGAACCGATCTGGGCGATCGGTACCGGAGCGAATTGCGACCCGATCGAAGCCGATCGCGTGATGCGCGAGATTCGCGGGAGCGTGCCCGGTTTGGAGGACGTGTCGATTCTCTACGGTGGAAGCGTCAAGCCGGACAACGTCGCGTCCTACGCGGCGCAGCCGAATATTAATGGAGGCTTGGTCGGCGGCGCGTCGCTCGACCCCGAGGGATTCGCGGAACTCATCGAATCGGCGGGGCGCCATGCATAAGCCGCTGGTGCTCGCCGTGCTCGACGGCTGGGGATGCAGTGCGTCGGACTACGGAAACGCAATCGCCGCAGCGAAACTCCCGCATTGGCGCGCATTCTTCGAAAAATATCCGTGGACGACGCTCGAGGCTTCCGGTGAAGCCGTCGGCCTCCCCAAAGGGATCATGGGCAACAGCGAAGTCGGTCACATGAACATCGGGGCCGGACGCGTCGTGCCGCAAGGCGTCGTGCTAATCGACGCAGACATTGCATCCGGCGCATTCGCCCGCAACGCAACGCTCCGCGCCTGCCTCGACCACGTGAAGGAGGCGGGATCGACACTGCACCTGATGGGATTGCTCTCCGACGGCCAAGTGCATAGCTCGATCACGCACCTCTTTGCGTTGATCGATGCCGCCGTCGCGGCCGGTGTTCGATTCGCCGTTCATGCCTTTCTCGATGGCCGGGACGTGCCGCCCCGCTCGGCCAAGGTCTACATCGACCAGCTCGAGGAAAAACTCGATGCGGCCGGCCGGCCCGGCTCGGTTGCATCGATCTCGGGGCGCTTCTACGCGATGGATCGCGACAAGCGTTGGGAGCGTACGGACGCGGCCTTCGACATGCTCACCAAAGGCGAGGCGAAATATCGCGAACCGGCCGCACTCGCCGCGCTCGACGCCGCGTACGAGCGTGGCGAAAGCGATGAGTTTGTCGTGCCGACGATCGTCGGTCAGGCGCGGAGCGTCGGTGACGGCGATGCGTGCATCTTCTTCAACTTCCGCCCCGATCGCGCGCGCCAGCTCACCCAACGATTCAACGAATACACCTGGAAGAACGGCTTATTCGCCACGATGACCAAGTACGAAGAGACGTTTCCCAATCCGGTGCTCTTCGGTCCGCGGCCGCAGTACGATACGTTTGGTGAGGTGATTGCCCGCGCCGGCCTTTCGCAGTTACGCCTCGCTGAAACGGAGAAATACGCGCACGTCACCTACTTCTTCAACGGTGGCCGTGAGGATGTGTTCCCCGGCGAAGATCGCGAACTCGTGCCGTCAGACCGGAGCGTACCGACCTACGATCTTGCTCCGGCGATGCGCGCTGCGGAGATCACCGACATTGCCGTGCGCGATATCGAGCAACACCGGCACGACGTTATCATTGTGAACTACGCCAACGCCGACATGGTCGGGCACACCGGCAAGTGGAAGCCCACCGTGGAAGCGGTCGAAGTGCTGGATAGCTGTCTGCAACGGCTGGCCGATGCCGTACTTGCTGCGGGCGGTCTCCTCGTAATCACCGCCGATCACGGCAACGCCGAGGAGAAGCTCGATCCGAGCGGCAATCCGCTAACCGCGCATACGACCAATCCGGTGCCGTTGATCCTCGTTTCGAATGACGTGCGCGGCAGGCTCGTGCCGGGCAAGCTCGGAGATATTGCGCCGACGCTGCTAGCGCTTGAAGGCTTGCCGGTTCCCGAGGCCATGACTGGAGTGAACGTGTATGATCGATCGCCGATCGCCCAACGATAAGCTCCTCGCCGTTGATGCGTCGCGCATCCAAGAGGCGGTAAGCGGAAAGCTCGACGTCGCAATCGTGCTCGGCAGCGGCCTCTCATCGGCATTCCGCGAATCGTTCAGACACGTTTCTATTCCTTACGACTCGCTGCTCGGCATGCCGGTTGCTACGCTACGTGGCCATGCGGGCGAGGTGCTCGTCGGCAACTTGCGGGGCAAGAACGTTGCGGCATTCGCCGGCCGCGTACACCTGTATCAGGGATTCTCGCCGTCGCAGGTGACGACGAGTGTGCGGCTAGCCTACGCGGCGGGCGCGCACATGATGATTCTCACCAACGCGGCCGGTTCGCTACGCGACGATCTCGAGCCGGGCGACATCATGATGCTCAAGGATCACCTCAATCTCACCGGGCGCAACCCCCTCATCGGCTGGCCCTTTGAGAATCCATTCCTTGATATGGCCGATGCGTACTCGGGGCGGCTGCGCGCGATCGTGCAGTCGGTCGCTGCGCCGGCACACCGCCTGCGCGAGGGTGTGTATGCGGGCGTGCAAGGTCCGAACTACGAGACGGTAGCCGAAGCGAACTATCTGCGCACGATCGGCGCCGACGCAGTGGGCATGTCGACCGTGCTCGAGACGATCTTCGCGCGGTTCTTGAGCATGGGTGTGCTGGCGTTCAGCATGATTACGAACGTCGTCGCTACCCCGGGCACGAGCCATATCGACGTGACCGAGCAAGGGGTCCGCACCGGCCCCATCCTGGCCGACCTTATATCCAAGTTTTTAGATAAAATTTAGGACCCTCTCATATTTGGTCAAGGCGCCTGTCAGGAAACGCAGGCATACTCGTGCTCAAGAGGGGGCATGATGTTCAAAAACCTGAGAACCGCGGCGTCCGACGAAGTGATCCTGGCCGAGGCCCTGATCTACTTCGTGTTCATTGGGACAGCCACGCTGATTGCGACCCTCGCCTCCCAGCTGATCAGATAGACCGCACGATCATCACGCGAATCCCCGTTGGGCCGTACGGCACGTCGGCGCGCAAGCCGACCTGACCGTTGACTAGCGGCGCCGGAATTGCCGCCGAGTTCGCGCCGTAGAGCACGTACGGCAGGGCGTTCGCCCCAAACAGATTGTCGGCAGAGATCTGAATCGCCGTATCACGCGCGACCGGCTGGCGTAAGGTTGCGTGCCCGACGAAGTATGCCGGGACGTTGAACGTATTATTCGAGCCGTAGTACGTGATCCCGAGTTCGGCGTACTGGCCCCACGAACCGCGACGGTGGATACCGGCATAACCCATCGAATAGGCCTCGCTCTTGTTCGAGATGCCGTTGTAGCCGGTCCCGTTTCCGTAATAATTGACGCCGGGAACGACCGCGAGATTCGTCGTGTACGGGCCGGCAGCGGTAAGGTAGAAGTTGCCGGAGATGTTGTAGGCATAGGCGCGCGCCAAGTCGCCGGCGATCGTGTAGCCGTAGCCTACCGGCGGATCGTAGCGCAGTGCGGCTTCAACGCCCTGATATCGGCTCTGGGCGAGATTTTCGTTTGTGCTCACGTAGACCGGATACGCAACGCCTTGGTATGTGAAGGTCGTTCCCGAATCGCTGACAGCGGTTGCGAATTGATTCCAGATATTCGTGAGATAGGTGTCGACCGACACGATCATGCCGTTGTGAAGACGCGCGTCGCTGCCGAGGTCGTAGGCGAAGGCCGTCTCGGGCTTGAGCGTTCCGGAGTTCTGCGAAATCGTATAGGTGCCGTTGGTTGGAGCGCCGAGCTCTGCCGGTGTCGTCGTGTTGCTGTCGATCAACGAACCGTACGGCGGCGCAACCGACGAGCCGGCAGAGAAACGAATGGCGAGGTCGGCATCGGGACGATAGACGAAGCCGAGACGCGGATCGTCGTGGGTCGTCGTCGTGGTCGTGAAACTAAAAACGTTCGGCAGTGTGCCGGTCGGCGTATACGTCGAACGATAAATATTGTAGTAGTTGGCAAGTGTCAACTGCGCTTTTGCGCCGATCTGCAACACGCCGCGCACGAGATAGTTGCTGAAATCCTGACGCGTGCCGGGCGCAATGGTATATTCCGTCACGGGCGCGCCTCCGACAACCGCAACTTTGTACGAGTCGGTAAGCATCGTGTCGGTGTCGTAGGCAAGGCTGAGCAAATCCTCTCCCGCGAAGGGATGATCGTACTCGAAGGAGCCCCCGCGCAGATAGTCGTGGTCGCCCATGCTGTTCGTATACGCATTGGCAGCCGGAATCGTTACGTCGGCTGTCTGTCCGGTGAAGGCCGTGCTCGTCGCGCCAAGCTTTGCCGTTCCGTAAAGTTGCAGCGGAACGGTGTACGTGGCGAGCGGATTGCTCGAATCGGAGTAGGTGGGACGCTCGAGCACGGCGCTATAATAGCGCGCGAGCACGGTGTCGTTCCCGATTCCGGAGCGTAGCTCGCTCTCGAACATCGGCTCGTTGTCGTAGGTTGTCGTGTTGGGCAGCGTCGTCGTGTTGTTCAACAGGAACAGCCCACCGTTGGTTAACGGTGTTCCCGCCGCGTTAAACGAGAGTCCGGGCGTGAACGTTGAATAGAGTTGCGTCAAGCTCGACGCCGGGCCGTCGTACTGTCCCTGGATACCGATGTATCCCGCCGTCAGTGTCGTCGTGTTCGAAAAGTGATAGGCGAGCTTGGCGAGTTCGCCGTTGCTTTGATAGTCCGACGTAACTTGTTGGCAACACGCAACGAGCGTCGTGTATGCGTTGGTCGGGTTGCTTTTCGTATAGGATCCCGGCACCGGGTACGGTCCACTGTAACCCGGCGGGGCAGTCGAGCTGGTAGTTGAGCCCGAGATCGTCGTACCGTTGATCTTAGTTCCCGATGGAAGCGTCACGTAGGTCGGATAGTTGTTGAGCGGACCGGCGGTGCCGCTGCGCACGAGCGACACGAGATAGCCGAGCTTGCCGTTGAACAGCGTATCCGAAAGGCGCAACTGGAAGAATGAACCGGATTGATTGTCAAACCCGGCGATCACCGTATCGTGCGGGGTCAGCGTCGGCTGGCCCGTGACAAAATTCAGCGTTCCGCCGATGCCGTAATTGATCTCGTTGGCGTATGCCGTCGGGCCTTTGACGACTTCGACGTCGGAATAGAGCAGCGAGTTAACGAGCATCGTCGGATAGTCGCCCTTGCCGCCGTTGATCAACGGAAAGCCGTCGACGTACGTTGCTTTCTCGTAGTCGAGTGCGCCGCGGAGATTGGGCGAGGTGATCGATCCCGGTGCGGCGGCATTCGCACTATCGGGTCGTGCCGAGACGACGCCCGGAATTTGATCGAGCACGTGACCGATCGTCAATGCTCCCTGATTCACGAAGGCTTGTTGTGAAAGCGTCTGAATCGCCGACGCGCTCGTGTTGAACGCTCCGCCGGCGCTCGTCTGCACCGACGCGATCTGCCGCATCGTGTCGAGCGACCGCGGGACGAGCGTCACGGCGAGCGGCGCTGCGCCGGGAACGGTTACACCGCCATAGGTCCAGGTGGTAAAGCCGCCTTTGGTCACCGTAACGTTGTAGGTACCGGCGGGCACGCTCGCAATCGTAAATGCACCCTGCGCGTCGGTCGTGACTCGCGCCGCGCGATCGGGGTAAACGTACACGTCCGCACCGGCAATCGGCGCGCCTGCGCCGTTACGAACGGTACCAGTGATCGTTCCGCCCGTCTGCGCTTGTGCGCGTGCGAGGGTGCCCACGACGAGGGTAACGATCAGCAAAAGCCGCACTAGATGCTTCGTGCCCATACGATTCTGGTTTGCCTTCCTTCTGTTGTGCTGCAGTCCGCTCTATGCCAACGCGGCTACGACACTTGTCGTAACCGTGAGCGACGAATACGGTCAGCCGATTAGCGCCGCGCAGGTCGTGCTCGCTTCGACCCCGGTCCAACGCGGTACAACGGATGCGCGTGGAAACCTTCGCCTGACGCGTCCACCCGCGGGAACATACGCACTGCGCGTGACCGCTACCGGTTTCCGAATCTTCTCGCAATCCCTCCGGCTGAACGATCAAAAAGCCGTCAACATTTCGCTCGAGCGCTCGGCTGGTGCATTTCACGTCATCGGCTCGGTCACGGGACACGCCAATACGCCGTTCAATGCCACGCCGGTTGCACAGCACGTGTATCCACGCGAGGCCTATCGCGATCAAGGCCAGCCCGATGTGACCAGCGTGCTGAATCAAACGCCCGGCGCCTTCGCGCTGACCAGCACGAGCACCAATACGGCGACGCCGCTCTCTCCCGCGTTCGCCTCGGTCCGCAATGGGCTGCCATTTGAAACGCCGGTCCTGATCGACGGGGAGCCGATTCTCACCCCCAGCGGCACGCTCGATCTGAGCCTCCTGCCGACCTATGTGCTGCAGGAGGTCGAGATCGTAAAAGGCGCGGGCGACGTCGCCGGCGCGGGTGGCGGCGCCGGCGGAGCGGTGAACTTCCGCACCGCCGAACCCACGCTCGGCCAGCGCGGCACGTTCGAAACCGAGGGCGACTCGCAGGGCGGCTCGTTTACCGATCTCGCCTACGACGGCACCCAGCCCGGCGGGGTGCTCGCGTATGCAAGCATGCTCTCCGTCGACGGTTCGCCATGCTGCGACAGCGATCCGAGTGACTACGCCCGCAAAGCGGTGTTGATCAAGTTGCGTGAAACGCCGTCGACGGGTGTCTCGATCACCGAAACGGCGCTCAATGTCGTGCTCAACCGCTCGCTGGATTCGATCTACGGCTTGAGTGGATTCGGCTACGAGCATCTCACCTTCGCCGACGTGGCGGCATCGGTCGATCGCGGCGGCGACGCGTTCTCGTTGCGCACGTTTCTCGCGCAGACACAAACCGGCACGGTCTCACCGAACGTTCTGCCGCAACCGACCGACGGCGAGTACGGCGTGACGCTCGGCTGGCAGCACACGAGCGGCAAGCTCGCCTTCGACACGAGCGGACGCGTGGTTAACGAAAGTCTTCTGGGCGTCAACGCGTACCAAACGCAATCGAGCCTGGACGAGAACCTCACCTACAAACCGAACGCCCGCGACGAACTCGATCTCTCGGGCGCGTTGAACGCGTATAACACTACCGCCGGCACGGTCGATGGTCCAAGCGCGCGCATCGCTTACGCGCACACGCTGCATACCGGACTTGCGGTGCGCGCCTCGTACGGAACAAGCGCGGTCGCGCCGCCGCTGGAGGCAATCGTTCCATATGTGTCGGCGCCGTTTCCGACGACGAGTTCGGTGACCTCGATCGAACGGGCGACCGGCGGCGATTTCGGGCTCGAGTGGCGGTTACACGGGAACACCACGACGTTCTCCGCCGGTCTCTATCACAACAACACACAAAACGCTTACGCCTACAGCCTCGGAAGCTGGTACAACGGGCCACCGATGGTCGAGAGCGGCGCCGAGTTCAGCTTGCAGCAGTTCAAGCGCGTCGGTATGGGCTTCATTGCCGCGCTCCAGCTACCGCGCACCTACGTCTGGGGTGCGACCGGCGGCACGCTATACGGCGCGCAAAATCTCGGCTACGGGGCGATCGCACCGTTTCGTATTCCGTACGCGCAGGGCTACGCCGAGATCAGCTACAAGTGGCCGCGCGGCTCGCGCGCCTCGATCGGCGCGCTCTATGTCGGCTCGAACAACGCCTACGGCGCACCGGCGTTCGCGACGCTCAACAGCAATCTCGAAATCTCGCTCGGCGGGCGCGCGAAGCTGCAATTCTCGGCCGAGAACCTCACGAACCAGCTAGCCAATCGCGCACCGATCTTCGGGCCGGTCCCGCAGTACGGGCTCGTGCCGTTCACCCTCCGCTTTATGTTCCGTCAGTCGTTCGGCACCGGCTCACTCTACGAACACTAATCCGCCCACGTTGGTAACCAAAGTCGTTGTTGCCAATGTGACTGTAGAATCGGGATTGACGAGAGAATCGGGAAGAAATAGATGAACGCGAGCGCAACCAGCGCGAGATAACCGACGACGATCCAGCGCGCCGCCTTGAGATCCCAGCCACGCATGCGTTCAAGTATCCACTGCATCATCACCGTATTGCAGATCGCGATGAGCGGAATGTTCACGTAAAAGTGATACAAAAAGGCGATGCGCGGCGAGAACGCCCACGGCACCCACTGCAAGAGATACGCCAGCACGACGAGCGCGTACCCGCGATTGCGCCGCATGAATGCCAGCACGCCTACCAGGGGTACCGCGATGAGGCCCGGCCAAAGCAGGAGTGGGTTCGGCATCGAGTAGATCATCGCGGCCGTGCAATTTGGACACGTACCTCCGTACTCGGCTGAATAGAGCAGCGGCCGTAACTCGAGCGGCCACGTCCACCACGCCGAGGCATACGGATGCGTAGCCTTCAAGGTGGCGTGATACATAAACGCATTACGTTGCATCTCGACGATGTCGCTAACGGTATAGGGCCGCGGCGGCAGCGTCTGCAAATCGCGCAGACCGATAAAGTGCGGGATGTAGGCGAGCGCGTAGACGATGCCGATGCTACCGATAACCGCTGTAGCCACCAGGTCGACCGGAAACGGCGACGCACGCCGTGCGCTCCACGCGCGAATCGAGGCGTAGGCAATCACAACCGCGGCAACACCGTAGGCCATCACGCCGTACCACTTGCTCGCAACCAGCAACGCGCCGGCAACGGCAAACGCAACGAGCCACCTGGCCCCCGGCGGGCGCTCGCGCAAGAGTCGATACGCGGCGTAGATGCTCGCCGAAATCACGACGAGCAGGACGATGCGCGCGGCGAGGGTCTCGCCGCGAAAACGTATGAAGACCACGAGCGCGGCGATGGCCAAGCTCACACCGAACTCGAGTAGACGCTCGGCCCACGAACGGTGCCCGAGCGGCTGCGCCGGCGCCTCGACCACCGCATCCCAGTAGCGGCAGAACGCATAGAGCGTCAACATCGAGAAACAAACGACGAAGGCTTCGGGTGTCGCGATACGTGATTGCACGTAGTGCATGCCGTCCAAGCCGAAAAGGATCGCGGCGTAGGCGGCAAAGACCGTCGAACGCGTAATTCTTTTAGCGAGTAGAAAGCAGATCGGAACCGCGATCGCTCCCGCGAGCACGTTGAGGAAACGCCACCCGTAGGACGTATCGCCGTGCTGCAAGCCCCCGAAGAGGATCACCGAGAGCGTGATCAGCAGTTTCGTGACCGGCGGATGCGTGTTCTCGTAGATATAGCGGCGCTGCAGATACTCCTCGGCCGCGCGCGCGAAATAGACTTCGTCGAAGATCTTGCCCGGCGGCACCCAGTAGCGCACGAAAAGCAGCACGAACGACGCGATGCCCAGAGAAAGCGCGACTACGGCATCGCGAGCGCGTTGCGAGAGCGCGATCACGTGGCTTGGGGTGCCGGCGCCGGAACGGGCAGAGCAGCCACCGCCGGCGGATACGCCGCGCGGGGTCCATATCCGCCGGCAAACAGCGCGATCAGCGCCACAAGCGCTGCACCGGACAACATCGAACGCGCGCGTCGGCGTTCGCGCGACCGAAGAGCGGCGGCCGCGCGCGCACGCACGCGCTCGATCGCAAAAGACGGCGTGGTGACGTCGAGCGCGCCGTTCAGCGCGCCGCGAAGATCAACGGGCATCGAAGAGCACCTCGGCAAGGGGTTGCGGGCGGTGCGATGCGAGCAATGTTTCAAGCCGCCGTCGCGCGCGCGCAAGGTGGTAGCGCACGGTTGCATCCGGAATCCCGACAATGGCAGCGATTTCGCGGCTGTTCAGCTCGGCATAGTAGTGCAGCGCGACGACCGCGCGTTCACGGGGCAAGAGTTCACCGAGCGCGCGCAGTACGTCCAGGCGCACGAGCGCATCGGTAAGCGTTGAGGCCGACGCCAACGTGCGGGGGTCGAGCGCTTCGTGCGAGGGCGTCCGTCGTTCGATGGCAAGCGCCTCGCGAACGACGAGACGGTAGAACCACACGCCGAACGCGCGGCACGACCGCAACTGCCCGATGGCCAGCACGACGCGCGCACACGCCTCTTGCGCCGCGTCCTCGGCCGCCATCGGGTGACGCAGGATCGAGAGCGCGATGCGGTAGGCGTGCGGCCAGGCCGCGGTAAGCAGCGTTTCGAGCGCCGTCGCATCACCGGCTTGCGCCGCAGCGATCGCCTCGCCGTCCTCCCCCCACGCGTGCATTCTCGCCATCTTCATACTAGAGGCGGCGACTCCCTCAAGTGTTGGCCGGCGGCGCCCGGGTTACGATCGCGAGTCGAGAGGAAAACGGCTAATTCAGCGACCGCGATCGTCTTCTACGGCGGGATTCACGGGAAGGTGCTATTCCACGCGGTAACTTCCGCTCGGATCGATCGAGACGCGAGCGCCGCTGACGAGCGCGCTGCGCACGCGATGATCCCAGAAGGTGAGGATCTTCACGATCACCGGGCGTAAGCGCGCGACGATCTCGCGTGCGCGCTGGGAGAGGGTGACAGCGTCACGCGCCCACTTCGGATGATCGCGCGGCAAGAGCGAGCTTTCCGTCTCGCTCTCGGCTACCGGCGCAACCATCGCTTCGGTTGCAATGGCTGCCGCGTGCGGCTGCGCGGCGTGCGCGCGGCCCTCATCGGCGTCAATGCGTCGCAGCATCGATGTTCCCGAGAGCTTTGCGCAGCTTGCGCATGGCGACGAGGTGCAGTTGTGAAGCACGCTGCGGGGAAATGTTCATGCGCCGTCCTACTTCACGCAGCGACCATGCGCCATAGTAGTGTTCGCGGACGACTTGGCGTTGACGCGCGGGGAGCGCATCGACGGCGGCACCGATCGCTTCGCACTCACTGCGCGCTTCAATCAAGTTCGCCGGATCGTTGCTCCAGTCGCGTTGCACGTGCTCGCCTTCGGGAAGCGGGCGGTCGAGGGAAAGCGGAACACCGAGCGTTGCCGCGGCGCTGGCGCGAATAAAGCCCGGCCGTCGCTGCTCCATCTCCGCTAATGTCGGAATGCTTCCGCGCTCGCCCGCGAGCTGATAACGCTCGAGTTCGCCATCGCGCATCGCACGGCGCG
>Ga0335074_10007549_pt1 | contig 15071 bp, 13 predicted proteins | sample Lox_Sample_23_FD_206715 | JGI IMG/M metagenome (GOLD analysis project Ga0335074, IMG submission 206715) | Soil microbial communities from Loxahatchee National Wildlife Refuge, Florida, United States - Lox_Sample_2.3 | ecosystem: Environmental > Terrestrial > Soil > Wetlands | place: USA...
CGGCGATGCGATCGGGGCCGGCGGCGCGATCCTGGTCCGCCATGAACTGCAACGTGCGCGACAGATCGGCCTGCACGAATTTTTCGCCCGCTTGCGGCACGCGGCCATTGGGCAGGAAGATCGCGGTGTTGGATTGCCAACGCCGGTACTCCTGCTCGTGCGATGCAATTGATGCAGCCAGCAGGGGATAGGTGGCAAAACCTTCAGCGGCGAAGCGGATGGCCGGTGCGGCGACATCGGCGAAGCGCAACGTGCCATGGCGGCGCAGCGCACTGATCCAGGCATCGGGCGCGGCGGGGACGACGGTGCGCAGCACGCCGTCGGGGATTTTTCCCCTGTGCTCGCGCATGAACAAATCGGCTGGCAGCGACTTCGGCCACCAGCCGAGGCCCGCAATGCTTTCCACCGTGCCGTCGGCAAGACGGATGATGATCGGCGCCACGCCGGCAACGTTCACCAGGTCCGGTTGCAGCACGCCCAACGCGATGCCGGCCGCACAGCCGGCGTCGATCGCATTGCCGCCGGATTCGAGGATGGAGAAGGCCGCGGCGGCGGCAAGATAATGGCCGGCGGACACGGCGTGGCGCGTGCCGCAGATGGTGGGGCGATGGGACATGGCGGGCGCTCCCTGCTGGTCGCCAGGCAGCGTGGGGCAAACTGCGCCGAAAGAAAACCTCTCCGGCAAAGCGACACCTCTCCGGCAAAGCGGGGCTGAGATGACCGAAGGCGCCGAGGGCGGGCGATCGGGTCGGTGCTTTGCACATTTTTTTTACGCGTCTGGCGCATCGGATTTATCGACGACCAGGTACGGCCGTGAAGACAACATTGACCAATCGCTACCAAAACTGAATCGCCGACCGGCGCTTCACTCGACCGGTGCTTCACCCCACCGGCGCCTCAAAAGAGACCGCGACGCGGTAATCGTCGCCGGCGCCGCTTGTGCATAGTTGTGACCTGGACCGCAAGGTCACGATTTTTCATTTATCGCAACCAGGCGTTGGCCCAGCCTCTTCAAACAGGCTGGCCTGCTCCTTGACGCCGCCAGGACTCCCAAGTCATTCCGCCGCCAATCGCGCGTCCACCGCGAATTCCTTGATCGATACCCGCCAGTGTATGCGGTCCTCCTCCGGAGGATAATCGCCGGCCGCACGGTGATAGGAGCAGCGGTTATCCCAGATCACGATGTCGCCGACGCGCCATTGATGGCGGTATTCAGCGTCCGGCTGGATCATGTAGGTTTCCAGCTCTTCGATCAGGGCGTCGCTTTCCGCGGTTTCCAATCCTTCGATCGCGACGATCTTTCCCGGGTCGTAATACAGCGATTTGCGGCCCGTCTCCGGATGCGTGCGGACGATCGGGTGCAGCACCGGGTGCCAGTCGCGATCCTCGGGATTCAGCAACGCCGTCTTCCTCTGCCGGCCACCATAGGTGAATGCACCGTTGCGGCCTTCCAGCCGCCGCTTCAACTGGTCCGGCAGCGCCTCATACGCCGCATACGCGTTGGCAAACAGCGTATCGCCGCCGCGGCTGGGAATCGCCAGCGCATAGAGCTGCGTGGCCTTGAACGGATCGGCGTCATAGGCGCCGTCGGTATGCCATCCTTCCGCGCCGCGGCGGTAGATCGCCTGGTCCAGCCTGCCGTCCGCATCGAACTTGTTGATGCCCAGCAGGGTGATTTCGGGAATCTGCGGGTGGCGCGTGGACTTGGACGGATGCGGCACCACGATGCCGAAACGGCGGCTGTAGCGCAGGAAGTCCTCGATCGTGAGATCCTGGTCGCGCACCACCAGCACATTGCGTTCCAGCCAGGCCTGATAGATTGGCGCGAACTCCGCATCGTCGAGCGTCTTTACGTCGACGCCGGTGACCTCGACGCCGATCTGCGGTCCCATGGGGCGGATATGCACGGCTTGCTCCTCCCGGCTTCCGTGCGGGAGTGTCGAAGGGTTCATGCCGCATGGCAAGGCCGCGACAGCGTCCGCCGCTGCCTCAGGATGCGGCGCGGTACGGCGTGATCTCCCGTACCAGCCACGTGCCGCCCCGCGCGCGGCACGCCGTGCCGAGCAGATCATAATGCCGTTCCGCCACCACGATCTGCTCGCGGAACTCACGGCACCAGCCCAGCTTCGCCGAGCGCTCCGTCAGCACCGGCTCGATGGTACCGCTGGCGCCGCTCGACGGATCGCGCCACGAATCGCTCGAATTACTGCTCTGTGTTTCCAACGCATGCTGGATCGCGGCGGTACGCTGTTGCAACGCCGCGTTCGACAGCGGTGGCGCGCCGGGTGCGTAGTGTACCAGCAGGATACTGCGCGGCGGGCCGTCGCCGACCTGATCGTCGCGGCGTACAAAGTATCCCACCGACGGCGCGTAAAAATAGGTGCGGTGGAGTGCCTGCATGGTGTCGGCGTCTTGCGCGGTGCAGTCCACGCGGATTGTGTCAAACCCTCCAGCGGGCGTATCGGTGCGCGAGCGGCCGCGCACAATGCATTCGCCGGTTTCCTGCGCCTCACCGGGCAATGTATCGGTGCCCGATTGCTGCGTCACCGCGAAGATCGCCTGCTTGCCTGGGACCAGCGGGAAAAGATCCGCGCTGATGACCTGGCGGCGGATCGTGTGGCCGTCCGCGGTGACCGCGAGCGGTGGCAGCAGAACGTCACGCGTGGTGACGACCGGGGCGCCGTCGTCGCGCCAGGACACCATGTCGCCTTCGCTGCCGATCACGGTACGGACACTGCCATCGTCGAAGCTGTAGGTGTCGCCAATACCATAACTCGGCAGCGGCACGGCGGCCCATTGGCGACCGCCGCCGCAGGCCGCGAGCGCGAGTGGCGCGAACAGCAACAGAACGGTGGGCGACCAGCGCATGGATGCAATGTGCAGCGGAAGAGCGTGCCCGTGCAGCCAACCCGTCGTGAACGAGGCCGTTCTGCGGGAACAGTACCGCGAGACGAACCGTTTCGGGCGGCGGGGTGGAACCTCGTGGGGAGCGGGTGCGATGACTCTGATCGAACACGAGGGTGCGTTGGTCCGGCGCCGCGGACTGCTACGGACCTGCGGCGGCGTGCTGGTGCTAGGTCCGACGCTGTTTGGCGCCTTTGCGTTGAATAGCGTGACGGCCCGCGCGCATGGCGGTGGCGGCGCGGCGGGCGGTGCCGCGGGTGGCGCGGCCGGCGCCGCGGGTGGCGCAGCCGGAGCAGCGGGTGGTGCCGCGGGTGGCGCGGCCGGTGCCGCCGGAGGCGCCGCGGCTGGCGCAGCCGGCGCGGCTGGGGGCGCAGCGGGTGCTGCGGGTGGTGCTGCCGGTGCTGCAGGTGGTGCTGCCGGCGCTGCAGGAGGTGCAGCGGGCGGGGCGGCGGGCGGCGGTGCCGGCGCTGCGGGTGGTGCCGGCGGCGCGGCGGGCGGTGGTGCCGGTGCGGCGGGCGGTGCCGGTGCGGCGGGCGGTGCCGGCGCGGCGGGCGGTGCCGGCGCGGCGGGCGGTGGTGCCGGCGCAGCCGCCGGTGGCAGTGGCGCAGCCGCCGGTGGAGATCCCGGAACCGCGGCTGGGGCACCGGCTGCGGAAAATGGCGGTGGTGCAGGCGGCACCTACAATCAGGGACCCACCGCTGGCTTGCCGCGCTCGGCGCCGCCACCAAACTTGTTTGGCCCGGGCGGAACCGTTTTGACCCCGAGCCAGGAGCGCCGCGCCATCCAAAGCGGCTGGTCGCGGTAGCTCAACGCGCCGGCGGTGCGGACGTGAGCGAACGGGCGTGGGAATGGCTGGGCCGGGCGTGATCCGGCCCCTATATGCCGCGGAGGCAACCGGGCACCGCCATGAACTACCGCCACGCCTTCCACGCCGGCAGTTTTGCCGACTGCATGAAGCACGCGCTGCTGGTCTGGCTGATCGACGCGCTGCAACGGAAGCCGGCCCCGATCTTCGTGCTGGACACGCATGCCGGCGCCGGCCGCTATGACCTGACCGCCGGCCCGGCCCAGCGCACCGGCGAGTGGCGCCAGGGCATCGGCCGCCTGATCGAGATGCCGCAAGCGGCACTCGGCCGCTATCTCGGTTTGATCCGCACGCTGGGCCTGTATCCCGGCTCGCCGGCGCTGATCCGCGCCATGCTGCGCCCGGAAGACCGCCTCGCCTGCTGCGAATTGCAGCCAGACGATCTGTTCGAACTGCGCCGCCGGTTCGCCAGGGATTCGCAGGTTGCGGTGCATCAGCGCGACGCCCGGGAAGCGCTGGCGGGCCTGCTGCCGCCGAAGGAGCGGCGCGGCCTGGTGCTGATCGACCCGCCCTTCGAGAACGCCGGCGAGTTTTCCGACGTTGCCGCCGGTCTTGCCACGGCGCAGGCGCGGTTCCGCGCTGGCGTGCTGGCCGCCTGGTATCCGATCAAGCACCGCGCGCCGGTGCGCGGCTTCCACACCGCCATGCAGCAGACCGGCATCCGCGACATCGTCGCCGCCGAGCTTTGCCTGCGCGAGCCGCTGCTGCCCGACCGCCTGAACGGCTGCGGCCTTCTGGTGGTGAACCCGCCGTACCGTTTCGAGCAGGAGGCACAGCCGATCTTGCAGGCGCTACTGGAACGGCTGGGTCGGAATGAACGCGGCGCGTACCTTGCCGTTACGAGGATCGCAGCCGAATGAATGCGCATGGCTGAAACAACGGTTGTGGGCGGAACCCAGAAGTCACTCTCGACATTTCTTACTCTAGATCGTTTAATGGCCACATGCCACCTGGATAGCCTTCTTCAGACCCTTGGATGGGGACAGCAATGTATTGGAACGCAGCAAGCGATGAACACGAAGCGGAGTTGCGGGCTCAATTGTTTCGTATCGTTGATCCATTTCCTACTGTCCCTCCTGCACTTCTATCGTCCGCAGAAATTGCGGACTACGCGCGCGTGACGGCGATGCTCTTCCCTTTCTTTCCCACTCGCGACCGGCTCAAGGGAGCTTCTTATGAAGTCCAACCAGGGGGACGATACACCTACTGGGACGAAAGCGGACGAATCGTTCAAGAGCAAATTGGCGCATCGGGCACCTACAATCTCAGAGCAAATTCTATTACATTCGTCCAACTGGAATCTAAATTTTTCCTTCCGGATTATATCGCGGCTCGTTTCAATCTGCGGATAAAGCATGTTCATCGTGGGATTTTACTGGGTACAGGCCCTCTCGTTGATCCAGGATTTAAGGGAAATCTGCTCATACCCCTCCATAACTTGACATCAGATGATTACGAGATTTCAGGCAATGAAGGGTTAATATGGGTTGAGTTCACAAAAACGTCTTGGAGACCATCAATGGGTTCTCGTTATATTGAGGACCAAATTTCTGACAGGCTTGGCAAATTTTTTTCGATACCTCGTGACAAGACAGATCTCCCTCCAGAAACCTACTTCCAAAAAGCCAATGGGGGAATGCCAATAAGAAGTTCCATCCCTGACGCCATTCGTGTTGCTCGTGAAAACTCAGACCGGGCGCGAGAATCTGCCAATCTGTCGGAGACGAATGTGAAAGATGCGCGGCGTGAAACCGAAAGGATTTCGAGGAGGTTTCGTAACTTAGGACTTGCTGGCTTCTTCGGCGGCCTGATTGCCTTGGTCGCTATACTGGTGGGCTTGTGTACGGCCATGATTTCGGTTTCACAAAGCGTTCAGACTACACATACACTTGCGGCGGCAGTTCAGAGCACTGCGGATAAGGCTAAATCGTCCGGTTCTGACGCGTTGGCTCTTGCAAAGAGTAACAGGGATGACCTTGTAAAGATCAGGAACATGAATGCGACGGAGGAGCGGCTCGCCTCAGCAGAAGCGAGCAAAATAGATGCTTTACAGAAGCAAATTGACAAGGTTGTGTCGGAGATGGACCAAGCAATCAAGACATTGGACGCTACAGTGCCGAGGCCGACGGGGAAGCGCAAATAGCAAAGTTCATTATGTCACGACTCTCTCTTTCTTCGTTTTAATCATTTCACTAGGACCTACACCGACGTAATCAATCCTATGCCGTATCTCAGTTTCGACGTAGTGTACAAATGCCTCTGCCTTTCTTGTGAGTGTGCCCTGTAGTACTGCGGCATCGACATAGTCAAGGTGGTTCAAGACGATGCGATCGGGTCGGTTGGCATCAATGGCTCTTCGTACCAGAAACGGATCAAACATTCCAACCCGGCGGATCCGTTTGGTGACCGTTGTCAGCTCCGGCGTCCACGAGGTGAGGCCAGCACCCGTCGCCACAGCCTCCCAGGTTGTCTCTTGGTACAGCGGGCCTGAATCGCCGGCCACTCTTATCGGATGGCACCTAATGACTAGGATTACGTCGTCAACGTCCCGTGGGCTCAGGCCAGCTTCCGACAAAAATCCGGCTGCTGTGGTATCTCGGCTTGTCACCTTTGGCCAATGGCCACCCTGTAGAATTGATAAGCCAAACCCTTGGGTTCCTTCAATCACCACTCTCTTACCGTTGTCCAAGATGGCTCGTAACATGCCAGTCGTGTCTTCTTTGACGAATGGCGCCAGCGAGGCCACGTCTCCCGCCTGCACCGATTGTAATTTGAGACTCGCAGCGCCTCTACCAACCATTGCCAAAACCGCTGCGCCGGTGCCCGACTCTGTTGAGCCAATCTGAGCATTAAGTCTGCTAGCCCGTTCCCATTCCTTGTGATCTGCTGTTATAACGCGCGCATATTGGCTGATTGCTACCTTTTCTTGTGTCAATCCAAGCTCTTTAACTTCTTTGTCAAAGATCTCCAAGTCAATGTAAGCCCCAGGGGGCAGCACAGTTAGAACTTCGCCATCTGTCGATCCAGCTGGAATTTGACGCAGCGCATGCACCCTTCCGTCCCGTCCCACAGAAGTGTGACCTGAGTTGGTGCCTCCTACTCGTACCACAGCAGCCACAGTGGCATCCGCCCGAACGACTTCGAGAGCGACTTTACCTTTGCCCTCCGAGCCAAACTGGCCGCCTACAACGATAGAGACGGGCATTCCTGTCCATTCCTTAGCAAGAATCTCCGCAAAACTTGTCGGACTCGAACTCCGAGCTGATCGGTATCACCAATATTGTCTAGAACGACGTTGGCCACTTGGCTGAGCTGCGGGATCTCAGCCTCGACTGGCGCATTCTCTAAATCGCAGAATGACGGTCCGTCCGGCTGATCTCGCAGATAGCGAAATTCCCGAACGTCATCAGGAGTGGCGACGTGAATATGGAGGAACCTTGACCCGAACCGCTCGACCAAGAACGCGTGATCTTCGAGAAAGCGTAACCCGTCCACCACGATAAGCTCCCGATCTCCGATCCGCCTAAGCGCTTGCTCCGCGAGCCACCTCTGTCCGTTGCTATGATGCAGCTCCATCCCGACGACCTGTCGCAACCGTCTATCTGGGATCAATCCCCTCCGCTGGATTTCATCATCGACGACGAGGCTATAGCGCGTGTAAGCAAAGCCCTCTCCCTCTAGAATCCTTGCCGTGGTTGTCTTGCCCGCGGCGATTTTTCCGCTCACTCCCACGACGATCGGACCATGCTTCGCCAGCAGATCTGGGATCACCAGAGGATCTTCGGATGGTCCAGACAAAGCCTCAAACTTTCCTGCCAGAAAGAAAGATCCAACCAAGGCCGACGTGATCGCATCCAGCTCATCATGCGTGACGACCTCTGTTGCAAATGCCCCTCTGACGCCGAACCCGACCAGTCCTTGCCTGAGAAATTCCATCCCCGCCCCCTTACGCGGGATTCTCATGATATCCTGAGCAGCGCCAGGGTAACTCTCGATAACCGGCATGCCAATGCTACGAAACTGTCTCGCAAGCCGCATTCCCCGCTCGGTCAGCCGTTGCATGCTGGGCAACAAGCATGGGTAAACATTGATGCCTCGACGCTTCAACTCACGCTCGCATTGCCGCATGATGCCAAACGTTGCCCGGCCAGGATCGTCGTCGGTAACGCGAGTACGTCCAAACGGAAGCGACAATGGCGAGTCGATCGATATCAGGTCGGGCTTTGCCGACACAGTGCGCTCAATGATCTCTTTGTCGCTGCCAACCATCGCCGTTTCCGCGTGGTCCCCGCGGAGTGCGCACCAGCCCGATGGCCGCTCTTCGGAACCGGTCAGGTCGATGCCAACGACGGTCGCGGCCTCCGCGGGAGACTGTCCGAAAAGCCGCTGGAATGTGTTGAGAGGCCGGTTCAATCTAGTCGGGCATGGTAATTCTCTGCCGATGTCGGCGCCCTGCTCCTCGGGGAGCACGCCGAAGCGTGGCGGACAGAACCAGAAGTCAGGATCAGTGATCAGGCGGTTCAATACCTCGTCTAGAAGCCAACACATCCCTAAAACGTCGCACCGATTATATTCGATTAATCTCCTGAGCGAGTACCGGTCTCCCCGGAGGTATCGATGCCATAGCAGTACGGCCTCTGCGCCGTCCACTTCTTGCACTTCTCCCCGCAGATCAAGCTTCAGCTCTCGCTCAATCGCCTTCTGGCCTCCTGTCAGCTTCGCGCGGCGCGCAAGGTACCGCAAATCAGCATGGAGTCCGGGAAGCTCAATCCCTGGGAATGATTTTTTCAGGAATGGTAGGTCAAATAGCGTCCCATTGAAGGTGACAAGGATACTGGATGCCGCGAGCGCAGCCTGAAGCGCGCTCGGCGTGTCACCGGCAATAAAGGTGTGGTAGCATCCACGGTGAAGCCATCCGATGATTGTGATCTCGTCGTAATACCGGCTGAGACCAGTCGTCTCTATGTCGAGAAACATCACGGATGAAGGATCTTGCAGTGCTTGAAACAGACGCCGATCTGCTGCCTTCAAGCGCGTGGCAGGGCGACGGATTCCGGCAGGCTTGCCCCTTCTTCCATTTCGTTCAGGGACAATGCGTGATCCCTCATCGAGGGCAAGGACCGATTGTTGGGTGGCCACGGGCCTCACCTTGTGGTGTCTAGAGTTGCGGACATGGCCGAGGGTGCTGACAGCGCGAGACTCCCACGTTATCGCAAGCAGCGTCAACCGTCCGTGACCTATTGCGACTCGACCGTCTGGTGTTCCGAGAGTGGCAAACTGGCGCAACGGTGCCACTGGTTCAAGCGCCTTCGGGACGACGCTATTTGCTCAGTTATCCACAGGCGCCATAGGGTGCGCTAGTCTGATGGGCATGCCGCATGACCTAGGCTTCCGCATGTCATGGTAAATCGCCTCGGGTCCATGAGTGACGTCTCCGTGATCGGCGCCGGCGCCTGGGGCATCGCGCTGGCGATCCAGGCGGCGCGGGCCGGGGCGAACGTCTTGCTCTGGGCGCGCGATCCCCAGCGCGCAGCGGAGCTTGCAGCGCAGGGCGAGTCCCCCCGCCTGCCCGGCGTTCGGCTGACCCAGCAGGTCGCCGTCACCCACGACCTGGCCCGCGTCGGCGGGATCGTGCTGATGTCCGTACCGATGCAGCACCAGCGCGCCGTTCTGGCCCGCCTGCCACCCGGCACGGCACCGCTGGTAATCTGCGCCAAGGGCTTCGAGGCCGGCACCCATCTGCTGCCTCTGGAGGTCGTGCAGTCGGTGCAACCCGGCGCCGAAGCCGCGGTCCTGACCGGCCCCAACTTCGCCCACGAAATTGCCGCCGGGCTGCCCGCCGCCTCGGTGGTCGCGGCAACGCACGCCGCGCTGCGGGAACGCGTCATCGCCGCGCTCTCGACCCCCACCTTCCGCCTCTACGGCAACGACGACCCGATCGGCGCCCAGGTCGGTGGCGCGGCAAAGAACGTGATCGCCATTGCCGCCGGCGCGGTGATCGGCGCCGGCCTGGGCGAGAATGCCCGCGCCGCCCTGATCACCCGCGGCCTGGCCGAATTGGCGCGCCTCGCGGTGGCGCTGGGCGGCCGGCGCGAGACAATCATGGGCCTGTCCGGCCTGGGCGATCTGCTGCTGACCTGCACGGGTCCGGCGAGCCGCAACTACAGCCTGGGCGTCGCGCTCGGCCAGGGGCAAAAGCTGGCGGACGTGCTGGCCGCCCGCAGCGCCGTCACCGAGGGTGTGGCGACCGCGCCGGCCTTGGTCGCCCGCGCGGCAGGTCTCGACCTGCCGATCTGTACCGCGGTGGCGGCCCTGCTGCAGGGCCGTACGACACTGCGGCAGGTCATCACGGACCTGCTCGCCCGGCCGTTACGCGACGAATAGCGTCTCGGCCGGGTCGTGCCGGCACACCACACGCAAAAGGGGCCGGTCTGTCGACCGGCCCCGGCTTCCGCGATCTCTCGCATCGTGGCGCTCGGACAGTCAGCGCCCGGCACGACGGCGTCAGGGATCAGCCCCCTGAAATATCGAAATTGTTGGGGTTCGACACCTTCCAATCATGCGGATTGCCCAGTCCGGCCTGGTAGGCCTGGTCTGCCCCAAGCCGCGAGTTGGCCGGCCCGGGAACGCCGAGTTGCTCTGCCGCCGCACTGGGTGCCGCGACCGCCGGGGCGTCGAGCGGGACATTTTGTGCCTGCACCGAAGGGGTGCCGGACTGGTCGCTGCCAGGCTGGCTGGTTGCCGCGGACTGTGCGAACGCGGGTGCCGCAAGGCCAGCCGCCATCGCGGCCGCAAGAAGCAGCTTGTGCATGGTCTATCCTCCTGTTGTTCAGACCGCCCGCAGTGCGGTCCTGGGATTGGCGCCAAAAGCCCTGCGCCCGCACGGGCAAAGCGCCTTTGGGCAAAAGCCCGCGGCCCGAGCCATCCGCGCTCGCCACCGCCGTGGGATCGTGCGAGATGGAGAATAAACACAGCGGGTTGTGGCCCGATCGGCGCATCTATACCGATTGGTATAGGTCTGGCGGTGGCAACCGTGATTGGGAATTCCCAACTTTAGGCCAACTTCCCCGTCATGGCCGGGCTTGACCCGTCCATCTACGCACCGGAGATCGCGTGCGTTGCCGCATTTCGAGCCGATCGACCCTGCGTGGATGGCGGGGTCAAGCCCGGTCATGATGGAAGGCATGCGGCGCCTGTGCCGGGATGCAAGCGCGGGGGTGTACTTGAAAATACTGGTGATCGAAGACGACCAGGAGACCGCCGACTACGTTTCGCGCGGCCTGCGCGAGCATGGTCATACGGTGGACCACGTCACCGATGGGCGGGAGGGTATGTTCCACGCCGGCGATGCGCCGTACGATGTGCTGATCATCGACCGCATGCTTCCGGCCATCGACGGCCTCTCGCTGGTGCGCATGCTGCGTGAATCCGACGTGCGCACGCCGGTATTGTTCCTTACCGCGCTGGGCGGCGTCGGTGACCGCGTGCGCGGCCTCGACGCCGGCGGCGACGACTACCTCGCCAAGCCCTTCGCCTTTGCCGAATTGCTCGCCCGCGTGAACGCGCTGGCGCGGCGGCCGCCACTGGTGGAGGTGCAGACCGTTCTGCGTGCCGGCGATCTGGAAATGGATCTGCTGAAGCGCACGGTGACGCGAGGCGGCAAGGAGATCGACCTCCAGCCCCGCGAGTTCCAGTTGCTGGAATATCTGCTGCGCAATGCCGAGCGGGTGGTGACTCGCACCATGCTATTGGAAGCGGTGTGGGATTTTCACTTCGATCCGAAGACGAATATCGTCGAGACGCATATCAGCCGGTTGCGTTCCAAGCTCGCTCAATGGGGCGGGGCGGAACTGATCCATACTGTGCGTGGTGCCGGCTATGCGCTGCGTGCCCCGGCGCCCGCCGCGTCCTCCTAGCTCCGGAATCAATCGCACGGGAGACGCCGGTGCGCGCCCATCATGTCATTGCGAGGAGCGAAGCGACGAAGCAACCTCGGTCATATGGCGCGCGAACGGTCCGGGCACTCCGATGAACGAGGTTGCTGCGTCGCTTCGCTCCTCGCAATGACATGAGAGACGCAATGACATGAGCGACGCAATGACATGAGCAACGCAATTCGCAATGACACGGGTGGCGTCACTCGCAATGACACGGGTGGCGTGCTTCGCGCCCCATTGCTCATGAGAACCAGGCTCCTGCGTACCGCGAGTTTTCGGCTCGCCGCGCTGTATCTGCTGTTGTTCACGGCATCCGCCGCGGCACTTGGCGGGGCCGTGTTCTGGATGACGCACGAATCCCTGCTCCAGCAGCTCGAGTCGCGGGTGCATGTCGCGCTGGATCACTTCGCCGAGGCCGATCAGAAGGGTGGCGCGGCGGGGTTGATCGCGCATGTGCAGAAATATTCCCGCGGCGCCGGCGCGCTGGACTACCTGGTGGAGTCCCCGGATGGCGTACGGCTGGCCGGTCAGCTTCCTGTGGTTGGCGACCGCCGCGGCTGGCTGCGCCTGACGGTGACGGACCAGGACGGCACGAAGCCGGTGCTTGCGTATGTGAAGCAATTGCCGGGTGGCATTGTCATCGCGGTGGCCGACGATCTGCGCCGCGTGCACCGGGCCGACGATGCGGTCTTGCGTGCCGTCGCGCTCAGCATCGCCATCACCATCCTGCTCGGCGGCGCCGGCGGCATCTGGTTGAGCAGGGTGTTCCTGCACCGGGTGGATGCGATGTCGCGGACGGCGGAGGCGATCATCGATGGCGATCTCGGCCAGCGGATTCCGTTGCGGGGCAGCGGCGACGATCTCGACCGGTTGGCCGAGACGCTGAACCGCATGTTGGACCGGATGGAGAAGCTGCTGACCAGCGTGCGCGAAGCGTCGAACAACATCGCGCATGATCTGCGAACGCCGCTGTCGCGGCTGCGGCAACACCTGGAGGAGGCGCGCGGCCGCCCGGGTTCCGGTGCTGATCACGAACATGCGCTCGACCGTGCGAAAGCGGAAGTGGAAGCCCTGCTGGGCACCTTTGCCGCGCTGCTGCGGATTGCCGAGGTCGAGGCCGGGGCGCAGCGCGCGGCGTTTTGCCGGGTCGACCTGTCGGCGGTGGTGGAGACGGTTGCCGATGCGTTCGCGCCGGCGGCGGAGGACGAGGGGCGCCGCCTGACCGCCGACGTGGCGCCGGGTGTCGCCGTGCATGGCGACAAGGAGCTGCTGACGCAGATGCTGGTGAATCTGGCGGACAATGCATTGCGCCACACGCCGCGTGGCACGGTGGTTCGCCTGTCGCTGGCTCGGCAGGGGCGACAGGCGGTGCTGGCGGTGCAGGATAACGGGGCAGGCATTCCGGAGGCGGAGCGAGACCACGTGCTTCGACGGTTTTATCGGCTGGACCACAGCCGGACCACGCCGGGCAGCGGCCTGGGCCTAAGCCTCGTCGCCGCGGTCGCCGAACTGCACGGTGCCGCGCTACGGCTGGAGGACGCGCGGCCAGGCTTGCGGGTCAGTGTTATGTTGGCAATGGTAGGGGATGCGGGCGCATTGGCGGCCGAGGCCGTCCGCGCTGCCGAGTAAGCCCGTCTGCGTGCGTCCCTGCGCGGCCTGCTTCGTCACTCCGCCGGATCGAATCCCATCACTGCCCCGAAACGTTCGCGATAGGCCGGCCAGACCTCCGGATTGACCAGCCGCGGCGGGCGCTTGCCGTCGAGGATATCCAGCACTTGCTCGGCCGCGAAGCGTGCCATGTTCTCGCGCGATTCCTCGGTGGCACCGGCCGTGTGAGGGCTGACCAGCACGTTGTCGAATTTCAGCAGCGGATGATCGTGCGGCGGCGGTTCGTCCTCCCACACATCCAGGCCCGCCCCGGCGATCCGCTTCGATGCCAGCGCCTCGGCCAGCGCGGTCTCGTCGTGAATGAACCCACGCGCCGTGGTGATGAACCATGCGTCTGGCCGCATCAGCGCAAACTGCCTCGCGCCGATCATGCCGCGCGATTCGCGCGTCAACGGGCAGTGCACCGAGACGTAATCCGCCGTCCGTAGCAGCTCATCGAGTTCCACCTTCTCCGCGCCGCGCGCCTTGATCTGCGCCGCGGTCAAATACGGGTCGCAGGCCAGCACCCGCATGTTGAACAAGCCGCGGCACAGCTCGGCGACGCGGCTGCCGACATTGCCGATGCCGATCACGCCGACGGTGCGGTTCAGCAGCTCGCGGCCGATATAGTGGTTGCGCGGAATGCCGGGGCCCGCACGCATGCGGCGATCGGTCTCGATGATGCGTTTCGACAAGGTCAGCATCATCGCCAGGGCATGCTCGGCCACGCCTTCCTTGTTGCCGCCGGACTGGTTCACCACGGCGATGCCCTGCGCCGTGCAGGCATCGACATCCACAGTGTCGTAGCCGGCGCCGTTCGACGACACGGCAACCAGGTTCGGCATGCGTTGCAGCAGCGCGGCGCCGACCTGGAAATGCGGCGCGATCACCTGGCGCGAGGCGCCGATCTGATACACGTGCGCCGCGTTCAGAACCGGCGCGGCGACATCGTCCGGCGATTCGTTTTCCAGCCGGTCGAGCAAAACGTCCGGCCGCTGTGCCAGGATCTGAACGTACAGCGGCGAGGACAGGTACTTCACATAGAACACGCGCTTCGCGTTGGGCGCCATGGTTTTCCCCCTCCTGCGTGATGGCAGGGCTTGACCCGGCCATCGACCCGCGATCTTTCGTGCGCGGATGGCCGGGTCAAGCCCTGCCGTGACGCGTGTTTACAGGTTCAGAAACGTCGCCACCGCCGGCATGGCCCGCAGCGCAGCCAGGTCGTCCGCCGTTGGCAGCCGGGGCCGGTCGCGCTGCTGGTTCACCATGCACAGGAACCCGAGCGGCTCGCCTTGCGTCGCCCGAAACTGGTGCCAGGTCCAGGACGGAATCGTCACCAGGTCGAACGGCTTCACCGCCGTCACCTCGCCGCCAAGCAGGCAATGTCCGTGCCCGCGCAGGATCATGACCGCATGGGCATGCTCATGTTGCTCCAGCGTTGAATATCCGCCGGCGCCCACTTCGAAATAGCGCAGTTCGCAGCCCATGCCGGGCTGCTGGAACAACACCTGGCGCGAGACATCCTTGAACGGCGCGCTGCCGTCCTGCTTATACGGCAGGTGCGCCACGCCATCCCAGCGATACCCGTCGCGAAATTCTCGCTTCTCCGCCGATTGTTCTATGTCCATGATCGCTACCGATACTCATGTGCCGCAACGGCGTGCGTGAAGTCGGCAGTCGCCTCGGTCAAATGCGCGCGCGCCGACAGCAGGTTGCCG
>Ga0335074_10007551_pt1 | contig 15070 bp, 10 predicted proteins | sample Lox_Sample_23_FD_206715 | JGI IMG/M metagenome (GOLD analysis project Ga0335074, IMG submission 206715) | Soil microbial communities from Loxahatchee National Wildlife Refuge, Florida, United States - Lox_Sample_2.3 | ecosystem: Environmental > Terrestrial > Soil > Wetlands | place: USA...
ACGCGTGGACGTTCGGCGGGGCGGCCCCGGTCGCGCGGATCACGCCGGGGACGGTGCTTGAGCTGTGGACCGAAGACTGCTTCGCGGGCCGGGTGCGCGGCAAGGACGATCTCGTGTCGCAGGTGTGCGAGTTCCCGTTCCTGAACCCGCAGACCGGGCCGTTCTACGTCGAGGGCGCGGAGCCGGGGGACACCGTGGCCGTCCACTTCGTGTCGATCGATCCGAGCCGGGACTGGGCCGCGTCCACCACGGTGCCCCTGTTCGGCGCGCTGACCTCCACCCATCTCACGGCCACGCTGCAGGATCCGCTGCCCGAGGTGGTGTGGATCTGGGAGCTCGACCGCGAGCGCCGCAGCTGCCGGTTCTCCGCCCGGGACAGCGAGTTCACCGCCGAGCTGCCGATGAGCCCCATGCACGGCACCATCGGGGTGGCGCCGGCCAACCTCGAGGTCCGGTCGGCGCTGGTGCCCGACGCGTTCGGCGGGAACATGGATACGCCGGAGATGCGCGCGGGCGTGACCTGCTATCTGGGCGTGAACGTCGAGGGCGCGCTGCTGTCGATCGGCGACGGGCACGCCCGCCAGGGCGAGGGCGAAACGTGCGGTGTGGCTGTGGAATGCGCCATGAACACGGTCCTGGCCGTGGAGTTGCTCAAGGGCGTGGCCACGCCGTGGCCGCGGATCGAGTCCGACACCCACATCATGACCGCGGGCTCGGCCCGGCCGCTGGAGGACGCGTTCCGTATCGCCCAGGCCGACCTGGTGCACTGGGTCGCGCAGGACTGGGGGATGTCGGTCCTCGACGCCTACCAGTTCATCACCCAGGCGGTGGAGGCGCCGCTGGCCAACGTCTGCGACACGAACTACACGTCCGTGGCCAAGCTGCGCAAGGACTGGCTCCCCGGCGGCGTCACCACCATGCGCGGCACGCATGAGCAGCTCAGGCAGGTGGCCCGCGCCTACCGCGGCTGACGATGTGAGCGCGGGTGGGAGGGCTGGAGCGCCGGGGTCGGCCGGAACTCCGGGCTCGGCCGGAGCGGTCGGCTCTCCGGCCGCGATCCTGCGCGATTACGACCCGTACGCCCGGGCGGCGCTCGGCCCGTTCGGGTTCTCGGCCCGGGCCCGGCTGTCGCTGCTGGGCCTGTCCGAGAACGCCATGTACCGGGTCGACGACCCGGACGACGGGAGGACCGCCGTCCTGCGGGTGCACCGGACCGGCTACCACCCGCCGGGAGCGGTCGCGTCCGAGCTGGCCTGGCTGCAGGCGCTGCGCCGGGATGAGGGGCTGCTGACCCCGGCGGTGTTCGCTGCCGTGGACGGCCGGCAGGTCGTCGACGTCACCATCGGCGCGGTGACCAGGCAGACGGTGCTGTTCGAGTGGCTGCCGGGCACCGAGCCGGGGCTGGAGCAGCTGGCCGGTAAGTTCGAGCTGCTCGGGGAGATCTGCGGGCGGATGCACCGGCACGCTCGCGGCTGGGCCCGGCCGGCCTCGTTCGTCCGGTTCAGCTGGGACTTCGGCAGCTGCGTGGGCGAGGCGGGCCGCTGGGGCCGGTGGCAGGACGGCATCGGGGTCGGCCGCCAGGAACGGGCCACGCTCGGCCGCGCCGCGGCGCTGATGCGGGACCGGCTGCGCCGGTTCGGCACCGGGCCCGGCCGCTTCGGGCTCATCCATGCCGACATGCGGCTGACCAATCTCCTGGTCAGCGGCCCGGACATTCAGGTGATCGACTTTGATGACTGCGGGTTCGGCTGGTTCCTGTACGACATCGCCGCGTCGCTGAGCTTCCTCGAGCATGATCCCCAGGTGCCCGCGTTGTGTGACGCGTGGCAGCGCGGCTACCGGCGCGTCCTGCCGCTGGCCCGCCAGGACGCCGCCGAGATCCCCACGTTCGTCCTGCTGCGACGGCTGCAGCTGGTGGCCTGGGTTGGCTCGCACCGGTACGCGGACTCAGCCCGCGACCTGGGAGCGGAGTTCACCCGGGGGGCTTGTGAGCTGGCCGAACGCTACCTGCGCACGACCTGGTGATCACCCGAGGTGGCCGGCCGGGCGCCACCCGGCCGCCGCATTCGTCCGGTATGCATATGATTTCCCTGCGCCGTGCATACGATGTGCATACGATGTGCGGCTGAAGGACCGCTGTGCTGGAGATTCTTCATCAGGCGGCTGCGGCGACAGGAGGACTTCTCGTGGATTCGATCATCGCCCAGCCTCGGGCCGGCGAGCTGCAGGACCAGGCCGACGCGGTCTCCCCGGAGCACGTGCACGACGTGCTCGCCCGGCACGTGCTCACCGACGGGTTCCGGCTGGTCTACGACACCACGGCCAGCCACGGCTCCTGGCTGGTCGACGCCCGGACCGGCGATGAGTACCTGGACCTCTACACGTTCTTCGCCTCCGCTCCGCTGGGCTCCAATCCGCGCGGGCTGGCCGACGACGCGGAGTTCATGGCCGAGCTGGCTGACGCGGCGGCCAACAAGCCGGCCAACCCCGACATGTACACCACGCAATACGCCTCGTTCGTGGAGACCTTCGCCCGGGTGCTCGGCGACCCGGCGCTGCCGCACCTGTTCTTTGTCGAGGGCGGCGCGCTCGCCGTCGAGAACGCGCTGAAGACCGCGTTCGACTGGAAGAGCCGGCGCAACGAGGCGGCGGGCCGGCCGGCCGGGCTCGGCACCAAGGTGATGCACCTCACCCGGGCCTTCCATGGCCGGTCCGGGTACACGCTGTCGCTGACTAACACCGAGCCGGGCAAGACCGACCGGTTCCCGAAGTTCGACTGGCCCAGGATCGACGTGCCCGCGGTGCGGTTCCCGCTGGAGGACCACCTGGCCGAGGTCGAGGAGGCCGAGGCGCGAGCCCTGGTCCAGGCACGGGCCGCCTTCGAGGCCTATCCGCACGACATCGCCTGCTTCCTCGCCGAGCCCATCCAGGGCGAGGGCGGGGACAACCACATGCGGCCCGAGTTCCTGCAGGCGATGCAGGAGCTGTGCCAGGCCCACGACGCGCTGTTCGTGCTGGACGAGGTGCAGACCGGGGTGGGGCTCACCGGCACCGCGTGGGCCTACCAGCAGCTCGGCCTCGAGCCGGACATCGTGGCGTTCGCCAAGAAGGTGCAGCTCGGCGGCATCATGGCCGGCCGGCGCGTCGACGAGGTCAGCGACAACGTGTTCACGGTCTCCGGCCGGATCAACTCGACCTGGGGCGGCGGGCTGGCCGACATGGTCCGCTCCCGCAGGCTGCTGGAGATCATCGAGCAGGAGGGGCTGATCGAGCAGGCGGCGGCGGCCGGCGGCTGGCTCCTCGCCGAGCTCCGGGCCCTGGGGGAGCGGCACGCCGGGGTGGCGTCGAACGTCCGTGGCCGTGGGCTCATGTGCGCGCTCGACGTGCCCTCCGGCGCGGACCGCGACGCCGCGGTGCGGCTGCTGCGGGAGCAGCGCGTGATCGTGCTGCCCTGCGGTGAGCGCACGATCCGGTTCCGGCCGCCGCTCGACATCACCCAGCAGGAACTCGGCTTCGGGCTGGCCGCCCTGGACCGCGTGCTCGACTCTCTGCGTAGCCTGCCAGTAGCTGACAACTAGTAACTAGTAAGGACGCCGTCCAATGGCCTACCCGAATTCCGAAGACAGCCCGGGACCGCGCAACGTCTCGGCGGTCATCGACGGCCGCCCGGCCGGCGACGCGTTCGCCAGCCGGTTCCGGTCCACCAACCCGGCCCGGCTGGACGAGGTGGTCGCCGACGTCGCGCTGGGCGACGCGGCGCTGCTGGTGACCGCGGCGCAGGCGGCGCGGCAGGCCCAGCGGGCTTGGGCGGACGTGCCCGCGCCGGTCCGCGGCCGGGCGATCGCCAACATCGGCCGGCTGATCGAGGCCAACAAGGAAGCGCTGGCCCGGCTGGTCACCCGCGAGATCGGCAAGCCCTATCCGGAAGCCCTGGGCGAGGTCCAGGAGATCATCGACACCTGCGACTTCTTCCTCGGCGAGGGCCGGCGCCTGTACGGCCAGACGGTGCCGAGCGAGATGCCCGACAAGCAGCTGTTCACGTTCCGCAACCCGGTCGGGGTGGTCGCGGTGATCACCGCCGGGAACTTCCCGGTCGCGGTCCCGTCCTGGTACATCGTGCCCGCGCTGCTGTGCGGCAACGCCGTGGTGTGGAAGCCAGCCGAGTACTCGGCGGCCGCCGCGGCCGCGTTCCACGAGCTGTTCTGCCGCGGCGGCGGGCTGCCGCCCGGGGTGTTCAACGTGGTCTACTCCGGCGGGCCGCAGACCTACGCCGGGCTCGAGCAGGCGCTGGACGCCGGCCTGGTCGACAAGGTCGGGTTCACCGGCTCGACCGAGGTCGGCGCGCGGATCGGCGAGCTGACCGGCCGGCACCTGCAGTCCGCGTGCCTGGAGCTGGGCGGCAAGAACCCGATGGTGGTCACGCCCAACGCCGACCTGGACCTGGCGGTCGAGGGCGCGCTGTTCGCCGGGTTCGGCACGGCCGGCCAGCGCTGCACCTCGCTGGGCACCGTGATTTGCCACGCCTCGGTGCACGACGAGTTCCTGGGCCGGTTCGCGGAGGCGACGGCCGCGGCCGCGGTCGGCGACCCGTTCTCCGATGTGCTGTACGGGCCGATGCTCGACACCCGTTTTTCTGAACGTTACGAGAAGTACCTGGCCTGGATCGGCCCGGAGCACAAGGTGCTCGGCTCAACCGGCGTCGGGCGGATCACCGCGGCCAGCCCGCGGGCCGGTTTCGTGGGCGACCCCGACGCGGGCCTGTTCTACCACCCGACGATCGTCGACGGGGTGCGCCCCGGAGACGAGATCTTCGGCAGCGAGACGTTCGGGCCGCTGGTCGGGGTGACCACGTACCAGACCATGGACGAGGCGATCGAGCTGGCCAACGCCCCGGGCTACGGGCTCTCCTCAGCCATCTACACGAACGACGCGCGCGAGGCGTTCACGTTCAGGAAAGGCGTTAGCGCCGGCATGGTCAGCGTGAACAACTCGACGTCAGGCGCGGAAGCGCATCTGCCGTTCGGTGGCAACGGCAAGTCCGGCAACGGTTCCCGCCAGTCCGGCGTGTGGGTGCTCGACCAGTTCACCCGCTGGCAATCGGTCAACTGGGACTACTCGGGCAGGCTGCAGAAAGCGCAGATGGACGTGGTCGAGCTCACGCCGGATCTAGAGTTCAGGATGTGACGTTTCGCCCTATGGTGATGGCCCAGGCATGACGACGGCCGCCGAACTCGACCAGCACTTCATCCACACCGTGGGTGGCCTGCCCGGCGGGCCTGCCCGCCCGGAGCCCGGGGCACCGGTGCGCCCGGGCAGCGGCCTGGACGGCGACACGCTGCTGGCCATCTTCGACGCCCAGGCGCAGAGCCGGCACCTGGACTTCGCCGCGCGGTGGATGCAGCAGCAGGGCCGGGGCTACTACACGATCAGCTCGGCGGGCCACGAGGGCAACGCGGCGGTGGCCGCGGCGCTGCGGCCGAGCGATCCGGCGCTGCTGCACTACCGGTCCGGCGGGTTCTACTGCGCCCGCGCCCAGCAGGTGACCGGCATCGACCCGGTCCGGGACGTGCTGCTCGGGGTGGCCGCGTCCGCCGATGAGCCGATCGCGGGCGGGCGGCACAAGGTGTTCGGCCGGGCCGAGCTCGCGGTTATCCCGCAGACGTCGACGATCGCCTCGCACCTGCCGCGCGCCGTCGGTGTCGCGCTCGGCATCGGCCGGGCGGCGAAGCTGGGGGTGGCCTGCCCGTGGCCGCGGGACGCGGTGGCGGTCGTCTCGTTCGGCGACGCGTCGGCCAACCACTCCACCGCGGCCGGCGCGGTCAACGCCGCCTGCCACACCGCTTACCAGGGATTCCCGGTCCCGCTGCTGCTGGTCTGCGAGGACAACGGGATCGGGATCAGCGTGCCGACCCCGCGCGGGTGGGTGGCCGCCGCCCACAGCGCCCGGCCCGGCTTGACCTACCTGGCCGCCGACGGCTGCGACCCGGTCGCGACCTACGACGCGGCCGTCCAGGCGGCCTGGACGGCCAGGTCCAAGCGGCGCCCCGCGTTCCTGCACCTGTCGACGGTCCGCTTCCTCGGCCACGCGGGCAGCGACGTGGAGACGGCCTACCGGTCGCCGGCCGACCTGTCCGCCGACCTGGGCCGCGATCCGCTGGTGGCGACGGCCGCCGCGGCGGTCCAGTGCGGCCTGCTCACCCCGGGCGAGGCGGTGGCCCGCTACGTGGCGATCGGCGGCATGGTGCATGCCGCGGCCGAGCAGGCGCTGGCCAGCCGGCCGCTGGAAGGTGCGGCCGAGGTGATGGCGTCGCTGGCCCCGCGCCACCCGGACCGGGTGGCCGCGGCGGCGCGGCGGGGCCTCCCGGTCAGCTTTGGGGCGGAGCCGGCCGCCCTGCCCCACGAGCCGGTCACGCTGGCCCAGGCGGTCAACCTGGCTCTCGCCGAGCTACTTGAGGTGGAACCAAGGTTGTGCGTGTTCGGGGAGGACGTCGGGCGCAAGGGCGGCGTCTACGGCGTGACCAAGGGGCTGCAGCGGCGGTACGGGGCCGCCCGGGTCTTCGACACGCTGCTCGACGAGCAGTCGATCCTCGGGCTGGCCCTGGGCGGCGGGCTGGCCGGCCTGCTTCCGTTGCCGGAGGTCCAGTACCTGGCCTACCTGCACAACGCCGAGGACCAGATCCGGGGTGAGGCCGCCACCCAGCAGTTCTTCTCCGCGGGCCAGTTCCGCAACCCGGTGGTGCTGCGGGTCGCCGGCTTCGCCTACCAGAAGGGCTTCGGCGGCCACTTCCATAACGACAACGCGATCGGCGTGCTGCGCGACATTCCCGGCGTGATCGTCGCGTCCCCGGCCCGGCCCGACGACGCGGCAGCGATGCTGCGGACCTGCGTGGCCGCCGCCGCCGTGGACGGCTCGGTGTGCGTAATCATTGAGCCGATAGCCCTGTACCACACCCGGGACCTGCATGACGACGGCGATGGCGGCTGGCTGGCGCCGTACCCGCGGCCGGACGCGCACGTGCCGGTGGGCCGGGCCCGCACCTACGGCGACGGGCGTGACCTGACCATGGTCACGTTCGGCAACGGGCTGCGGATGAGCCTGCGGGTCGGCAAGCGGCTGGCCGTCCGCGGGATCGGCGTCCGGGTCGTGGACCTCCGCTGGCTGGCCCCGCTCCCGGCCGAGGACGTGCTGCACGAGGCGCGGGCGACCGGCCGGGTGCTGATCGTGGATGAGACCCGGCGCACCGGCGGGGTCTCCGAGGGCGTGGTCACCGCGCTGGTCGATGCCGGCTACCGGGGCGTGATCTCCCGGGTGACCAGCGAGGACAGTTTCGTGCCGCTGGGCCGGGCGGCGGAGGCGGTGCTGCTGGACGAGCCCACGATCGAGAAGGCCGCCATCGACCTGGTGCAGTCCAGCTCGGGTTGAGCCTTTGTGGTACGTTCGCGGTCGCGGTTTGCTGCTGCGAACTGAGGAGGTGAGACCGATCAACGCTGTGACCGGTCGGGGCTCCCTCCGTCGCGTGGCCTAGGGAGTGCCCGCAAAAGGCATCCCGAAAGGCTTCAAACGCTATGCGCTTTATCTCTGAGACGTCGTCCGGCGGCGTCCGCGAACAGCTCTTCACCCTCGGTGAGCTTCCCGGCGTGCTGTGGACGCCGGAAGGTGCGGCCGGCCCGCGTCCGCTGATCCTGATGGGACACGGCGGCGGCGAGCATAAAAAGGCTCCCGGCATTGTCGCCCCGGCCCGCCGCTTCGTGGCCGAGTGCGGTTTCGCGGTGGTGGCGGCCGACGTGCCCAGCCACGGCGACCGGCCGCAGGATGAGGAGTACGGCCGGATCGTGACCGAGAACCGCGCTCGGGTGGCGGCCGGAGCGGAACTGGCTCCGCTGATCGCCGAATTCCAGGCGCTGGTGGCTCGCCAGACCGTCCCGGAATGGCGGGCGGTCCTGGACGCGGTCCAGGAACTCGGCCACGTCGGTGCCGGCCCGGTGGGCTATCGGGGGGTGTCGATGGGGTGCGGACTCGGCGTCCCGTTCGTCGCTGCCGAGCCGCGAGTCCGCGCGGCGGTGCTGGGCCTGGGCGGGGCGCTGGCGTCGGCCGAGGCCGCCGCGCGGATCACCGTCCCGGTCGAGTTCCTGGTCCAGTGGGACGACGAGCGGGTGCCGCGGGCCTATTGCCTGGCGCTGTTCGACGCGTTCGCCTCGGCCGAGAAGACGCTGCACGCCAACCCCGGCCAGCACGGCGAACTCCCGGCCTTCGAGCTGGACAGCACCGTCCGCTTCTTCACCCGGCACCTCGGTATGGGTCCGGAATGATTACTGCCCCAGATTTGTCCGGTTCCCGCCGGACAAATCTGGGGCGGAGACGTTAGCCGTGCGCATCCCGCCAGCCGGCCGGATCGACGCCGCCCGGCACCGGCGCGGCGGCGTCGTAGGGGAGCCTGGTGTAGGTGTGCGAGGCCAGGTCGAGCGCGACGATGCGGCCGTCCGGCCCGGGCACCGGACGCAGCGGTTCCCCGGCGAAGTAGCCGTCAAGGCCGGTCCAGCTCCCGTCGTCAGCCCGGCCGAAGCGGAACGCCCGGATCCCCGATCCGGCCACCCGGAACTCAAGCACCGGGCCCACAGAAGTGTCATCGCCCGCCCCGCCGGTGACACTGACCAGGAACGCCGCCGGTCCCCAGTACCAGGTCCCGACCAGCTCAAGCGCATCCCGGGCCACGCCGGTGGCCCTCCACTCGGGCCGGGCTGGCGGATCGTTCTCGGCCAGAATCCGCAGCAGGTCGGCCGCGAACACAGACGCGCTCAGGCCGGACGTGGCGTTCGACAGCGCGATGGCCGCGTCGCCGGTACCGGCGTCGATCTGCATGATGCCGATGAACCCGGGCATCGAGCCGGTGTGGCCGTAGCTCCGGTGCCCGTCGTCGTTCCAGAGCTGCAGCCCCAGCCCGTATCCGAGTGCCCACGGCTGGCCGGGCTCGTCGTCGATCCCGATCGGCTCACGCATCTCGGCCAGGGTGGCGGCGTCAAGCAGCCTGGCTGCGGCCTGTCCCGGGCCGGCCCCGGGCACGGTGCCCGGGCCCGCCAGGAAGGCGGCCCAGCGGGCCAGGTCGGCAACGGTCGTCCACAGCTGGCCCGCGGGCGCCATCGCGGCCGCGTCGTGCTCCGGCTCGGGCAGCAGCAGATCGGCATGCGGATGCACGGCGAAGCCAACGGCCCGTGGCGGCTGCGGCCTGGCCGTGGTCCGGGTCATGCCCAGCGGTGCGAGCAGTTCTTCCGCGATCACGTCGAGGGCGGGCCTGCCGCGCAGCCGGGCCAGCAGCTCGCCGAGCAGGGCGTAGCCGACGTTGGAGTAGTGATGCCACCGGCCGGCCCGGACCCGCCGTGCGTCCGGTCCGAGCGACGCCTGGGCCAGGGACTCGTACGGCGATCCCGCCGTCCGCTCCCACCACGGCCCGGCGGTCTCGGCCCGCAGGCCGGAGGTGTGTGACAGCAGCTGGCCGATGGTCAGCTCGCCCGCGCCGGAGGCGTCGAGATGCCGGCCGATCGGGTCCGACAGGTCAAGCTTGCCCTCGTCGCGAAGCCGCAGCACCGCGACGGCGACGAACGTCTTGGTGATCGACCCCGCCCGGTACTGCACGTCGGCGTCGGGCTCTGGCCCGTCCGCTCCGTCGATCCGGCCGCGCCCGGCCGACCAGACCAGCTCGGTTCCGCGGACCAGCCCGGCAGCCACCGAAGGAAGCCGGCGGCCCGCCTGCTCCTCGGCCAGCCGGGCGGCCAGCAGGCGCCGAGTGCGCTCATCGGTCACGGCGCCCACGCTATCGGTCCGCACGTTCCGGCGGTGGCCGCGGGTGCGTCAGACTGGGCAGAGAGGGGCTGGAGGTGCCGAGTCCCAGCCACGCGGTCTACGCACGGAGAGGATCCTGAGTGCCGTACAAGATCCCGGAACGTGACATCGTCGCGATCATCGATGCCCCGCCGACGCCGGTGGCGCTGCTGGCTCCGGGCGGGCGGTTCATCGCGCTCGTGCACTACGAGTCGCATCCGCCCATCGCCCTGCTGGAGCGTTCCTATCTGCCGCTGGGCGGGATTCGCGTCGATCCGGTGCTGGCTGGCCGCCAGCGGGTGCGCCGGCTCACCGGGCTGTCGGTGCTGAACCTGGCGGACGGGACGCAGCGGGCCGTGACTCTCCCAGACGGGGCGCAGCCGAGCATGCCCGCGTGGTCCCCGGACGGCCGCGCGTTCGCGTTCACCATCGACGAGGCGGACGGCGTCGGCGTGTGGGTGGCTGACGCCGAGTCGGCGACCGCCAGGCAGGTGCCCGGGCTCCGGGTTCGGGACGTGCTCGGCGGGGATCCGCTGACCATTGGCGCCGCGGCCAGGTGGACCCGCGACGGCAGCTCGCTGCTGGCGCTCGGCGCGCCCGGCGGGGCGCCAGCGTTGCCCGACGCGCCGGTCGAGCCGCGCATCGAGGAGACGGCGGGCAAGCGATCGCAGATGGCCACCTACCAGGATCTGCTGCGGACCGCCGCCGACGAGGACGCGTTCGAGGCGCTGGCCACCACGGTTCCGCTCCGGGTCGAGCCGGGCACCGGAGCGGTGAAGGAGCTCGGGGCGCCTGGACTGTACCAGCGGCTGTCCGACTCGCCAGACGGCGAGCACCTGCTGGTGCACCGGTTGCGGCGGCCGTTCTCGTTCCGGGTCCCCTACCAGTACTTTGCGCGCAGCGTCGAGGTGTGGTCGACCGCGGGCGAGCTTGAACGCGTCATCGCCGAGCTTGGCGTCAGCGACGAGGTTCCCCGCCAGGGGGTGCCGACCGGCCCGCGGCAGGTGTCCTGGGAGGAACGGGCGGCGGCCACCCTGGTCTGGACCGAGGCCCTGGACGGCGGAGACCCGGTGGCCCCGGCCGAGCATCGCGACCGTGTGATGCGGCTGGCCGCGCCGTTCACCGCGGATCCGGAGCGCGTGTTCGACGTCCAGCACCGCTGCCTGGGCTGGCTCGACCTGGATGAGCCGCACCAGGTCATGCTGACCGAACACGACCGCGATCGGCGGTGGCTGACCACCTCGGTGTGCAACCTGACCGCGCCGGAGCGCCGCCGGGTCCTGTTCGACCATTCGATGGATGACGCCTACGCCGACCCGGGCTCGCCGCTGATGACCACCAATCCGGACGGCAGCCGGACCGTGCTCCAGGACGGCTCCATGATCTACCTGCGCGGCGACGGCGCGACGCCGGATGGCGACCGGCCGTTCCTCGACCGCCTGGATCTTGTCTCCACTCAGCGGGAGCGGCTGTACCAGAGCCCGCCGGACGGCCTGGACCACGTGCTTGGCTTCCCGGCCGGGCCCGGCCGCACCGAGGTCGTGCTCTGGCACGAGAGCAAGGCCGAGCCGCCGAACCTGTATCTCGCTCCCCTCGACGGCTCCGCCGGCCGGGCGCTGTCCGCCTGGCCTGACCCGCACCCCCAGCTGACCGCGATGGATAAACGGCTTATCGTGCACGACCGGGGTGACGGGGTGCAGCTATCCGGCATGCTGCACCTGCCGCCGGGCTATGACCCGGCCACCGGAGGCCGCCTGCCCCTGCTGATCTGGGCCTATCCGCTCGACTACGGTGACGCGAGCACCGCGGGCCAGGTCCGCGGCAGCAGCAGGCGGTTCACCAGGCTGACCGCGCTGGAGCCGACGTGGTTTGTGCTGCGCGGCTACGCGGTGCTCTCGAACGCGACCATGCCGGTGATCGGCGATCCCGAGACGATGAACGACACGTTTATCGAGCAGGTCACGGCGGCGGCGCGGGCGCACGTTGAGGCCCTGGACGAGATGGGCATCGTCGACCGGTCACGGGTGGCCGTGGGCGGGCACAGCTACGGCGGGTTCATGACGGCAAACCTGCTCGCGCACACCGACCTGTTCGCGGCCGGGATCGCCCGCAGCGGCGCGTACAACCGGACCCTGACGCCGTTCGGCTTCCAGGCCGAGCGGCGCAGCTTCTGGGAGGCAGCCGGGATCTACGACCAGCTTTCGCCGTTCCGCTACGCCAACCACATCACAGCACCGCTCCTGCTCATCCACGGCGAGCAGGACAACAACTCGGGCACGTTCCCGGTCCAGTCCGAGCGGCTCTACCAGGCGATCCAGGGCAACGGCGGGACCTCGCGGCTGGTGTTGCTGCCGTATGAGAGCCACGGCTACCTCGCACGTGAGTCGGTGCTGCACGTGCTGGCCGAGCAGTTCGACTGGCTGCGCCGCTGGCTCGGCTGACCCGGGGCCTGAATCAGAAAGTCACCCGGGGGCCCGGCGATCAACGGCCAGGCCACTCCGGGTGACTGCGCGGCCATGCCGGATGCTGGGAGCAGGGGTGGGATCCGGCGGGCCCTCGGTCGCGCTGTGAGATAAGCACACCGCAGAAAGGTGCAGCCAAGCTGAGCGCCGCCTGCAAATCGTCTGGGCGCCCGGCCAGCGCCCATTCAGGCGGCGGCCGCTACCCGGTGTTAACGTTGTCAACACTGGCGAGTTGCTGCAGTATGAAGCCGTGGCAACCACTCGTGTCAGCCGGGCCGCGTATCACCACGGTGACCTGCCCAATGCGCTGGCCGACGCGGCGACCGACCTGGCCCGCCGCGGCGGGCCGGAGGCGGTCGTGCTCCGCGAGGCGGCACGCCAGGCCGGCGTCTCGGCTGCCGCCGCGTACCGGCATTATGTCGGGCATGGCGAGCTGCTGCAGGCGGTCAAGCAGCGGGCGCTGGCGGCGCTGGCCGACGCGATGCAGGAGGGCCTGGCCAGTGGCGAGCGGCTGGCCGACCCGGCGGCCGACGCGGTCAGGCGCTTCGGGAACCTGGGTCGTGCCTACGTGGGCTTCGCGCTCGCCAATCCTGGCCTGTTCCACACGGCGTTCTGCCGGTCGGACGGCGTGCGGAGCGGCCCGGACGTGCGAACCGGCTCGGACGTCACGGCACGGATCGCGGCTTCACGCCCGTACCAGATACTCTCCGGCTCTCTGGACGAGCTCGTCGCGGCCGGCCTGCTCAACCCGGCTAGACGCGAGGTTGCCCCGATCGCGTTCTGGGCCGCCGTGCACGGCCTGGCCACGCTGCTCGTCGACGGTCCGCTGGCGGCGATGACCGAATCGGGGCAAGCCCAGGCCGTCGAGCGCACCCTGGACATCCTTATCGAGGGCATCAGCTCCCCGCCGCGTCCGGCCTAGCCGGTCACCGCGTCCGCCTGCCGCCCGTCCCGCCTGCCGCCCGCGCCATCCCGCCTGCCGCCCGCGCCGTCGCGCCTGCCGCCCGCGCCGTCGCGTCCGCCGAGCACGCTTTTAAATGGATGTTGACACCGTTCACTTTGGGGGTCACACTGTAGATGTAAACAACGTAAACATTGTGAACCGGGGATGATTCCCATGATCGACATCCAGCTCCTGAACGACGCCCTGCTGACCGTCGGGTTTATCGCCGGCCTGGCGATTCTGCTCTCGATCGGGATCGTGACGTCGGCGGCGCTGTGGCGGCGTCACGAGCGCAAGCTGCACGTTCACGAGATCGAGCAGCACCTGGCCGCGGTGGTCACCGAGCCCAGCCGGGCAGCGGCGAGCTGACCCAGCGGTATCGGCTAGCGGCCCGGGCCGCCTCGGGCCGTGCCCGTGGCTCGGCGTTCGCAGGCCATTAGCACGTTGATTGAGCTTGGTCCGGGGCCTGCTTTCCGTGATCTGGGTTCCTGAAGCGCGGATAGACCACTCCAGGTACCCCGAACCCTAGTGGCCAGTCACACCGGCCAGCAGGGATAACGGAGCCCCGGCCGTCGTGCGCGGGCTGAGTGGCTCCACCTTGACCCTTAGCGTGTCCCGCTCGACGACCAGGACATGGCGATTGGGCAGGGCGGTCCAGCCATCCTGGGGCCACCCGGATGAGGCGACGATCACGGCGTCTTCGGTCTCGGCGTAGGCGAGATCGAAGTAACATTCCGGCGGCCCGGTATAACCCCTCGCCGCCAGCCCATCCCATGGAATGCGTTCTGGATCATGACTGGAGATCGCATACAGAGCGTCCGGGCCCAGCAGGATGGTGTTCAGGCAATCGGCCGAGAAATTGCGGTCAATGTGCGCGATGGTGTCGTCAATGGCCGCGATCACGTCCCCGTCCCGGGCCTCCAGACCGGACATGACGCGCAGGAAGTAATGCTCGCTGTCGGTGGTGCCGCCCACGTGCCGCGCCCAGGCCGGCGGCAGCAGGCTTCCGAGTTCGCTCTGAGGGTGGATGGCGCCGTTATGGGCCATCGCGAAGCCGCCGTAGTGGAATGGATGGGAATTGCGAGCCTCGACCGGCAGACCAGGGGTCGCCATGCGCAGGTGCACCAGCCCGGCGTCGCCGAGTGCTCGGTGCACGAGCTCGTCGTAGGCCAGCTCATCGACCGCCCGCAGCGGCGACTTCTCGATGTGCAGCTGCTGACCGTCGTACGCGGCCATGCCCCAGCCGTCGCGGTGGAATGCCGACAGGCCGGTGAAATCGCGGAGCCCGGGTTCGCCCATGATCTGGGCGAGTGAGACATTGGCTCGGGCGCAGTACCCCAGTAGACGACACATAAGCGAAGGTACTTCCCTAAAGATACTTTCCCATGCCGCCGGCCACGTCGATTGACGCACCGGTGATGTAACTCGCCCGGTCGCCGGCCAGGAATGCCACCAGGCCCGCGACCTCGTCCGGGCGCCCGAACCGGCCGAGCGGCACCTCGGCTGCGGCCAGCTGCCCGAAGAACTCCTCGGCCGGCGTGTCCGGCGCGCGCCTGCGGTGGATGTTCTCCCACTGCGGCGTGGTGACGAAGCCGATGTTCACGGTGTTGACCAGGATGCTCTCGTGGCCGAGTTCGATGGCCAGGGCCTTGGCCAAGCTGAGGCAGGAGGCCCGGTTGACCGACGAGGCGAGGAACGCCGGGTCCGGGTAGCGCGCGTACACCGCGTTGATGTTGATGACCCGCGCGGCCGGGCTCTGCCGCAGCAGCGGCAGCGCGGCCCGGGTGCAGCGGATCTGCGACATGAGCTTGACCTCGAAGTCCTCCTGCCAGTCGGTGTCGGTCAGCG
>Ga0335074_10007554_pt1 | contig 15070 bp, 13 predicted proteins | sample Lox_Sample_23_FD_206715 | JGI IMG/M metagenome (GOLD analysis project Ga0335074, IMG submission 206715) | Soil microbial communities from Loxahatchee National Wildlife Refuge, Florida, United States - Lox_Sample_2.3 | ecosystem: Environmental > Terrestrial > Soil > Wetlands | place: USA...
TCGGTGAAGAAGCCAGCCGGGAGATTGCCGTCCTTGCTGCCGCGCAGGCTGCGGTAGATCGTCCGGACCAGCGGCGCGTAGTCGAGGCACGCCCGCGCGAAGATCTCCTTGGAGTCCTGGATGCTCGCCCCGGCGAAGACCTGGCCGGCACCGGTGAGCTCGAGCCGGTCTTCGTGCAGCTCGGCGAACCGGAGCATGACCAGGGCGTCCACCAGCGGGAGAAGGTCGTCCACCTCAAGGCCGAGGCTGTCGGCGAGGTCGGCGAGGTCGGCCGCGCCGCCGTGCCGGGCCAGCAGGATCTCCACCATGCCGGACAGGCCGTCGACGCTGGCCTGCGGGAGCGGAGTGTCACTTACCGTGCCCGTCGGGCCCGGCACCCCGGCTGCGGCGGGGGCCTCCTCCGGGCGGTCTCGCCTCGTCATCAGCCGGTAGATCTGGTCGACCAGCTCGTCGAACTCGGGCGTGCGGCGCTGGCGCGGCCGTGGCAGCGGGTTGACGATGTCCTCACGGATCCGGCCGGGGTTGGTGCCGAGCACCAGGATCCGGTCAGCCAGCAGCACGGCCTCCTCGATGTTGTGGGTGACCATCACGATGGTCTTGGTCGGGAACCGGTGTCCCTCCCATAGCTCCAGCAGCTCACCGCGCAGGTTCTCGGAGGTCAGCACGTCTAGTGCGCTGAATGGCTCGTCCATCAGCAGCGCCGCAGGCTCCACCACTAGCGCCCTGGCGAAGCCGACGCGCTGCCGCATGCCGCCGGACAGCTCCTTCGGGTAGGCCGTTTCGTAGCCGTCGAGGCCGACGATGTCGATCGCGCGCAGCGCTCGCTCCGCGCGCTGATCCGGCTGGACGCCGCGTGCCTCCAGGCCGAGCTCCACGTTCTGCTGCACGGTCAGCCACGGCATCAGCGCGAACGTCTGGAACACCATCGCGGTCTCGCGGTTCGTGCCGGTGAGCCGCCGGCCGCGGAAATCCACCTCGCCGCTCGTCGGTGCCATCAGCCCGGCGATGCAGCGCAGCAGAGTCGACTTGCCGCTGCCGCTCCGGCCGAGCAGGGCGACGAACTCGCCCTGCGCCACGTCCAGGTTGATGTCCTCAAGCACCGGCAGCGGGCGGCCGCCGGGTCCGGAGAACGACTTGCTCAGCGAGCGCACGCTGATCAGCGGCGTCGCCGGGGCAGGCTCGGCTAGCGCGCTCTGTGCGGCGGCAGCGCCACTCACGCCCGTGCTGTCCTCATGCGAGTGCGAACTTCGTCTCGGCGAGGCGGTACAGGCGGCGCCACAGCAGCGCGTTCAGCCCGGTCACGTAGATGGACATCACCAGCAGCCCGGCGAACAGCGCGGGCAGGTTGCCGGTGTTGAGCGCAATGAAGCTGCCGAGGCCCTTAGCCACCAGGGTGTGCTTGTTGTATGTGACGTACTCGGCCACGATCGTCGCATTCCAGGCACCGCCCGCTGCCGTGATCGCGCCGGTGACGTAGGCCGGGAAGATGCTGGGCAGGATGAACCGGCGCCACCTGTTCCAGCCGCGCACGCCCAGGTTGTCCATGGCTTCCTTCAGGTCCGACGGCACCGCGCTCGCTCCGGCGATGACATTGAACAGCACATACCACTGCGTGCCCAGCGCCATCAGGAGGATCGCGCCGTAGTTGAGGCTCAGTCCGATGTCCAGGAAGATGACGATGGCGAACGGGAAGATGAAGTTCGCCGGGAAGCTGGCCAGCACCTGGACGATCGGCTGCATGAACTGGGCGACCCGCGGGTTGAAGCCGATCCACACTCCGACGGGCACCCAGATGGCGGAGGAGACAACCACCACGACGACCACCCGCAGGAACGTCAGGAACCCGTCGTAAAAGGTCGTGCTGAACACAGCGAGCCCGGCTGACCCGGTGGCAACGAAGGCGATCATGCTGTACAGGCCGTAGACGAGGACCAGGGTAACCGCGACCACGAAGGCGAGATCTGCGGTACGGCGACGGGCGGCGTGGCCCTCGAGCCTGAGCTGGTCAAGGCCGGTGGCCCGCCCCATGAACTGGTTCACCGGCCGGGCCAGCGCCTGCCTGCCGCGCCCGATGACAGCTGGCCAGCTGCTGCGGTGGAGCAGGTCGAGAATGAACGATCTGGCTTTCTGGTCGGATTCTGACTGCTCGACCCGGAACTTCTCGACATAGGCGACGAGCGGCCGCCAGAAGAAGAAGTTCACCACCAGGATGATGATGATCATGGTGATGATGCCGTAGATGACGTATCCGAGCTTGCCCTCCCGCTCTGCCACGCCGACATAGGAGCCCACACCGGGGAGCGTGTAGTGGCGAGTCTTCGTGCCGACCGTCACGGCAATGAACTCTGACGCGGTCAGGAAGAACCAGCTGCCGCCAAAGCTCATCATCCCGTTCCAGACCAGCCCGATCGCGCCGCCCGGCACGTCGATGGTCCAGAACCGCTTCCACCGCGACAGTCCCATCAGCTTGCTGGCCTCGTCGAACTCACTCGGCTGGCTGATCAGCGAGTGGTAGAAGGAGAACGTGATGTTCCACGCCTGCGAGGTGAAGACCGCGAAGATCGACGCGCACTCGAAGCCGAGCTCAGAGCCAGGGAACAAGGCAACGAAGAACGTCACCGTGATCGCCAGGAAGCCCAGCACCGGCACCGACTGGAGGATGTCGAGCGCGGGAATCAGCACGCGACGCCAGCGGCGGCTGCGCGCCGCGACATAGGCGTAGCTGAGGCTGAACGCGTAGGCGAAGAACAGCGCGATGAACATCCGAAGCAGGCTGCGGACGGCGTAGTACGGCAGGTTCGACGGCGCGAGGTTGATCGTCGTGGACGGGTGCGCCGGGGCACGGGCGCCCGCTCCGACCCGGACGATGATGTAGACGAGGAGCAGCACGGCAATGCCGACGCCGATATCCAGCGGCCGGAACCTGAGCCTGCCCAGGTTCTCCCGGCTAGGAAATGTCGGTGTGACCGCCACCTGGGCGCTCCCGTCCGGGCGTCAGCATGGGCACGAGGTCAATGATGCAGGCCGGCCGGCCGTCAGCGCCGCCGGCCCACCACCCTAGCGATCTGCCGGGCCGGCGCCCGCACGGGGGAACCTCAGCCAAACCCCAGCGAAGTCCAAGGTTTTCTAAGCCAGTCTCTGGGCCGGGAAACCTAGCGTTCAGGTTGCCTTTCGCGGCCGCGGAAGGTTCACCGACACAGAACGCGAGGATCTGTGATGCTCCATCGCTCGAGGTCATGGCGCGCGGCAGCAGTCGCGGCGGGCACGGTCTGTGCGCTCGCCACAGCCGGCGCGGCCATGGCGGCACCGGCAAGCGTGTGGACCGGCGGGGCCAAGCCTGTTCCGAACGTGTTCACCAACGCCACGCCCGGCCTGGCTGCCTTCTACGAGACCGGTCAAGGGGTGGCCGGCACGTTCCTGGCCTACAAGGGCCAGCTCGACAACAACATTCAGTACAAGTACAAGCTGGGCGGCACGTGGTCTCATGGCGTCGGGACCATTCCCGGCGCTCACAGCACCACCACTCCGGCAGCGGCTTTCTACATCGACCCGCTGAGCAAGGACGCCGAGCTGGTCGTCTGGAAGAGGCTGCACAGCAACAAGATCTACTACTCACAGGGGCAGATCTCGGCCAAGGGCGCGATCAACTGGACCAAGCCGGCCGAGCTGCCAGGTGGCAGCTACGCCACGACTAGCGCGGCTCCGGCTGTCTTCTTCCCGCTCAACTCCGTCCACGCCCGCGTCATCGTTGCCTGGCGCGGCCCGTTCGACCACGTCCGCTACGAGCTCGGCACGCCCAGCGGGCGGGGATTCAAGTGGACCGGCGTCTCGAACTGGATCGGCGCGGGTACCACGGCCGACCCGACGACAACCAGCGCCGGGCCAGCGCTGACCGAGATCCTCAGCAATGGCGGTGCTACCGGCACGATCTACGTGTTCTGGAAGGACGAGTCCACTGAGGCGGTCAGCTACGCATCAGTGCCAGACAACGCCTCCACCGGCCTGCCTGGTACCAAGTCGCTGCCCTGGACGCTGCTCGGCCAGGTGACCGGCGCGTTCTCCACGGCGGCACCGGCGGTGTCATCCATCGACGCGCATGGCGACGGCCCGCTGCTGCTGGCTTACAAGGGCCCGAGCGGAGAGTTCATTCGCTACCAGGTCCTGTCGACCAGTGGCTGGACCAGCGTGGCCTACGTGAGCGGCTCGAACAACACCACCACCCTCGGGCCGGCGCTGGTGAACGGCACCCTCGCCAACGTCTCCCCGACCAACAGCGCCCGGGTGTTCCTGCACCAGTACAAGGGCTGAGCTAGCAGCGCTGCCGCGGGCGGTTCGTCCGCGGCAGCGCAATCCCGGGGCCCTGGCGCTGCGCGCCAGGGCCTCGCAGTGCTAGCCGGGGGACGGGACGACCCCCCGGAACCCCCGGGTGCCGAGTAGCCCTCGCCTGACCTGGGCATGCTCAGGTGACCGCTGGGCGAGACGGGGGGCGGTCTGGTGGGGAACCAGAGCCTGGACACGCTCTTCGCGGTCGGACTGGCAGCCGCACTGGCGCCAGCGATCGTGGCTGTCCTGCCCGGCGGCATGGTCCCGCAGGTCGTCGTGCTCGTTCTGGCCGGAGTTCTGATCGGGCCGCACGGCCTCGGCGTGGCAAGCGCGCCCAGCATCGTGCTGCTGACCAACATCGGCCTCGGGTTCCTGTTCCTGCTAGCGGGATACGAGCTTGACCCGAGGCTGTTCGGGCAGCAGGCGGGCCGGATGGCGATAGCCGGCTGGGCGGCAAGCGCGGCCCTTGCGGTAGGCGTCGTAGCCCTGCTCGGGACGTTTCACTATGTCTACGACTACGTGCCCATCGGCCTGGCACTCACCACGACGGCGCTCGGAACACTGCTGCCGATCCTGCATGACAACAAGATGCTGGAAGGCAAGTTCGGCCGGTACGTGCTGGCGGCTGGCGCGGCTGGCGAGCTGTTCCCGATCGTCGCGATCTCGGTGTTCCTGACCAAACGCCAGCACCTGATCGCTGCGGTATCGGTGCTGGCCGTCCTCGTCGTCGCACTGATACTAACCCCGGTCCCGCGGCTCATCGGCGACCGGTACCTGAAGGCAATCATCCGGCAGGGCCAGCGGGCAACCTCGCAGGCAACGCTGCGGTGGGCGGTCGTGCTGCTGCTGGTGCTGCTGGTGGCCGCCGAGGGGCTTGGCCTGGATGTCGTGCTCGGCGCGATGCTGGCTGGCATGGTCCTCCGGAGCTGGACGCGCAGGCAGGGTATCGACGCGGGGCCGCTTGAGTCCAAGCTCGACGCGGTCGGGTACGGCATCTTCATCCCGGTGTTCTTTGTCGCCTCCGGCATGACACTGGACGTCCGGTCGATCATCGCTGATCCGCTGCGGCTGCTCGTCTTCACCGTTCTGCTGCTCGTCGTCCGCGGCCTGCCAGCGCTGCTGATCTACGCCCGCGTGCTGCCGTTCCGCCAGCGGCTGGAGATGACGTTCATCACCGCGACCACGATGCCGCTACTGATCGCCCTGGCCGAGATCGGTCTGCAGGATGGCGTCATGCTGCCGTCCAATGCGGCCGCCCTGGTCGGCGCCGGCGTGCTCTCGGTCCTGATCTTCCCGACGGTTGCATCTGTACTGGACCGCGGGCAGCGACCACGACCTGCGGCGGGCGAGCCCGCAGCACGGAGCCAGGCCGGAGCCAGCCACAGCGCCGAGCCGGAGTTAGCCGCCGGCCGTTACAGCGCGGCGACGATGCCGAGCAGTTCCTCTTCTGACTTCAGCAGGTCGATCGGATCTCCGTACGGCTGCGGCCAGTTCTTGCCGGTGTGCCAGTAGACCTCGACGACGTTCTGCTCGGGGTCACGGAAGTAGCAGCCGATCGCGTTGCCGTGGTTCACGACCATCTCGACGGGATAGCCACGGCTGAGTATCTCCGCATAGAAGCTCCTGAGATCGGCCAGGGAGGCCGCCGTAAACGAGACCTGCTGCGGATCGGTCGTGCGGTCCTCGGACTTGACCAGCACGAACTCGTGGTGCTCGATCGCCGGGTTTGCGCTGAGGAAGACGATCCAGTCGTCCGCCCCGCGATCGGTGACTGACATGCCGAGGAACCCGGAATAGAAGTCGATCATGAGCTGCGGATTGCGTACGTAGATCCCGACGTGGCCTAAGCCTGTTACCTTCGGCATGCCCGTTTCCTTTTGCTCTGTGCTAGTGCTCAGCCTCCGGCGCGTACTTTCCGGTGAGCTGCGGTGTCGGACCTGCCTTGCCCTGCACCTGCCGGTCGTGGCGGGTCTCTCGCTTCCAGGTCCGCTTCAGGTCGTCCCGGACGCCGATCCGGAGCCGACCGAGACCTTCGACTTCAAGCTCAATCTCGTCGCCATCCATGAAGGGATTCAGGCCACCATGGTTCGTCCCGGTTGCGATGAGGTCGCCCGGCCCGATCGGGTGGACGGAGGAGACGAACTCCACGCAGCGCGGGATCGGATGCGCCATGTCGCTCGTGCTGAAGTCCTGCATGAGATCGCCGTTGTTCCAGAGCCGGACCGCGAGGTTCTGCGGATCGGGAATCTCGTCCTTGGTGACCAGGAACGGGCCGATGGGACAGAACGTGTCTCGTGACTTCATCTCGTAGAAGACGTTGGCGCCGGATGGCAGCCCGCGTGCCGAGCCGTCGATGAGGTTGGTGTAGCCGAACACGTAGTCCATCGCTTCGGCCAGCGGAACATCCTTCCCGCGTCTGCCGATGACCAGCGCGAGTTCGGCCTCCCCCTCGAAGATGGTGGCCGGCACATCCGGCAGGACCATCGTGTCGGCCGGGCCGATGACGGAATGCGGCGTCTTATGAAACGCGCTGATCGTCGGACGCTGCGGCAGCGTTCCGTTCTCCATATAGTTCACTGCCATGCAGTCGATGCTCACCGGCCGCGGCAGGGGCGGCCGCACCCGGACGGTCCCGAGCGGACGGCCGCGTCCCTCGTCGGCTGCCGACTCCAGCCTGGGTCGCCACTGCTCCCAGCCCTCGATCAGGGCGTGCATGACGTCCTGCGGATGAGTCCGCGGAATCTCTGCGGTAACGGCAGAGACATCAAAGATCAGGTCGTCCCGCACGACACCAAGGCTGAATTGGTCGAAGAAGGCTAGCTTCACGCGAGTAGCTCACTCCCCGAATGCCGACGCGTCAAGGGAGCCGTGACTTACCGTCAGTGCTGGAGCGAAGGGAGCGACCCGTGTTCGAGCACTCGGTCGACGTGCGGTGGCGGGACACCGACGCGCTCGGCCATGTCAACAACGCGGTGTTCCTGACCTACCTCGAAGAAGGAAGAGATGCCTTCTATGCGCAGGTCCTCGGCAGTGATCCGATCTACGTCGTGGTCCGTATCGAGGTCGACCTGCGGGCCGAGGTCCTTCACTCGGACCGGAAAGTACTCGTCACGATCGCCGTCGAGCGACTCGGCAGCACCAGCATGACCACGAGAGAAACCGTCCGCACTGCGGCTGGCGAGGTCGCAGCGGACGCGCGTGTCGTCACGGTCCGCTGGGACCCTGATCAGCGGAAGCCACTCGCGTTCAGTGAGGCGGAGCGCGCAAGCCTCGCTCAGTTCGCTGGCTAGGTCGTGTCGCCGGCTAGGTCGTGCGGGCGGCGATAAAGGCCGCCAGAGTGCCCAGCGTCTGCAGCGCGTCCAGGTTCAGGTCCTCGGCCGCGACGTCGACGCCGTACCGGCGCTCGACCTGGCGCAGCAGCAGCGTGCCAGCCAGGGAGTCGAGCCCGGCGCCGCCGCGCAGCAGCGGAGTCTCCAGCCCGATCTCAAGCAGTTCGTCCCGGCCGGTCACCTGCACCAGCAACTGCCGGAGCTGGCCGGCAATCACCAGGTCGCTGTCGCCGTTACCGGCCGGGCCCTCCTCAGCAGCAGTCACGGCTCGTCCCGGACAATCAACCAGTCGGCGAGCGCGGGCAGGCTGCCGGCGAGCTCGCGGGCGAACACCGCCCGGCCGTCAGAGGTGATCCGCCCCGGCTCGGCTCGCAGGCCGGCCGCGGCCAGCGCCAGCCGCATCGGCACATTCCGCTCGGTGACGAGGCACGGCACCTGAAGCTCGGCCGCCCCCCGAGCCGCTGCCGACCGGCACAGCCAGGCCAGCAGCGCGTCCAGCGCGCCCCGGCCCAGGGCACGGCAGGACATCATCACGAGCGGCACGGTCAGCACCAGCGGCTCGGGACGCGCTAGCGGCGGCGAGCCTGCAGGCGGCCGTGGTGAAGCTGGCGGCACCGGCCCGCCGGGTGACACCGGCGGGGAGGTGACCGCGCTTCCGGTCAGAACGGCGGCTCCCACCAGGCCGTCGTCGCCAAAGTTGTCCGCCAGCCGGACGGTGGCCACGGCGTGCTCAGGCGAGTCGAACAGGCCGGCCAGCTCGGCCTGGCTGACTGGCTGGCCAGCCGAGTTGAGCTGGTGGGTGCGGACCGAGAGCTCGTGCAGCCTAGGCAGGTCGGCCGGCCCAGCGGGAGCGATCGTGATCCGGGTGCCAGCCTGGCGCAGGAACTCGTCCCGGCTGCCGCCGAAGGCTTTTGCCTCCGCGTCCCGGCGCCGGCGCGCAGCGTAGAGCTCACCGCGGCGGCGTGCCTCATCGGTGACCGCGGCTGGACTGAACTGCGGCCAGCCGGGTGCTTCCGCGGCCTCCTCGGGAGTGAGCACCAGCACGTCCGGCAGCGTGGCCGAGACCTCGGCGCGCTCCAGCATGTCGTCGTCCACGAACGCGATTGCGTCGGTGCTGAGGTCGAGGCCGGCCGCGATCCGGCCGACGGCCTCCGCCTTGCTATCCCAGCCGCACTCGACCGCGGCGAAGTCCGCCCCGGTCAGCTCGCGCACGTATGCCGCGGCGTCCGGCGGGTTCCGGCTGGCGAGGGCATGCAGGATGCCGCGGCCTGCAAGATCGCGCAGCACGCTGACGAGCTGCGGGTCAGCGGGCGGCAGCTGCCCGGCGGATTCCAGCCACACGCCGTCGAGCAGCGTGTTGTCGATGTCCCAGACAACGCACTTGACCAGGCTGGCGGTCACGCCTTCTCCCCCGTGCCGCGCTCCGCGGGCCCGTGGTCCGTGGCGCGGCGCTCCATCGTGAGGTGCGTCGCGGTGAAGCCGAACTTCCGGTACAGCGCGCGCATGCCCAGGTTGGCAGCGTGCACCTTGCCGGTGAGCTGCGTCATACCGGCCTCATCCGCCGCTCTGAGCACCTCGGCCATCAGCAGCTCACCGATCTGGCTGCGGTCCGGCCGGTCGGACACCGCGAGGGACCGGAAGTTCCCGTAGATCTCGCCGGTGAGTGAGTTGGTCCGCGCCGACAGCCAGGCCCAGCCGACCGGCACTGCCGGGGCCTGCCGGGCCGCGGCCACCAGGGTGACCTCACCCGGCTTGCCGAGCGCGCCACTGACCCGTTTGCGGTGCAGCGCGGGATCGGTGACGGCTTCATCGCCGAACGAGACCACCGCGATCTCGATCTCGTATTGCACCAGCGCGTCAAGGTCGGTCTCGGTGGCCGGCCGGATCAGGTACTTCCCGGTGTCCGCGCTCATCGGGCTACCAGCGGCATCGGACGGAACACGGTGCCGCCGCAGGCCGCGCAGCCCGCGGCCTGCAAAGCGGCGATCTGCGGCCACTGGCTGCCCGGCCCGACCTGGTAGACGGCCGAGCACTCCGCGCACCGGTAGGGGCGGGTCACGGCGGCCCTGCTGTCCGCGGTGTACAGCGGTCCGTCGTAGCTCCCCTCGATCAGCGGCCGGGCGCCCGCCGCGGTGCGCAGATGGTAGAGGTTGCTCGTGCCGGCCAGGATGCCAGCGCCCAGGTAGCTGTTGAAGCCGGCGATCATCGACCGGATCACCAGTCCCATCCCGGCCATGGCGCGCTGCACGGCAATCGTCTCGTCCGGGCGGCGCGCGCCGAAGGAGAAGAACACGTGCCGTCCCGGCTCCCCGGCCAGCGCGGACACCGCTCGGCTGAGGAACAGTTCCGCTCCCGCGACGGTATACGGGGGGTCTGTCTGCACCACGTCGAAGCCGCCTGCCAGCGACGGCGGCAGCGGCTCCCGCAGGTCGTGAGCGACGAGCTCAACCGGCACGCCGGTGGCTGCGGTCTGCTCGCCGATCCAGTCCAGAATGTCGCGATCGGCGTCCACCACAGCCAGCCGGCGGATCGCGGCCGGGTGACCGGACCAGGCTGCGAACCGCGCGATGGCCACCGAGATGAGGTCGTCATCGCCGAGCACCAGGATCCGCTGGCCCGCGAGCGCCCTGGCCTCGTGCAGCCGCAGTACCCGGCCGAGCTTGCTGGTCACCGTGCAGTGCGTCTGGTCGAGTTCGGTCTTGGCACCGGGCGTGCCGTCAGCAGCAGCGTGCAGAGCCTCAGCGAGGCCGTCCAGCTCCGCCGGGATGACGACGCCGCGGCCGCCACAGGCCGGGCACCCGGCCCGGATACCCGCGCCGCCATTCGCGGCCTCGACTGCGGACCGTCCGGCCGGAGTGAACCTGACCGGCCGGCGGGTATCGACGATGCCGCGCTTGCGCAGCTCGTTGCAGGCGGCCGCGACGATCGGCACCGGAAGCTCCGCCAGCCTTGCCACCTCACGCACAGCGGCCGGCTCGGCCGTCAGCAGAGCGACAAGGATGTCACGAATGCCCGATTCGCCTTCAGCCAGGCCCACCGCGGCGGCGACCTGCGTCACCACGTCATCCACGTCCATTGCCTGCGTCTTAAGCCCCTTGCGGCTGGACCGCCTCAGCTGTCGGTACGGTATCCTCCCACATCATGCCGGGCATCGAAGCGGCCAGCAGTTACGCCGACATGCGGCGTCAGGAGGCCGTCTCGCCGAAGCGCCTCTACGCGCTCGACGCGGTCTGGACCCCAGAGTCCCCGGTTGCTGACGTCGCGGAACTGACCGGGCTGGCGATCGCGGCCGTCCGGTCCGGCGGCGGCCACGTTCTGGAGACCAGCCACGTCGTCTTCCCGAACGGCGCGCTCACGGTGGTTCTCATCCTGGCTGAGTCGCATCTGTCCATCCACACCTGGCCGGAGGAGAGCCTGATCGCGATCGACCTGTTCAGCTGCGGGTCGATCGACGGCGAGCGGGTGCTAGATGAGCTCACCCGATCGCTGCGCCTGGCCAGCATCAGGGTCTCCCGGCTGGAGCGAGGCCTCGCCCCGCAGGCCTGAACAGCGCGGCCCGGCTTCCGGGAGTGCAGTCGCCCGACGCGGACGTGCGGCGCGGGCAGCCAATCACCCAGAACGGGTGGCGCAGGGTCGCCCTGCTCGGGGGACAGTCTGGTCGTGCGGACCGATCTTGCCCGGTGGCAGTTTGCCTTCACGTCGATCAACCATTTCCTTTTCATTCCGGTCACGATCGGGCTGGCCTTCCTCACCGCAGTGCTGCAGACCGTCTGGCACCGCCGGCAGAATCCTGATTACCTGCGGCTAACCCGGTTCTTCGGCACGCTGCTGGTGATCAACGTGGCGATCGGCGTGGTCACCGGCCTGGTGCAGGAGTTCGAGTTCGGCATGAACTGGTCGAGCTACTCCAGGCTCGTCGGCAATATCTTCGGCGCCCCGCTCGCCATGGAGGGACTGGCGGCATTCTTTCTGGAGTCCACGTTTCTCGGCCTGTGGTTGTTCGGATGGGACAAGCTGCCAAGGCGCGTGCACCTGGCAACCATCTGGCTGGTCGCCCTCGGAAGTGTGCTGTCCGCGGCGTTCATCATGTCCGCGAACTCCTGGATGCAGCACCCCGTCGGGTACGTGATGGTGCGTGGCAGGCCGCAGCTGACCGACATCTGGGCACTGTTCACTAACCCGGTGTTCGTCTGGGGGTACACGAAGGTCATCCTCGCGTCGCTGGTCACCGGCGCGGCCGTGATGCTGGCGGTCTCGGCGTGGCAGCTGCGGCGCGGCCGGGAGGCGGCCCTGTTCAGCCGGTCGGCGCGGCTTGCCCTCATTGTGCTGCTGCCGACCATCCTGCTGACCATGCTCGTCGGCGACGAGCTTGGCGTGATCGAGGCGAAGTACCAGCCAATGAAGATTGCCGCCGCCGAGGCGCAGTGGACGACCTGCCAGCCGTGCTCGTTCTCGCTGTTCCAGATCGGCGGCGGCAACGACGACCACACCCCGACGCAGATCCTCGAGATCCCGCATTTGCTATCGCTGCTGGCCACCAATCACTGGAACGGCAAGGTCATCGGGATGACCCCGCTGCAGGCGCAGTACGCCGCGAAGTTCGGGCCTGGCGACTACACGCCGAACGTGTTCATCCAGTACTGGGGCATGCGAGTAATGGCGTACCTGGCGGTGATCGTCTTCCTGGTCGCGCTCTGGGGCCTGTGGCTCGCTCGGCGGCGGACGCTGATGTCCTCCCGCACGTTCCTGTGGGTGGCGACCTGGGCAGCCATCCTGCCGTTCCTCATGAACACGGCCGGCTGGCTGCTCACCGAGAGCGGCCGTCAGCCGTGGATCGTCCAGGGCATCATGCTGACCCGCAACGGGCTGTCACCGTCGGTGAGTACCACGGAGCTGTGGATCAGCGTGATCGGCTTCGTTCTTATCTACGGCACGCTGGGGACTGTCGACCTGCTGCTCATGCTGCGCTACGCGCGCAGAGATGCGGAGGCTGCCCCGGCTGGAGCCGAGACCGGGGAACCCGTCCCGGCAATGCACTACTGACAACTGCTGCGTTACCGACCGAGGCGCCCATGGCATTCGTCCCCTTCTGGTACATCCTCATCGCGATCCTGTGGACCGGGTTCTTTGTCCTCGAGGGTTTCGACATGGGCGTCGGCATGCTCAACCGCGTGATCGGCCGGGACGAGACTGGCACCCGGACGGTGGTCAGCACGATCGGGCCGCTGTGGGACGGTAACGAGGTATGGCTGATCGTCGCCGGCGCGGCCACCTTCGCGGCGTTTCCGGACTGGTACGCGACCTGGTTCTCCGGACTTTACCTGGCACTGGTGCTGCTGCTGGCCGCCCTGATTGTCCGCGGTGTCTCGTTCGAGTACCGGACCAAGCGCGACTCGCGTCGCTGGCGGAGCACCTGGAGCTGGCTGCTTGCCATCGGCAGCCTGCTCGCCCCGCTGCTGATCGGCATCGCGCTCGGCGACCTGCTGCACGGCCTGCCGATCGGCGCCGACCACGAGTACACCGGCAGCTTCTGGGACCTGCTGACGCCATATGGCATCTTCGTCGGCCTCACGCTCGTCGCCATCTGCCTGCTGCACGGCGCCATCTTCATCGGCATGAAGACCACCGGGGACGTTCGCTTCCGGGCCGACCGGTTCGCGCGCCGGATCGCGCCGGTGACCGCGGCATTCGTGCTGGCCTTTATCGGCTGGACGCATGTCACAGCCGGCCGCGGCGGCTTCCTGAGCCCGGTGGAACTGCTCGCCGCTCTGGCGATCCTGGCAGCCTGGGCGCTGGCGGGCGACCGGCGCGAGGGCTGGGCGTTCACCGCTACTACCGTCACCATCGCGCTCTGCATCATCAGCTTGTTCGTCGACTTGTATCCGGTCGTCATGGTGTCCAGCACCAACCGCGCCTACAGCCTGACCGCCCACAACAGTGCGTCGCCGCCGTACACGCTGAAGGTCATGACAGTCGTCGCGCTGATCTTCCTGCCTGTCGTCCTCCTCTATCAGGGGTGGACGTACTACGTGTTCCGGCGCCGCCTCACCGACGACACGTACGGTCCGGCCGCGGCCACCACGCCGCGGCCCGCCGTGTCGGCGGCAATCGCGATGGCATCAGGCCGCGGCGCCGGGCAGGCAGGCGAGAGCGGCCAGGCGCGCGCTGGCGGAAGGGCCGAGGGTCATGGTCCTGCTGGTGCCGAGGGGACCCCGCCCGAGTCGCGGCCAGGCTCGCAGCACCCGCTGGTAACGGAGTCGCGTGAACGCTGGCGGGCCCTCCTGTCCGGGGTCGGGCGCGGGCCTAAACGCGGCCGGCACCAGTGACCGTCGTACCGGCGAGAAGCTCAGCCGGGCCGGGACGGCTGCGGCCATTCGATCCGCGGCTGTTCCGGCAGGCCGGCGCGGGGCGCGGCTATCTGCTCGTGACGATCGGTCTCGGCCTCCTCACCACCGGCCTGATCATCACCCAGGCGAGCCTGCTCGCACACGCGCTGGCTGGGGCTGCCCGTGGCGTTGGTATCGCTGCGCTGCGCAGCACCCTAGTCGCGTTGATTCTGGTGCTGGTGGCGCGCGCCGCCGCAGCCTATGGCGGCGAGGCGGCGGCCTTGCGCGCCGCTGCAGTGATCAAGTCGCGGCTCCGGCGGCGACTGATCGGCCACGCGCTCCGCCTTGGCCCGGCCTGGCTTACGGGCCAGCAAGCGGGCGAGATCACCACGCTGGCGACGAAAGGGCTTGACTCGCTCGACCCGTACTTCGCGCGCTACCTGCCGCAGGTCGTGCTCGGCTGCCTGGTGCCTCTCGCCGTGCTCGTCAGGGTGACTGCGGCGGACTGGATCTCCGGCCTGGTGATCGCGGTGACATTGCCGCTGATCCCGGTCTTCGCGGTGCTTGTCGGGCAGCACGCCAAGGCGCGAACCCAGCGCCAGTGGCAACTGCTCGCGCAACTCGGCGGACACTTCCTGGACGTGGTCGAGGGGCTGCCCACGCTCCGGTTGTTCGGGCGGTCGGCGGCGCAGGTCCGGGCCATTCGGGTGACTACCGACGAGCATCGCGTCGCGACCATGAGCGCGCTGCGCATCGCGTTCCTGTCAGCGCTAGTCCTGGAGCTGGCTGGCGCGGTCGCCACCGCGCTGGTGGCCGTGGAGACGGGGCTGCGGCTGCTGACCGGGCACCTGCCGTACCAGACCGCACTGCTGGTGCTGCTGCTGACTCCGGAGGCTTACCTGCCGCTGCGGAATGTCGGCGCGCAGTACCACGCCAGCGCCGAAGGCGCGGTGGCGGCCGGCCGGGCGTTCGAGATACTCGCCACCCCGCATCCGGATGGGCGTGAGGTGGGGGCCGGCGCCCCCCCGGGGGGGGCACGACCCCCCCCCCCCCCCCAGGGGGGGCCCCCCCCCCCCCCCCCGCCCCCGAGGG
>Ga0335074_10007555_pt1 | contig 15069 bp, 14 predicted proteins | sample Lox_Sample_23_FD_206715 | JGI IMG/M metagenome (GOLD analysis project Ga0335074, IMG submission 206715) | Soil microbial communities from Loxahatchee National Wildlife Refuge, Florida, United States - Lox_Sample_2.3 | ecosystem: Environmental > Terrestrial > Soil > Wetlands | place: USA...
CATCGTGGTCGCGGTCCGTGGGCCAAAACCACCACCGGCCGCAACCAGAGTGTTCGAGCGCGACCAGAGTGCACCCATTGCGACCAGGCGCGCCTGAGGCGGTCCGAGGAGCGCGCCCCCGCACCCGCGCTACCGGTGCGCGACCAGGCTGCGAGAGCTGTCGCCCCCGGCCGCGCTCCGGCACATCAGGAAAGGGTCCAGTCTTCCCGGAGAAATCGCCTAACTGACGTAGTTGGCAGTCCACTCCCCCGCTACCTGGCCGGTGATGACGTTCAGCCGGTTCCAGGCGTTGATCAGAGCGATATTGAGCACGAGAGCGGCGAGCGCCGGTTCGTCGAAGTGCTTCGCCGCCATCTCCCAGACCTCGTCCGGGAAATCGCCTGGCCGGTCTGCAAGGCGCGTCCCGGCCTCGGCCAGCGCCAGCGCCGCCCGCTGCGCCTCGTCGAAATAAGGCGAATCGCGCCACGCCACGAGAGTGTGCAGCTGAGGCTCGGTGATGCCGTGCTTCTTGGCGGCTCGAGTGTGCATGTCGAGGCAGACAGCGCACCCGTTGATCTGGCTCGAGCGTGTTTCGACGAGATCGAGCGTCGATATTGGCACGCCGGCCTTGGCGGCGGCGTCCTTGCCTACTTTCGCCGCTGACAAAAGGGCGTCCATAGCTCCTGGGACTGCCTGGGCGGGGTTTTGGGTTCTCGGTTGCATGTCGTGTGACCTCCTCTTTTTGGATTTTCAGCCTCTAAGACACTTGAGGGGCCGTGGTTGTGACACCCCTTAAGGGCGAGGGCGGGGGCGAGGGGCGAGGGCGAGGGCGAGGGCGCCAGGACGAGCGAGGGCGTCGGGAAACCCCCTCCGGCCAGGAGGCTCAGGCCTCGGGCCAGCTCCAACCCCTAGTACCGGCGTCAAAACCCATTTCTGGCCGGCTTCAGCAGGAGTACGGCAGGTACTGGTCCGTGGTCAGCACGCTCGCATTGGGCACGATGGAAATGAGCGACTCGGACTTCATCCAGTTGCCGAAGCTCTGCCACCCCGCCTCCGACATGCAGCCTATTTTTTGCCCCGCCGCCGGCTTGATGAGCGACAACGTGTAGGGGACGCTGACTTTCAAGAACTCGGTGGTGTACTGAGTCACCCGCTCCATGATCGAGGTCGTCCCCGCGGGGTCGGCGATGGCGGCGGCTGTGGCGTATGTCAGGGCGCCCACAAAGCTTTTCACTTCGGAAGCGTAGGCCGGGTCGCTGCCCAGACGGTTACGGTTAGCGACCAGGACAAGCTCCGCATAGTTCGGAACTCCCAGCTCCGACGCCGGGAAAACAGTCGGCTTCTTTCCCAGCTCCTGCGCGATCTGGATGGCCTCGACGTTGCGGTAGCCGCCAAGGATGGCGTCAACCTTGCCCGACAGGACGGCTGGCACAAGGTCCGCACCCACGGTGACCGTGGGGACTTCCTTGGCAGTCAGGTGAGCAGTCTTCAACAACATCTGGTAGATGGCGCCGTCGCTCGGGATACCGGTAATGCCAAGCGTTTTGCCCTTCATCTGCGAGAGCCTCGTCACATGGAACCGAGGTAGCACGATAAGCGAGTTGAGGGGTACGGGCACGACGGTCGACACCGCCTCGACCGGGAGTTTTTCCTGCTGGGCGTAAAACAGTTCGGACTCGTACGAGATCGCCAGGTCAACCTTGTTGAGGCCCACCAGTTTGATCGGGTCGGTGACGTCCGACGGCACGAGGAAATCGGCATTGAGCCCAGCCTTGGAAAAAAATCCCTTTTCCTTGGCGTAATAGAGCGAGACGTGGTCAGGGTTCGGCACCCAGTCGAGCTCGAGGCTCACCGAGGTCGCACCTGTCGCAGCTCTGAGCTCGCCGGCACCGGCCACCGCGGGGCTCGTGCCCATCCCCACCGCGGCAAGCGCTGCGACTAGTACTGGCAACCTCTTGCGGCGCGCAGAACGGCTGGTGAGAAAGGCTGGCATCATTCTCAGGCGCATGATGGTGAGGGCTCCCTTTGCTTTCGTTTTGCCGGGTACGAGCAACATTGCGCTGGTATTGGTGTCATCGCCTGGCTCCTTCCCCTCGGCTCCATGGTGCCAGGAGCCGCTGTGCCAGGCACACGGTGCCGAACAGCAAAGTGGCGATGACGCTGAGGATAACGATCGCCGCAAACATACGGGCCGTCAGCAAGTTCGGCTCCGCAGCCAGCATCACATAGCCGAGCCCCGCGTTCGAGCCAGCCCACTCCCCAAAGACTGCCCCGATCGACGCGTAAGTAGCGGCGATACGCATCCCTGAAAAGATTTGCGGGAGCGCAGCGGGGAACTCGACACGGCGAAAGATGGCCCACCGGCTGGCGTGGAGCGTCCTCATCATCAAGACGTACTCGCGGTCGACTGAGCGCAACCCGTCCACGCCGTTGACGACGATCGGGAAGAAGCAGATCAGACCGACGACGATGAGCTTCGGGAAGATGCCGAAGCCAAAAAGGACAACGAGCACAGGCGCCAGTACGATCACAGGGACCGTCTGAGAGGCGATCAGCAAAGGGTAGACGGCCTTGCGCAACAGTCCTGACAGGTGGAGGACCACCGCGATGCCGGTCCCTCCGGCGACCGCCATCGCGAAGCCTGCGAGCACCTCGCGAAGTGTCGTGAGCGATGCGGGGCCAAGGATGTTCGGCCAGTCGTTGTAGAGCGATGTTGCGACTTCCGACGGGACCGGTAACGCGTACTCCGGCAGGCCCGCGATAGTCACGACCACCTGCCAGGCGACGATGACCAGGGCGAGCAACCCGGCAGCGGCCCCATAGTCGGATACGAGGCGCCGCCACGCCGGTCGGCGCTCGTTGGTGGGACCGAAGTAGAGGTCTGCCGCCCCACTTTCAAAGCTGCGGGCGCCCGTCCCCGGGCGGAGCTGAGTGGCGCTCACTTTTCGAGCGCCTCGAGTGCCTGCTCGCGAAGCTTCACGAACTCGGGGCTCGTCACGGTCTCACGCCTCGGGCGCCCAGGGACCGCGTTCGATGACAGGACGGTGACGGTGCGTCCCGGGCGTGCAGAAAGCACGACCACGCGGTCGGCAAGGAACAATGCCTCCTCGACGTCATGGGTCACGAGCAAGACCGTGCGTGGCACCTCGGCCATGGCATGGAGGAGCCATTCCTGCATTTCGGCCCGCGTGATCGAGTCGAGGGCGCCAAAGGGCTCGTCCAGGAGCAGCACGTCCTTTTCGGCCATCAAGGTCCTCACGAAGCTCACTCGCTGGCGCATCCCGCCCGACAGCTGCGCCGGATGGAGGCGCTCGAACTTGCCGAGCCCGAAGCGATCGAACAACGGCCTTGCCTGCTCACGAGCGTCCTTACGCTTGGCCCCCCTGTTTTCGAGAGCGATGCAGGCGTTGCCGAGCGCATCCCGCCAAGGCAACAGCAGGTCTCTTTGAGGCATCATGGCGCAGCAGGCCAACCTTTCGGGCGCCGATCTGCCACCTGCTACCTCTACTTCGCCGACGTCAGCCTCGAGGAGCCCGGCGATGACCTGGAGAAGAGTGGACTTGCCGCAGCCGCTCGGGCCGATAAAAGCGACCTTTTCGTGCTGGCGGACCGTAACGTCTACACCCCGGAGGGCAACTACCCCTCCGAAGCGCTTCGCCAACCCCCGCACGCTCACCTGGATAGGAGCATCGGCATTAGGCATGTCGGCCAGCTCCAACCGTCCCGCGCCGGTCAGGCACCTGGCGCTTCCCTCAGGACATCACGTAACAGATCCCGCCACCCTAGCGTGCTGGGCGCAGCACCTGCGATCGCCGGCGCGACAGCCTCAGCAACCGCCAAGCCCGCAGCCAGAGCCACAGTCCCAGCCACAGTCACAGTCACAGCAACGGCCCACGCCGGACTGGAGACCCACCCATATCCCACGCAGCCCGGGCCGATTGGCTCAGGCTGCCGTCTCGGGGCCAGGGCCAGCCGGTATTGTCGCCCAGGTACCGTATGTGCTGGCCGGTGGCGCAGCAAAGGCCGGTGGCCTGGCAAAGGCCGGTGGCCGGGCAAAGGCCGGCTGGCGCAGCGGAACAGCAGGAGGTCCGGGCACCTCGGCGCTTGGGGGGCGCCGCGGGGCGCTGGTTTGTGGTTTGTCGTTGGTCGTTACTCGAGAGTCGAGCGTGGAGAGCCGTATGCAAGGCAGGATAAGAAGTCCAGGTCGGTTGCAGGATGACGGCGGCAGCGCGCCGTCGCGAGCGTTGTACGGGGCGCTCAGCGTCGCCGGGCTCGCCCTGGCCGTGATTTCGAGCGCCCAGCCGAGCGCGGCAGCGACCACCGTCCGCCCTCGGGCCACCGCACAGGAACGACCGGGCTCCCACGGTGCGCAGCTGACGGCCGGCGGCGTCCTCGGGCCCGGGGCGTGGCTGACGTCGCCAAATGGCCACTTCCGGCTGGCAATGCAGCCCGACGGCAACCTCGTCGAGTATTGGGAAGGCCAACCGATATGGGCTTCGCGCACTTCGGGCCACCCTGGCGCCGACCTCGAGATGCAGCCCGACGGCAACCTCGTCCTTTACTCCGCCGGCCACACGGCGATCTGGAGCTCGGGGACCGATCGAGGGGGCGACGACGCGTATTACCTCAGGCTCCAGGACAACGGCAATGGCACCGTCTATTCTCCCGCCGGCAAGGCCCTCTGGGCGACCAACATGGCCGTACTCAACAGGACCGAGCTCCTCGCAGGCACCGAGTTGCCGGCTGGGTCGTACCTCACGTCGCCGGACGGCCAGTACCACCTCACCATGCAACCGGACGGCAACCTGGTCCTGTACTGGGAAGGCCAGCCGCTCTGGGCTTCCCATACCGCCGGTCACCCAGGTTCGTCCCTCGAGATGCAGGGCGATGGCAACCTCGTCATTTATCAGGGCAACAGGCCGATATGGACCTCGGGGAGCAGCCGCAAGGGCAACGCGCCCTATGCCCTGCGCATGCTCGACGGCGGCAACGCCACCGTCTACTCCCCCGCAGGCAAGCGCGTGTGGATGACCAACAGCGCCGTCGTCGGGCTGGAGCTGGGTGACTCCGGGCCAGCTGTAAAGGCGCTCCAGGTGCGCCTGTCGTCACTCGGCTACTGGGTTGGGACACCCGATGGGAGCTTCGCCGATTCGACCCAACAAGCCGTCTGGGCGCTCCAAAAAGCGGCCGGCCTGGTCGCCGACGGAGTTGTCGGGACAAAAACCGCGGCAGCACTCGAAGCTGGCATAGTGCCCAAGCCCCGGCCGGCACCGGGGTACCTCGTCGAAGTGGACCTCCAGGACGACCTCGTCATGGTTGTCAACGACGGCAAGGTGCTCCATATCCTCAACACCTCGACCGGAGGCGGCTACACCTATGTCGAGCAGGGCGTCACTTCCGTGGCGACTACCCCGAGCGGCGTGTTCCACATTTACAACGTCATCGACGGGCTCGACGTCGACCCGCTGGGAGCGCTCTGGCGGCCGCGGTTTTTCTACAGCGGGTTCGCCATCCATGGTGACTCGTACGTGCCGCCGTACCCGGTATCGCACGGTTGTGTGCGCGTGAGCGACGAGGCGATCGACTGGATCTGGGCCGCGAACATCATGCCCATCGGGACAGAGGTCTGGGTCTACTAACCGGCAGTCGGGCAAAAACCCCCCACGCGTGGGGCCTTTGACCCTCCGCAAAATGGGCGAAAGTTGGTGGGGGCGGCGCTAGAAAGGGACGGCATGAACTCCTCCTCGGTCGTACCGTTCCAAGCTGCCTCGCAGTTTTTCGTAGATGCTGTCGCCGCCGTCCCGGCAGGGCAGTACGCAGCGCGCTGGTCGGACGAGTGGAGCATCCTCGACCTTATCGGTCACGGCAACAGGGCAAACGTGCTCCCGGTCGAGTACTACGAGCGGCCCGTCCCGGCGGCAGGACCTGATTACATGTTGCCTGCCAACATCGCCGAACGTGCACGACAAGCCGTAAAAATGCTGGGAAATGACCCGCTTGGCGCAGTACGAGCTGCATCTGCCCGAGCCCTGGCGATGGTGGCTTCGGCACCGGACGATGCGACGGTCGGTACCCCGTTCGGCAAGCAAACCCTCGATGGTTACCTGCGCTCCAGGACGGCCGAGCTCGTGCTCCACGGGCTGGATCTCGGCACGGGCGTCGAGCCTCCGCCCGAGACCTTGGCCGAGTGCGGGCGTTTTCTGGTGGAACGAGCGGTGCGGCAAGGCGACGGCACCGAGGTGGTCCGAGCGCTCAGCGGTCGGGGCACTCTGCGGCCTGGCTTCAACGTTTACTAGGGCCACCAAGGGATCTCGCGCCCTGCCCGCCCACGATGTCGAGTACGTAGCTGTACGCTCAGCCCCCGGGGTAAGGTCCCCACCGTTACAGGGGAGGCCTTACCGCATGAGTTGGCGTCATAACTGATGTGGCATCTATTAGGTGAGCGTGAGCGGCTTGGCGTACCAGGTGGTCGCGTTCGGCAACGTCGGTGGCCCGTTTAGCGGCTTGCGCGTAAGCGGCTGCAGCAGCAGGAAAATCACCGCCCAGCTCGAACAAATAGCCGCGCACGGCATGCCACCGGTGGCGCTCGCAGAGCACTTCGCGGACACGTTCGGTCTCGCGGAGCCCGGCGGCAGCACCAACGGCGTGGCCGACTGCGACGGCCCGCCCGAGCACCGCGGCAGGGCCCTCGTGCTCGGGGTCGTCGGTTAGGGCAACGAGGTCGTCGTACCAGGCAAGGATCTGCAGCCAGTCGGTCTCTTCCGGGGTCGCCGCGTCGTCGTGCAGGGCGGCAATTGCCGCCTCGACCTGGTAGCGGCCCGGCCGGTCCGCGAGCGCCAGGGCTGACTGCAGGACGCGTACGCCCTCGGCGATCTCCCGGGTGTCCCAAAGAGAGCGGTCCTGGCGGTCGAGCGTGATGATGCGGCCGTCCGAGCCGAACCTGGCCCGGAGCCGGGCGTGGTTGAGCAGCATGAGCGCGAGCAGCCCGCGAGCTTCTGGCTCCTCGGTGGCGAGCGTCAGTTGACGGGCCAAGCGGATGGCCTCGGCTGCCAGGTCGACCCGTCCCGCGTGCCCAACCGTGTAAATGAGGTAGAGGACGCGCAGCACGACTGCGAGGTCGCCCGGCTGGTCCAGCCGACGGCCCTGCAGGGCCCGCTTGGCTCTGCTGATCCTCTGAGCCATCGTCGCCTCGGGCACGTAGAAGGCGTCGGCGACCTCACGGGTGGTGAGGCCCCCGACGGCGCGCAATGTCAGCGCCACCTGCGAGGCAGGCGTGAGGTCCGGGTGGCAGCAACAGAAGAGCAAAAAGAGCGTGTCGTCACCCTCCTCCACAACGGCGCCTGCGGCCCTCTGCTCAACAAAGGTCTCCTCCTCGCGGCGTCTGCGGGCGGCGTCGCTCCGGCGAGCGTCGACCAGCCGGCGGGTGGCAACCGTCGTCAGCCATGCACGCCGGTCGCCCGGCGAGTGCCCGGGCCACACCCGCATCGCCTCGACAAGTGCCTCCTGAAGAGCGTCCTCGGCAGCACCGAACTCCTCGCCCCGCCGGAGCAGGGTCGCGAGCACGCGGGGGACGAGGGCGCGCAGTTCGTCCTTGTCCACTCCCGCCTCCTCAGTGGTCACTCCGGGTCGGTCGTCCGGGCGGCCTCGGACATGACTTCGCGAATGTCGATCCACTCGTACAGCGGTTCCCCGCCCGGGCCCGGTTCGGACGAAACGTAAGCGGCCAGCTCGACAGCGCGCTCGTACGACTCGACGTCGATCATGTACCAGCCTGCGACCAGGTCGCTCGTCTCGGGAAGCGGCCCGTCAGTTACGACTGGTGCAGCCCCGGGGCCGCCATAGCGCACCCAGGTGCGCTGCTGGGTGAGCGCCTGGGCGTCGACGTACTCACCGTTTTGCTTCAGCAGGTCGCTCACGTGCCTGAGGAAGGCCATGTGCGCCTCGATATCCTCGGGCGCCCATTGGTCCATCGGTGGCACGGGGCGGTACGGCTCGGGGCTGCCCCGGTAGTGCTTGAGGAGCAGGTACTTCGGCATATGGGTCTCCTAGTGCCGTGGGCCTCGTTGATCGCGGCCCTTCACCTTTAGAGCGGAGCAGGTCATCGTCCCTCGACATCGGGGACGTACATATCCCCGAATTTTCGGTCAGTACGGCCACTTGGCCACGAGGAGCTCAAAACGAACTCGGCTCGTCCTCGTAGCGCCCTCCCAGCGCAGTAACCGCGTCGATCAGCTGCTGGCGGTAACGGGCTCTATCGTCCCACACCTGCCGCCAGCCAACCGCGGGCGGCGCTCTTGCACGTGTCGGGCCGCTGCCGCACGGGCATCGCCCGCCCCACGCTGATGTCACGGGAAACTCGTCGACCAGCCTGTGGTCACCCCCCGGAGCTAGAAGCCATCTCCTCGTCGAAACCCCCGTTGTTGAGCCTCTGGCAGGCCTTCTCGGCGGCTTGGAACTGGGGTGAACCCGGGCTCATCACCCCGGTCGGGTTGACGATGCGGATCAACCCTTGCGCATCGGGTTCGGGAAAGGTGGGCTCGCCGTGAGACCGCATGCACTGGCTGTACTTGAGCGCATTGGCGGCCATCTTGGCGGGTGTCAGGTTGGCGAGGCTGGGCGGGACATCCTTCTGGCAGGCCTTCTCCGCCGCCTGGAACTGTGGCGTCGGCGCTCGAGGGTCGGCGTCTGGCTGGACCTTAAAGGAGAACCCGCCTCCCGGTGCCGCCACCGGGTCCGGGAAGTCGCTGACCCCGTGCGAGCGGATACACTCGGCGTACTTCAGGAGCTGCACCTCCGTCGGGCCCGACTGGCCGGAGGAGGCAGAGCCGCTGGACGCGCCCGGCTGGGTGGTGGTCGTGGCCTTGGCATGACGAAGGCTCGCCACGGCGTTGGGCGCCGAGCCACCCCCGCAGGCCCCGGTCCCCAAGCTCAAGGCTGCCAGCACCGCCAATGCACCGGCGGCCCGGGCACTCGCCTTCGTCACCGGCTAAGTATCCCATACGCCGGCAAGCGGGCGGCTCCGCGGCTCACGGCTCCACAGCTTCCTGCATCGAGTTCGAGGCGGGCAACAATGGTCGGATGCGACAGGGGAAACTCAACAAGGCCGTCCTCGCCGTCGGGCTCGGGCACCTCACCGTCACCGCGCTGACATGGCGCGACATCCGCCAAAGGCCGGCGGCCGAGATCAAGGGCGAAAAGCGGGTTTGGCGCCTCCTGACCGCCGTGAATACGGCCAATAGCGCCATTTACTGGCTCCTCGGCCGCCGGCTCGGACCGGTACCTGTCGCGGTCCGCCCTTGCACGCAGGACGAGCTCACGAGGTTGCTCGAGTCGACGCCTAGCGCATCCGACCGCCGGCACCACATTGAGCGGTTCGGCATGCAGAGCGAAGGCAAAGCGACTTACCTCATCGCGTGGGAGGAAGAGCCCCGCGGCCGGGGGACGGTCCTCCACGAGTCGAAGTACCCAGAAGTGCGCGAGAGCTTGGGTACCTTCCCCGAAATCAATGCTTTGGCTGCCTACCCGTCGGGGCACGGTATCGGCTCAGCCCTCCTCTCGGCGGCCGAAGACGTCGCTCGCGGCCTTGGCGCGGACCGGGTCGGCCTCGCTGTGTCGGGGGCTAACCACTCCGCGATCCGGCTCTACCAACGAATGGGGTACGCCGCCTGGGACGGCAAGGTGCTCGTCGATAGGTGGTATGAACTGAAAGAAGACGGCTCGACAGCCGAGCACGACGACGAGGTCCGCTACTTCACCAAATGGCTGGCGGAGCAATGACAGCGCTTCGGGGGATCCCGGGACCGCGGCCCCGAGGCCCAACCCCCGGTGACGCGACTGCGGTACCTAAAAGGAACTATTCGTTCCCAGGCGACACGATTGAGTCCACCATGCCTTCGACCTGCCCCTGGACCGCCGACGTGTAGTTGGACGGTTCGGCGAGAGCGTAAACCGTAGCCCCGAGGTAGGACGAGCTTTCCAAGAAGGCATATGTCACACCCTTGAGCGGGAAGGTCGAGCCATTTGACTTCTTCCCGGTGCCGGTGAAGGACTCCCCGGCTCCCTGGTCGAAGACTCCGCCCGGGCCGATGCTGAAAGTGGTCATCGAACCGGTCCTGACGTTGCTCAGCCAGCCGAGAGAAGCCGCGAAGTGGTTGAAATCCACCTGGAGGAGCTGAGAAATGTCGTACGAGGTCGGGTAGTCGTCGAAGACGTAGAAAAGGACATGGGGTGCCGAAGTGCGTTCGAGCTCGACTTCGGCAGCGTCCCCGTTTTGAGCCGGGGCCCGGAATGTCACGGCCCACCCCTTCTCCAGGCGAACGCTCACACCTTCGCCCACTTGGACCACCTTGCCCGTTGGCTTCGGGACGGCAACGCCGCCGGTCCCCGTTGTAGCCAGGTGGGCCGTCCAGTGCAAAAGGCCGCTGTCGCACCTGCTTATGAGGCTCCCGTTGGCAGCATAAAAGGCTGTCCGCGCTTCGAACTGGCCGGAGGCCAGCCCCCCTTGTACGCGCCCGCTCAAGGTGTCACTTAGGTTGTAGCGCTCTGTGCTCCCAGAGACGTCCACGTTTTGGCGGCTCGAGTTGGCGGAAAACGTGCCGCCCTCACTGACGACGAACGGCCCGAGGGACGACGGCCCCTGAGTAGTACCGCCGTTGCTACAGCGTGCAGTGTTGAAGGTCTTGAAGGTGACCTCGTGGCTGGTAACGGAAAGGGTGACGGCATAACCCTGCGACGTGGTCCCCGAGTACGACGCTGTGCCTGTCGGGACGACAGCTGCTTCGGCGGCTCCCGCCGGACCAACCGAGGCCAGGGCGGGCACCGTGGCCATCGCGCAAGTAAGCCCGAGCGTCAGCGCTGCTACGGTCCTGCCCACTACCTGACATTTGCCCACCAAAAACCCTCCGCCAGCCATCGTCGTCGCTGCTGAAGATAATCGAGCTGTAACTGGGAGCCGGGTCGTTGTCGCGGTACCGTTAGCTCTCAGCCACCAACGGTAACTTCGAAGGCCATGCCACGCTCGGTCAACTTGACGCTGTCGTCGTCGTCCGCCCACCGCAGCGCCTGGATATTGAACAGGTCCACTTGCGGGCTGCCGACCGGGTACGGGCCCCAATGCCAGGTCCCCCGGTGCAACACGAAAGAGTCGAGAGGCTCCAACAAGAAAGCGCGTACCTCGTCCAGGTCCTCGGGGCCGGATAGGGAAGACGACGCCGGGGCTACCGCCACGACAGCGGGACAATTAAGCACGAGCAGGGTTTGATTATGAGCCTGGTGCCGGTTCATTGCTCGGCATATCAACCCCGTGCTGGTCTGCGTGACCCGGTCCAACCGGTTGGAAACGATGTTGACGTGGGGGTCACCGGACTCGAACACAAGGCGCGCCCGGCCATCCTCGGGATCTGTGATGTGGGCGGGGATCCACCCAAAACTGGACCAGGCTTCGGTGCCCAAGCGTTGGGCTTTTACTTGAAAGGTGATTTGTCCCTCCGCCTGCTGGTTCAGCACGAAACATTTCTAGACCAGATCGTGCCGCATGTCAACGGACCTACGGACCGCTGGCCAGGCCCGCGTGTTGCATTTCCTGGCCCAGTTTGGGGCGACGGGTGGCCGGCCACCACGGTGGTAGCGTGGCCCCTGTGCTCTCCCACAAAAAAGCGACACGATGCTCGACAATGTCTTGCCGTCCTCGCTCCAATTTGGCCCATTTGCGCCGGCGGCGGCTGTACGCAGCCACCACGAGCACAGTTGCCGCTTTGGTAACGGCGGCTCTGGTCGTCCCGGGGGGCGGCCTCATCGAGCCGGCCGCGCTGGCGGCGACCACTGTCCAGGCCTTGGCCGGCAGAGAGGTGCAGCAGGTGAACGTACCGGCGGCTGACCTCGTTAGCGTCGGCATCCCGGGCGGGGTGTCCGCTCCGATCCTCCTCCCGGACGAGCCCGTCCTTACGATGGCCGGCAAGGTCGAGGTGGCTTATGTGGGCGGAGGCTGGTGCCCCTATTGCACCCTCGGCAACTGGCCCTTGCAGATTGCGTTGTCTCAGTTCGGGACTTTTAGCCAGCTGGGCGCCTCTGTCTCTTCGTCCTCCTCCGACATTTACCCGGGCCTCAAGGCCTGGAGCTTTACGGGGTCTCGCTATGTCAGCAAGTACTTCAAACTGGACGCCTTTGAGACTTCTCAGAAAGCCTTCCAGTCGACGTCTTCGCCATACCCATCGGGCCTGGGGGCGCTCGTGAACAAATACGACCGGGCTCCTTACGCCCAGTCGCCGGGCGGGATCCCCTTTACCGACCTTGGGGACCACTTCCTGGTCATCGGCTCTCCGACCAGCCCGGCGCCGCTGATGCACCTGAGCCAGGCACAAGTGGCCGCCGCCTTGCGCCGCCCAACCAGCGTTGTAGCTCGCGCCGTAGACGGGGCCGCCAATTACCTGGTGGCGGCAATGTGCCTGACCCCTGGAGCATCCTCCGCAACGATATGCGCATCCAGGTTTGCCCAGCGCATCGACGCGTCGTGGGCGTCGAGCTTCCCGACGACCACGACCACCTCCACCACGACCACCACGGTGCCTGCTACAACGACCACGTCGACGACGACTACCACGGTGCCCCCTACCACGACCTCCTCGACGACCACGACGACATCGGCACCGTCTACGACTACGACAACCACCACTTAGAGCGAGCGGCCGGCAGCCTTCAGCTTCTAAGGCGGCTTCGACAAGCGACAGCACCTTGTGGTCGTCGTGCACGCACTGGGCCGAGGTTGCTATTGCCCCAACCCGCAGTCGCCCATGACCAGTTGGTGCCCCTACGATCGGCGCGATGGCACACAGGGGAGCGGTGGGCACGCTCGCCGCTGAAGGCGACCAAGCACCCACGCCGCCCAAGCCCCTCTTGAGGGGGGTCGCCCACGAGGTCGCTGCCTTCGCTTTCCCGGTCCTTGGCGTCGTAGCCGTCATCGTCGCCCGGACGACCGGAGCGCGCGTCGCTGTCGCCGTCTACGTGCTCGGCGTAACTGCGATGTACGCGACGAGCGCCTGCTATCACCGTGGCCAGTGGACGACCGGCGCCAAACGCCGGATGCGCCGCCTCGACCACTCGATGATCCTCGTTGGCATCGCCTCGACGTACACCCCCGTGGCCGCTGTGGGCCTACCTCCTGGTACCGCGTGGGTGCTCCTAACGACCGTCTGGAGCCTCGCCGTCGTCGGGGTGGTGCTGCGGAACGCCTGGCTCACCGCTCCCCGATGGCTCACCGCTGCCGTCTACCTCGTCGTCGGCTGGGCGGCCCTGGCTGCACTACCCACGATGTGGTCACACCTCGGGGTGGCGGCTTTCGTGCTTGTGCTCACCGGTGGCTTGGTCTACTCGCTGGGTGCGCTCGTCTACAGCCGGCGCCGCCCGGACCCATGGCCGGCAATCTTTGGCTACCACGAGGTTTTCCACGCGCTCGTGGTCGTTGCCGGGCTGTTGTTCTACGCCGCCGTGCTCGTCGTTGTCACTACATAAATATGAACAAAAGCCCCGACCACGCCTCGGAAAACCGGTCAACTTACGACCGCATCGCCCCACTTTAGCTGAGCCGGCAGCTCGCCTTACCCCAGGTAGGTGCGTGGCGGCGCTAGCTCCCAATGACCTGTAAACGGGTCGGTAAACCGGTCATGGCGGCTTGTCCGTCCTCTCCGACCTCAACCGAGACGCTTTCGCCGGCGAGCCTCAGCCCCGAAACCCGCCTTAGCCCGAGCGTCGAGGGCAACGGGTCGAGGCGCACCTTGCCGGCGGGCACATCCGGCTCGATACCGAGCAAAGCGGGCACGATCCCTACCGCCGCGGCTGCAGACCAACCCTGTGGGTGGCACGCAGCCGGGTAGGGCAAAGGTGCTTCCAGGCCCCGCCGTTGGTGACCGGCGTGCAGCTCGGGCAGCCGGTAGCCAAAGCCCTCCGCCGCACGCAGCAGGCCTTCGATCAATGAGAGCGCGGTCGCTCTCGCCACCGCCCCCGGAGTACGCGCCAAACCTCGCACAGCGATGCCGGTGTCGTGCGCCCACACAGAGCCGCAGTGGTAGCTGACGGGGTTATAGCCCGCGGACGACGCCCCGAGGGTCCTCAGGCCGAAACCGCAGTCCAAGTCGGGCGCACCCAGCCGTCGAGCGACTACGTCGCTTTCCTCGGCATTGAGGATCCCGCACCCGAGGAGGTGACCGATGTTGGAGCTGAGAGAGTCAACGGGGGTGCCGTCTTTTTCGAGCGCCATGGCCGGGTAGGGCCCCTCGGCGTCCTCGACCCAGAAATACCTCCGGAACCGGCCGGCAAGAGCGGAGGCGAACTCGCGCCACTCGTCCGCCCCGTCCAGGCCGAACGAAACCAACAGCTCGGCGCCCGCCGTGGCAGCCTGGTAAGCGTAAGCCTGCACCTCACAAAGAGCGATCGGCGGTCGTGCGAAGTGGCCGTCGCGGAACTGCACAGCGTCGCGAGAGTCCTTCCAGCCCTGGTTGGAGATCCCCTGTCCCGGTTCGTTGACGTACTCGACAAAACCGCCGGCACCGCCGGCAACTCCGGCCAGCCACCTGAGGCAGCCCTGCATGGCCGGCAAGAGGGCCTCGACGTCTCGCGCCGGCGCACCCCATTTCCACGCTTCGTGAAGCAAGCAAACCCAAAGCAAAGTGGCGTCAATGGTGCCGTAGTACACGGGCGGTAGCCGCATGGCACGACCGTCGGGACGCCCGCTAATTGAGTGGCTCGTTTCGTCGCGGCGCAGCTCGTGAAGGATCTTGCCCTCCTCTTCGTCCGTCCCGGGGCACGAGACATGTCCCTGGTAGTGGGCAAGCGAGCGAAGCGTCCCGAGGGCGAGCTCAGTCCCGAGAGGCAACAACATCCGGGCGCACCAGATCGAATCGCGGCCGAAAAGCGTCAGGTACCAGGGGGCACCCGCGGCGACGAAGTCGTCCTCGGGGCTGTCGCGCAACGCCATGCGCAGTGAGGCGATGTCAGCCAGGCTCCGCTTCACGAGCTTGGCGAGGCGTAAGTCCTCTGCGGAAATCTCCAGTTCGCTCAAGCCGCGAGAGCCACCCTCGGGCTGTGCGGCCACCACTC
>Ga0335074_10007556_pt1 | contig 15068 bp, 8 predicted proteins | sample Lox_Sample_23_FD_206715 | JGI IMG/M metagenome (GOLD analysis project Ga0335074, IMG submission 206715) | Soil microbial communities from Loxahatchee National Wildlife Refuge, Florida, United States - Lox_Sample_2.3 | ecosystem: Environmental > Terrestrial > Soil > Wetlands | place: USA: Florida...
CGTCTGGGCGGCAATCAGCAGCTCGCCGGCGCCGCGCTCTCCCGCCTCCGTCACGAAGCCAGCCCGCAGCGAATGGCCCGCGAATCCGGCCGGATCGAGGCCGATGCTCTGCACCGCCGCCTTGACGATCGCCCCAATCCGGTTGGGGTGCAACCGCTGCCCGGTAGGCTTGCTTCCGTGCAACCTCGAGAACAAGGGGCCGGCCAGATCGCCGCGGATCCCCAGCCAGGCGCGCAGGGCCGCTACCGGGCAGGTGCCTGCATGCCCGCGAGGCACGCCGATGTCGCGCCCCCGCCCGAGTTGGTCCTGTTTCTCTCTCCGCACCCGGACGATGATCCCCTCCTGTTCGAACCGCACGTCCGCCAGGTCGAGGGCGCACAGGTTGCTCCTCCGCAGGGCCGTTGCAAAGCCTACCAGCAGCACGGCGCGATTGCGCACGCCTTTGGGATCCTGGCCCAGGCGGGCGCACATCTGGCGCAGGTCTGCCAGGCCTATGGGCGTTTTCTGCTGGGGCTGCTCTCCGCGAAGCCGCTGGGCCCCCAGCAGCAGTTGCCGCACCTCGCTCCCACAGGGAGAGAGGAGGCCGGCCGCGCGGTGCGCATGCGCAATGCCGCTCGCGTGCCGGGTCGCGGTGGTCACACGCCGCCCTTGGCGCAACAGATCGGTGAGGTACTGGAGAACGGTTTCGACGGCCGCCGGCAGCGCGACTTGCTCAGCGCGGCTGCACCAGGCGGTGAAGGATTTCCAATCGCTCGCGTATCCAGCGAGCGTGCGTGGGGCGCGGATGCCGGCAGCCAGACGCAGCCGTTCCGCGGTGAGATCCGCAACGGGAATGAGGGGGAGGTTGAGTGGTTCGGTCACCCCTCATGTGTAACTGCCTGCGGGAGCCTCGGTGAGCCATGGGCGGGGAGACCTAAGCCGCGATTATCGCGCGCGGCGCTTAGGATGGGGCGTCCATGGACATTTTGGCCTGGCGTTCGCGGAGTTCCTCCGGCGTCAACTCTTCCTTCTTTGTGGTGATCGCCCACACGAACCCAAACGGGTCTTTCACCTGCCCGTAGCGATCGCCCCAAAACTGATCCGCCAGCGGAAACGCCACATCGCATCCCGCCGCCAGCGCCTGGGCCCAGGCGGAATCGGCATCCGGCACGTAGAGGTTCAGGACCATTGGAAGGCGCCCCTGCGCCAGCGGCGGCAGGTGGAATTCTTCGGCGAAATCGTCCGCCAGCATGAGCATCGAATCGCCAATCTGCAGCAGTGCGTGGATCAGCTTACCACCGGGCCCCGGCGCGCGGTTGATCTCCATGGCGCCGAACGCCTCTTTCAGAAATTCGATGAATCGGGCCGCGCCATTCACCATGAGGTGCGGCGTAAGGGTGTGAAAACCGGGCGGAATTGGAGTTAAGGATTTCGACATGGGGCTCAGAATATCAGACCGGCACTGTAATTTTCAGTCACAAATGTGAATCTGCGTGCGGTCCGGCACAGCCTCAGGCGCGGGCCGGCTCCGGCGATTGTGGCGCCGGGCGGGCGGCTTCCGGCGGAGGAACAATTTCCACCTTCCAGCGATTCATCCACAGGAACAGCGTCAACAGGCCCCACAGATGGTATCCGGCATTGATACGCCGCTCCATATGATCGCGAATCAGGTTTTGGATGGCGCGGGAATCGAAAATACCGGTGGCCTCCACCGCTTCGGGACGCAGGGTTTCCATCAGCAGCTCCCGCAGAACGCCGCGAAACCAGCCGTGCGCCGGAATATCGAACCCGGTTTTCTCGCGCCGTAACACCGCTTCCGGCAGTTTGCCGCGCATCAGCTCGCGCAGCAGATATTTCTGTTGCGAGCCGCGGATCTTCAAGCCGGCCGGCAAGGTGGCGGCAAAATCCACAACCCGCGGATCGAGAAACGGCGGGCGCACTTCGAGCGAATGGGCCATGCTCATGCGGTCCGTCTTGTATAAGATGTCGTCCGCCAGATAATAGGCCTGGTCGATGCGCAGAAACCGCTCGACGCCGCGGGCGCGAATGCCCAGGCGCGCCACCAGTTCCTTCAGGCCGCTGCCGCCCGCGGTTCGGCAAATCTCCCGACGCTGCTCCCGCGAAAAGGTGCCGTTCCAGAAGAAATGCGCCTCATCCGGGTCTAAAAGACTTCCCTCGATCCACCGCTTGAGCTTGTACTCCAGGCTGATTTTTTCGTCGGAAACCGGCACGTAGCGATTGAGTGCTCCCCGCATCAGGCGCCGGAGCCCGCCGGGCACCAGGCGCAGCGGACGCGCCAGGCGGTCCGCCATGTAGGTGAGGTAGCCGCCGAACAGCTCATCCGCGCCTTCGCCGGAAAGTGCCACCGTGACGTGCCGGCGGCTCATGCGCGACAGGTACCACACCGGCAGCGCTCCGGCATCGGCGCTGGGTTCGTCCGAGTAGTAGGCGAAGTCTTCTATCGCCGGCCGCAGCTCCACCTCGGGGTTCAGGTCGAACTCGTGGTGATCGGTTCCGAACACCCGCGCCACTTCGCGGAAATAGGGACTCTCGTCGAAGCTGCGACCGGCGAACGACACCGAGAAAGTCTTCAACGGTCCGCTGGCGGCCGCCGCGGCATAATGCAGGATCGTGGAGGAATCCAGCCCGCCCGAGGCCCATACACCGAGAGGCACATCGGAGACCAGGTGTTCGCGTACCGCGTCGCGCAGCAGGCAGTCCAGTTCCTCCTTCGCGGCGCCGAGCGAAATCCGGCGCGGGCCGCTCGACGCGGCGGGCAACCCGGCCCAGGGCTCCGTGCACGTGCGGCCGGCGCGCCATTCCAGGAAATGCCCCGGCTCTACCTTGCGGATGCCTTCGATGAGCGTGTGCGGCCCGGGCACGTAATTGACCGAAAGATACAGGTCCAGCGCGGCAAGGTCCAGCCGCCGCGGCACGTCGGGATGCTCCAGAATGGCCTTCAGCTCCGACCCGAAATAGACATCCTCACCGGCACGGTAGTAGTACAGCGGCTTGATGCCCATGCGGTCGCGGGCCAGCACCAGGCGCTTCTGCGATTCGGTCCACAGCGCCGCCGCAAACATCCCGCGCATGCGGGCGAAGCACTGCGTATCCCACTGAAGAAAAGCGTGCAGCACGGTTTCGGTATCGCAATGCGAATGGAAACGGTGCCCCAGGCCCTCCAACTCGCGGCGCAGTTCCAGGTGGTTGTAAATCTCGCCATTGAAGGCGATAGCGGTGTCGCCATCCTCGCTGACGATGGGCTGATCGCCGCCGCTCAGGTCGATGATTTTCAGCCGGACGGCGCACAGGGTGGCGAGGGATCGTTCCAGGACGCCCTGCTGATCGGGCCCGCGGTGCACCAGCGACCGGACAAGGCGCTGCGGCAAGCCCCCGGACGGGCGTCCGTCGATACTCGTAAACCCTGCAATGCCACACATTTAGATCAATCGCCGAGGTTCGGGAAACGGTCCGGCCCCCCGCGCCGGGGAAGCGCGCGGCAGGGTCTGGCGGATACCTCATCTTAACGGATTTTCGTATCAACCATTCCCGTTCAAGCAGCGTCTAATCTTCGAGACCGCATCCATGAGGCTTCTTCTGCGCGGGCTAGTCACGGCGGCACTGCTGGTACTACTGGGAGGCTGCTCGCGTCCCGGCAGCCCGGTGGCCGAGGCCGCTTCCGCCGGGACGGTACCTGCGGCATCCACCGCCAGCGTTCTCCGCGAAGTGCGGCTTACCGGCATTGTGGAGGCGGTGCATTACTCCAAGGTGCTGGTCCCGGCAATTTACGGGCAAGGCGGCGCCCTCACCCTTACCCACCTGATCCCCAACGGGTCGCAGGTGAAGGAGGGCGACCCGATCGCCGAATTCGACGCCACCACGCAGGCAGATAACGCCCGCGACGCGCAGGCCAAGTTTGACGACCTGGGCCACCAGGCCGAGCAGAAGCGCGCGCAAAACCGTGCCGACGCCGAAAAACGCGCCGCCGATTTGAAACAGGCGGAGGCCGACCTGGCCAAGGCCGAACTGGAGTTGCAAAAGGGGCCCCTGCTGGCGGAGATCGACCGGCTGAAGAACGAGGCCAAGGCCGAGCTGGCCCGCGAGCATGTGGCCAGCCTGAACAAATCCAACGCCGCGCACGACCGCTCCGATGCAGCCGCCCTGAAAATTTTGGAGTTGCAGCGCGACCGGCAAAAGGTGGCGTTGGAACGCGCCCGCAACAACATGCAACTGCTTTCGGTGAAGGCGAGCCTGGCCGGGGTGGTGGCCCACCAGAACGTCTACCGCAACAACTCCGTGGGCCATCCGCAGGAAGGCGACCAGCTCTGGCGCGGTCAGGCCATCGTCAGCATTTTCGATCCTTCCAAAATGCTGGTGCGCTGCGCGGTGGGCGAGCCGGATGGCGCGGTGTTGGTGCCCGGTTCCAAGGCCACGGTTTATCTGGACGCCTATCCCGACCTCTCGTTTCCGGCACATTTCGAATCCGCCAGCCCGGTGGCCTCGTCGGCGCTCGGCAGCCCCATCAAGACCTTCACGGCGGTGTTCGCGCTGGATGCATCGGATGCGCACCTGATGCCCGATCTTTCGGCAAGCGTGGTGGTGAAGCCTCCCACGAGCGCCAGCGATTCCGCCCGCGCGGCGGGAGGCGGTAATTGAAGGCTGCGGTGGCGCGGCGAATCCGCTTCTGGGTCACCTTAGCAGGTCTGTTGCTCCTGCTGGGAGCGGCTTCCGCCGGGGTGTACCGCATCCGCCAGGAGCAGGCCGGCGTCACGCTGCCGATGGCGCCCGCGCGCGGGGGCGAGTTTGAGGTGATCATTCGCTGCCGCGGCCAGCTCAAGGCCAGCCGGTCGGTAGATATCTACGTGCCGATTGTGCCGCAGCCGCGGGTGGCGTGGCTGGCGCCGGATGGCGGCTTGGTCAAGCAGGGCGATCCCATCGTGAAACTGGATTCCAGCGCCACCGAGCAGCAGCTCCAGCAGATGCAAGCGCAACTGGTGGCGGCCCAGGCGTCCCTGGACCAGGCGCTGGCCCAGGCCCGCATCGATACCGAGCAGGACCGCAGCGACTTCGCCGACTCCCAGTTCACCGTGGAGAAAGCCCGCCTGGAAGCCTCCAAGCAGGAAATCGTGAGCCGCATTCAGGGCGAGGAAAGCAAGATCGACCTGGGCGTAGCCGAGCAGAAACTCAAAGTCGAAGAAGCCACTGTCGATCTCCACAAGGCCTCCAATTCCTCCAAACTCGCCTCGCTCACGCGCCAGCGCGACAAAGCCCAGGCCGATGTCAACCTGATGAAAGCGCGCATGGCGGAGATGGAGATCAAGGCTCCGCTCAGCGGCTTCATCGTGTTTCAACCCAACTATTCGCAGGGCTGGATGAACGCCAAGCCGTTTAAAGTGGGGGACAACGTCTGGCCCGGGGGCCTGCTGGCGGAAATACCCGACCTGGACACCTTGCAGATGGACGCCACGGTGGAAGAGATCGACCGCGGCCGCATCGCGATTGGCCAGGATGTGCGCGTGCGCGTGGACGCTCTGCCCGAACTGACCATGGCCGGCAAGCTTTCGCAGATCTCGTTGCTGGCGGAGCAGAGCAACGAGTTTCCGCCCACTCGCAGTTTCCGCGCCTATGCCGCGATTCCCAAACCCGACCAGCACCTTCGCCCAGGCATGAATGCCGGCATGGACATTATTATTGACCGCATTCCACACGCCATCAGCATCCCTGCCAAAGCGCTGTTCACGCGCGCGGGCAAGCCGGTGGTGTTCCTGGCGCAATCCAATCGCTACCGGCAGGTGGAAGTGAAGGTGCTGGCCCGCAACCCCGATGAAATCGCCATCTCGGGAATTCGCGCCGGCGCCATGGTGGCGCTGGCCGATCCGGAAAAGAAGGAGAAGAAATGAAGACGCGCCTGGTGGTGGCAGCAGGGTTGCTGGTGCTGGCCGGCCTGGGCGTTTGGGGAGGGCGGCGGCTGGTGCGAGCGGCCACTGCGACGCAGGCCTCCTCGGAAATTCCCACCACCCGCATCAAGAAAGGGCGGGTCACCATCACGGTTACGGCGCGCGGCGAGTTGCAGGGCGGCAATTCCGAGATGCTCACGGTCCCGATGGTGGGCGGCGGCCCGGTGGCGATTACTTATCTGCGCGAGCCTGGGGAACTGGTGAAGCCCGGCGACGTGGTGGCGGAACTGGATACCACGCAGCAGGAATACAACCTCAAAGAGGCGCAAGCCGACCTTGCCGAAGCCCAGGCGAAAGTAGCGCAGGCCGAGGCGGACGCCGAGGCCAGCGCGGAAGAAACCCGCTACCAGCTTCTCTCGGCCCAGGGCGATGTCCGGCAGGCGGAGTTGGATGCGCGCAAGAATCCGCTGCTTCCGGCCATCCAGGCCCGCCAGAACCTGATCGCCCTGGAGGCGGCCAAGAACCGCGAGCACCAGGCCGAGCAGGACCAGGTCAACAAGAAGGCCAACGCCCTGGCCGGCATCGAAATTCAGAAGGCTGCCGAGAACAAAGCCAAGGTGACCGCCGATACCGCCCAACGCACCATCGACAGCCTGACCCTCAAAGCCAAGACCGCCGGCTACGTGAACATCCAGCAGAATACCAACCTCAACATGATGTATTGGGGCATGCAGTTATTGCCGTTCCAGATGGGCGATAACGTGAACGCAGGCATGGCTGTGGCGCAGATACCGGATTTGAAAAGCTGGGAAGTAAGCGCCAATGTAGGCGAGTTAGACCGCGGCCACCTGAGTATCGGGCAGAAGGTGAGCGTGAAGGTAGTGGCCCTGGCGGGGAAGCAATTTACCGGCCACGTCAAGAATATCGGCGGCACTTCCGGCACTCCCTGGGACCGCCATTTCGAGTGCCGCATCGCCCTCGACCAGCCTTCGCGCGAACTACGGCCGGGCATGACCTCTAACTTAGTCATCACCGTGGAAAGTCTGGATAACGTGACTTGGTTGCCCTCCCAGGCGCTCTTCGAAAGCGATGGCCGCACTTACGTGTTCCAGGAGACCCCCAAGGGTTTCATGCCCCACGATGTGAAGTTGGTACGCCGCAGCGAAAGCCAGGCGGTGATTACCGGGCTGCCCGAGGGGACGGTGGTGGCCATGTCCAATCCGGACCAGTCGAATAAGGGCGCCGCCCAGTCGTCGGGAGCCATGAAGGCGCTGCAGCAATGATCCTGCGGATTTCCGATATCGGCCAGGCTCTGGCCAACCTGCGCGCCCAGAAGACCCGGACCCTGCTAACGGCGTTGGGCATCGTGTTCGGGGTGGGCTCGGTGATTGGCATGCTGGCCATCGGCTCTGGGGCCAAAGAAGAGTCTCTGCGCTTCATCGAGCAGTTAGGCGTGCGCAATGTGCTGATCGATTCGCGCCCGGCCACCAGCCAGGAGGAGTTCCAGCAGCGCCGGCGTTCGTCGCCCGGGCTTTCCGAGCGCGACGTGCGGATTCTGCAGGCGAATATCGAAGGGCTGGAAACCATGTCCGCGCGGCGCACCATGCACCCTGCCCGCGTGCTTCCCAAGCCCGCCCGCGACGTGCCTGAGCTATTTGGAGTGCGCCCATCCTATAGCGTCATCCACTCGTTCCGCTTGGCCGAAGGCAATTTTTTCAACAATTCGGACGACGCCGCCAGCGCCACCGTCTGCGTGCTGGGAGAAGGCGCCAAGGTCAACTTATTAGGTTATGCGCCGGCAGTCGGTAAGGTGATCAAGGTAAACGATGTCTGGCTTACCGTGGTGGGCGTTCTCACCGAGCAGCTCATGGCGGGAGCCCAATCGAGCGGCGGGCAGATGCAGGACATCAATAACATCATTTACATCCCGCTGAATACTCTGCAATATCGCTTCTGGGACCAGAGCTTCGCCAACCTGAAGGACGACCTGGACGGAATCGAGCTGCGGCTGAAGCCCGACGTTGACAGCATCGAAGTGGCCAAGGTGGTCACCGCGGTGTTGAACTCGACACACCACAACATCCAGGACTTCACCGTGACGATTCCGGCCGCCCTGCTGGCCCAGCAGCAGCGCACGCAAACCATCTTCACTTACGTGATGGTGGCCATCGCGGCTATTTCCCTGCTGGTGGGCGGGATCGGCATCATGAATATCGTGCTGGCCACGGTGCTGGAGCGCACCCGGGAGATCGGCATTCGCCGCTCCATCGGCGCGCGGCGGTTCGATATTGTGCGGCAGTTTCTCACCGAATCGGTGCTGATCTCGGTGGGCGGCGGGTTGCTCGGCATCGCGTTCGGCTTCTTCCTGGCCTGGCTGATTGCGCGCACCGCGGAGTGGAAGACCATCGTCACTTCCGCGTCGGTGGTGATTGCGTTCGGTGTGTCGGTGGCCGTCGGAGTGATCTTCGGGATCTACCCCGCCGTGAAGGCATCGAGGATCAATCCCATCGATGCCCTGCGCTACGAGTAAGCGGCTCCGGCGGCCTCAGAAAGTAAATCGCGAGTCGAACTCGATGCGGCGGTTGTTGGCCGCGCCGGCCCCACCGCCTCCCACGCCGCCTCCTCCAAAGCCGGTGTTCACCGTGGTGGCCTCCAGAAATTGCGGCGAAGTAATCACGCCTTGGTAACCGGCCGGGTTGAAGTGGTTGAGGATGTTGGTCACGTTGAGCCCGATGGTCAGATTGAAGCGGTGTTCAGTTGTCCCACCGAACATTCCGCGTCCGCCGCCGGCGGGTCCCATCGACATCGCGCCGCCGCCGCGTCCGCCCCCGCCGCCATAGTGCCCACCACCTCCACCGCCGCCGCTCGGCATGGCCCCGTTGCCTTGCACGGCGCCAAATCCGAACACGCGATAGACCCTTATGTTGACCGACACCAGGCCGGTCATGGTGAGGTAGTCGCGCGGCACCAGGTTGGCCGGGCTGGCGGGATTATAGTTGGTGGTGAAGGCGCCGGCGCGCGAACAAACCACATCGCCGATGGTTCCGAGGAAACCGGCAGGGCAGGAACCGGCGGGAGCGAAGGCCGCCCGGGCATTTTCCAGAGTGTCGCCGTACAAATCCTCGCCTACCAGGACATCGTACGGCATGCCGGAGCGGAGGGTGATGAAAGGCGCGAACCGCAAACCCAACGGCGCCTGCACCGAGCCGAATAACTGGAAGTTATGCCGCCGGTCCAGGGTGGAGCGGCCGTAATCCTGCATGAAGTCATAGGGATTGGTGGGCGTGGATGGCAGATCGTTGGCATAAGTGAGCTGGTAGTTGGCGTAGATCGACACGTTCTTGTTGAACCGCGTATTCAGCGTGGCCATCAGGATGTTCTGGCGCAGAATCCCACCCGATTCATATTCGAAAATGTTGCCCGCGGAATACCCAAAGGGAAAGACCCCATTGGTTGGGCCAAGCGGCAGCAGCGGGTTGAAGGTCCCCGGCAGAGGTGCGTTGGTGGGAACCGTCTGCAGGTAATGTTCGGCGTGCGTATTGGTATAAGTCAGGGAGGCGGTGGTGCTTCGCGGCAACTGCCGCTCCACTCCAATGGCGCTTTGGATGCTATAATCAGCGCGCAGCTTGGGATCCACCACGTAGATACTGTTTTGCCCGGGGCTGAGGGTCGAAACCGGCGGAATATCCGAGAGATAGAAATCGGGATTATACACTGTGTAACTGGTCTGGGTGTGGCCGTTGTTCAAAGCCGCCTGCTCGTAAGGGCTCAATCCGATGCGGTCATAGAATATGCCGGAGCCGCCGCGGATGACGGTCGTCTGGCGGCCGCTCTTGCTCTTTCCGGGCGCCCAGGCAAAGCCCACGCGCGGCGCCCAATCGTTGTAATCGTGGTCCAGATTCTGCACTTCGTAGCGCAGCCCCAGGCTCACCGTGAGGTTGCTCTTCATGCGCCAGTCGTCCTGCACAAAGGGCGCGGCGTCGTAGCGGGTCATGCTGATGTATGGCTCGCCCGCCTGAATGGTGTAGCGGGAAGGGCCGCCGCCCAGCGTCTGGATCTCGGCCGCGGTAAATCCGGCCTGCTGCAGAGTCAGGTTCCTCTGGTACTGCTGGAGGGAGGTCAGCAGTTCCGTTACTGCGTTGCCGTTCGCGTCGTACTCGATCTGGTTGTCGGCATTCAATACCGGCTCATCGCCGCCCAGGAAGGTGAAAGCGCCGTTGAAGCCCTGGGGATTGTTGTTCTGATCGCTGTCGCGGCGGACGCGCACGCCGAACTTCAAGGTATGCTTTGACTTGGCCAGGCTGGTATAGTTCTGTAACTCGAAGTGATGGGTCCGGTCGAAAGTGTTTCCGATTCCATTGCCGCCGGTGATAAAGGAATTCGCTACGTTCACCTCGGGCAGTTCATTGCCTTGCGACCGGCTCCAGTTGCGGTAATACTGGAAGCGCGTCTCGTTCACCGTCGCCGCGTTCAAAACCGCGGTCTCGGTGACCATTAGATTCTGCGCATCGCCGGAGTTATTGTAAGCCAGTTCTGAGTACGGCGCGGGCAAGTGATAGCCGCCCAATCCGTCATTATCGAGATACGACATGCGTTCTTCGAAACGCACCGTCAACGTGTTATTGGTGCTCAACTGGTAATCCAGCCGCGGCGTGATCGTGCGGTTCATCTGGGGCGTGACCACCGCGTTGTTAATCGGGAAACTGGCAAGGGTGGTCGGATCCAGATAGACCGCATTGGTAATGGCGTTATTGGTAATGTCGCGCTCGTTGTAATCCAGGAAATAGGAGGCGTGCTTGCCCAGCGGGCCTCCTATATTGCCGCCGTACATACGGTTGGAGTAATCCGGCTTGTTGGAGGCGAAGGGATTGCGCGAATCGAACACGGCATCGCTGTCGTTGAGGAAAAACATGCCGCGCAGGCGGTCCGAGCCGGGCTTGGTCAGGATCTCGATCCGTCCAAAACCCAGCCGGTCGTATTCGGCGGAGAACGGATTCTGGTTGATGCGCACCTCGCGAATGGATTCCTTGGGCGGAAGTTGCCCGCCGGAGAAGCCGTCGATATAAATCTGGCCGCCATTCGGTCCCGCGCCGGGTCCCGCGAGCGCCTGCAGGGCATCCGCCAGGTCGTCCGGGTCATCGGGAAGCGATTGCAGGTCTTCGCCCTTGATCACCAGGGCCGTGGCGTTGTTTTCGGGCTCCACGTTGACCGTGGGACCGGATTCGGCGCTGACCGTGATTTGCTGCTTCTCGGTGCTCAACGCCAATTGGATAGGCACTTGTACCGTAGCGCCCGAGTTCACCGTAATCGGGTGGGAAAACGGAGTGAACCCCGGAAAGTTTACCTGAACTGTGTATTGGCCGGGTGCGACGCCGTTGAACGTGTAACTACCTTCGGCTTGCGATTGTGCGGTCCGGCTAGTACCGTTGCTGGAGGTGAGGGTCACGGTGGCAGCCGGAATCACGGCGCCCGAATCGTCCGTTAGGGTGCCTTTTACCGTGCCGGTCCCAGGTTGGCCATATGCGGAACTGAGCAGCAATCCGGCGGCCAGAAAGCAAGACAAGATTCTCCCAATGTGAGTCATAGTACCTTAACGTGAACCACTGCCGCATACTTACTAAGCTGGCACGAAGCCACTGAAAGGATGGCGCTCGCAAGGAGGCTTGGGTTTCCCCTCGAATCGCAGGGAGAGTATCTTGAATAACAGTTGTTACGCTGTGACTTTCGTGACTCAGGTGTGAATTTACGAGCTGTCCGCGCGCAATGTCAGTGGCTTCCGCCGTAGAGGCGCCGGTAGATATCCGCATTGCGAAGCACGGCCTGCACGTAATCGCGGGTCTCATTGAAGGGGATCGATTCCACGAACTCGGCCGGCTCGCGATAATCGTTCCACCCGCTCCACAAGGCCACCCGGCTGGGGCCGGCGTTGTAAGCCGCGAGGGTCTGCTCGATGCGTCCGCCATTCGAATCCAGCATGGAGCGCAGCACCGACGTTCCAATACGCAGGTTCAGCACCGGCTGCCACAACAACCGGGTGGTGAACCGGGGAATGCCGGCCTTGCGCGCGTACTCCCGCCCGGTGACCGGCAGCACTTGCGTCAGCCCGTACGCCTTGGCGGGCGAAAGGGCCTCCGGATCGAATTCCGATTCCTGGCGGATCAGGCCGGCTACCAGGAACGGATCGAGGTCGTGTTGGCGGGCGTAGGTCTCCAGGTCGGCGCGGTAGGGGAGCGGGAAGAGCAGTTCCCAGAATTTGCGCGGCGCGGCATCCAGGTTCAGATTGATGTATTCGGGCGCCATGGCCTTCATCATGTGCAGCGCGAGGTGCGGCGAATCGGCCGTGGCAGCCATTTCCATGCCCAGCAGCGGCGCCTGGCCGCCGTGGCGGGCGCCAAAGCGCAACTCGCCATCCGCCAGGTCGCCCAGACCCGCCGCGCGCAGCAGGCGCGAACGGTCAATCCGCGAAGTGGTGGCTGCGCTGGCAGCCGTGGCAACCGGCGGCGCTTGCGCCAGTTTCACCTCCGCCAGCACGGCGTCGGCAGCGGAATCGCCCACCGCCGCGGCCACTTCCGGGCGCTCCAGCCGCTCGCGCGCCAGCATGGAGTAGTAGTGATTCTGATAGCTGTCGGCCAGCTTCCGATAACACGCCCGCGCCGAAGGCAGATCCCCATTCAACTCGTAATACCGGCCCAGGAAATACAGCGCCGTACCGGCCGTGCCGTGGCTTCCGTAGTTGCGCAGTTGTTCGCGCAGCAGGTCGGCGGCCTCGCTCTTGTGGTGCAGGTAGGCCTGGAAGGTCACCCGCCAGTGATATAAGCCCGCTTCGGGATCGGTAGGAAAACTCTCATAGGCCGCCTTGTATAGGGGCACGAAATCATCCGGCCGCCCGCTGACCAGATACCGGTTGGCGGCGCCCACCAGCGCCCGCAGCCGCCACGGCGATTGCGGATAGTCCTTGGCCAGCCGGTCCACCGCGTCCATCATGGCAGTCTCATCGCCGGTCCGGCGGTTGCACTCCTCCAAATCGAAGAGCCGTTCGGCCCCGGCGTCCAGCGGACCCACTTCCAAGGTGGTCCAATACGAGCAGGCTGCTTCCGTCTTCCCGGCCACAAAATCCACCTGTCCCAGGCGGACCAGCGCCCGTTCGTGGTCCAGGCCGGTAGTCTGGTCGGCCGCGGATTGAAACTCGGTTCGGGCGTTGTCGAACTGGCGTGCATCCAGCAGGCGGCCGACGCGCTGCAATAACTGCGCTCCCAGCGGCTGCGGATATTGCGCGCCCATGGCATTTTCCAGCGTCACCAGGGCGGCGGCCGCGCGCTGGGCGGCATCGCCTGAAATGTATTGGTAGTAGACACGCTGGTAGAAGTCGGCGGCGTGTGCCAGATCGCTGCTGGCCTGATAGGCATCGGCCAGGGCCATGTCGCCATCCGGCTCCGGCAGCGAGGCGTAATGTTCGCGCAGCAGGCGCACCGCCTCGGCTGGCTGCGTGGTTTGGAGCGCGCGCGCTTCCACCACCCACGCCTTGCCTTCGAGCGGCGAGCGCACGTCACCCGCATGAACGGCGGCCAATTCCTGCCGGACATCACTGTAGGTTTTCAGCTCCACCTGGGCCGCGGCCAGATAGTAGCCGACATAATCCGCGATGCGCGGCAGCCGGTCGGCCAGGTCCTTCAACGCGGCCACGGCGCCCAGGTCATCCTTCTGCTCGTAGAGTCCCACGCCCAGCGCCAGCCGCCCCAGTGCGCCGCTGGGGTCGCCGCTATGAGCCGTGACGTACGCTTCCACTGCGGTGCGCCGCGCCGGACCGGGCGCCTGGCGCCAAGCCTTCACCAGCGCCGGCAAACCAGCCTCCCTGGTAGGCCCGACGACCTTGGCCGGCAGCGGTTTTCCGCGCTGCGCCAACAGCCCCAGCGAAACCGCCAGCCCGAGACCGCTATACCAAAGGACCCGGATAATCCGTGCCGAGCAGTTCTGCATCGTCGTTGGCTAAAGTGCGCACCAGTTCCAGGTGCAAATAGTCCACCATGCTGGGGCAGGGCAGGAAGAACCTCTGGTGGAAAGTGGTTCGAGCCTGGTCGATGGGCTTTTGGAGCAGCTCATAAAGGTTGCGCCGCGCGCGCCCGCTCTCCACCGCATCGGCCTCGTGCAACCGCATTTCGGCCGCCTGCACGCGCGCGTAGCGTTGCGCCCGCAGGTGAATCTGCTGCTCATCGGCTGAGAGCTGCTCCCAAGCGGTGCGGGCCGGTTCACCCTCCACCACCGCGGGCACCGCCGCCGGGGTAATGCGGACCAATTCCGGCGCGGGGGATGGCAGGGCAGGCGGCGTGCGAATCTCCCAGGCGGCCGAGGCCACCTCCGTCAGCATCTCCAGCACCGGTTCCTGCGTGTTGCCCCAGGTGTACAGCAGCGCCGGTACGCCGCTCTTGGTGACCAGGGGGAAAATGGCTACGCGCCCCTCCGTAGGATGCCCCGGCAGCGCCAGCAGTGCGGCGGATACCTCTCCCTCGGCCACGGCCGCAATCACCGGATCGCGGCTTTCCACGGCGCCGGCCAGCGCCGCGGCATTGCCAAGCGGGATCTCCAGTGCGTGAAACGCTTCGGCGGTTTCCGTGGCAACGCCCCGCACCGGCCCTCCGCGCGCGCTGCCATCGGCCACCCGCAGCCACGCCGCACCGCCGGAATACGCGACGGCGGCATCCACCAGCGTGGCGGCCAGCTCTTCCCAATCGTTGGATTGGCGGATGCGCCGCACGGCCTGGCGCAGTTTATCGCCAAATTCGCGCCGCTCACGCTCCAGCGACGCGGCAAACTCCTGCTGGTTGTGTTCGCGTAAATCCACCAGTTCCTCGCGCGCATTGGCCAGCGATTCGTTGAACTCGCGGCGGTCCTGCTCGCGCAATTCGGCGGAATGCTGCCGCTCGCGCTCGGCCGCTTCGCCGAATTCGACGTGCGCATTCTTCAGCGCCTGTTCGAATTCCTTGCGGTCCTGCGCGTGAGCTTCGGCAAGTTCCTGCCGCTGGCGCTCCAGGGCCGCGGCGAGCTCCTGCTGGTGGTGTTCGCGCAAATCCGCCAGTTCTTGGCGCGCGTTGGCCAGCGCTTCGTTGAACTCGCGGCGGTCCTGCTCGCGTAGTTCGGCGGAATGCTGCTGTTCGCGCTCGGCCGCTTCGGCGAATTCGATGTGCGCATTCTTCA